>JGI12383J13903_1000452_pt1 | contig 30850 bp, 27 predicted proteins | sample Passage237B_FD_13903 | JGI IMG/M metagenome (IMG submission 13903)
AAGCCGATCTCCAGAGTCTCGATTCCCCTGTATGAATGCCCTTCGTCGCATCCTCGGAGATGGGCTCCGAATCCTCCGCACTGTGGGTCGACACGATGATCAAGCGGCGATCCATCGTCTTTTTCATTTATTGCGTCAGCCCAAGTATCAGCCCGGAAAAGTCACGTGGCGCGGCCGGACACTGCACTACACCGACGGACCCGCACTCTACTATCAACTTGGCGATATCTACCAACATCATGTCTACGACTTTGGATGCGAGCACGCCGCTCCGCGGATCCTGGATATTGGTGCGAACCTTGGTCTCGCGACGATCCGTTTTCGCGAACTTTTTCCCGCCGCGCGAATCACCGCGTTCGAGGCCGATCCGTCCATCGGTCAGGTTCTAAAAACCAACCTTGAAACCTTCGGCGACAAACAAACCGAAGTCATCACTGCCGCCGCCTGGATATCGGAAGGGCATTCCAATTTCAAATCCAACGGTGACGACAGCGGACATCTCGCTGCCGATGGCGGGGTGCAAATTCCCACCGTCGACCTGGCCGCTTACTGTCACGAGACGATTGATTTCATGAAACTCGATGTCGAAGGCGCGGATTTTGATCTTATTGCCCATTTGCAGGCCACGAACACGCTGCGCCATGTCCGCCGCCTCTTTGTCGAAATGCACGCGTGGGACCCAGCCGTATCACCGCGCTTCCACGATCTCCTGGCCGTGCTCGCCAGTGCCGGTTTTCACTACCGCATCACCTCCGCATCGACATTTCCGCACGGCGCCCAGGGGCCGAGATTCGACACACTCAAGACCGCCACGAGCCTCGCCACCGTCCACGCATGGCGCCAGGACGGCGGTGTGGCGTGAGCCTTCGTATGAATCAGCGTTTCGACCTTTCGATCATTATTCCCGTCTATAACCGTGGAACCTTGATTCGCCATACGCTGGACTCCGTGCGCGTGGCAGCAGCTGGTCTCTCCGTGGAGATCGTCGTGGTCGATGATGGATCGAACCCACCAGTCGCCGAGGATCTCTCCCGGCTTAACTGGCAGGTCGATCAACTCGTCCGCCAGCAAAACCGCGGTCTGCTGTTTGCACGCCTCGCCGGACTGGAGACGGCACGCGGTAAAAGTGTTCTCTTCCTAGACTCCGATGATCTGCTTTCTCCCGACATGCTCCGCGCGCATATCGACGCCCATCGCGACCCCGGCGTGGACGTTTCCTACTCTCACACCGCGCATCAAGTCATAGATCCTGCACTCGGCCCACAGGGTAATCCCATCCCTGAAACACACCCGCCGACACCAACGGACTCCGCTGATTTCTTTATCACTGTGCAGCCCGCGCCTCACTCCCCGGCATTTCGCACAGCATTTTTACGCGAGCGGGTTGCCCATGCGCCATTTGCCCCCTCGCCGCTTTACAATGCTGTCGCCGAAATCTGGTTTTATCACATCTGCGCGCCCTTCCCTGCGCGCGTCGTCAAAACCGCGGGACTCGCAATCGTTGGGCGACACAGCGGAGAACGGCTCACCAATCACTGGGAAAAACTCGGCGTCGCATCGCTCGCCGTGCAAGAGGCGTTCGCCCGCACATGCCCACGCACGCCCATCGGCGTGCGCGCCCGCACATTGTGCGCCGCGAAAGCGTTTAAAGCCTGGCGTCGTCTCCCTCGCGGATTTTCACCGGTTTTCGAACGTCGGACGCTCGCCCTCTACCGGAACGCATCACCACGTCCCCCCATCCGCACGCTCGGCGGCGGCCTCTTTCGCACCTGCGCGCAGGTGCTTGGCCCCGTAATTGCCGGTCGACTCTTTAAACGGTGGCAAAACCACCCCTATACCACTTGCCAAACACTCACGCCCGGTGAGTTGAACCAACTCCTCTCCCAACTTCCTGAACCATGAGTCTCGCCGGACGACTCTTTTACCAGCTCTACCATCGCCCGGTTGGGGCGATCAGGACTCTCATCGACGAGGGCGGTCCGCTCGAACGCCGTCGCACCACACTCGGTCGCGCCTCGATGGAAGCCGCTGCCTACACGCTGCCCATCCCCATTTCCCGTGGCGGCGCACCGGTTGAGCTTCACCTCCTGACAGGTCGGCGTTTTTGGTATCAGACGGCATTTTGTCTCTGGTCGTTTGCCCAAACAAGCGGACGCCCGCTGCGTCCTTTTATCTACGACGACGGCACGCTCATCGAAACATTCCGGGCGCCTCTCGCGCGGCTGTTCCCGTCCATCGAATTTATTTCACAAGCCGACACCCTCGCGCGACTCGATCAGCACCTTCCCTCCTCCCGCTTTCCGACTTTGCGCGAGCGTTGGCTCAACTATCCCAACATCCGCAAACTGACTGATCCGCATGTCGGTGTTCGTGGGTGGAAACTGGTTCTCGATTCCGATCTCCTCTTTTTCCGTTCACCCGAACTCCTTATTTCGTGGATCGATTCCCCCCGGCATCCGCTGCACGCAGTCGATTGCGAAACGTCCTACGGCTACTCACGGACGTTGATGGACTCCCTCGCAGGAACGCACGTCGGGGATCTCATTAACGTTGGTCTCACCGGACTCTCCGGAGATGAGATCGACTGGGAACAACTGGAATATTGGACGGCCACGCTGCACGCACGTGAACGCACGAACTACTACCTCGAACAGGCTTTGATCGCGATGATGGTTGCGGGCAAACCGTGCACCGTCGCTCCCGCGCAAGACTACGTGACCTATCCCACGCTCCCGGAATCCCATGCGTGTCGTGCGATCATGCATCACTACGTCGCGAACTCCAAACGTGATTACTTCCAGCGGAACTGGCGGCACTGCCTCGATTCCCTCGCCCCACAATGAAAGTGACGTCACTCTACTTCGATCTTCGCGACTTTGATCGCTATCATCGCGCTGATTGGGAAGGTCGCCTGGAACGGTGGCTCATGCAACCTGCTGAAAAATCCGTGGTGCGAGCCACCCACCCCGACGATGCCGATTACATCATCGATGTAACCTCGCGTTACTCGCTCATTGGCGGGCGCGTATTTACCCCGGAAGCAAATTCTCATTATGCACGGCGTCCCGAAAGCACCTTCGTTTGGGACGCCGGTGACCACCCTACCGGGCTCATGCCCGGCATCTACTGTTCACTCAGTCGGCGTCTGGCTCGATCGTCCCGTCACCGTGGATTCTGCTATCCGCTGCGCATGAATCCGCTCGTGCAGCCCTACCCGGTCGACGAAGCAAAATTTCTCTACGGATTTTCCGGCAATATCACGTCCCCTCTCCGCGCGAAACTCTTTCGCACGCTGGAGCCCGAAGCGAAGTCGGGGCGTGCGCTCCTCCGTTTAACGGAGAGCATTTTTCATCGCATCTACGACCCTGCGAGCGATCTGGAGCGCAACCGCTACGCAAACGATCTCCGTCAATCGCGCTTTGTGCTCTGCCCGCGCGGCAACGGTCTCGCGAGCATCCGGCTCTTCGAAACAATGGAGGCTGCGCGTGTGCCGGTCATCTTAAGCGACGCCCACCACCTGCCCGAATGCGTGGATTGGGCCTCCTGCTCGATCCAAGTCGCAGAGCGCAACCTTGCTGCCATTCCCCAAATCCTCGCCGACGCTGAGCCGCGCTGGGCGGAACTGGCACAAAACGCCCGCCGTGAGTGGGAGCGTTGCTTCGGCGACGAAACCCTGCTCGCCAATCTCGTCGCACAACTCAACGCCATCCGTGAAGCCCGACGATTTCGCGAATCCACCGATCGGCGTCTTTTCATCCCGCGGATACTTCCGAGCTATGCGACAGTTCGCGCGAAACAATTCGTCCGTTTCATTCAACGCAAACTCCCATGAATGCCCCACACCCCACTAAATCCACGTCCCCAACGAATTCTTCCCGTGGACTCATTCTGTCGGTCGCGTGCAGCTACACGCCGGCACAGCTCGCACCTTTCGTAGAGAGCTGGCGACGCAATGTTCCCAACTCCGATCTCGTCCTCATCGCCGGACACCTCCCCGAGGAGACCGACCGTTACCTCAGCGCGAACCAGGTCATCGTCATTCCCGCCGAGTTCAATCGCCACGCGCCGGTCGGTTGGCGGAAAGCCTGGCATCGCCTTCATTCGCTCATCTGGCTGCGTCTCACCGCCGGACCCTGTCGCTGGCTTGGCACCAACCCCGGCGACGCCTTCTACCGGCAAATTTCCGAGGCGAGCTTCCATCTCTGCTCCCAGCGCTTCTTCCACTACCAACGTTACCTCGCACATTTTGGATGGAAATACTCCGATGTGCTGCTGGTGGACAGTCGTGACACCGTCTTCCAAACGTCGCCCTTTCCGTGTCAGGGCCTTCACGTATTTGCAGAAAACGAAAATATCGGCACGAGCCACTTTTCAAAGAGATGGTTTCAACTCTCCTATGGGAATCGCGTCTTCAGGGAGCTCAGCCATCTCGCACTGTTCTGCGCGGGCATCACCCTCGGTGACACGCAGCACATGCGTCGCTATTTGGAGGTGATCTGTGCGGAACTGTCCCGTTTGGGCGCATTCACTGACATTGATCAAGCCGTGCACAATTTTCTCATCCACCGTAAACTCGTGCCCACTACACAACACGCGTTCGGTGAAGGTGCGGGCATCAATCTCAACGCCACTCCGCTCAATACCCTGAACGTGATCGATGGGAAACTTTGCAACACCACCAACCGGCCCATTCCGATCGTCCACCAATACGATCGCGTCCGCGGCCTCGACCTCATCGAAGCCCATCCTGACCGCCATTCTGCATCCGCACCCACGTCGCACGCCATGCCCGCTCCCATTTGATGCCGACTCTCGTCTCCATCATCATTCCTTGCTACAACGCCGCACGGTGGCTCCCCGCTACGCTTGAGTCCGCGCTCACCCAGACGTGGCCCGCGACCGAGATCATTGTCGTTGATGATGGTTCGAGCGATGACTCACTGGCCATCGCACGAGGTTTCGCCCCCCGCGGCGTAAAGGTGATCTCCCAAACCAACCGTGGCGCAAGTGCCGCTCGCAATCGCGGACTCGCCGAAGCCCGTGGCGATTTCATCCAATACCTCGACGCCGACGACCTGCTCTCACCCCGCAAGATCGAGCTTCAGCTCGCGCGTCTCGCCTCCGCGCCGGCCGACGCCGTCGCCACCTGTCGCTGGGGACGCTTCGAACAGGATCCGGCCGCCGCCCGCTTCGTCGACGACGACGTGTTCCGCGATTTCGCGCCGATCGACTGGCTGATCCTGCACGCCTCCGAAAACAAGATGATGCACCCCGCGGCGTGGCTCGTTACGCGCGCCGTCGCCGAACGTGCCGGTCCTTGGGACGAGACGCTCTCTCTCAACGACGACGGCGAATACTTCGCACGCGTCGTGCTCGCGTCCTCCGGCGTCGCCTTCACCGCCGAGCCCGACGCCGCCACCTACTATCGGTCCGGCATCGTCGGCTCCCTCAGCCGTCGTCGCTCCGAAGCCGCCTGCCGTTCTGTCCATCGATCTATCGAACTTATCCAACAACATCTCTTGGCCGCCGAAGATTCGCCACGTGTGAGACAGGCCATAGCCGACCACTGGCGTCGACTCGCCTACGAACTCTATCCCGACGCGCCCGAACTCTCGCGTGATGCGGAACGTCGCTCCGCCTCGTTCGGCGGCTCTTCCGTGCCGCCTCCGTTCGGGCGTCGCGCCCAGCTCCTTGCGCGCCTCTTCGGCTGGCGCCTCGTCAGGCGATTCGCCCTCCGTAATCGAAGCTGATCGGCAAACTTTTCACCCATGTCCCCGGCCCTCCCCACCTACACCGATCTGGTCGCGACCTATCGCAACGAAGCCGCAGCCAACGACGATCTCTGGCGAGACTTCACCGCCGCCACTTGGGCGGACCCCCTCCTCGCCTCCCACCGCCGTCATGTCGAGGCGCATCAGCTCGGCTTCGGCGACGCCGCCTTCCACAGTCTATGGCGCATGCTTCTGCACGAAGCCCACGCCCGCTTCGGCACTCCCCGCGCGCTCGAAATCGGCATCTTCAAAGGGCAGGTGATCTCACTCTGGGCACTCCTCGCCGCGCGCCAGGGATTTGATATCCGCATCTCCGCGCTCGGACCACTCGCCGGCCAACCCGCGCCGCGCTCCTCGAAATTCAATCGTCTCCGTTACTGGCTCGACGCCCGCTACCGGGAACGCGTGCGCAACGGAGACTTTTATGCAGAGGAGGACTACGAAGCCATCGTGCGCGAACACTTCCGCCACCACGGAGTCGAGTTCGATTCGGTTCGACTCTTCCGCGGTTACTCGACCGACACCGCCCTGCTCACCCGGATGAAGGACGAGACCTTCCATATCGTTTATGTGGACGGCGACCATACCTACGCGGGCGCCCGACATGATTTTCTCATGTTCGGCCCCAAGGTGGTTCCCGGCGGTTGGCTGGTCGCCGACGACGCCGGCGCCGAATTACCCGGATCCGCGTTTGGGAAAGGGCATCCGTCCGTCAGCCAAGCCGCACGCGAGCTTCCCGCGCTCGGATTCCGAAACGTTTTCAACATCGGACACAACCGAGTCTACGAGCGCATCGCCTAATCGTAACCTCGCCCACAATGGCGACCATCCGCGTCTTTTTGCTCACTTGCCGCCGCCCCGCGCTTCTCCCGCGGGCGATCGCTTCGCTGCGCGCGCAGACATTCACCGACTGGGTCTGCGAACTACACAACGACGCGCCCGAAGACGACACACCGCGTCAACTCGTCGAGCAGATCGGAGACCCGCGCATCGTGCTCCATCACCACACGACCAACTGGGGACCGGTCGCAACCTTCAACCACGCCTTCGCGGGCGGCCCCGAACCCTATCTCTCGCTCCTTGAGGACGACAACTGGTGGGAACCCGACTTCCTCGCCACCGCCGTCTCCGCGTTGGAGGCTCACCCGGCCGCCACCGTAGCTTGGTCCAATCTTCGCATCTGGCGCGAAAACCCCGACCACACGTGGAGCGACACAGGGAAACTCGTCTGGAATGCCCCGCCCGACGACACGCGGCCACGCCTCTTCCGCTGGCCCATCCCGCTCCAGGCCTTCGATGCGCTCCACTCCAACGGCGCCATGCTCTGTCGCACCGCCTCCTCACGCGCCGCCCGCGTGCCGGCGTCCACTCCCTTCGATGTCATCGAACCTGTGCGCGAACGGCTCCTCTCTGGTGGCTGGCTACTCCTTCCCAGTCCGCTGGCAAATTTCTCCGTCACCCTCCAAACCTCTCGCAGCGTCGATCGCTCGGCTTGGACCCGCTCTCAACTGCTCGTCGCGGCCAGCTACTTTCTCGCCACACATCCATCCCCCGAGGAATCGCGCCGGATATGGGCAACCCTCCGCAATCAGACTCCGCCCTCCACCAATCTCCTCGTCCTCCTCGCGCTCACTCAGCCTGAACTCATCGGTCTCCTGCGCTTCGCCCGGCCGGGCGATCTGATCCGCTTCGTTCTCGGTTCGGCCCGGCACCCACACACTCTTCTGCGTTCGCTTCGCCGGCGCCACCTCGATCGCGAATTGCTGGCTGTTCTACGCTCTGGTGCCGCGGCCCGCTCCTCCGAAAATCCCGCCCGTGAAAGTGCTCCCGCTCTTTATTTCAAATCCCTCGAGCAACCCGGGACATGAAACCCGCCCATATCCTCATCCTCACCAGCAGTCCCCTCGCGCGAAATCCGCGCGTCGTAAAGGAGGCCACCACCCTCGGCTCTGAGGGCCACGAGGTTACCGTGCTCGGTGTGCGTAACCACCAGCCGTCAGTCCTCCTAGACACAGCGATCGTTACACGAGCTGGCTGCTTTCGCCACGAACAAATCGACCTGCTCGACGGCCCACTCGCGCTTCTTAGAAGGGCCCGCTCTCGCATGGCCCGCGAACTTGTGCGTCGATTCAGTTGGCAATACCCAGCAGCTCTTGGCCCCGGACCGGCGCTCCTCCGAGCTGCCCGCGCTCGCAGCTTCGACCTTCTTATCGCTCATACTGAACCCGCATTGTGGGCCGCCACGCGCTTACTCTCTCCCAAACGCCGCGTAGCAGCTGATATCGAAGACTGGCACAGCGAAGACTTGATCCCCAGCGACCGCGTCAGTCGTCCCGTGCATCTCCTCCAACAGATCGAACGTAATTTACTTCAGCAATCAACTTACGTCACGACCACCTCCGAATCACTCGCCACCGCCCTCCATGCGCGCTACGGAGGTCAAAGACCTAAGGTGATCACCAACTCTTTTCCGCTCCCCGCACTTGCCCCACGCATTCCTTCCTCCGTCACCAAAGAAAACATTCCTGCTTTTTTCTGGTTCTCGCAAACCATCGGCCCAGGGCGGGGACTAGAAGCATTTGTCACCGCGTGGGCGCGAGTCACCCGCCCCTCGCGACTTGTCCTACTCGGTGAAGTTCGTGGTAGCTATGACCATCACCTCCTTTCACTCCTGCCGGATCGACTTCGTCCACACCTCACTTTCCTACCGCTTGTTCCTCCCGACGAGCTTCCTGCAGTGATAGCGCGCCACGACATCGGGCTGGCTCTTGAGCAGGCATTTATTCCCAACCGCGACCTAACGATCACCAATAAAATCCTCCAATATCTCGGCGCCGGTCTGGCCGTCGTCGCCACTCCGACTTCCGGGCAGCGGGAAGTATTATCTCATGCACCTCAGGCAGGTCACATTCTCGATAACCTGAACGATCCTCTTACCACCGCAGCAACTCTTGATACTCTGTTGGACAACCCGGAATCGTTGCGCGCAAGAAAAGTCGCCGCCCGAAAGCTCGCAGAGGATAAATATTGCTGGGAGCGCGAGGCTCCGCGGCTCGTCGCATTGGTCCAGCAAGCACTGTCATCCTAAATCACGTGCACCGCGTTCTTATCGTCAGTCCTCACTTTCCTCCGGTCAATGCACCGGACATGCAGCGCGCACGCATTGCTCTGCCTTACTTTCGCGCGCTCGGTTGGAAACCAGTTGTATTAGCGGTCGCACCAGAGTCTATCGAAGGCGCAGTGTTAGATCCGCTACTCGAAAAAACTTATCCGTCTGACGTTCGCGTAGTGCGTGTAAAAGGCATTCACCCCAAGTTTACCCGTTGGGCCGGCATTGGTTCCTTATGGTGGCGATGCGGTCGCGCGTTGCGCAAAGCAGGCGACCGACTACTTGCCACAGAAAAGTTCGATCTCGTCTTTTTCACGACCACGCAATTCGACGCGTTTACCTTCGGCCCTCGATGGATGAAGCGCTTTGGCGTTCCTTACGTGTTGGATTATCAAGACCCGTGGATCAACAACTACTACCGATTAACTCGAACAAGACCACCGGGAGGCTGGCTACGCTTCGGCATATCTCAATTCACTGCACGTCAGCGCGAGCCTAGAGTTATTACCCAAGCAGGAGCAGTTATCTCAGTATCCACCAAATACAACGACGAGCTGCACAAACGCTATTCATCATTAAATCCAGCACGTCTTTATCATGTGCCGTTCGGCGCAGCTGCAGCCGATCTGGAAATCGCTCGCGAGCTTAACCCTTCGCAATCGCTGTTGCCCTTGGATGATGATAAGAAAATCCACTTGGTATATACTGGACGATGCGGCCTTGACATCATGGGAAGGGCACTCTCCATCCTCTTTAAAGCATTACAGCTTTTCCGGCAGGCAGCTCCATCCGAAGCGGCGCGGCTTCATTTCCACTTTATCGGCACAGGCTACGCTCCACCGCCGCTTGGGCAAAATTCAGTTACGCCCATGGCAGAAAGCGAAGGTGTTGCGAACCAAGTAAGTGAAATCTGTTACCGAGTTCCTTACTTTGAGGCGTTGCATACACTTGTTCATGCAGACGCACTCTTGGTGATCGGATCCGATGATGCCTCTTACAACGCATCGAAAATATTCCCTTACCTGCTCGCCCGTCGTCCGCTCTTGGCCATCGTTCACGAAGACAGTTTAATGATGAAGGAAGTTCGCAAACAAAACCCGGATTCCTGTTTCGGATTTGGGCATGATTCGTCAGCCACCTCTTTGGATGCAATGGCTCATCGTATCTGCAATGAATGGTTTCTTCAACAAGGTTGGAAACGCCCCCCAACTGGCGACATGAAGCTACTTGAGCCACATATGGCTGAGAGCATGACGCGCCGCTTAGTGGAGATATTTGATGCAGTTGTGCAAAGAGCCTAAGACATGAAGCCTCCGGCCAACAGTTTTTCTTACCTAGATCAGCCCATACCCCCGCCGGAAAAAGCGGCATCATTGCGGTTGTTCCAACTCGGACGCGCCGCGCTCGTGCTGGCAGCAGCATGGTTTATTTGGGAAGCCGGTGGTGAAATCGACGGCACTACTTTAGCAGGCTTGGGCATCCTGTTTCTCGCAAGTCTACCCGCCCTGAATTGGGCACGACATCGCCGCACTTGGTTTCCTGCTTTTGAGATTTCACTGCTCACATGCATCCCTTTCTACGCGATTCCACTGCTTTCTCATCAAAGTGAAGTTCGCAGCTATCCGCCTGATGTTTTATTCACATCCAGCGTAGCTATTTTCATCTACCTCATCGCAGCGAATACCGGATTTTCACTAGTGCGCACTCCGCCCAAATCGCCCCACTGGGCCGTCACCTCATTAATTCCTCCGCACGCTTATCGTTACGTGCCGATCGGACTGCTGCTGAACACCGTATACCTATATATATTTACATTCACTAAGATTATTCCGTCTGAATTTGCGGGATCAATTCGTGCGCTATTCTTCGGGTTGGGCACCTTGAGCACATTCATTTTGGCACGACTTTGGGGCGCAGGTCTGCTGAGAAAGGAGCAGGTTTGGTTTTTGGTCATTAACTTGGCTATTCAGATCATCTTCCTGTTTTCTCATCTCTATTTGATTAGCGGTATCTCCTTGGTGGCGCTCGCACTTATTGCCTACACAACCTCACAGCGACGTGTTCCATGGGTGTTCCTGCTTATCTTCACTCCAGTAGTGGCGCTGCTCCACCTTGGAAAAGCTGAAATGCGCAGGCTATACTGGCAAGAAAAGCGACCAGCTCCTACTTTGACCACATTGCCAGCGTATTTTAACGAATGGGTTAGCTACAGTTTAAAGACTAGTCGTGAACGAGAAGAAGGAGTATCCCAACAATCCACGATCTTTGAGCGAGCTTCACTAATTCAGATGCTTTGTCTCTGCGTGGAACAAGTTCCACGTTTTAATCCATATCTGTTCGGTGAAAGTTACATCGATATCCCAGCTCAAGTCATCCCCCGGTTTTTGTGGCCTAATAAACCATCCAGCCTAATGGCAAACGTGCGGTTGGGCCTCTACTTTGGACTAATCGACCCATTAGACCCATTTAAGGTATCGATCGCCTTCGGTATGATTGCGGAATCTTACGTTAATTTTGGACTCTTCGGCGTGGGATTATTTGGGTTTCTCTTCGGCAATGCCTTTAAGCGTATTTCGCTTCTTGCCCAAAGCGCACCGCAATTTTCCGCTCTTGGCATCCTCATGATCTTACTCACGGCGTGGAGCTTCCAAGCCGAATTGGTCTTGGCCACATGGCTCACGTCCCTCTTTCAAGCTTCCGTCGTTTGCATCGGATTGCCACTAGCTTACCGGCACTTCTTCTCCCGCTAGAACACGACATGGCTCCCCTGCCCATTCAAAATGCGGATGCTCTTCGCCTCCATCGTCTGGCTGTCGTTATTTCCCACCCGATTCAATATTATGCGCCATGGTTTCGTAAGCTTGCCAAAGAGCCTACACTGACCACCCGCGTCTTCTATTTATCGGACCACGGCATCAAATCGCAGCATGACACCCAATTTGGCCGGGCATTTTCATGGGACACAGATCTGCTCAGCGGCTATGATCATCAATTTATCCCCAATGTTGCCAAACAACCTGACGTCATTTGCTTCTGGGGGCTGAACAATCCAAGTTTAGGAACGGAGTTAAAACGCTTTCACCCCGATTCGATCCTGTTGTTCGGCTACGCATATCGATCACATCTCAACCTGCTGGCACGCTCTCCTGCTCCCATCATCTTTCGCGGTGATTCCCATCTACTAGGTGGTCCGCCTCCATCCATTCTAAAAAAAGCGGTGCTCCGCGCCATCTATACGCGGCCGGCTGCATTTCTTCCGGTGGGCCGAGCCAATGCCGAGTATTTTCGTTATTATGGAGTGCCCGAGGGAAAATTATTTCCGGCACCTCATTGTGTCGACCAATCACACTTTGCCATCACGCCTGAACGTCTGAACCAAGCATCGGAATTGCGCAATACACTGGGGATTCCATCTAACGCGCGCGTGGCTCTGTTCGCAGGAAAGCTGATTCCCAAGAAACGTCCCGACTTGCTGCTGACAGCATTTCTTCAAGCCAACGTGCCTAACACTCACTTGGTGTTCTCTGGTGACGGGGAATTACTGAGCGATCTGAAATCCGCCGCCTCATCCCATCCACGAGTTCATTTTCTTCCCTTCGCCAATCAGTCTGCCATGCCTGTCCGATATCTTCTCGGCGATATATTTATCCTGCCATCGGAAGGACGCCACGAAACATGGGGCCTAGCCGTGAATGAAGCCATGCATTTGCAGCGACCGGTCATCGTGAGCGATCACGTAGGCTGCCATCCCGATCTTCTTGTGCCCGGCAAAACAGGATGGATTTTCAAAGCGGGTGACCAAACCGCTCTTTGCACGGCCTTGCACGATGCACTCACGCAACCGCACGAAGCCCTTATTTCCATGGGACGCGCAGCCGCTGCCCACGCCGCTGCTTTCAATTATGATGCAGCCACAGCAGGCTTGCTCAAAGCCGTCAGAGCCATCGCCGCATGAAAATCACCATTGTCTGCGGTTTTTTCCTCCCGGTTCCGCCAGAAGCCGGTGGAGCATTAGAAAAGATGTGGTGGCGAATCGCGCGTCACTATGGGCGTCATGGCCACACAGTAACCATCATCTCCCGCCGTTGGCGGGATTGGCCTCATGATGAAACTCGAGATGGCGTGAGCTTCCTGCGTTTGCCCGGCGCAAACCACCGCGCACGGCTCTGGCAAAACCTCTTGCTTGATGCCGTATGGGGGTGGCGTGTGTTGCGCGTTCTGCCACCCGCAGATATCCTTATAACGAACACGGTCGCGTTGCCTATCTTCGTCCGCCGTTTTCGACCTGATGCCGGACTATTGGTCGTAAACCTCAACCGATTTCCCAAAGGCCAAATCCGTTGGTATCAATCCGCCTCCCGCATCCAAGCAGCGAGCTCCTCGATCAAAACCGCTGCAATTCAGCAAGCCCCAGCTTTGGCCAATCGCATCAACGTCGTCCCAAACTCCATTGACTGTCGCCGATTGAGCGATGCTGTCGGCGAACGGTCGCAAGACCCATCTGTCCTGATCATTGGTTTTATGGGACGTATTCATCCTGAAAAAGGCCTGCATACGTTGGTTCTTGCCGCACGGAAACTGGAAGCGCGCCTAGGGTTGCCTCCATGGAGAATAGTATTACGCGGTCCGTTGGATGTGCCGCGCGGCGGAGGTGGCGAAGCATATCTCAGACACTTGCAAAGCCTAGCGCCGGAACTTTGGCAACGTGACCGCATTGCGCTGGCAGATCCTCTTTTCAACGAACAAGCACTCGCCCAAGCCTATCGTGACTTGGATGTGTTTTGTTATCCCACGGAGGCCGCAGAAGGTGAAGCCCATCCCGTAGCCGTGCTTGAAGCCATGGCGTGCGGTCTGCCTGTAGTGTGCACCGACCTACCAGTATTCCGCGATCAACTGCAGTCTGGCCGCAATGCGCTCATCGTGCCACTAAGCAATCCAGACAAACTCTGCGAAGCACTTGCGCAGCTTCTGGGCAACACCGGTCTACGGCAAACTCTTGGCACCACGGCACAGGAAACCGTCTCAACTCTGGACGACGAAGTCATCGCAGCTCAACATCTAGCCGACTACGAATCGCTGCTTAACTCCGCCCATGCCTGATTCCGCCCCATACCTTGGACAAAACTGCGTCACGCCCTATCCCAAGCGTGACGTATTGCTGCGGTGGTTATGGCTGTTCGTTCAATCTACCCTCTTTCGTTGGAGTCCGCGTCCTTGGCATGGTTTTCGTGCGCGTCTGTTGAAATTGTTTAGCGCCGATATTCCCGAGCCGTCCAAGGTAGTGGTTTTTCCGACGGTCAAAATTACGTTCCCTTGGTTGTTACGAATGGAACCGCGCTCCATGATCGGTCGGCGCGTTACAGTGTATAACCTCGCGCCAATCACGCTGTGTTACGGCGCCAACGTCAGCCAAAATACCCACCTCTGCGCCGGCACACATGATTACAATCAATGGTCCATGCCTCTGGTCACTAAACCCATTGTGATCGGTCGAAACGCTTGGGTTGCCGCAGATGCGTTCATCGGTCCGGGTGTTACGATTGGTGAACTCTCCGTGATCGGCGCACGATCGGTTGTCATCAAGGATCAACCACCTCGCATGATTTGCGCCGGTCATCCTTGCCGCCCGATTAAACCTCGGATCGAGCCCAGCTAATTCGCCATCTATGGCTGAAGCATCACATTCCTCTCGCGGCATCGGTCAGCAAGATATTAGCTTCAATTTAAATTCGAGCACAACGGGACAAACTCTCGAACGCATAACACTGATCCATGTTGGTGCTCTCATCATCATGGCCACATGGGCGTTTGGTGGTAATGCTGGCTGGGCTCGCACCTTGATCGGAGTTTGGACATCACTCGCATTTCTCCTGTTGTTTTTTATCGTCCGCGCCACGATTCGCGAACGACATTCCGCACCACGAGCACTCCATTGCCTTTGGCCATTAGTCGCGCTCAACGCTTTGGTTTTAGTTTCGCTGGCATTTCCGGGGTTCCGCACCGGCTACTATGGCGACGAATTGCTCTACATCCGCAATCGAGTCTCTCCTTGGGTGCCAAGTAGCGCACGCCCGATGGTCACACTCGAAGCCTTATGGCTCTTTACCGGCATTTATATCAGCGCGTTCAATCTCTTGCTCAGCGCTCGCAGCCGCCATGCGCTGCGCAGCTTGTTGTTCGTAGTCGTATTCAACGCCTTGCTCTTGGCGGTATTCGGCACGTTTCAGAAACTGCTAAAAGCGGAGGGACTTTACTTTGGGTTACAGCCCTCACCCCAGCCGCGATTTTTCGCTTCGTTCATTTATCACAATCACTGGGGAGCATTTTGCGTGCTGATGCTGGCCTCCGGCCTGGGACTTTTTTTTCATTACCTGCGCCGGCATACGCTGCGTGAACTCGGACACACTCCTGCCATTTTCGTCCTCATCGCCGTTTTCACAATTGCGATAACTGCGCCGATGAGCGGATCGCGTTCGGGCACCGTGCTAGTCCTGCTCATGCTGGGCGGTGCTTTGGTGCACTGGATGCGAATCATGAATCAGCGCACCAAATCCACTAGCAGCAAAATAGCTTTCGCCGGAACGGGTTTGGCCGTGTTGGTCGCTGTGATAGCAGTTACCTATCCGTTAGCCAGACCGGCTATCGAAGAACGGCTTCGCGACACCCAACAGCAGCTGCAAAAGCCCAAGGAACCCGGCCCGACCCAATCCCGCATGGTTCTTTATCGCGACACCTGGCACATGGCTCGCGATCGCCTACTCTTTGGTTGGGGCATGGCCTCGTATCCTAATGTGTTCACCATCTATAACACTCAAAATCGCGGGACAAAGGACAACCTCCCCCATTACTATCACGACGCGCATTCTGACTGGCTACAATCCTTGGCGGAACTGGGCGTAGTCGGATCAGTATTGTTGGGACTCTGCGCGATCGCTCCGTTTTGGCGATTCCGCCAATCCCTCACGCAAAGTATTTTGTCACTCTATCTTTTGGCGGGGTGCGGAGTCATTTTGCTCTACGCTTGGGTTGAGTTTCCCTTCGGCAATGTGGCCGTGAGTATCTGCTTTTGGTTCTCGTTGTTTTTCGCGTTGCGCTATAGCCGGCTCGATTCGGAGCACTGACACGCCTGCATGGTTTCCGTAGTCATCCTTACTCTCAACGAGGAGCGCGATCTACCGCTTTGCCTCGCCAGTTTGCACCGATGCGACGACATTGTCGTGCTCGATTCGGGATCAACCGACCGCACCGTTGAAATTGCGACGCGCGCCCACGCACGCGTGGTTACGAATCCTTTTAAAAATTTCGCCGATCAGCGCAATTTTGCCCACCAGCAAATCTCGTTTCAGCACCAATGGGTTCTGCACCTCGACGCTGACGAGATTATGACCGAGGAGCTCTGGAACGAGTGCATTGCTGTCGCCCAAAGGAATGACGGCTCGGTGGACGGTTACTGGATCGCGCCGAAGATGATGTTTCAGGGGCGATGGATTCCGCATTGCACCGACTTTCCCGCTTACCAAGCCCGGCTCTGTCATGCGCAGCGATTCCGCTTCATTGAAGTCGGGCATGGCCAGCGCGAAGCGCCAGACATGCGCATGCGTCATTTGAACGCCAATTACCTGCATGATCTGTCATCCGACGGCGAGGACGACTGGCTGAGCAAACATCGTCGCTACGCCAAGGCTGAGGCACGCGAGCAACTGCAACACTTGGCCGTAGGCAACTGGCGCGAATTGTTTTCGCGGGATGCACTACGTCGGCGAAGAGCATTAAAGCGTTTGTCCTTCAAACTCCCCTGCCGCCCTTGGTTTCGATTCATCTATCAATATGGCCTGCGTGGCGGGTTTCTCGATGGCGCGGCCGGCTGGCGTTATTGCAACCTGCTCATGCGCTATGAGCGGTTTATCGATGAAGCCGTGCGAGAGCTGAAAAAATCATCCCGTTAACGATGCCGCGGGTAATATTCGTCAACCGCTTCTATTGGCCGGAAGAACCGGCCACGAGTCAGCTTCTAACTGATCTCGCGCAATCCGTGGCGGATGCAGGCTTCACGGTATGTGTGATTACAAGCTGCAAGGCACAATCTCCACGCCTCGAGACACACCGAGGGGTTGATATCCTGCGCGTCGGACCTGTGAGGCACGATGGACGTTCGCTGGTATTTCGAGTATTCGATTTTGTCAGTTTTATCAGCGCCGCGCTGTGGCGGCTGCTTCGGATAGTTCGAGGTGGCGATACCGTCGTTATCATGACTGATCCACCTATGCTGGGCGCTTTAGCCGCTCCGCTTTTAGAATGGCGCGATGTGCGGCTGATCCACTGGATTCAAGATATCTACCCAGACGTCGCTATCTCAGTCACCGGTCAGCGCTGGATGAATTTCCTTAAACCGTGGCGCGACTATGCATGGAGGCAGGCCGAAGGTTGTGTGACGCTCGGAAAGGACATGGCTTCGGTGCTGAAGGGCGCTGCTGTAGCCGATGAGCGCATTACCATCATTCCCAATTGGGCTCCAGAAGGCCTTATCGAAGAACCAACTAACGAAAGTGACGCCATTAAGACCGCATGGGGCGTGGCAGAAAAATTCGTCATCCTCTACTCCGGCAATCTCGGCCACGTGCACGATTTAATGCCGGTGCTTGATATTGCCGAGAACCTCAGAAATGAGCCCGACATTGTTTTCGTGTTTGTCGGAAGCGGCGCACAACAAAGCGCCTTGCGCGAATCAGCTCAAAGCCGGCGATTAAACAATATCGTCTTTCAACCTCATCAACCGCGCTCACGACTTGGTGCGGCGCTGTCAGCGGGCGATCTACATTGCGTCACTCTCAAGGAAGGCTGCGAGAGCTGCGTATTGCCCAGTAAACTACATGGCATCATCGCAGTCGCACGCCCTATTTTATTTATCGGCCCTAAAACCTCTGAACTCTTTAGCATGATCACAGAGCAAAAGCTCGGGGTTAGCTTTACGCGCAACCAAGCCGCAGTGGCCGCAGCCGAGATCCGTGCACTTAAAAGCGACTCTCAACGCCGCATCGCCATGTCGACCGCCGCACGGCAGCTACATCAGGAAACCGGATTTTCCGCTTCTCGGCTTGCTTGGTTAAATCTGCTTGGCCGTCCCTCCCTCAAGCCATCACACTAAATTAATCGCATGGCGAACATACGACGAAGCACATTGGGACTACTGGCTCTAGACATCATTTCTGTCTGGGCGTGCTTCAACCTCGCGCTCTACCTCCGCAGTCTTCAGAGCCCGGTTTTCCTACCGCTCATTTGGCCGATGCTGTTCTGCGTGTTAGCGATTTATCTCATCGACGGGTATAAGTCGCAGACCGATGTGATGAGTCTGGATTACACCAGCCAGCACAGTATCGCCCTGCTGGCCGCATTAATTCTCACTCTGCTCCTGACCTTCGTGTTCGTGCCGGCTGGTTATGAACTGCAAGCCAGCCGCTCTGTGATTTTGATCTCTTTCATCGCACTAGTTCCGGTCACACTGTCTTACCGCAGGGTTTTCTACGCCCGCGCTTTGCGCGCACAGGAAGTGCGCAGTGTCGTATTTGCTGGCGACTACGCCAGCTGCTTGGCGTTCAAGCAGGAATGCGACAAAGTGGGAATCGGCCACCCGGTCATCTACTCACTCGCCTTTGAAGAAAACACCGCACCTGCTCCACTCGCTTCCATAGACCTGCGCATTGATCCGAGAAGCTTCAAAACTATCCTTGATGAAATTGAAGCAGAGCGCCTACCGGTCCAGGCCATCGTTCTACGCGAATCAAGCCGGGCTCTTCCTGACAAGGTTTCGCAACGCCTAATGCGACTGTATTTCAGTGGGATTCCCACTTACACGTTGGAATTATTCCACCAAGTTTATTGGCGAAAAATTCCACTCTACCGCCTCAATCACACCTGGCTATTTCAGGAGGGCTTTCCCATCGCCCGTGAACCCGTGTTTGAGCGCGTCAAAAGCGCCAGCGATGCAATTCTGGCCGCCATCGCCATCATCATTGTATCACCGGTGATTTTGTTATGTGCCCTCGCCATCTGGTGCGAAGACCGCGGACCCGTATTTTTTACTCAAAATCGCGTCGGCAGGAATCGCACGATCTTCAAGATGGTCAAGCTGCGCACCATGCGTGCACCGCGAGAAAATGACAGTCGCTATACCGCGGAAGGAGATGTCCGCATCACAAGAGTCGGACGATTCCTACGCGCCACACGCCTCGATGAGTTTCCACAGTTGTGGAACGTTCTGATCGGCGACATGAGTTTGATCGGTCCGCGCGCGGAATGGGATGCGTTGGTTGAAGATTACGAAAAGGAAATCCCCTGTTATCATTTTCGTCATCTCGTAAAACCCGGGATCACCGGCTGGGCTCAAGTCAACTATCCCTATGGCGCCAACATGGAGGACACGATTCGCAAACTCGAATTCGACCTCTACTATATTCGTCATTTTTCCTTTCTATTGGATGCCGCGATTGTGCTGAAAACGATCCACATCATGCTGTTTGGCAAAGGTCGTTGAAAAACATCAATCAGGCTCCAGCGTTACTAAATGAAAGAGTATGAATTTGCCGTCATCGGCGGTGGTTCCGCCGGTTTCAACGCCGCTCGATTAGCCGCCGATCTCGGCTTGAAAACCGTCATCATCGACGGGGCGCGACAGCTCGGCGGACTCTGCATCCTTCGGGGCTGCATGCCATCAAAGACCCTCCTCTACATCGCCGAAACGCTGCATCACGCCAAGCAGGCAGGCAAACTCGGGTTAAAAATTCCTCGCGCTTCAGCCGACATGAAAGCGGTCCATACGCGCAAAAAGTATATCATTGGCGACTTTGCGGACTTTCGGCTCAAGCAACTTAAAAAAGGCAAATTCGACCTGATTCAACAGCATGCTCGATTCATCAACCCGCACACGGTTGAGCTGAGCAACGGCCATAAAATTCACGCGCGATACTTTCTGATCGGCACCGGTTCCAAAGTCAGTCTTCCGGCGGTGCCCGGTTTAAGCGAAGCAGATTGCTGGACCAGTGATGACGTGCTCGATCTCGATTTTCTGCCGAAGAGTGTGATTGTTCTCGGCGGCGGAATCGTCGCATGCGAACTCGCCCAGATGCTTAACCGCTTGGGCTCGAAAGTCACCCTCGTGCAGCGCAGCCGAAACATACTCCGCGATCATTCCGATGAGGCCTCAACTGTCGTGCAACAGGCCTTTGTGGACGAAGGTATCGAACTCTTCACCGACACTTCGCTTCAAAGTGTAAAGCGAGACAAAAACGGCTATAGCGTGACCTTTATCCACAACGGCAAAACGGTCACGCGCCGCGCGGCACACTGCCTCAACGCGCTTGGCCGAACACCCAACACTCACACACTCAACTTGGCTTCGGCCAACGTGCGCACACGACCAGACGGACAAATTATCACTAATCGTTGGCAGCAGACCAGTGCGCCACACATTTACGCCGCAGGTGATTGCTCCGGTCCACACGAGATCGTTCATGTCGCGATTCAGCAGGGTGAACTTGCCGCCCGGCACATTGCCGGCGTCAAAGGCATCAAGCCGGTAGACTACAACTTACTGCTCAATGTCGTATTCACCGATCCACAGCTCGCCACGATTGGACGATTGGAAAGAGATTTGAAAGACAAGGGCCTGCCTTACCTAGTCGCGTCCTATCCATTCAACGACCACGGCAAATCCATTCTTATGGAGGCGAACTATGGCTACGTGAAAGTCATCGCCGAGCCAAAGACAGGACGAATCCTCGGTGCAGAAATCGTGGGCAAAGATGCAGGCGAACTCATCCACTGTTTCTCCACTCCACTGGCCATGAAAGCCACAGTCTTCAATATGCTGAAAGCTCCATGGTATCATCCGACACTCGCTGAGATCATCACCTACCCGCTCGAAGAAATCGCGGAGCAGATTCAAAACGACTAATCATTCCTCACATGGCAAACTATCACGTCCCAGAATTTCTCACTGAGTTGCTCGAGGCTCGGTCGCCTTCCGGCTACGAAGCCGAAGCTCAAGCCGTGTTTGATCGCCACGTCAAACCCGCGGCCGATCGCTACGAAAAAGACGCTTTGGGCAACCGAATCGCCACGCTCAATCCTGAAGGCGATCCGACGCTGATGCTCGCCGGCCATCTCGACGAGCTCGGCCTCATCATCACATACATCAACGAACGCGGCTTTCTGTATTTCGACACGATTGGTGGACATGATCGGATTGTGATTTCCGGACGCCGGGTCCGCATTCAAACAGCCAACGGCGTTATCAAGGGCGTCACCGGCAAGCGCGCGATTCACCTCATGGATGAAGCCGACCGCAAGAAGGTGCCTGAACGTCACGAGATGTGGATTGATATCGGTGTCTCTTCCAAGAAGGAGGCGTTGGCGCACGTTAGCATCGGCGACGTGGCCACCTACGATCATGGCTTTGAGCTGATCAATGGCAGTATCGGCGCCGCCCGCGCGTTCGATAACAAGGTCGGCGCTTATGTGGTAGGCGAAACTTTGATCCGCCTTGCTGATGGCAAGAAAAAGCCCGCCGCCAAAGTCGTCAGTGTCGGCACCGTGCAGGAGGAAATTGGTGTGCGCGGCGCCACGGCCTCAAGTTACGCCGTGAATCCGCACATCGCGGTCGCAATCGACGTCGGGCACGCCACCGATCATCCCGATTGTGACAATCGCAAATACGGCGAATTCACCTTAGGCGGCGGCCCGATCATCTGCCGCGGGGCCAACATTAACCCCAAGATTTTCCAGCGCCTGCTCGACGCCGCGAAAAAGACGAAGATTCCGTATCAACTTGAAGCCGACCCGCGCCCGACCGGCACCGATGCTCGCGCCCTGCAACTCGCCCGTGGCGGTGTCGCGACCGGACTGGTCAGCATTCCGCTGCGCTACATGCACACGCCCAGCGAACTCGTAGACCTAAAGGACGTCGAACACACGATCACCTTGCTCGTCGAATTCGCCAAGAATCTCAAAGCGGGCGATTACGCCCATTGGTAAGTCGGGTCACGGCATTAAAAAAGCCCCGGATATTCCGGGGCTTTTTTAATGCCGTGATCAGGCGGCATTCTTGTTCGATACCGATTTGGTTGTGCGTTTGAGCATTGGTCGGCGACGTCCCGCAACCACGGCGGCATCAATGACGACCTCGCTCACATCTTCGCGATGCGGGATGTCATACATCACTTCCAGCATCAGACTCTCCATGATGGAACGCAAAGCACGAGCGCCCGTCTTCAGATCAATCGCCTTCTGAGCGATGGCTTTGATCGCATCGGGAGTGAAACGCAGATTCACACCATCGATGGCGAAGAGCTTGATGTATTGCTTCACTATCGCGTTCTTCGTGCGTAGGAGAACCTTTTCGAGGTCCTTGATACCGAGTTGATCCAAGACCGAAACCACCGGAAGTCGTCCAATGAATTCCGGAATCATGCCGAAGCGCACCAAATCCTCGGGTGCGACCGCCTTCATCATCTCCTCAGGAGCAAGAGTATCTTCCTGTTTCACTCCGGCGGAAAAACCGAGTGAACGATGGCCACGTCGACGCTGCACGATTTCATCAAGGCCCACAAAAGCACCGCCACAAACGAACAGGATATTGCTGGTGTTTACCTGCACGTATTCCTGGTTCGGGTGTTTGCGGCCACCTTGCGGCGGAACGTTACAAACGGTGCCTTCGAGAATCTTAAGCAAGGCCTGCTGCACGCCTTCGCCGGAGACATCGCGCGTGATTGAAACGTTCTCCGTCTTGCGGCCGATCTTATCGATTTCATCGATATAGATGATGCCACACTCAGCGCGTTTTACGTCGTAATTGGCGTTCTGCAGGAGGCGTAAGACAACGTTTTCGACATCGTCGCCCACGTAGCCGGCCTCGGTCAGAGTCGTGGCATCCGCGATGGCAAAAGGCACATCAAGCACCCGCGCGAGCGAACGCGCCAACAACGTCTTGCCTGAGCCGGTGGGGCCGATGAGCAGAATATTGCTCTTCTCCACCTCGACATCGTTGAACTCAGGCGAAAGCGAGACGCCGTCTTTGCTTTGCTGTGTGGCGTCGAAATTCAACCGTTTGTAGTGGTTGTAAACCGCTACCGCCAAAACCTTCTTCGCGTGGTCCTGACCGATGACGTGTTCATCAAGTGTCTTCTTGATATCCGAAGGCTTAATCAGACGAAAGGCCGGTTTCGCCTCGGCAGTGGGCGCCTTCACTTCGCGATCAATGATCGTCTTGCAGACGTTGACGCACGAATCGCAGATATAAACCCCGGGGCCAGCGATGATCTTCTTTACCTCCGCTTGGGATTTTCCGCAAAACGAACACAGGGTCATGCGCGAAGACTTAGCCATGGCGTAATCAGTCCCTAGCGGGCAACTGGTGTCGAGTTGGAAATAGGCCGCAAGGGCCTTTATGCCGCGGATTGCACGGACAAGGATTGGGCTTCCTTGGTCGACTCAACCACGTGGTCGACCAAGCCGTATTCCTTGGCTTCGTGCGCGCTGAGATAGTAGTCGCGATCCGAGTCCTTCTCGATTTGCGCCGGGGTCTTGCCCGTGTGCTTGGCGATGGTCTCATTGAGCGTCTTGCGCCAGCGCAGGATTTCCTTGGCCGCGATGGAAATATCCGCCGCTTGGCCTCCGGCACCGCCCGAAGGCTGGTGAATCATAACCCGACTGTTCGGTAGCGCGAAGCGCTTGCCCTTGGTTCCCGCAGCGAGAAGCACGGTGCTCATGCTGGCGGCCATGCCCACGCAGTAAGTGACGATGTCACACTGCAGGAAGTTCATCGTGTCATAAATCGCCATGCCGCCCGTCACCACTCCACCCGGGGAGTTGATGTAGAGCTGAATGTCCTTCTTCGGGTCCTCCATCTGCAGGAAGAACATCTGGGCAATAACCAGATTAGCGACTTGGTCATCTATCGGCGTGCCGATGAAGATGATGCGGTCTTTGAGCAGACGGGAATAGATATCCATCGACCGCTCACCGCGGCCGGTGTTTTCAAGGACGATTGGGACGTAATAGCTCACGATTTTTTAGGCCTTCGGTTCGATTGTGCTTACCGTAGCCTTGGAAACGAGGAAATCAACTGCCTTGTCGAAAATGATGCTCTGTTGGATGCTGCGGAGCGCATCGCGGTTCTTGGCCAGATCCTTGATAAACTTGTCCGGCTGCTGGCCCGAACGCATGGCTTCGCGATAGATGAACTGATTGATGTCGTTCTCCTCGACGTTGAGCTTTTCGGTCTCGGCGATCTTCGCGAGGGCCAGCTGAAGCTTCACGCGGCCAACCGCGGCCTTTTGCGCATTTTCAAAGAGCTCCTTCTTGTCGTTCTCAAGCTGCTCCTGCGGCACACCACGACGGATGTTTTCCTCGATGAATTGACGCAGCACACCTTGGGTTTCGTTTTCCACCAAGGACTCGGGAGCATCGAAGGTGAGCTTTTCCAACAAGGCGTCCGTCACTTGACGGCGCTGTTCCGCGCGATTGCGACCTTCCTTCTGGAATTGGATATTGTTGCGAACATTGGTCTTCAGCGCGTCGAGGCTGTCGGCCTGATTCGACTTGAGGAATTCATCGTCGATCGGCGGCAGCACGCGCTCGCGGATTTCCTGCACTTCGATCGCGTAGGTCGCCGATTTTCCGGCGAGCGCGGGAGCACCGGCAAACTCCGCTGGGAAGGTCACCGTGATGCTCTTCTTGTCGCCCGTCTTGAGGCCAGCCAACTGCTTGCCGAGGCCGGGAATCACGCCTTCGTGTTCGCCTTCAACTTCCTCCCATGTTTGCGGCACTTTGCCGTAAATCTGCTTATCGGGAACGAGCTCGATCACGGGCTTGCCGTCAACGGTGCCTTCGTAAGCGAGTTTGACGTAATCGCCCTTAGCGGCTTCACGCGTGGCAACCTTAAACTCCGCGCGCTGGCTGCGCAGCGCTTCGATCGCGGCATCAACTTCGGCGTCGGTAACATCGGTCGGCGCAACCTCGGTCTTCAAACCGGTATAGTCGGGCAATTCAAATTCTGGGCGCACATCGACCGTGACAGTGATCGTCGCGTCAGAACCCTCAGCGATCGTGCCAGGCTCAACATTGACCACGTTGAGAACATCGAGCTTCTGCTTTTCCAAGCCTTCACGATAAGCCTTTGAAACCACTTTTTGCTGGAGCTCATCGGCAATTTCTTTGCCAAAGCGCTTTTCAATCATCGCCACCGGGGCCTTGCCGGGACGAAAACCCGGGAGGCGGGCCTGCTTCACGAATTCGCTCACGACAGCCTTACGCTCGGCGGCGACTTCACCTTGGTCGAGAGTCACGACCAAGCTCTTGCGGGTATCGGAGATGGAGTTGAGTTGAACGTTCACGGGTTTGGATCGACTGATTTGTAAAAAGTAAACTGCTCACGCTACTCCGACGCTTTCGACGGTCAATGCCTGATTCTAACACTTGCAGCCGCTGCGCCAGAGGCGTTTCGTTGCTCCACATGGCCAGCTTGCGGCAAATCATTGCATCCCAAGGAACAGTGCTCGTGCTCGATGCGGCATCGAGTCGCGTCCAAATCGGTTGGCTGGAAGCCAACGGCGCCGAGCAATGGGCCTCATCCACGGATGAAGCCGGCGTGGCGCTGTTTCGAGGCATTGAGGAATTGGGCCGCAATCCCGCCGAAGCAGGCGCCTTCATTTTCTGCGAAGGCCCCGGCTCGATTCTGGGAATTAGAACCGCCGCCACCGCTATTCGCACTTGGATCACGATCAAGCCACGCCCGGTTTACAGCTACCAAAGCTTGGATTTGGTCGCGCGCGCACTGAACAAAATTGGCACAACCGTAATCGCCGATGCCCGCCGTCAACTCTGGCACGCGCAAATTGTCGGTGAGCCTTTGAAACGAGTTCCGGCCAACGAACTCACCGGCCGCTTGGTCGTGCCCGAGGGTTTTCGCAATTGGTCGGAAGCTCCTGCCGGCGTAGAACGCACGCCCTACGATCTTGCGGCTTTGTTTCGCGCAACAGTCGATGCCGACGTCTTTCACCCGTGCGAAGATCCGGACGCGTTCTTGCATAGCGAACCGGATTACAAAACGTGGACTCCGCAAATCCATCGTGCACCATGAACCAACGGCATCATTTACCGGAACCTCATCGTTGTTGGGCTCAAATCGATCTAGCCGCCTTGGAGCGCAACCTACGTCTCATCCGCGGTTCGCTACCCGCGCACATTCGTTACGTCGCCGTCATTAAAGCCGATGCTTACGGTCACGGTTTGCATCATGCCGCCGCGCGCTTAATGCATTCAGGCGCGGATCTGTTTGCCGTCGCCAATGTTTCCGAAGCCGCGCAATTGCGCGAACTCGGCCCGGGCTGGCCGATTCTGCTTTTGAGTCCGGTCCTGCCCGAGGAAGATCGTTTTCTCGTCGAACTCGATCTCGCTGCGACGGTTTCTACGCCTGAAGAAGTCAATCGTCTCAATGCGACAGGCCAAGCGGCGCGCAAAAAACTCAAGGTGCACCTTAAAATCGACACGGGCATGGGGCGGCTGGGTGTCTGGCACACCGAAGCTCCGGCACTTTGTGCACAAATTCTCGCCGCCGATCATCTTGAACTCGCGGGTATTTTCACCCACTTCGCCAGCCCGGACGACGATGCCGCTTTCACCGCCGAGCAACGGCGCCGCTTTTTGGCCGCACTGGAACAATGCGAAGGTCTCAATCTCGAGTCGTTGTTCATTCATGCCGACAACAGCGCAGGACTGGAAACCATGCCCGGCCAAAGTCCGTTCAACGCCGTGCGCGTCGGGCTCCTGCAATTCGGCATCCTGCCTCACCCCAACTCCATGCTGGCACAGGTTCACACCGAGCCTGTATTCAGTTTTCACACACGCGTGGGTATCGTAAAAACGCTGCCGGCTGGCACGACCATCAGCTATGGCCGCACGCACACCTTGGCGCGTGATTCCAAAATCGCCGTGCTCTGCGCCGGCTATGGTGATGGCATTCCCCGCGCGTTGAGCAACAAGGCACAAGTTTTGATCCACGGACAGCGCTGCCGCGTGCTTGGCCGCGTGACCATGGACCAAACCATCGTCGATGTCACCGATCTACCCGATGTAAAATGCGGAGACGAAGTAGTCTTGGTTGGTCGACAGGGCTCCGCTGAAATCAACATCACCGAATTCAGTCGCTGGGCCGACACCATTCCGTGGGAAACACTCTGCTCCGTCACCAAACGTGTGCCTCGTCTTTACCGCAGGCCTTTGGGCATTTGATTGCGCATAAAACCTTGCCGCCAAATGGTCGCACAGGTTCTTCTGAAAACGTGGACCCGTTCCCCGAACCCGCCACCCCCACTATTACCAGCCGTCGTGATTTCCTAAAAGTCTCTGCGCAGACTCTCGGCCTCATCGGCCTCGGCGGCATGTCATCCAAAGTTTCAGCCGGTGAATCGAGCATCGCCCAAACTTCGGCACCCGCGGATCGCATCCTCGTCCTCATTCACCTTGTCGGAGGCAACGACGGATTCAACACGGTGGTGCCATTGAACGACGAACGCTACCACCGTTCGCGAGCAACACTCGCCATCAAGCCAGAACAAGCACTCGGATTCACAGAGCACCACGGATTCCACCCGTCGTGCCGAGGACTGCAGGAGCTTTATCTCAACAAGCGACTGGCCGTGCTTCCGCAGGTCAGCGCCTCGTCACTTAGCCATTTCGGCGCTTCCGATGTTTGGGACAACCGCATCACCACGACGAAAATGCAAGAAACCGGATGGCTCGGACGTTTCCTCGATCAGAACGCTCGCACAAGTAAACAGGTGCCTGCGGCGGTTCACTTTTCACCACAACTTCCCGCCTGCTTGCTCAGCACAAAGCGTCATCAGATTGGCAGCTTCACTAGTCCGAGTCCGACGGTGCTTCGCTTCCCGCGAAAACGAATCACCTTAGCGCAAAAATTTCCCGAATCGCGGCTCGGTCAAAATCTGCAAACCGCTGCGTCTCTCATCGCCAACGACGCACCGACTCAAATTTACCACCTGACGTTGACCGGATTCGACACGCACAGCCACCAAGCCGGCCCCCATGCATATTTGCTGCGCACCTTGTCCAATGCCCTCGCAGCCTTTGATCAAAGTATCCAGCGAAGCGGAATGTCAGATCGCGTGCTCACTGTCGTTTACTCGGAATTTGGCCGCAGCCTGCAGGAGAATGAAAGACTTGGCACGGACCACGCGCCTGCAGGGCCGGTCTTTTTAGTCGGCAACTACACCAGGATCAATTTATCCGGCATGCTCCATCTTCACGCCGACGAAGCGGCACAACACGAACAGATCGCACTCGATTGCCGCCAAGTGCTGTCCGCATTGTCAGTCGATTGGCTAAATTGCCCGAGGATCGTGTCCCCGAGCTAGCAAGCGGTCCGAATCGTCACTTTCCGATACCGTGGGTGCGGAAACCGATGTTTTTCAGTTCTTCCAGATTTAGGATATTGCGACCGTCGAAAACGAAAGCGGGCTTCGCCATGCTCTCGTAAATCTTGCCGAAATCGAGCGTCTTGAACTCGTCCCACTCGGTGAGAATAGCAATCGCGTGCGTGCCTGCACAGGCTTCGTAAGCAGTCTTCGCCACCGAAAGACGGTTGTCCTCGGTTTTACCCAAGACATCGCGCCGAATTTCATCGGACGGCACCTTCGGGTCGTAGACCGAAACGTTGGCATGCTCGTTCAACAAGTCCCGGCACACATTGATGGCAGCCGACTCGCGTGTGTCGTTCGTGTCCTTCTTGAACGCGAATCCGAGCACGGCGATTTTCTTGCCCGCGACTGTATTGAACAACGAGCTGACGATGCGCGCGGCAAAGCGGCGTTTTTGCCAATCGTTCATCTTCACAACGCTTTCCCAATAAGCCGCCACTTCAGGCAAACCGAAGTGCTCGCACAGATAGGTCAGGTTAAGAATATCCTTTTGGAAACAAGAGCCGCCGAATCCCACCGAGGCCTTCAAAAACTTGGGCCCAATACGGCTGTCCTTGCCAATGGCGTTCGCCACTTCATCCACGTCGGCACCCGTCGCCTCGCAGAGCGCGGAGATTGAATTAATCGACGAAATGCGCTGCGCCAGAAACGCGTTGGCCACGAGTTTGGATAGTTCCGAAGACCAGAGATTGGTCGTCACAATCCGCTCGCGCGGCACCCAGCGAGCATAAACATCCACGAGCGTTTGCAGGGCCTTCTGCCCTTCCGGCGTGCGTTCGCCGCCGATCAAAACGCGATCGGGATTCAGCAAATCAGCGATCGCAGTGCCTTCGGCCAAAAATTCTGGATTCGAGAGCACCTGAAACTCCGCGCCTTTCGTATTCTCGGCGAGGATGGTTTTGATGGTCTCGGCTGTTTTTACCGGAATGGTGGATTTCTCCACGATGATCTTTGGCGCGGTCGCGACTTCCGCGATCGTGCGCGCCACCGATTCGATAAACCGCAAATCCGCCGCCCGGCCGGCACCAACGCCGTAGGTCTTCGTCGGCGTATTAACCGCTACAAAGATGATGTCGGCTTCCTTGATCGCGCCATGCACGTCAGTGGAGAAAAATAGATTCCGGCCGCGGCACTCGTTGACCACGTCATCCAATCCCGGCTCGTAAATAGGCAGCTTGCCAGAATTCCACGCCGCAATGCGCGCTTCATTCATATCGACTACCCGGACTTCAATATCCGGAGCCTTCAAGGCGATCATCGCCATGGTTGGACCGCCCACGTAGCCTGCACCGATACAACAAATTTTCATATGTAAGGGGCTCAGATTGGGATTTGCGGCGTCAAATCCAAGACTGATTTTCCCCTAAAACGTGTTCATCACTTTGGCCAAACGTCGACCGGCTTTGCGCAGTTCAGGCTCGGCCAACACACCAAAACTGAGCCGCATATAGTTGACGGCAATATCATCACCGAAGCACAGGTCTCCCGGCACATAAAGCACACCGGCATCAATACAGCGCCGGCAGAATTCACCATCCAACCGCGTATCAATACGCGACGGTCCCTTGAGCCAGAGATAAAGTCCGCCTTGCGGTTTCGACCATGTCCACCCGGCTTGCTCGACGCCCTCTTCGCGCAGCGTTTCATGCAACGCCAGCATCTTGGCCTCGTAACGAGGTCGAATCTTTTCGAGCTGTGCCATTAGCCCGCCGGTAGAAATTACACGCTCCAGCACTGCTTGATTGAAATTGGTCGTGCCAAAATCGTGATGCCCTTTGGTATGCAGCATTCGCGAGAGCCATTCGCGATTCGTGCAATATCCATACCCAACTTTGAGTCCCGTCGCGAACGGTTTGGTCAAAGTCGAAAGGTATAATTTCGGAAACCCCGCCCACTCTTCCATGCTTAGCACGCTGGGTGCTTCCGGTTTATGCGTGAAATAGAGATCGCGATAGGCCGCGTCCTCAATCACCGGCAAAAACAGTCCCCTGCCCACAAGCACCCGCGCCAGCATGCGTTTTTCCGAAACATCCAAACTCCTACTCGAAGGATTCGAAAAGTAGCTCACGAAATACACAGCCTTAATGCGCTCGCTCTCGCCGGCGCCTGCCAGCTTGTGCAGCAATTCATCCAGCGCCGCTTCGTCCAACTTGCCGGCCGAATCCACTGGCAATGAAATAGGCCGAATCCCCATCGCCTTGATCATCTCCAAATAGACAAAATACGTCGGCCGATCGACCAACACGATATCGCCCGGCTCGCACAGCACTTGCATCGCCAGATAGAGCGCCTGCTGAGAACCATTGGTAATAAAGAAATTTTGCTCCGCATTCTCATCGGTCAATCCCGGCTCCCACGTCGCCAAGTGCTCCGCCAACAATCGCCGCAATCCCGGGCGACCTTGATTGGTGCCGTATTGCAGCGGCTCCAAAGCTCCTGCAGCAGACAAATCCTCGACCGCTCGCGCCACCGCAGCCAAC
>JGI12383J13903_1000458_pt1 | contig 30214 bp, 23 predicted proteins | sample Passage237B_FD_13903 | JGI IMG/M metagenome (IMG submission 13903)
ACCCGACTGCCCACCACGAAAGACCGCGACATCGAGGCGCTGCTGCCGCTGGCATGATCTGCACACTCTCCGCAAGGTGACGGGGCGGACGCTTACGTTGGTCTGGGTCACGTCCGCCACGTTCGCCGCCGTCGCCACCACCGTGTGCACCAGCCCCGAGTCCCGATCCACCCCGATGTGCGCCTTCATCCCGAAGAACCACTGGTTCCCCTTCTTCGTCTGGTGCATCTGCGGGTCACGCGTCCCGCTGCGGTTCCTGGTCGAACTGGGCGCATCGATGATCGTCGCGTCCACGATCGTCCCTTGCCGCAGCAGCAGGCCCTTGCCCTGCAGGTGACCGTTGACCGCTTCCAGCAGCTTTGCTGCCAAGCCATGCCGCTCCAGCAGGTGGCGGAAGTTCAGGATCGTCGTCTCGTCCGGGATCGCCTCCCGCAGCGACAGCCGGGCAAACTGCCGCATCGAGGCGATCTCGTACAGCGCTTCCTCTGGCCGGATCGCTCAGCGCATACCACTGCTGCAGCAGGTGGATGCGCAGCATCGTCTCCAGGGCGTACGGATGGCGACCGCGGCCCGCCTTGGGATAGTGCGGCTCGATCTGCGAAAGCAGTGCCTTCCACGGCACCACCTGCTCCATCTCGGACAGGAACACCTCCCGCCGGGCCTGCTTGCGCTTGCCGGCATGTTCGGCATCGGAGAAGCTCAGTTGCGTCATCGCATCGTGCCTTCGGGCGGGGGGCTGATAGTGTCGCCGATGTTCAGACTTTCCCTAGAGAGCATTCATGCCGCGATGGAAAAAGGAAATCCGTGGTTGGAAGTTCCAACCGGGGACCATCGACGGAAAGCGGGTGCCTACCGGTATGTCACTGCACGTCCGGCTCGAGCTCGTGCCGCAAGGCGGTCGTTACAGGGTCCGCATCGTGAATGCGTTCACGGGTGTCGGGTACCAGCGAATGACAAAGCCGTCGTGGCCCGGGGGTGAGGGGGCCTGGCGGGGGCGTGCGCACTTGGTGGTTCTTCTGGTCGCCTACGACGAGAAGGGAAACGTCACGTCGATGGAGGACGTCGAGCAGCCGAAGAAGGTGAAAGACACGTTCCGCAACAGCGCGCATGCAGCGGTGTCGCAGTGGGTGTTCCAGCCCGAAATCGTGGGTGGCATTGCGCGCGCGGGTCGGGCCTATGTCCCGGTCTGCTTCTCCGGCGGAGGAGAGTGCCCGCCTGCGCGGTATCCGGCTTCCGCCAACTCGAAGGAGTCCCATGGGCTCGTCGCCATCGAGCCGGCTACGCAGCTGTTGAGCGACGTCGCAGGCCGCGCGCTGTAGTCGACGGTCTCATTCGGTCAGCCGCTGCAACTGGTCCGCGCGATCCTCGCGCGTGAGCGTGTCGATCACCTCGTCGAGGTCGCCGGCGACGATTTCCGGCAGGCGGTACAGGGTCAGGTTGACGCGGTGGTCGGTCAGGCGGCCCTGCGGGAAGTTGTAGGTGCGGATGCGCTGGCTGCGGTCGCCGGAGCCGACCTGCAGCCGGCGTGACTCGGCCTGCGCGGCGGTCTGCTTCGCCTGTGCCTCGTCGAGCAGGCGCGCCTTCAGCAACGACAGTGCGCGGGCGCGGTTCTTGTGCTGGCTGCGTTCGTCCTGGCATTCGACCACGATGCCGCTCGGCAGGTGCGTGATGCGGATCGCCGAATCGGTCTTGTTCACGTGCTGGCCGCCGGCGCCCGAAGCACGGAACGTGTCGATCCTGAGGTCGGCGGGATTGAGTTCGATCTCGTCGACCTCGTCCAGCTCCGGCAGGATCGCGACGGTTGCGGCCGAGGTGTGAATGCGTCCCTGCGCCTCGGTTTCCGGCACGCGCTGCACGCGGTGCGTGCCCGATTCATACTTCAGCCGCGAGTAGGCGCCGTGGCCCTCGATGCGCGCGACGACCTCCTTGAAGCCGCCGTGCTCGCCTTCGCTGGCGGACAGGATCTCCACGTTCCAGCCGCGCCGTTCGGCGTAGCGCAGGTACATGCGCAGCAGGTCGCCGGCGAAGATCGCGGCCTCGTCGCCGCCGGTGCCGGCGCGGATTTCGAGGAACAGGTTGCCCTCGTCGCGCGGATCCTGCGGCACGAGGTGCGCGTTGAGCGCCTCCTCGATGCGCGCGCGTTCGGTTTCCAGCGCCGCGACTTCCTCGTTCGCCATCTCGGCGAACTCCGGCTCGGCCTGCATCGCGCGCGCGGACGCGAGCGCGGCCTCGTTCGCGTCCCAGGCGCGCAGCGATTCGGCCAGCGGCGCGAGGCGCGCGTGCTCGCGCGAGATCTCGCGCAGGCGACCGGCGTCGGCCAGCACGTCCGGGCTGGCCAGCATGCGTTCGAGTTCCTCGTGACGTTCGGCGAGTTGTTCGAGCTTGCGGCGGATGGTCGGCTGCATCGACGGCACGTTCCGGGATGGGGCGGGCGGGGCGCGGCGCATTCGCGCCGCGTCGGATCGGGCAGGACGTCGGGGGGCTAACGTTCGCGGCCGAGCGCGGCCGCGTCGAACAGTCGCTCGGCCGCACGCAGCAGGTCGGCATCGCCGCGCAGCGCGGCAGCGCGCAGGTTCGCGCTCGGGGCATGCAGCAGCTTGTTGGTCAGCGTGTGCGCGAGGAATGCCAGCGCCTCTTCCGGCGACTTGCCGCGCGCGAGCATCGCCTGCGCCTTGGCCAGCGTCTCGTCCCGGCTGCTTTCGGCGACGCGGCGCAGGTCGACTACCGGGTTGCCCGCATCGAGTGCACGCATCCAGCCCATGAAGTGCTCGACCGAAAGCTCGATCATCGCTTCCGCCTCGATCGCCGCTTCGCGGCGCGAGCGCAGGTTCTCCTCGACGATGCCGCGCAGGTCGTCGATGGTGTAGAGATAGACGTCCTCGATGTCGGCTACCGTCGGTTCGATGTCACGCGGGACGGCGATGTCGACGAGGAACATCGGGCGCCGCTTGCGCGACGCGATCGCGGCCTCGACGTCGGCTCGGCGCAGCACCGGCTCCCGGCTCGCCGTGGACGAGATCACGATGTCCGCGTCGGCGAGATGGCGCGGCAGGTCGGCCAGCGCGATCGCGTAGCCGCCGAAGCGCGTCGCCAGCGCCTGCGCATTCTCGAGCGTGCGATTGGCGACGATCAGTTGCCGCACGTTGGCTTCCTTGAGGTGGCGTGCGGCAAGTTCGATCGTGTCGCCGGCGCCGATCAGCAGCACGCAGGCCTGCGAAAGATCGGCGAACACGCGCTCCGCCAGTCGCACTGCGGTGAAGGCGACAGACACCGTGTTGGCGCCGATGCGCGTATCGGCGCGCACGCGCTTGGCCACCGCGAACGTGCTCTGGAACAGTCGTTCCATCGGTGCCTTGAGCGTGCGTGCATCGCGCGCGATGGCGTAGGCGTCCTTGACCTGGCCGAGGATCTGCGGCTCCCCGAGCACCATCGATTCGAGGCCGGTCGCGACCCGGAACAGATGGCGCACCGCGTCCGCGTCGTGGTGGCGGTAGAGGAACTCGTCGATATGCGTTTCGGCCAGGTCGTGATGGCGGTGGAGCCAACTGCGCGGAATGTCTTCCGCGCCGTTCTCGACGCTGCAGTACAGCTCCGTGCGGTTGCAGGTCGACAGTATGGCCGCCTCGCGCACGCCCGGCTGCGCCGACAACGTCATCAATGCCGGCACCGCCGCGTCGCCAGGAAACGCGACGCGCTCCCGCAAGGCGACCGGTGCAGTCTGGTGATTGAGTCCTAGGGCGATCAGCGCCATGGTCGGTTGGAAGGTTTCGCGGCGGCTCGACGATGGTCGCTGCGCGGATCGGATCGGATAAGCTTCCGGACACATGGGCCCGCAGCCGCCGCGGATGCGCCGGAAATTGTGCGGTCGCCGTCGCTTTTTATCAAGCAAAACAAGGTTTCGCATGCACCCGAACCGCATCGCCGGCTGCTGCCCGCTCCGCGGCCTGATCGCCGTTGCGGTGGCAATCGCCGTCGCTGGCTGCGTGGCGGCGCCGGCGCGCGTGGCGCGCAATCCCGCTCCGTTGCTGCACGTTGCACCGGTCTCGGTCGAGGACGACGTGCTGTTGATGCTGCTTTCTGCACAGTTCGCGCTGCAGGCCGGCGATCTGCCGCGTGCGGCGACCGGTTTCGTCGATGCGGCGGTGCGCTCCAGGGATCCGGCGCTGGCGGAAGAGGCGACGCGGCTTGCGCTTGCCGCGCAGGATTGGCCACTGGCGCAGCGCGGACTGGACCGCTGGCGCGCACTGGCGAAGGCGTCGTCGGCGCAGCGCCAGGCCGAGGCATGGATCGCGCTGGGCGAGGGGCGCGTAGACGATGCGTTTGCGGCACTTGACCAACTCGTCGCGGGTGGCGATGACGGAGCCTGGCGACTGGTCGCGCAGACGCTGCTGAACGCGCGCGACAAGGCGGCGGCGACCGGATTGCTGCGACGACTTGCCACGCCCGGACGGCTCGGGCAGCGCGAGGCGAACTGGGTCGCGATGAGCCAGCTTGCGTTCAAGCTGGAGGACAAGCCGCTTGCGCGCGAGCTGGCAGACGCGACGGTTGGCCGGTTCCACGGCGCCGACGGATACGCGTGGAGCGCGCGCCTCGCGGTGGACGCGGGCGATCGGGCGGCGGCGCGTGCGGTGTACGAGACGGCCCTGCGCCGTGGTGCGGCGAACCTCCGTCTGCGCACCGGGTATGCCGCGCTGCTCGCGGAGTCGGGCGAGGATGCGGCCGCGGCGCGGGTGCTGGCGGGCGGGCCGCAGGACGACACGACGTATGCTTCGCGCGCCGCCTACGCAGCCCGCGCCGACGACAAGGGCCTGCTGCGCGATCTGTTCCGCGAGATTCGCGACGATCCCTCGGCGCGCAGCGCGCAACGACAGTATCTGCTCGGGCAGATCGCCGAGATGCTCGATCGCAAGGCGGACGCGCTGGCCTGGTATCGCGGCATCGGCTACGGCGACGAGCGCTGGTTCGACGCGCAACTGCGCGCGGCCGTCGTGATGGCCGATCTCGGCCGGCTCGACGACGCGCGCGGCACGCTGCAGCGGCTGGTCGAAGCGGAAGCCGGTGATGCCGAGCGGCAGCGCGATGTGCGCCTCGTCGAGGCGGACCTCCTCGCACGGGCGCGCCGGTACGACGAGGCGAGTGCCGTCTACGACGACATCCTCTCCGAGTCGCAGGACGACACCCGGGCGCTCTATGCCCGCGCGCTGTTCCGCATCGATCGCGGTGAACTCGCCGCCGGCGAGCGCGACCTGCGTCGCGTGCTGGAACTGCGTCCGGATGACGCCGAAGCCCTCAATGCGCTCGGCTACACGCTGGCCGACCATGCGCGCAGGGACGATCCCCGTCTGGAGGAAGCGCTGCGGCTGGTGCAGCGCGCGCTGGAGCTCAAGCCGGACGAGCCCGCGATCATCGACAGCCTGGGCTGGGTGCACTATCGCATGGGCGATCTCGATGCCGCGCTGGAACAGCTGCGGCGTGCGCACGCGAAGCAGCCGGATGCGGAGATCGCGGCGCATCTGGGCGAAGTGCTGTGGATGAAGGGCGAGCGCGAGCAGGCCCGCCGCGTGCTGGAGGCGGCGCGCCGCCGCGATCCCGGCGACGCGACATTGCGCGAGACGATCCGGAGGCTCGGCACGTGAAGACGCTGGCGCGCATCGCGCTGACGATGGTGCTGCTCGCGGTGGCCGCGTGCGCCGGCCCGCGCGTGCGTCGCGATGCGGGTCAGGCCGCCGATCCGGCACTGATGGCCGCGCAGGTCGCACGCGAGCGCGCGCTGGCCGCCGACAGTGCGTGGTCGCTCAAGGGGCGCCTCGGCGTGTCGGACGGAAAGGATGCGGGCAGCGGATCGCTGGATTGGTCGCAGGACGGCGATGCATTCCGTTTCCGAGTCCACGCGCCGGTCACCGGCAAGACCTGGGAGCTTGCCGGCGATCGCGATCACGCGGTGCTGCACGGTCTGCACGCGATGCCCGTGGATGCGCGCGATGCCGCGACGCTGCTGGCGCGGGAACTGGGCTGGCAGGTGCCGGTCGCGCAACTTTCCGCTTGGGCGCGCGGCATGCGCGCGCCGGGGCCGGCGACGATCCGCTTCGGTGAGCGCGGCCTGCCGGCGCTGATCGAGCAGGACGGCTGGCGCGTCGAATACCTTGCGTACGATCTGTCGCTGGACCCTCCGTTGCCGATGCGCGTGTTTGCGCGCCGGGGTGTCTGCAAGGTGCGTCTCGCGATCCGCGAGTGGAACCCGGAATGAGCGTGCGGTCGGGGTGGAGCGCCTGGCCCGCGCCGGCCAAGCTGAATCTGTTCCTGCACATCGTCGGACGCCGCGATGACGGCTATCACCTGCTGCAGACCGCATTCCAGTTGCTGGATCGCGGCGATGTCGTTCATCTGTGCCCGCGGCGGGACGGGCGCGTGCGGCGGCTTGACCCGCTGCCCGAGGTCGCGGAGAGGGACGATCTCGCGGTGCGTGCGGCGCACGCGCTGCTGGAGGCGACGGGATCGAAGGCCGGCGTCTCGATCCGTGTCGAGAAGCGCATTCCGATGGGCGGTGGCCTGGGCGGCGGCAGTTCGGACGCGGCGACCGTGCTGGTGGCGCTCGATGCGCTGCTCGGAACCGGCCTGGGCGAGGACGCGCTGGCCGACATCGGGCTTCGACTCGGTGCCGACGTGCCGGTGTTCGTGCGCGGGCGCAGCGCCTGGGCCGAGGGCGTCGGCGAGCAGCTGACGCCGATGGAACTGCCCCCGCGCTGGTTCGTGGTGGTGGATCCCGGGGTGCGGGTGCCGACGGCAGCCTTGTTCCGTGCGCCCGAATTGACACGGGACGCCGCGCCGCTGACAATTCCGCTCTTCGCTTCCGGCGTTTCTGCCGTGAACGTGTTCGAGCCCGTCGTACGCGATCGCTACCCCGAGGTGGCGAGCGCGCTGGACTGGCTCGGCGGCCATGCGCCGGCGCGACTCAGCGGTTCCGGCGGATGCGTGTTCGCGGCGGTCGAGTCGGCTGCCGCGGGCGAGGCGATCCTCCGTGGAGCCCCGCCCGGAATGCGGGGATTCGTCGCACGAGGCATGAGCGAATCGCCGCTGCGGGCACGGTTGCAGGAGTGGCATGCGGAGCGCGGCTGAGGCCGCAACCGTTCACTGGGGCGTCGCCAAGCGGTAAGGCACCGGGTTTTGATCCCGGCATTCGCAGGTTCGAATCCTGCCGCCCCAGCCAATTGCGTGGCGCGCGGGAATGCGTGGGTTGGCGCCGCGGTGTGCGGCGGGTGGCGGTCGGATGCGGTGCATCGCGGCCTTGCGAATCGGTCTTCGAAACGGCGAACACTACCCATGGATACCTCGGGCTTGCTCGTATTCACCGGCAACGCGAACCGTCCGCTTGCCGAGGCGATCTGCGACGAACTGAACGTGCCGGTCGGCAAGGCGCTCGTCGGGCGCTTCAGCGACGGGGAGGTGCAGGTCGAGATCGAGGAGAACGTGCGCCGGCAGGAGGTGTTCGTGGTGCAGCCGACCTGTGCGCCGAGTGCCGACAATTTCATGGAACTGCTGGCGCTGGTCGATGCGCTCAAGCGCGCGTCGGCGGCCAGCGTGACGGCCGTGATTCCGTATTTCGGATATGCGCGGCAGGATCGCAGGCCGCGCTCGGCGCGCGTGCCGATCACGGCGAAGGTCGCGGCCAGGATGATCGGCGTGGTCGGTACCGATCGCGTGCTGACGGTGGACCTGCACGCGGACCAGATTCAGGGCTTCTTCGACATCCCGCTCGACAACGTGTACGCATCGCCGGTGCTGCTGGCGGACATCTGGCGGCATTACGGCAACGACGACCTGATCGTCGTGTCTCCGGACGTGGGCGGGGTGGTGCGCGCGCGCGCGATCGCCAAGCGCCTGGACGATGCGGATCTCGCGATCATCGACAAGCGCCGCCCGCGCCCGAACGAGGCGACGGTGATGAACATCATCGGCGAGGTCGAGGGCAAGACCTGCGTGCTGGTGGACGACATCGTCGATACCGCCGGCACGCTTTGCGCCGCAGCCGCCGCACTCAAGCGAAACGGCGCGCGTCGTGTCGTGGCCTATTGCACGCATCCGGTGCTCTCCGGACCGGCAATCAGCAACATCGATGGTTCGGCGCTCGACGAACTGGTCGTGTCCGACACCATTCCGCTGTCCGCGCCCGCGCGTGGCTGCGGCAAGATCCGCCAGCTGTCGGTGGCGGAACTGCTGGCGGAGACGATCCGCCGCATCGCGGACGGCGAATCGGTGAGTTCGCTGTACGTCGACTGATTCAACGACGCTCTCCTGGTCGCGGGAGAGTCCATGCCGCCGCGAGGCGGCATTCCCAGCAAGAAGGCAATACCGAAATGGCAACCACACATGTGATCAATGTCGAACGGCGCAACGACGAGGGCAAGGGTGCGAGCCGCCGCCTGCGTCGCGCCGGCTACGTCCCGGCCATCGTCTATGGCGGCGAGCTGAAGCCGGTCAGCATCCAGATGCAGCACAAGGATGTCTGGCACGCCAGCCAGAACGAATGGTTCTACTCGTCGATCCTCGATCTCAGTCTGGGGGGCGACGTGCAGAAGGTGCTTCTGCGCGATCTCCAGCGTCACCCGTTCAAGCAGCAGATCCTGCACCTCGACTTCCAGCGCATCGACGAGAACGCGGAACTCCGCGCGCGCGTGCCGCTGCACTTCCTCAACCAGGAGACATCGCCGGCGGGCAAGACGGGCGGTGCGATCGTCATGCACGAACTGACCGAGATCGAGGTTTCGTGCCTGCCGAAGGACCTGCCGGCGTTCATCGAGGTGGATCTCGCCGATCTGAAGGTCGGCGACATCATCCACCTGTCGGAGATCGCGCTGCCGTCCGGCGTCGCGATTCCGGCGCTCAAGCTCGGCAAAGAGCATGACCTCGCGGTCGTCATCGCGCGCATGGCCAAGGGGGAAACGGAGGCCGACGAGCCGGGCGAGGATGCGGCAGATGCAGCCGTCGCCGATGCGAAGAAGGACGAGAAGAAGTAAGGCCTCGTCCGTGGATCGTCCGGCCCAACATGGCTGCCCGCGTGGTGCGGCTGCCGACGGCTTGCGTCGGCAGCCGGATTGCCGCGGTCGTTGCGCATGGCCGGGCTGCGTCTGATCGTCGGCCTCGGCAACCCCGGGGCCGAACATGAACGCCAACGTCACAACGCGGGCTTCTGGTTCGTCGATGCGCTGGCGGTGCGCGAGGGCGTGCGGTTCGGCATGGAATCCAAGTTGCGTGCGGAAGCCGCGAATGCGGTCGTCGACGGGCATCCGCTGCACCTGCTCAAGCCGGTCACCTTCATGAACGCGAGCGGTGCCGCGGTCGGTGCGGCGCTGCGCTACTGGAAGATCGAGCCCGAGCAGATGCTGGTCGTCCATGACGACCTCGATCTCCCGCCAGGCACGGCGCGACTCAAGTTCGACGGCGGTCATGGCGGGCAGAACGGTTTGCGCGATCTTTTCGCGCACATCGGACACGGTCGCTTCCATCGCCTGCGCATCGGCATCGGCCATCCCGGGCACAGGGATCGCGTGACGGGCTGGGTGCTGGGCCGACCTTCGGCCGTGGACGAGGCGGCGATTGTCGATGCGATCGGCCGCTCGCTCGACGTGCTCCCGCTGGCGGTGGCGGGGCGGTTCGAGGATGCGATGAAGAAACTGCATACCGTCGACTCGTCACCGTGACGGGCCGCGGAATCCGGGTGCCTGCGCGGCCACGCGCCACGCGCGTTCCCCTCACGTCTTACGGATTGGAATCATGGGCATCAAATGCGGAATCGTCGGCCTGCCGAACGTCGGCAAGTCGACACTCTTCAACGCGCTGACCAAGGCCGGCATCGCGGCCGCGAACTTCCCGTTCTGCACGATCGACCCGAACATCGGCGTCGTGCCGGTGCCGGACCCGCGGCTGGATGCGCTCTCGTCGATCGCCAAGCCGCTGAAGATCGTGCCGACCTCGATCGAGTTCGTCGACATCGCGGGACTGGTTGCGGGCGCTTCGAAGGGCGAGGGTCTCGGCAACAAGTTCCTTGCGCACATCCGCGAGGTCGACGCGATCACGCACGTGGTGCGCTGCTTCGAGCATCCGGACATCGTCCATGTCGCCAACAGGGTGGATCCGATCGCCGACATCGAGACGATCGACACGGAGCTTGCCCTGGCCGACCTCGAGTCGGTGGAGAAGGCACTCGCACGCGTCGAGCGTGCCGCCAAGGCCAACGACAAGGATGCGATGGCGCGCAAGCCCGTGCTGCAGAAGCTCGCCGCGGGTCTCAACGAAGGCCGAGCTGCGCGCAGCCTCGGCTTGGACGACAACGAGCGCGCGCTGGTGCGCGACCTCTTCCTTCTTACCCTGAAGCCGCTGATGTACATCGCCAACGTGCGCGAGGACGGTTTCGAGAACAATCCGCACCTGGATCGCGTGCGCGAGCGCGCGCAGGCGGAAGGCGCCGAGGTCGTGCCGGTCTGCGCGGCGATCGAGGAGGAGATGGCGCAACTCGATGACGCCGACCGTGACGAGTTCCTGAAGGACCTCGGCCTCGACGAGCCGGGTCTCAACCGCGTGATCCGTGCCGGCTACAAACTGCTCGGCCTGCAGACGTATTTCACGGCCGGCGAGAAGGAGGTCCACGCCTGGCAGTTCCGCAAGGGCGCGACCGCGCCGCAGGCGGCCGGCGTGATCCACACCGATTTCGAGCGCGGCTTCATCCGCGCCGAGACGATCGCCTACGACGACTACATCAAGTACAAGGGCGAGGCCGGCGCACGCGAAGCAGGCCGTTTGCGACTGGAAGGCAAGGACTACGTCGTGCAGGAAGGCGATGTCCTGCACTTCCGCTTCAACGTCTGAATCGGCTGCCGGCAAGCCTTTGCTCCGCCGGCAGTCGCTGCGGGTCAGTCGGGCCGGCGCTCGCTCGTTGCCGGGCGCGGGACCAGGCGCGCGACCTGGAAGTCGGGTCCGGCGGATTCGAAGCCGTCGGCGAAGATCGTGTCGTCGATGGCCGGATCGAGGTCCAGCGTCGCCGAGTTGTTGCTCCCGTCCGGATCGGTGACGCTGGAAGAGACGACCGCGGTCACCGTGTTGCTCAGCGTCGCCGTGCTGTCCGGTGCAACCGTGCCGTTCACGACGATCTCGATCTGCGAATCGGCGGGGAGGTTCACCGTTCCGGTGATGTTGCCGGAGCCGCCTGCGGGGCAGGTTGCTCCGCCGCTTGTCGTGCATGTCCAGGTCGGCACTTGATAGGCTGCCGGGAAGATGTCGACCAGCGTCGTGCCGGAAGCGTTGGCCGGCCCCGCATTCGCGACGACGATCGTGTATTCCAGCGGCTCGCCGGCAACGTAGCCGTCGACTGGATCGGATGTCATCGTCACGGACACGTCCGCCTCGGAAGACACGATCGGGCAATCGACCACCGCGCGGATGACCCAGTCGCCCGTAACGCCGAGCGCGGACGCGTCGAACCACTGGAACACGCCTGGAGTCAGGCGCGCGTACAGCGCGTTTCGTTGCGCCTGGATGCCGTCCGTGTCGCGTACCACGCTCGGATCGACGCCGGCCGTCAGATCCTCGGCGAACGTGAAGGCGACGATGACCGTCTCGCCGGCCGAAACCGGAACACTGAGTGGAATCGCGTTGTTCTCGTCGAGATAACGCCACTCGTTGAGCACGTTGTCGTTCAGCACCGGGCCGAGGATCTGTGCGGCGAGTTCTCCGGGGCCGGGAAAGCTTCCGGCCCGATGGATGTCGATCGACTCGTGGATCACTTCCCCTGCGAGCCCGTTGGGGGAGCGCCAGAACACCTGGACCGCCACGAGATTGCCCTCGCAAGGCGATGTAAGCCAACTGGCAGCCTTTTCGCCGGCAACGAAACCCCATACGATGACTGCACTGCCGAAATCGGTGAGCGAGTCGTTCTTGAGCGTCACTTCGGTTGCAGACGCCGTGCCCGCGAGAGCCAGCGCAACCGCCACAGGAACCAGTCGGCCCATCATGGCCACCCCGTCGTTTGCAGGCCCCGCGATGCGGGGCGTCTGTTGTCAGTGTATGCGCCACTCTTCGGCGAGACCGCGGCCTCGTTCGCATTCGGGCGAGAAATGCCGTGCCACCACCGGCATGCGGGACGCTGCACGGTTCGGCGGGAAACCGTGCCTTGACAGGGTATCGGTATGCCAACGACAATGCGCGGCTCCGTTCCGGAGGGATACCCAAGCGGCCAACGGGGGCAGACTGTAAATCTGCTGGCATACGCCTTCGGTGGTTCGAATCCACCTCCCTCCACCAGTTTCGAATGTGCGGTGACGGTTCCAGAGGTGGGTTCGAACCACCGAAGGGTCGAGAAAGATGGTTCGACCGGATCGCCGGGAGCGATCCGGAACGCGCCGAAGGCGCGGCCCCGGAGGGGCGGAGGGCAGGATGCCCGGAGCAATCCACCTCCCTCCTTGTTGGATTGCGTCAACGGTTGCGGAGCTGGATGGACCGGCTCGCGGCCGGAAGGAAGGCCCGGTGCGGGAGTAGTTCAATGGTAGAACCTCAGCCTTCCAAGCTGATGGTGCGGGTTCGATTCCCGTCTCCCGCTCCATTGATTTGCGCCGTCACGGGCGCCGGCGGAAGGTCGCCAGGCGTGTCGGCCTGCCGCGGAATGGCGGCTGTGCCGGAAATGGCTTGCGGGAACGCAGGCCCGTTCCTGACGGTCATGGAGGATCGTCGAGAGAAACCGCTCACGTAGCTCAGTCGGTAGAGCACCTCCTTGGTAAGGAGGAGGTCGATGGTTCGATTCCATTCGTGAGCACCATTTTCCGCGTCAACTGCACTTCCACGGCCTCAGCAGGCCGCCAACATCAGATCCGGAGTTTTCGCCATGTCGAAGGAAAAGTTCGAGCGCAAGAAGCCGCACGTGAACGTGGGCACGATCGGGCACGTGGATCACGGCAAGACGACGCTGACGGCGGCGCTGACGAAGGTGGGCGCGGAGCGTTATGGCGGCGAGTTCAAGGCGTATGACGCGATCGACGCGGCGCCGGAAGAGAAGGCGCGCGGCATCACGATCTCGACGGCGCACGTGGAATACGAAAGCCCGACGCGGCACTACGCGCACGTGGATTGCCCGGGTCACGCGGACTACGTGAAGAACATGATCACGGGTGCGGCGCAGATGGACGGAGCGATTCTGGTGTGCTCGGCGGCGGATGGTCCGATGCCGCAGACGCGCGAGCACATCCTGCTGGCGCGACAGGTGGGCGTGCCGTACATCGTGGTGTTCATGAACAAGGCGGACATGGTGGACGACGCGGAGCTTCTGGATCTGGTGGAGATGGAGATCCGCGAGCTGCTGTCGAAGTACAACTTCCCGGGTGACGACACGCCGATCATCAAGGGATCGGCGCTGAAGGCGCTGGAGGGGGACCAGAGCGAGATTGGAGTGCCGGCGATTCTGAAGCTGGTGGAGGCGCTGGACGCGTGGATTCCGGAGCCGCAGCGTGACGTGGACAAGCCGTTCCTGATGCCGGTGGAGGACGTGTTCTCGATTTCGGGTCGCGGCACGGTGGTGACGGGTCGCATCGAGCGAGGCGTGATCAAGGTTGGCGACGAAGTGGAGATCGTGGGCATCCGGCCGACGGCGAAGACGACGGTGACGGGCGTGGAGATGTTCCGCAAGCTGCTGGATCAGGGGCAGGCGGGCGACAACGCGGGACTGTTGCTGCGCGGCACGAAGCGCGATGAAGTGGAGCGTGGTCAGGTGCTGGCCAAGCCGGGATCGATCACGCCGCACACGAAGTTCGAGGCGGAGGTGTACGTGCTGTCGAAGGAAGAGGGCGGTCGTCACACGCCGTTCTTCAAGGGGTACCGTCCGCAGTTCTACTTCCGCACGACGGACGTGACGGGAGCGGTGGAGCTGCCGGAAGGCGTGGAGATGGTGATGCCTGGCGACAACATCAAGATGAAGGTGTCGCTGATTGCGCCGATCGCGATGGACGAAGGTCTGCGTTTCGCGATCCGCGAGGGTGGTCGCACCGTCGGCGCCGGCGTCGTGGCGAAGATCATCGAGTAACCCCGGGAGCGCGCTCGTCGCTCGCGGGCGATCGAGTTGCGAGTACACGCCAGTAGCTCAATTGGCAGAGCAGCGGTCTCCAAAACCGCAGGTTGGGGGTTCGAGTCCCTCCTGGCGTGCCATCCAGCAAGAGGAATCGGTGGGCGGGGCGGACTTTGGTTCGCGTAGCGAATCGGGATCGGCTCCGTCACGGAATCGTATGAACGCAAAGGCTGAAAAAGCGGAAGGGGTGAACGCGCTCGACGTGGTGAAGCTCCTGCTCGCCGGTGCGCTGCTGGTGGCCGGCATCGTCGCGTACTACTACTTCTCCGCATGGAACGGCTGGGCGCGCTTCGGCGTGTTGATGGCCGGCGTCGTGCTCGCGGCGGCGGTCGGGGCCTTCACCGGGCCGGGACGCGCGGTGCGCGAGTATCTGGCCGAGTCGCAGTTCGAGCTGCGCAAGGTCGTGTGGCCGACCCGCGAGGAAACCCTGCGNACGACACTGGTCATCCTCGTCGTCGTCGTCATCGTCAGCCTGCTGCTTGGCCTGATCGACTTCATCCTGAAGTGGCTGGTGCTCGACACCTTGCTGCATCTCGGAAACTGAGGGGCGTGGCATGAGCAAGCGTTGGTACGTCGTGCACGCCTATTCCGGTTTCGAGCATTCGGTCGCTCGCTCGCTGAAGGAGCGCATCGCGCGTGCGGGCATGGAGGACAAGTTCGGCGAAGTGCTGGTGCCGACCGAGGAAGTCGTCGAGATGCGCGGTGGGCAGAAGCGCCGCAGCGAGCGCAAGTTCTTCCCCGGCTACGTGCTCGTGCAGATCGAGACGCACGACGAGGGCAAGGCGCTCAAGATCGACGACGAATCCTGGCATCTCGTCAAGGAGACGCCGAAGGTCATGGGGTTCATCGGCGGTACGGCGGACCGACCGCTGCCGATCAAGGACTCCGAGGCGGACGGCATCCTGCAGCGCGTGCAGGAAGGCGTGGAGAAGCCGCGTCCGAAGGTGCTGTTCGAGCCGGGCGAGATGGTGCGCGTCACCGACGGGCCGTTCAACGACTTCAATGGCGTCGTCGAAGAGGTCAACTACGAAAAGAGTCGCCTGCGCGTCGCGGTACTGATTTTCGGCCGCTCGACACCGGTCGAACTGGAGTTCGGGCAGGTCGAGAAGGCATAAGGCGCCGCTGTACGGGCGGGCCGTTCACCGGAGTCCGGCACGGATGCCGACCCGTTTCCCGCGGCCACGGATGACCGCACAAACGACGGAGGAGTCCCGCAGTTCCCAGGAACGTGCAGACGCTTGAACTCCAGGAGCAAGCATCATGGCAAAGAAGGTTGTCGGTTACATCAAGCTGCAGGTGAAGGCCGGTCAGGCCAACCCCTCGCCGCCGGTCGGCCCTGCGCTGGGTCAGCGCGGCCTGAACATCATGGAGTTCTGCAAGGCGTTCAATGCCGCCACGCAGAAGCTGGAGCCGGGACTTCCGATTCCGGTCGTCATCACGGCGTACTCCGACCGCACGTTCACGTTCATCACCAAGACGCCACCGGCGACGATCCTTCTCAAGAAGGCGGCCGGCATCACGTCCGGTTCCAAGCGCCCGAACACCGAAAAGGTGGGCAAGGTCACGCGCAAGCAGCTCGAGGAGATCGCCAAGGCGAAGGAGCCCGATCTGACTGCCGCGGATCTGGATGCCGCCGTCCGCACCATTGCGGGCAGCGCGCGCAGCATGGGCCTGACGACGGAGATCTGACGATGAGCACGAAGATCAGCAAGCGGTACAAGGCGCTCGCCGCGACAGTCACGCCGGGCAAGGCGTATCCGGTCGAAGAGGCCCTGAAGATCGTCAAGGACGGCGCGAAGGCGAAGTTCCCCGAGTCGGTGGACGTCGCGATCCGCCTCGGCATCGACGCGAAGAAGTCCGATCAGTGGACGTCGCGATCCGCCTCGGCATCGACGCGAAGAAGTCCGATCAGGGCGTTCGCGGTTCGGCGATGCTGCCGCACGGCACGGGCAAGACCGTCAAGGTTGCCGTGTTCTGCCCGCCGGGCGAGAAGGCGGAGGCTGCCAAGGCGGCCGGCGCCGATGCGGTCGGCATGGAAGACCTCGCCGAGAAGATGCAGGCAGGCGATCTGGACTACGGTCGCGTCATCGCGACGCCCGATGCGATGCGCGTCGTCGGCAAGCTTGGCCAATTGCTCGGCCCGCGCGGCCTGATGCCGAATCCGAAGGACGGTTCGGTTGCGGCCGATGTCGTCACCGCGGTGAAGAATGCGAAGGCGGGCCAGGTCAAGTTCCGCAACGACAAGGCCGGCATCATTCATTGCTCGATCGGCAAGGCCTCGTTCGAGGTCGGCGCGCTGAAGGACAACCTGAATGCGCTGCTCGCCGATCTGATGAAAGCCAAGCCGGCTGCCGCCAAGGGGCAGTACGTGCAGAAGGTCTCGGTGTCGAGCACGATGGGAATCGGTGTCCCCGTCGATACGACGACGGTTTCGATCTGACGCACATCCCCTCGCACGCCGCACGGACCCGCGGCACGGGAAGGGATGAATGAACGGTGCGGCCGGTTCCGCCGCGCCTGCATCGATGCAGGCAGGCGATGGCGGGATGCCGTTGCTGCCGATGAATTTTGGGGGCACCCGCATGAGCGGGGCCGTCAAAGACCGCAGGCGGTGGGGTGGCAAGGGCGGAGTCTTCGAGTCCGCTTCGCGTCGCCACCACCTCAATCCAGCCGGATCCGTCGGGAGACGGCGAAGCCTGCGCAGATGGTGATGCCCGACAGGATGTTTCCTGGAACGGCCACCAGTTCGGGCGTCGAAAGACGCCGACGATGCCGAAGGATCGGCGTCGTAAACGCTTCAGGGTCAAGGCGGGCAGGAATCCGTCCGGGCCCGGTTCGGAGAACGCAATGGCGCTCAATCTTGCGCAAAAGAAAGAGGTCGTTGCCGAACTGGCGAATGTGGCTGCCAACGCGCATTCCCTGGTCGCCGCCGAGTACGCGGGTCTTACCGTCGAGCAGCTCACCGAGCTGCGCAAGAAGGCTCGTCAGAGTGGGGTCTATCTCAAGGTTGCGAAGAACACCTTGGTTTCCCGCGCTGTCGAGGGCACGGATTACGCATGCGTCCAGGACGCGTTGACCGGTCCGTTGCTGTATGCCTTCTCGAAGGAAGATCCCGGTGCTGCAGGCCGGTTGATCAAGGAGTTCGCCAAGGCGAACGACAAGCTCAAGGCCAGGCTGGTTGCAATCGGTGGCAAGGCGTATCCGGCATCGCATGTCGATGTCCTCGCCTCGCTGCCAACCCGCGACCAGGCACTCAGCATGCTGCTCAGCGTGATGGTGCAGCCCGCCACGATGCTGGTCCGCGTGCTCGCAGAGCCCGCAAGCCAGCTGGCGCGCGCAACCAACGCGGTGGCGCAGCAGAAGCAGGCGGCCTGATCCTTTTCGCCAATCGGCATTTCATTCCATACAAGTCGTATCCAGGAGTTTCCAGTCATGTCTCTCAGTAACGATCAGATCATCGAAGCGATCGCCGGCAAGTCCCTCGTCGAGGTGATGGAGTTGGTCAAGGCGATGGAAGAGAAGTTCGGCGTGTCCGCGGCCGCTCCGGTTGCCGTGGCCGCGGCTCCGGCTGCCGGCGGCGGTGCCGCTCCGGCCGAGGAGCAGACCGAGTTCACCGTCGCCCTCAAGGCCGCCGGCGAGAAGAAGGTCGAGGTCATCAAGGTCGTCCGTGCGATCACGGGCCTGGGCCTCAAGGAAGCGAAGGATCTCGTCGAGTCCGCGCCTGCCACCGTCAAGGACGGTGTCAGCAAGGACGACGCTGCCAAGTTCAAGAAGGACCTGGAAGCGGCCGGCGCGACCGTCGAGGTCAAGTAACAGCCGCAAGGATGTCGTCATCCCGCCCGCAGCAGGGACGCGCGGCGGGGTGGGGCGAAAGCACGAAATCCGCTTTCCGGTCCCGCTCCGCCACGAGATGACAAGCCGAGCCCGGGTGCGCAAGCCCCCGGGCTTTGCCCGTTGCCGGTTCCGACGAGCTGGCATGGGAAAGCGCGGGGACCGCCCCCATGTGGACCGGTTCGCGCGTTTTCCGATGTCCGTTCTTCCCGCCGGTTTTCTTCCAGCGACGTGCCGCCGTCGCATGCCGTACGAGGTGTGCTCCTCATGACCCAGACGACCTATTCCTTCACCGAAAAGAAGCGGATCCGCAAGGACTTCGGCAAGCGCCCGCCGGTTCTCGGCGTGCCCTTCCTGCTTGCGATCCAGGTGGACTCGTACCGCGAGTTCCTGCAGGCGGACGTCGATCCGAATGCGCGCGAGGACAAGGGGCTGCACGCCGCGCTGAAGTCCGTGTTCCCGATCACCAGCTATTCGGGAAGCGCGGCGCTCGAGTACGTGAACTACCGTCTCGGCGAGCCGCCTTTCGACGAGCGCGAGTGCCGTTCGCGCGGCATGAGCTACGGTGCGCCGCTGCGCGTCACGGTGCGCCTCGTGATCTACGACAAGGAATCGGCGAACAAGTCGATCAAGTACGTGAAGGAGCAGGAGGTCTACATGGGCGAGCTGCCGCTCATGACGGACACCGGCACTTTCATCGTGAACGGAACCGAGCGCGTGATCGTCTCGCAGTTGCACCGTTCGCCTGGCGTGTTCTTCGATCATGATCGCGGCAAGACGCACAGCTCGGGCAAGCTGCTCTACAGCGCGCGCGTCATTCCCTACCGCGGCTCCTGGCTGGACTTTGAGTTCGACCCGAAGGACGCGCTGTTCACCCGCATCGACCGTCGCCGCAAGTTGCCGGTGACGGTGCTGCTGCGCGCGCTCGGTTACACGAACGAGGAGATGCTCGCGATCTTCTTCGAGCACAACGTCTTCCATCTGGGCAAGAAGGATGGTGCGCGCCTCGACCTGGTCGCCGAGCGGCTGCGCGGCGAGACGCTGAACTTCGACCTTCGCGCCGGTGGCGACGTGATCGTCGAGGCGGGCAAGCGCATCACTGCGCGCCACGTCAAGCAGCTCGAGAAGGCGAACATCAAGACGCTGGAAGTGCCGGATGAATACCTGATCGGCCGGATCCTCGCGCACGATGTCGTCGACACCAAGACGGGCGAGCTCCTCGCCGCCGCCAACGACGAGCTCAACGAGGCGCATCTCGAGGCGTTCCGCAAGGCCGGCATCGACGAGATCGCGACGCTGTGGGTGAACGACCTCGACCGGGGTGATTACATCTCCCGCACGCTCCGCATCGATCCGTCGCGCACGCCGCTGGAAGCGCTGGTCGAGATCTACCGCATGATGCGCCCGGGCGAGCCGCCGACCAAGGATGCGGCGCAGAACCTGTTCCAGAACCTGTTCTTCTCGCCGGAGCGTTACGACCTCGATCGTGTCGGCCGCATGAAGTTCAACCGCCGCGTCGGCCGCAAGGACGACAAAGGCCCGGGCATCCTGTATGACGGCAAGTATTTCGGCGAGCGCAACGACGAGGCGTCCAAGGCGCTGCATGCCGAACTCGGCGACGGTTCCGACATCCTCGACGTGATCCGCGTCCTGATCGACATCCGCAACGGTCGCGGCGTGGTCGACGACATCGATCATCTCGGCAACCGTCGCGTGCGTTCGGTCGGCGAGATGGCCGAGAACGTGTTCCGCATCGGTCTGGTCCGCGTCGAGCGCGCGGTGAAGGAGCGCCTGTCGCTGGCCGAGGCCGAGGGCCTCACGCCGCAGGATCTGATCAACGCCAAGCCGGTCGCAGCGGCGGTGAAGGAGTTCTTCGGCTCCTCGCAGCTCAGCCAGTTCATGGACCAGAACAATCCGCTGTCGGAAGTCACGCACAAGCGCCGCGTTTCCGCGCTCGGTCCGGGTGGTCTCACGCGCGAGCGTGCAGGCTTCGAGGTGCGCGACGTGCACCCGACGCACTACGGCCGTGTCTGCACGATCGAGACGCCGGAAGGCCCGAACATCGGCCTGATCAATTCACTCGCCGTGTACGCGCGCACGAACGAATACGGCTTCCTCGAAACGCCGTATCGCAAGGTCGTGGGCGGCAAGGTCACCGACCAGGTGGAATACCTTTCGGCGATCGACGAGGGCGAGTACGTGATCGCGCAGGCGAACTCTCCGCTCAACAAGGATGGCACGTTCTCGGAGGACTATGTTTCCTGCCGTTTCCGCGGCGAATCCGAGCTGCGACCGGCCAGCGAGATCAACTACATGGACGTGTCGCCGATGCAGACGGTGTCGGTTGCGGCGGCGCTGGTTCCGTTCCTCGAGCACGACGATGCGAACCGCGCGCTGATGGGCGCGAACATGCAGCGCCAGGCCGTTCCGACGCTGCGTTCGCAGGCTCCGCTGGTCGGAACCGGCATCGAGCGTGCGGTCGCTCGCGACTCCGGCGTCATCGTCGTGGCCAGGCGCCCGGGCGTGATCGACCAGGTGGATGCGGGCCGCATCGTGGTGCGCGTCAACGAGGAGGAGATCGGCGACAACGATGCCGGTGTCGACATCTACACGTTGACCAAGTACACGCGCTCCAACCAGAACACCAACCTCAACCAGCGTCCACTGGTGAACGTCGGCGACGTCGTCGCCAAGGGTGACGTGCTGGCGGATGGCTCCTCGACCGACATGGGCGAGCTCGCGCTCGGCCAGAACATGCTGGTCGCGTTCATGCCGTGGAACGGATACAACTTCGAAGACTCGATCCTGCTCTCCGAGCGCGTGGTCGAGGAGGATCGCTACACCACGATCCACATCGAGGAGCTGACCTGCCAGGCGCGCGACACGAAGCTCGGCCCGGAGGAAATCTCGGCCGACATCCCGAACGTCGGCGAGCAGGCCCTTGCACGCCTGGACGAGTCGGGCGTCGTCTACATCGGCGCAGAGGTCAAGGCTGGCGACATCCTGGTCGGCAAGGTCACGCCGAAGGGCGAGAGCCAGCTCACGCCGGAAGAAAAGCTGCTGCGCGCGATCTTCGGCGAAAAGGCGTCCGACGTGAAGGACAGCTCGCTGCGTGTGCCGCCCGGAATGGACGGCACGGTGATCGACGTGCAGGTCTTCACCCGCGACGGCATCGAGAAGGACAAGCGTGCGCGCCAGATCGAGGAGATGGAGATCAAGCGCGTCAAGAAGGATTTCGACGACCAGTTCCGCATCCTCGAGGGCGCGATCTACAGCCGCATCCGTACGGCGATCGTCGGGCGTGTGGCCAACGGCGGCCCGGATGGCCTGAAGAAGGGTGTGGAGGTCACGAACGAGTATCTCGACGGCCTCAAGCATGACGAGTGGTTCGCGATCCGGATGAAGGACGAGGACGCGGCCGAGTTCCTCGAAAGGGCGCAGGAGCAGATCAAGCGTCACAAGGATGAGTTCGACGCGCGGTTCAGGGCCAAGCAGGCCAAGATCACGGCGGGCGACGACCTCGCGCCCGGCATGCTGAAGATGGTCAAGGTCTACCTTGCCGTGAAGCGCCGCATCCAGCCGGGCGACAAGATGGCAGGCCGCCACGGCAACAAGGGTGTCGTGTCGATGATCGTGCCGGTGGAGGACATGCCCTACGACAAGGACGGCCGTCCGGTCGACATCGTTCTGAATCCGCTCGGCGTGCCGTCGCGAATGAACATCGGCCAGATCCTCGAGGTCCATCTCGGCTGGGCCGCGAAGGGGCTGGGCGAGAAGATCGACCGCATGCTCAAGGCGCAGACCAAGGTCGCGGAACTGCGCAAGTTCCTCGACGAGGTCTACAACGCGAATGCGAGCAAGGAGGCGGCCGCGGGCCATCACGTCAACCTCAAGTCGTTCACCGACGAGGAGCTGCTGACGCTGGCGCGCAACCTGACCGATGGCGTGCCGATGGCAACGCCGGTGTTCGACGGAGCGTTCGAAGAAGAGATCAAGGCGATGCTGCGTCTGGCGGATCTGCCCGAGTCCGGGCAGACCACGTTGTACGACGGCCGTACCGGCGAGGCGTTCGACCGCCCGGTCACCGTCGGCTACATGCATATGCTCAAGCTCAATCACCTGGTCGACGACAAGATGCACGCGCGCTCCACTGGTCCGTACTCGCTGGTCACGCAGCAGCCGCTCGGCGGCAAGGCGCAGTTCGGCGGCCAGCGCTTCGGCGAAATGGAGGTATGGGCGCTCGAGGCCTACGGTGCGGCGTACACGCTGCAGGAGATGCTGACGGTGAAGTCCGACGATGTCTCCGGTCGCAACCAGATGTACAAGAACATCGTCGACGGAAACCACGAGATGGTGGCCGGCATGCCGGAGTCGTTCAACGTGCTGGTGAAGGAAATCCGTTCGCTCGCGATCAACATGGAGCTCGAGGAGCACTGAGGAGGAGGCGGTCGCACCGATCAACCTCTTCCCGTCCCGAATCCCGGAGTTCGATATGAAAGACTTGCTCAACCTCTTCAACCAGCAGCGCCAGTCGCTCGATTTCGATTCGATCAAGATCGCGCTGGCTTCCCCGGACCTGATCCGGTCGTGGTCGTTCGGTGAAGTGAAGAAGCCGGAGACGATCAACTACCGCACGTTCAAGCCGGAGCGCGACGGCCTGTTCTGCGCGGCGATCTTCGGTCCGATCAAGGACTACGAATGCCTGTGCGGCAAGTACAAGCGCATGAAGCATCGCGGCGTGGTATGCGAGAAGTGCGGCACCGAGGTCACGCTGGCCAAGGTGCGTCGCGAGCGCATGGGGCACATCGAGCTGGCGTCGCCGACTGCGCACATCTGGTTCCTGAAGTCGCTGCCGTCGCGCATCGGCCTGATGCTCGACATGACGCTGCGTGACATCGAGCGCATCCTCTACTTCGAAGCGTACGTGGTGGTCGATCCGGGCCTGACGGCGCTCGAGCGCGGTCAGCTGCTCAACGAGGAGCAGTACCTGCAGGCGGTCGAGGAGCATGGCGACGAGTTCGACGCGCGCATGGGTGCGGAAGCGGTGTATGAACTGCTGAAGACCATCGACCTCAATCAGGAAATCATCCGCCTGCGCGAGGAGATCGCCGCCACCAACTCGGAAACCAAGCTGAAGCGCCTTTCCAAGCGCATCAAGCTGGTCGAGGCCTTCCTCGAGTCCGGCAACCGTCCCGAGTTCATGGTGCTGACGGTGCTGCCGGTGCTGCCACCTGATCTTCGTCCGCTGGTTCCGCTGGACGGCGGTCGCTTCGCGACGTCGGATCTCAACGACCTCTATCGCCGCGTCATCAACCGCAACAACCGCCTCAAGCGCCTGCTCGAACTCAATGCGCCGGACATCATCGTGCGCAACGAGAAGCGCATGTTGCAGGAGGCGGTCGATGCACTGATGGACAATGGCCGCCGCGGACGCGCCATCACGGGAACGAACAAGCGGCCGCTGAAGTCGCTGGCCGACATGATCAAGGGCAAGCAGGGGCGCTTCCGCCAGAACCTGCTCGGCAAGCGTGTCGACTATTCCGGCCGCTCGGTGATCGTGGTCGGTCCGACGCTCAAGCTGCATCAGTGCGGCCTGCCGAAGAAGATGGCGCTCGAACTGTTCAAGCCGTTCATCTTCTCCAAGCTCCAGCATCGTGGCCTCGCGACCACGATCAAGGCGGCGAAGAAGCTCGTCGAGCGCGAGAGTGCCGAGGTGTGGGACATTCTCGAAGAGGTGATCCGCGAGCACCCGGTCCTGCTGAACCGCGCGCCGACGCTGCATCGACTCGGCATCCAGGCATTCGAGCCGGTGCTGATCGAGGGCAAGGCGATCCAGCTTCACCCGCTGGTCTGCACCGCCTTCAACGCCGACTTCGACGGCGACCAGATGGCCGTGCACGTGCCACTGTCGCTGGAAGCGCAGCTCGAGGCGCGCGCGCTGATGATGTCCACCAACAACATCCTGTCCCCCGCCAACGGCGAGCCGATCATCGTGCCGACGCAGGACGTCGTGCTGGGTCTGTACTACATGACCCGTGCGCTCGAGAACGCGAAGGGCGAGGGCATGGCATTCTCGAACGTCGCCGAGGTGCATCGTGCGTACGACAATCGCGTCGTCCAGTTGCACGCGAAGGTCAAGGTGCGCCTGCGTCAGGTCGAGATCGACGAGAACGGCGTGCGCCACGAGTCGACGTCGCTGGTCGATACGACAGTGGGCCGCGCGCTTCTCGCGGAGATCCTGCCGGAAGGCCTGCCGTTCGCGCTTGCCAACACGGAGCTCAACAAGAAGTCGATTTCGCGCCTGATCAACCAGTGCTATCGCCGGCTGGGGCTGAAGGACACGGTCGTGTTCGCGGACAAGCTGATGTACACGGGCTTCCATTACGCGACGCGGGCCGGCATGTCGATCGGCATTGACGACATGAAGATCCCCGTGGAGAAGAAGGCGATCCTCGAAGAGGCGGAGAAGGAGGTCACGGAGATCCAGCAGCAGTACCAGTCGGGTCTCGTTACCGCCGGCGAGCGCTACAACAAGGTCGTCGACATCTGGTCGCGCACGAACGAGCGCGTCGCGAAGGCGATGATGGACGGCATCGGTTCGGACGAGGTGAAGAACGCGAAGGGCGACACGATCAAGGAAAAGTCGATGAACTCGCTCTTCATCATGGCCGACTCGGGTGCGCGTGGTTCGGCGGCCCAGATCCGCCAGCTGGCCGGCATGCGAGGCCTGATGGCGCGACCTGATGGCTCGATCATCGAAACGCCGATCAAGGCGAACTTCCGCGAGGGCCTCAACGTCCTGCAGTACTTCAACTCCACGCACGGCGCGCGAAAGGGTCTGGCGGACACCGCTCTCAAGACGGCGAACTCGGGCTACCTCACGCGCCGTCTCGTCGACGTTGCGCAGGACGTGGTGGTTACGGAGGTCGACTGCGGCACGAAGGCCGGCCTCACCATGGCGCCGATCGTCGAGGGCGGCGATGTCGTCGAACCGTTGAAGGACCGCGTTCTCGGTCGAGTCGTCGCCGAGGATGTGTTCGCTCCCGGCAATGACGAGGACCCCATCGTTACGCGCAATACGCTGCTTGACGAAATGATGGTCGAGAAGCTCGAGGCGGCCGGTGTGCAGTCGGTTCTCGTTCGTTCGCCGATCACGTGCGATGCGAAGTTCGGCGTGTGCGCCATGTGCTACGGGCGCGACCTTGCGCGCGGACACCTCGTCAACATCGGCGAGGCGGTCGGCGTGATCGCTGCGCAGTCGATCGGCGAGCCGGGCACGCAGCTGACGATGCGCACGTTCCACATCGGTGGCGCCGCATCGCGTGCGGCTGCGGTTGACAGCGTGCAGGTCAAGACCACCGGCTCGCTGAAGTTCACGAACCTCAAGACCGTTGCGCATGCGTCCGGTCACCTTGTCGCGGTTTCCCGCTCCGGCGAGCTGTCGGTGATGGATGCGCACGGACGGGAGCGCGAGCGGTATCGCGTGCCGTACGGCGCGGTGATCGAGGTGAAGGACGGTGCGCCGGTCAAGGCGGGCCAGATCATCGCGAAGTGGGACCCGCATACCCACCCGATCGTATCGGAGGTCGCGGGCGTGATCCGCTTCAGCGACTTCATCGACGGTGTGACCGTGCAGGAGCAGATCGACGAGCTGACCGGCCTGGCCAGTGCGGTCGTGACCGATCCAAAGCGACGTGGCTCCGCGGCGAAGGACCTGCGCCCGATCGTTCGCCTGGAGGACAAGAAGGGCAAGCAGCTCAAGCTGCCCGGTTCGGACCTGTCCGCACAGTACTTCCTGCCGGCCGGTGCCATCGTGTCGCTGCAGAATGGTGCGGAAGTGGGCGTCGGCGACGTGATCGCCCGCATTCCGCAGGAAACATCCAAGACCCGTGACATCACCGGTGGTCTTCCGCGCGTCGCGGACCTGTTCGAGGCGCGCAAGCCCAAGGAACCGGCGATCCTGGCCGAGCGATCCGGCGTGATCAGTTTCGGCAAGGACACCAAGGGCAAGCAGCGACTGATCATCAAGGACGCCGACGGCAACGAGCACGAGGAGCTGATTCCGAAGTGGCGTCACGTCATCGTGTTCGAAGGCGAGCACGTGGAGAAGGGCGAAACGATCGTGGATGGCGAGCCGAATCCGCACGATATCCTGCGCCTGCTGGGTGTCGAGCCGCTCGCGGCTTATCTCGTCAAGGAGATCCAGGATGTCTATCGCCTGCAGGGCGTGAAGATCAACGACAAGCACATCGAGGCGATCATTCGCCAGATGCTGCGCAAGGTCGAGATCAGCGACCCCGGCGATACCCGGTTCCTGCGCGGTGAGCAGGTGGACCGTGGTCGACTGGTCGAGGAGAACGCGAGGGCGGATGCGCGCAACGAGCGGCCGGCCGAGATGCTGCCGGTCCTGCTTGGAATCACGAAGGCATCGCTCGCGACCGAGTCGTTCATTTCGGCGGCTTCGTTCCAGGAGACGACGCGCGTGCTGACGGAGGCGGCGGTCCGTGGTACCCGTGACACCTTGCGCGGGCTCAAGGAAAACGTTATAGTCGGTCGCTTGATTCCGGCTGGTACGGGTCTTGCCTATCACGCGCAGCGGCGCAGCAGGCAGGGTCTTACCGATTCGGAGCGCGAAACGCTCGGTGCCACGAGTTCGGTGGCGGAGGCGGTTGCCGAAGACGGCGATCACTGATCGGGATTTCTCGTCGATCTGGCGATGCCATGCCCGCGATAGCGGGCGGCCGGTGGAGGGTTGGCCGGCGCTCCCCGCGGTCTGCGGGGGTGGCTGCAGGGTCGGACTCACGACAGCGAAATGAGGCGAAGGACTCGCCTCGTGTTCGGATCCAGGGTGGATCGGCGTTGCCGAAACCGTTGACGGTTTTGGTGGGCGCACGTTATACTTTTCTGTCTCGGCAGGCCGGATTCGCTCGGCCTGCCTTTTGTTTCCGCGAATTTTGTTGTTACGCGGCCTCCACGACGTCTGCAGGTACGGTTCAAACGCATGTCAACGGTAAACCAGCTCGTTCGCAAGTCGCGCAGCCCCAAGTCGTACAAGAGTGCGTCTCCGGCGCTTGCCAATTGTCCGCAGCGTCGCGGCGTCTGCACGCGCGTCTACACGACTACTCCGAAGAAGCCGAATTCCGCTCTGCGCAAGGTCGCCAAGGTGCGTCTGACGAACGGATTCGAGGTGATCAGCTACATCGGCGGCGAGGGGCACAACCTCCAGGAGCACTCGGTGGTGCTGATTCGCGGTGGTCGCGTGAAGGATCTGCCGGGTGTGCGCTATCACACGGTTCGCGGCAGCCTTGATGCCGCCGGCGTCACGAAGCGTCGTCAGGCCCGTTCGAAGTACGGCGCGAAGCGGCCGAAGGGCTGATCGGGTCGATCGACGTTCCATCCGCACAACGATTAAGCACGTACAGGCTCCGACATGTCGAGAAAAGGTCAAACCCCGGTCCGCGCCCTCCTGCCCGATCCCAAGCACGGCAGCCAGGTGATTGCGCGCTTCATCAACATGGTGATGCAGAGCGGCAAGAAGTCGGTCGCGGAAAAGATCGTCTATGGTGCGCTGGATCACATCGGCGAAAAGCACGCCGAGCCGGTTCAGCTCGTCGAGAAGGCGCTGAACAACGTCGCGCCTGCGGTCGAGGTCAAGTCGCGCCGCGTCGGTGGTGCGACCTATCAGGTTCCCGTCGAGGTTCGTTCGACTCGCCGGACGGCGCTGGCGATGCGTTGGCTGATCGACGCGGCTCGCAAGCGCGGCGAGAACACGATGCCGCGCAAGTTGGCGGCCGAACTCCTCGACGCCTCCGAGAATCGCGGCGGCGCCGTGAAGAAGCGCGAGGAGACGCACCGCATGGCGGATGCGAACAAGGCGTTCTCGCACTACCGCTGGTAGTCGGTTGCGCATGACGTCGTCGAGATTCGGCGGCGCCAGGGTTCGGCCGGCGATCCGCCGGCCTCCGAATTGGATCGAGCAGCCCGGATGGCTGTCCAGATTCAGGGCATGACGCCCTGTGAAGGTAGGTTTATGGCCCGCACCACCCCAATCGAGCGGTATCGGAACTTCGGCATCATGGCGCACATCGATGCCGGCAAGACGACCACGTCCGAGCGCATCCTGTTCTATACCGGAAAGAGCCACAAGATCGGCGAGGTGCATGACGGCGCCGCGACGATGGACTGGATGGAGCAGGAGCAGGAGCGTGGCATCACGATCACGTCCGCTGCCACGACCGCGTTCTGGAAGGGCATGGACAAGTCGCTTCCGGAGCACCGCTTCAACATCATCGATACCCCGGGGCACGTCGATTTCACGATCGAGGTCGAGCGTTCGCTGCGCGTGCTGGATGGCGCGGTCTTCGTGCTGTGCGCGGTCGGTGGCGTGCAGCCGCAGTCCGAGACCGTCTGGCGTCAGGCGAACAAGTATCACGTGCCGCGCATCGCGTTCGTCAACAAGATGGATCGCACGGGAGCGAACTTCTTCAAGGTTCGCGATCAGCTCAAGTCGCGCCTTGGTGCGCATCCGGTGCCGATGCAGGTGCCGATCGGTGCCGAGGACGGCTTCGAGGGCGTGGTGGATCTGCTCAAGATGAAGGCGGTCCATTGGGATACTGCGTCCCAAGGGCTCACCTTCGAGTATCGCGACATTCCGGCCGAGCTCGAGGGTGCGGCGGAAGAGGCGCGTGCGTTCATGGTGGAGTCGGCGGCCGAGGCCAGCGAAGAGCTGATGAACAAGTATCTCGAAGAGGGAGACCTCTCCGAGGCGGAGATCATCAAGGGGCTTCGCGATCGCACGCTGAAGACCGAGATCGTTCCGATGTTCTGCGGCACGGCCTTCAAGAACAAGGGCGTGCAGGCAATGCTGGATGGCGTAATCAACCTGCTGCCGTCGCCCGTCGATGTGCCGCCGGTCAAGGGTGTCGATGTCGACGACGAGACCAAGGAACTGAGCCGCGAGTCGAGCGACAAGGCGCCGTTCTCCGCTCTCGCGTTCAAGATCATGACCGATCCTTTCGTTGGTTCGCTGACGTTCTTCCGTGTCTACTCCGGGACGCTCACTGCCGGCGACCAGGTGCTGAATTCGGTCAAGGGCAAGAAGGAGCGCATCGGTCGTCTGCTGCAAATGCACTCGAACCAGCGCGACGAGATCAAGGAGGTGCTGGCAGGCGACATCGCGGCGGCGGTGGGCCTGAAGGACGTGACCACGGGCGACACGCTGTGCGCGCAGAACGATCCGATCATTCTCGAGCGCATGACGTTCCCGGAGCCGGTGATCTCGATGGCGGTCGAGCCGAAGACCAAGTCGGACCAGGAGAAGATGGGTATTGCGCTGAGCCGTCTCGCGCAGGAAGACCCCAGCTTTCGCGTCCGGACCGACGAGGAGTCCGGCCAGACCATCATCGCGGGCATGGGCGAGCTGCACCTGGACATCATCGTCGATCGCCTGAAGCGCGAGTTCAACGTGGAGGCGAATGTCGGCAAGCCGCAGGTCGCGTATCGCGAGACGATCCGCAAGGCTGTCAAGCAGGAAGGCAAGTTCGTCCGTCAGTCGGGTGGCAAGGGCCAGTACGGCCATGTCGTGCTCGAAATGGAGCCGCAGGAGCGTGGCGCGGGTTACGTGTTCGAGAATCTCACGGTCGGCGGCTCGGTGCCGAAGGAATACATTCCCGCCGTGGACAAGGGCATTCGCGAGGCGATGGCCAGCGGTCCGATGGCTGGCTACCCTGTCGTGGACGTGAAGGTCAAGCTGGTCGACGGTTCGTACCATGAGGTCGACTCGAACGAGATGGCGTTCAAGATCGCCGGTTCGATGGGCTTCAAGGAGGGCTTCAACAAGGCCAACCCCGTCCTGCTCGAGCCGGTCATGAAGGTCGAGGTCGTCACGCCCGAGGACTACATGGGCGACGTCATGGGTGATCTCAGCAGGCGTCGCGGTGTGCTGCAGGGCTCGGACGATTCGCCGTCCGGAAAGGTCATCAACGCAATGGTGCCCTTGGGCGAGATGTTCGGGTACGCAACCAGTCTGCGCTCGATGTCGCAGGGTCGTGCGACCTTCACGATGGAGTTCGATCACTACGCCGAGGCGCCGACCAACATCGCCGAGGCGATCATCAAGAAGGGTTGATCGCCGACATTCGGCATCACCCGTACAGACAACCACTGAAATTCGCTAACAGGTAACACAGCCATGTCGAAAGAAAAGTTCGAGCGCAAGAAGCCGCACGTGAACGTGGGCACGATCGGGCACGTGGATCACGGCAAGACGACGCTGACGGC
>JGI12383J13903_1000462_pt1 | contig 29986 bp, 23 predicted proteins | sample Passage237B_FD_13903 | JGI IMG/M metagenome (IMG submission 13903)
GATTTTATTGCAGAGAATCACGCAACGTCCTTGTTACGCAAATTCGGGAATTGATCTATTAGCAGGAAACAACTTTGGTTCCAGCAATATGGTCGTGAACACAGCGCCTCTCTCGACCAAAGATAAATAAAACATTGATCAAGGAAAGATATTGACCAATAAAGGGAATTTGTCCTGACAACATAAATACGGCGTAGCGCTTGAGAAGGTGATTACCTACTTCAGGAAGCTCTCCATCGAGTGTCACAATTTTTATTTTTAGAGCCCGCTTGCCAACAGTCTGCCCCGAGGATTTCAATAAATTGAAATTAATTGCGAGGAAGACCGCGATGCTGACAAAGCCAATGATCAATGCATATAAAAAAGATGGCTGCTGCCCCTCGGAGACGCCATCAAACCCGCCAGTTAAATACATAATGGGAACCGTTACTACGCCCACAATTAAGCTATCGATGATCGAAGCCAACAGCCGGCGGCCGCGCGGTGCCAACTCTGAAGGGCTTTCATTCGGGGGAGTCAGTTCTGATTCAGGGGCTTTGTAGATGTTGTTTTCCATATTGTGCTCTCCAAGTAGTTGACAAGCTTCCAGGCCAGCATTGGCCTCGCTACAGTATAGGCAGGCGTAGCAAATGCCGCGATACTCAGCGCCAAGCTATGCTCGACCTTCGTATTGTCCATGAACTTTTCTCGATAGCAAGAACCGGCTCACAATCTGTTACATTTTGCCGGATGCCTCTCTAGCCAAGTATCAAGCTCGAATCATATCTTTGATCACATGCGTTTTGGTTTTTAAGGAGAACCAATCGTTTAGAAATTGACCGCCCAGAATCTTGATTTGACTGGCTTTGGGTACGCCGGACTTCTCTCGTTGGCTGCGCAAAATTAAACAACTCAAACTATTCATTATGAAAAAAGTACGGACCCATTACGATAATTTGAAAGTAGCCAGAAACGCGACACCAGAAGCGATTCGCGCCGCCTACAAAACACTCTCACAAAAGTATCATCCTGACCGAAATGGAAATTCCGCCGAGTCACGGCAGGTGATGAAAATGATTGACGATGCCTATGCGGTATTGTCTGACCCGGAGGCCAGAAGTCGGCACGATGCCTGGATTACACAACAGGAATCTCCAACTCCCGTGAAAGAAAATGTCGGCTCGGATTCCATAAGAGAGATTGAATTCAGTACACCTGTCCCTGGGCATATCAACTTCTACGATTTGGATGAAGACTCGCAAAGAAGGATAAAGGAGCGAGCCTTAGGACTTAATAACAATCAACTGAGAATCAAACTCGACGGTGTAATCAAAAACTATTGCTGGTGTGCCATTCTTTCCCTTCTTATTTGCGTTCTCTTTCTCGTATCGCGCGATGGACCATGGAGCGATAATACGACCAAGTTTTATTTTGGCGGAATGACCCTGCTGAGCTTTTTCTGGCGAAAAATATTGTGTGGATTTTTTCGTGGCATACAAAGCCGCTGAAGTCCTGGCTGCTGGTGACACCTCTATACTTGATCAAACTGCAATTTGACAAAATTTCCTATTGGCCTATCTGGACGATTTCCGACATCAAGGCCACGCACCGCCACAGTTACGGCATTTACACTGATACAGAAGTAAAAATAGTGGCAAATAACAAGAGGGAAACTTTCCATATTTCCCCAGAGTCTGCATATCAGGAATTTGTGAATGGATTACGAACCTTTGATGCCCATTTCAGGTCCGCGGTAAATTCCCGCGATCTGAATTATCTTTTGAATAACGATGATTTTTTTAAGGTCAGAGCCGACGGCGTAAAAGCCAAAAAGAGAGCGCCTGTAGCATCTATAGCTGCTTACACCTTGTTACCCTTGCTCGCGCTTTTGGCAATCGGAATAAATTACCAAGAGTATGCTGATATGCCGGCGCGACATCGACCTTATTACACCGGCAACCCGGCACCCTATATCCAGCCAAAGCTTTCACCCAAGCCAGGCTATGTCAGACCGGACACTGCACCAAATGGTGCGCCATGGCCAACAACGGCTGCTTATGTTGCAGAATATCCGCAGTTGAACGAGGGTGGCCTATCGATTCTTACCATTGACAACATTCAAAATGATTCCGATGTATTTGTGAAACTCGTTGCTCTCAAGGAGGATGAGGCAAATCCCGTGCGGTTTTTCTTTATTCCCGCATTTCAGAAATTTACCCTCGAGAAAATCGATGCCGGCGCATATGACGTTCGATATAGAGACCTCACCACAGGTCGCCTATCCAGATCCGAGGATTTCACTCTAAATGAAACACCTATCGAAAACGGCACACGTTACAGCAACGTGACAATGACGCTTTATAAAGTTCAGCACGGCAATATGGAGACATATGCCTTAGCTGAAGATGAATTTTGAGATTCAGTAAATTTATTTTTATAACAACGACCTTCGATAATACCGAAGGTCAATTTCCACGCGCGCCCTTTGCATTAAGCATGCGCAACAGTAGTTCCTGCAGGCGTTGCTGATCTGAAGCATTAAGACTTTCAATCAATGGCATAAGCGCCTGCTGTCCCTGATCTCGCAACTGTTTGACGAGTTCGGCTCCCTCTTTTGTCAAAAAAACTTCTGTGGCTCTGCCGTCGTCTTTGCATGCTGCGCGCACGACCAATCCTCTTTTTTCCGCTCGGGCGATCAATCCTGACATGGTTTGTTTTTCCAAACCGAGGTAATCGGCAAGTTCCGTCATGCGCGGCCGTCGATCCCACAGAATCCCCAGCACTCGAATCAACGAGAGCGACAAATCATGCTCCGCGCCGATCTTGTTGATGATGGCCATGGTGATAAAGGAGGTGGTCATAAGCGCATCCACCAGTTCTTCACCAGCGGAAAGGGAATGCTCTTTCTTCATAGGATTTTTCTGTTTCTCAATTTTTGCGGCAGCTTGACATAGTTCGTATTACGCATCAATAATAGATCGTACTACGAACTAATTGAGAGGCGCATGCCTCAAGGAGACCCCATGAAAGCAGCCGTTATCACCTCGTTTCATCAACCTCCCAGTTACAGCGATTACACTGATCCCACACCATCCGGACGCGGCGAAATGCTCGTGGAAGTTCTCGCCGCCGGCTTACACCACGTTACGCGCGGACGCGCCTCGGGTGCCCACTATTCCGGGGTTGGAAAGCTTCCCTTGGTTCCCGGCATGGATGGTGTTGGAAAAGGCCCAGATGGCAAGTTGCGTTATTTCGTCGTAAGTCCTGATCAGATAGGTTCTATGGCGGAGAAAACCGTGATCGAAGTCGACCACAGCATCAAGCTGCCCAGCGGTTGCGATCCGGTGACCATTGCGGCGGCCATGAATCCGGCCATGGCATCCTGGCTTGCATTGCGTTGTCGCGTTCCATTTCGCAAAAAAATGAAAGTACTTGTGCTCGGAGCTACCGGCAGCTCGGGAAGTTTGGCCGTGCAAATTGCACGTTACCTTGGCGCGTCTCAGGTCATCGCGGCCGGCCGCAACGAAAATAAACTCGCACACCTTCCCGCACTCGGTGCAACCGATATTGTGACGCTTGGGGACAGCAGACTAGGCACTCTCGCGCGTGAGGTGGATATAGTGCTCGATTTTGTCTGGGGCGAAAGCGCTGCAAAAAATATCGAGACGGTCTTGACACAGAGAACTGATCGCAGCCGTTTGCTCACCTGGATACATGTCGGTTCTATGGCTGGCGATATCGCCGCTATTCCAGGTTTATTTTTGCGCGCAGCCAATTTTCAAATCGTGGGCAGCGGGCTCGGTTCTGTTACCGGTCGCGATATTCTTAAAGAATTACCTTCCCTGATCAAAGAAATTACCCGTGGTAGATTTCAGATAGACGCAAAACCCGTCCCTCTCTCCGAAGTGAAACATATGTGGACAGCAACGCCGTCTAACGGCGAGCGCATTGTGTTTACACCCTAATGACCGCTGACCAGTTCAAGAGGAACTTGATATGAAAGCAGCAAAACCATTTACTTTACGCACCTGGTCCACACCTATCACCATAGGCTCCTTTATTTTGATGGCCGTTACCGGCGTGCTGATGTTTTTTGATGTTGTACCCGGCTATCTCAGCTTCGCACACGAGTGGTTTTCGTGGATTTTTATTATAGGCGCAGCTGGACATATGGTGATAAATTTCAAACCGCTGACGAAACACCTGCGATCCAACTGGGGGCGGGGCAGCGTGGCTATTTTTTCCATGATTGTTTTTATTTCGACCTTTTCCTTCGGACATATCACCGCTCCGCAATTAAAATGGCCGATTTCCTATGCGCTTATTGACGCACCTCTGTCCGCACTAGCCGATGTCACCCGCACCGATCATACTGAACTGTTGGAGAAACTGAAAAATCACGGCATAACCGCCACGCTGGACCAGAATATTAGGGAGTTGGCGATCGAGCAAAATGTGGACGAATTTCATATGTTGGGACTGGTTTTTCTTCTTGATAGCAGTACCCAACAATGATGCGGGGAGGGCATTACGCCCTCCTATTCCTAGAACGGCGCCTCACATCAGCAGTTACAAATTATTTAACTTCCAATCCCTCAGAGCCTGTATGATGCCATTTGGCAAAGATCAAACTTCAACCAACTTTTATGATTCGTAAATTTTTATCCGAAGATATGGATGCCGTACTCGATATATGGCTGTCCGCCTCACTCAAGGCACATGATTTTGTCGAGGCAAATTTTTGGCGCTCACAGCTGCAAAATATGCGAGACATTTATATTCCCGCATCCGAAGTTTACATATATGAAGATAAGTCGGAAGTTCTCGGCTTTGTTGCACTTCTGGATGACAGACTGGCCGCAATTTTTGTCAAACCCGATAAGCAGGGAGAAGGTATAGGAAAAGCGCTTGTTGAACACGCCAAAACCATAAGAAAAACTCTTACCCTATCCGTGTATAAAGCCAATATAGCCAGCATCCATTTTTATAAATCGCAGGGGTTTTTCATTATTGAAGAAAGCCTAGACAGCGCTACAGGTCAGGAGGAGTATGTTATGCGTTTTCCTTCTTAAATCAGTTGCGCGAACTTGGCGCCCGCGCAAGTTATATGGAGGCCCATTTTGACAGAATATGCATTACGCCCAGCCCGCTCTGATGAATTATCGCAACTTGTCGCCATCGACGACGATGCGAGTGAACTCTATAAATCAGCGGGATTTGCCTTCGACTTTGCACCAGACCACCCCTTTGTATTAGCCGAAAAGCTCCGCTGGGGCCGAGCTATAGAACTAGGTCTTGCCTATGTGGCGACAGACCAGAAGGATTTGCCAATTGGATTTGTGACTCTCAGCTATGTCGATGGCGATCCCTATCTCGACCAGATTGCGGTGCAAACTAAACATATGCGTCGCGGCGTTGGAACTTTATTGCTTAATCACGCCACATCCTGGAGCAATGGCCGCCCCCTGTGGCTTACCACCTATGCGCATATACCGTGGAATAAACCTTATTACGAACGGCATGGATTTATCACCGTTCCGGAAGAAAAATACGGACCAGAATTGCGAGCTATAATACATGAGCAACGCAGCGCGCTTCCGGATCCTCACCAGCGTATTACTATGATCCATTTAGAGGGATTTTAGGTCACGACGCACATTTAAATGGAAAAGCATTTTATGCGATACCTGATCCAAAAAGATGGAAATTTTGGGTTCATTAACGAAGACGGTCACATCGTAATTGAACCCATTTTTGAACAAATCCTGGGCTCATTCGAAGAAGGTCTAGGTTATTCTGGGCGGCAAAATTGGATATATAGATATTAGTGGCCGCTTGGTATGGATCGAAGAAATACAGACCGGTGCTGGCTGGTAATCAGCGGATATCTGATGGTTTCGTCCAAATATGACGCCAGCGAGATTAGCGACTTATATAGCCATAAATTACGCACAGAAGCAGGGTCCTCATTCCTATGAGAAAACTCGTATATATCAAGGTTTTCAAAGGTTATCTGGAGGCGAGAACCGTCGGCGAAAACAATGAAAAACAGTTTCCGTCGGAAGGTTTGACTCACCCTCGTTCTTTAGCGGGGAAATTCTCTGATGTCGAGGACGCATTTAAACGCGCAGTTGCCAGTCAACCCAAAACCTTGTTTGGTTTAATCAAACCAAAGCTGCTGATACACCTGGTTTCGAAAATGGAAGGCGGTTATACCGAATTGGAACTCAGATTTTTTCGGGAAGCTGCGGCAACGAGTGGGGCATCGCAAATATTTCTATTGGATGATCAGTATGGTCCATTATCAGACGGCGAGTTGCTTATCACATTTAAATAACCCGCCACCTATAACACGAAAAATTATTTACGCACCTCTGCGATAATTCTTCGATATCTGGTTAATTTCGGCATGCCATTATCCGTCACTGCCAAGATAATATGCACAAGGCCTTTTTCACACTCCGGATTGCGATTATGCCAGTCGCCGCGGCAGGTTTTTAACGCTTTAAAAGTAGCTTTGCTGCCGTTGATGTTGGTGAATTCCACTCCTGCCATGGATTGACCGGGTTCATAGCCCGCTTCCGGATAGATTATCCATTGATAGGAAAGTGCGTGCCCGTCTGGATCATGGCTTTCGCTGGCATCCAGCACCAGAGTTTTACCAACTTCAATCGAAACCCGAATAGGTTCACTTCCTGTAACGCCATTTACAATGATCACCGGATGATGGTTGGCCTGTTTATAAGGCTTGATTGTCCAATCCATGCGCGCGGCAAAATCGTGTTGAAAGGCTTCGCGCCAGCGCCAAATAGTGGCTTGATCGGAAACGTAGGTTTTGCCGTCGATACCAATGACTTCATCCTGCGACGTTAAACTTCCGCCACCGCCGCCTTGTGTCCATATTTTTCGCGTTTCACCTTTGGGTTGGCGATACACATAACGCCCACCCCAACCGCCCCAAGACGGGGATTCATAGCTGGCCAAACCGTTATTGAGCAGATGCAAAAAGGCGGGTGTATCGCCTTCCATAATATATTCAAATTTCGGGTAATGTTTGCCCAGCGGTCCTTTACGAATATTGGCTTCCAACCATTCATTGGTAATTAAACTGCTGTCTGCGCCCATACCGTTGCGATAAAAAAAATCACCCGCAATTCCGGTCCAGGTTGCGTAGTAATAATCGTCGCTGTCTTGTGAGGAGGGCATCACTATATAAAACAAATCGGGAAATTCTCTGCGAATCCATAAGCCCGCATCGTCCTGATCGGAAATGGAATAGACTTTTAATTTTGCGACAAACGCAGCCAGTTCTTCCGCAGAACGCGTTGCCCGTACATCCCATAAGGCTTGCGCCAGCGTATTGGCACCACCCCAAATACTGATCCACAGCGGTCGATTATCCGCTCGGTCTGCCGCTTGAATTAATGCTCGCGAACCGTCCGTGGATTTGCCATTGCCGACGGCGGCCATGCCATAGCTGGGCTGGCCACTGCTGACCAAGGAAAGAAGGGTTTTGGCTTCCGGCCAGCCTTTTTCATGCTTCAGTAGATTCGGCCTGACTTTGCCGTAGGTTTTGATAATTTCGCGCAAAGTTTGCGGTTGCGTGTGATTGCGTTGCCAAGTGGAGGTGGTCGCGACCAGACCTTCGATATCCAATTCATTGGCATACATCAACAAACGCACAAACGACATTTGGTCGTCTGGCTCATTGCCTATATCGGTGAGGATAAATATGCGATTTTTGGTTGTTTCGGCTATGGCTTGGTTAGCTATGACAAAACCAATCATCAAACTCAGAATGACAAAGACTGACTTTGTGATTTTTCCCAGGGAGATTTGCATACAACGTCTCGGTAAAAATTAAGCAATATTTTTCCTTAGCCATACGATTTTTCTGAATCTCCCTTTTCGGCCCATTTAATATTAGTTCTTGTTTCACATTTGGAAAACCTCCAAACTGAACGATTTCAATCAAACGCAATAGCGTTCGGAGACAGCGATGTACGAAGGTTCATGTTTATGCGGCAGCGTCAAATATAGAGTTGACGAGACTATTGCAGAGATTGAATGTTGCCATTGCCTTACCTGCCGCAAGGCGCATGCTTCTGCTTTCTCTATGGGAGTCACTATAGCCCGTGATAATTTGTGCCTGATATCTGGCACCGACACATTGAAAGAGATTGAATCTTCTGCAGGAAAATTCCGCGTATTTTGTGGCAATTGCGGCTCCCATCTTTACGCTTACCGAACGGCAGCACCGTCAACATTGCGATTAAGACCGGCGTGCCTGGATACTGATCTTTCCGGCTTTTCGATCAAACATATTTATTGCGAGAATCGACTCTCTTTGTAAGAGATGTCAACTATTTCATGAACTATGAAGCCGTCATCAAACGATGGATTGAGTGCGATTCACTGCGCATGGATGCGCTTTCTGCCGCAGCAGAAATGCAACTACCGGATTGGTGCCTTGCGGCAGGTTTTGTCAGAAATCTGGTGTGGGATAAGCTGCATGATTATTCATCGCCAACCGCGCTGAACGACATAGATCTTATTTATTTCGATCCAAGCGATGTTTCTGCAGAAAGAGATCGCGAAATCGAAAGCAAATTAACGGATCGGCTGCCTATTTTATGGTCCGTAAAAAATCAGGCGCGCATGCACCAACGCAATAACGACGATCCCTACGCTTCGACTCTGGATGCCATGAGTTATTGGGTGGAGATTGAAACCGCCGTTGGAGCGACTTTGAGTGAATCGGGTGAAATTGCCTTGCTGTCGCCTTTTGGCTTTGAGCCGCTGTTTGAGTACACCATTACACTCAATAACAAACGACCCAAGCCGCAGGAATTCGAAAAGCGAATAACATCTAAAAGATGGTTGGAGATTTGGCCCAAATTAAGGGTTAGAACATAACCCCTATTTAGTTTATTACAGCAACTCTTTGCGCAGTTCTGCCCCGGATTTTGGCGAAAGATACGCAAACGGAATATCCAAAACTGTTTTAGCGCCCACCGCGCCCTCTTGCGCTAATTTAAACGCAGCTCGTGCATACGCGACCAACACGCTCGCGGTAAATTCCGGATTACTGCTGAGCTTGATGGAAAATTCCATTAATTGGGTTGAGTCTGCGCCGGTTTTGCCGCTGCGCAGAACGTAGCCGCCGTGTGGCATAGCGGCGTGATCGCGCTTTAATTCTTCTTCCGCAATAAAAGTCACCGTGGTGTCATAGTCGGCGAAATAATTCGGCATATTGACGATCGCCTCGACGATGGCCGCTTGATCCGCGCCCTCTTCAGCAACGACAAAACAATCCCGTCTATGTTTTTCTCGCGTGCTTAATACTGGATTTTCGCCAGCGCGTACACGTGCCAAGGCATTTTCAGAAGGTACGGTGTACTGCACACCGGCTTTTACACCAGGGACTCGGCGGATGGCGTCGGAGTGACCTTGGCTCACACCTTTGCCCCAGAAGGTGTAGTCCACACCTTGCGGCAATATGGCTTGGCCCAGCAGACGATTGAGGGAAAAGAGTCCAGGGTCCCAACCGGTGGAGATCACACTGACATTGCCGCCCGCCACGGCTGCAGCATTTACTTTGTCAAAGTATTCTGGAATTTTTGCGTGGGTATCGAAGCTGTCGACGGTGTTGAAATGGCAGGCGAATGCAGGGCCTTGTTCTGGCAAATCAGTGGCGGAACCGCCGCACAGTATCATCACATCGACGCGATCTTTAAATGACACCACGTCATCAATGGAATAGACCTGAGCTCGGCTGGAAATGCTTGCAGGATCGCGCCGGCTAAAGATGCCGACGAGTGTCATATCACGATTTTGCGCAATGGCCGATTCGACACCGCGCCCGAGATTGCCGTAACCAACAATGCCTATTCGAATGGGAGTACCCATGAGCTCGCCCTTTCTTTGAACCAAAATAGTGCATTATAAGCAACGCACCATTTTTGTGCATCCCATTGCAATGCCGAAGTTACTGGGAACGCGCCCGCAGGCCGCGGGCAGCACGCGGGATTCAGGCAGTCGGTCCATCGTCATAAGGCTGATATTGGTCACTATGCGCAGAACATAAATATTCGGCTTTAGCACCATAGAAAAGAGAAACAGAAAAACAGATTTCATCTGCATAAAAGTTCGCTCTTCCTAAATGTTTTAATGGCAGATCGCAATCCAATATATCGTTCGCTCTGACACTCTACGTAACCAGCCAAGAGAATCTCATTTTTATATTCTCTCTGAACGAGAAAACCAGCCAACAAAACGATCACCAACAAGAAAATTGAAACACCAATTTTAATTTGGAGCTGGCGATCAACACTGCTATTAATAGGAAGTTTTGAACAAAGATGACCAATTGGAAGACCGGCAGCAAGAAGTAGAAGAAAGTTTTGCTCCGATAGAGAAATTTCGTTTACCCGAAGATTGAGAGCATCATGCACAGAAATGACTTCATGAGCATAGAAGCACAGGCACACCAAACTAAGGGCATAAAGATAAGCCCACGAAATGAGTTTGGCATGCTCTTTTTCCATAAAAATCTACAACCAAAATCTTTTGAAGCTCGGGGTCATGAAGAAAGCGCACTCTTTTAAATCAAGCTTCCAAATATCTCGCCCGCAAATGCCGCTGGAAATACGCAGGATTGAGGCTTTCACCAGTGGCGGAACGAATTAGTTCATCGGTGCTCAAGGTGCTGGCTTTTTGCCAGATATGGGTTTTGAGCCAGTTGAATAACTCGGTTAATTCACCGCGCAGGATATTTTCCCGCAGGTTGGGCATAGACTTTTCGGCAGCCGCAAATAACTGCGCGGCGTACATTGCACCCAGGGTATAAGTCGGGAAATAACCGAACGCACCGCCGGTCCAGTGAATATCCTGCATACAGCCGTCGCGGTAATTGTCCAGTGTCGATAGCCCGAGATAGGTCTGCATTTTTTCATGCCATACATCTGGAATATCCGCCGGAGCCAAAGTCCCCTCGATAAGTGCACGTTCAATTTCGTAACGCAGTATGACGTGGGCGGGATAGGTCACTTCGTCCGCATCCACACGAATATAGCCACGCTTCACCTGTGTGTTGAGCTGGTAGAAATTATCGACGCTAAACGCGGGGTCTGCTTCTCGGCCAAAAATGCGCGCCGCGAGGGGTGCGAGTTGCTGGCTGAACTCGCGGCTGCGCGCCAACTGCATTTCAAAAAATAGGCTCTGGGATTCGTGTACGCCCATGGAACGCGCCTGGCCCACTGGCAGACCGGACCATTCGCGCGGCAGATTTTGTTCGTAGCGCGCATGGCCGGATTCGTGAATAACGCCGAGCAACGTTTTTACAAAATCCGCTTCGTCATAGCGCGTAGTAATGCGCACATCGGTTGGCACGCCGCCGCAAAATGGATGAGCGCTGACGTCCAGACGGCCGTGATTAAAATCAAAACCGAGTAATGCCATTACGCTCTGACTGAGTTCTTTTTGTTTTTCGGTTGGGAAAGGCCCTTGCGGCACAGTAAAGGTTCGCGTTTTTTGTTTTTCTTCTGCAGTCCTAATCAAATCCGGCAGCCAGGTAACCAAATCGCCGAATAGAGCGTCGAGCTGGGCGCAGGTCATGCCGGGTTCGTATAAATCCAGCAATGCGTCGTACGCACTGGTTCCCGTCGCCTCTGCACGAATTGCCGCTTCTTCACGCGCAAGTTGAATCACTTCCGTCAAATTGGGCAGAAATCCCTGCCAGTCGTTATTTTTGCGCTGCTCGCGCCAGGCGTGTTCGCAGCGGCTAGCAGCCAGCGCCTTTGCCTCCACCAGATGGGCGGGCAGCACAGTATCGAGCCGCCAATTGCGCTCCATGGCTTGCAGGCTCACCCGCTCGGCATCACTCAACTCTTCCTGCTTGGCCGCAGCAAACCAGTCCGCCAATTGTGGCGCTGTGGCCATTTCGTGCATGACCACCGCGAGTTCCGCCAGAGCCTCACCACGCGCCTGATTGCCGCCGGGCGGCATCATGGTCGCCTGATCCCAGCCGCATATGGATCCCAAATGAGACAGGCGGGAGAGTTTGCGAAAGTGGTTTGCCAATTTTTCGTAGTAGCTCATCTGAAAAATCCTATCTGATGTCTGCCGACGCATATGGGGAAAGGATAGAAGAAAGGTTTACAAAAATAGGGGCATAAAAAAACCGCCCGAAGGCGGTTTTTTGCAATTTATTTGGAGCTCGCCAGTATGTGGTCCACAGCGTGTTTGATTTCCTCTTCGCTGCAGTCCATGCACATACCCTTGGCCGGCATGGCTTTAAAGCCTTTGAGTGCACTTTCATACAAGCCGTCTACGCCGCGCTCAGACAGGCGCGGTGCCCACGCCGCTGCATCACCTAATTTCGGCGCACCTGCAGCGCCAGTGGCGTGGCAGGTGAAGCATTTGGTGGAGTAAACCTGTTCACCACTGCGAGGTTCACCGGAGGAGGCACTAGCGACAACTGCCGCTGCGCAAGGATCGCCCGCCATGCAGACTTCTCCAACGGGCTTGGTTCGATCCGCTACGGTTTCGGTAGCGGCGTATACAGCGACAGAGAAACCGGTAATGACGGCCAAAAGACCTAAGGCCTTGATCATTGAGGGCATAAATTTCACGAGAGTGTCTCCTTGGGCCAAAAATGAGAGAAACATGAAAAATTCGTGCGCGGATTATACGCGCTGTGCGGGGGTTTCATACGGATAAATCGCAAAACATTACTTTCGATGGGCTTTTGCTGGTGTCACCAATACCTATGCTGCTGACAACGGTCGCAGCAGGGTGGGTATAGGTCCGAAACCTACTGCAAAAGATGGTTGATCAATGCGCGTAAACGCGCCGGTTTAACCGGTTTGCGCAGAGCTGCGAAACCGGTGGCTTTGATTTTTTCCCAAACCGCTTCATCTTCCGCCGCACTGATAATGCATGCCGGAATATCCCGCTGCAGGCATTGGCGTGCCGTATGGATAGCCAGATCACCCGTTTCCGTCGGGCCGAGTTCGTAGTCGGAAATAATCACCTCGGGACCACGCCCACCCTGACGGTAGTAGGTTTCCATCGATTGGATGTCGGCAAAATCATCCACTATGAAGCCCCATTCCGTGAGCGTCATCTTAAGCGCCTGACGTATATCCGAATTGTCATCGATCAACAAAATGCGGGTTTCTTCCAGCTCTTGCAGGCCCTCCAGAGTGGCCACATCGCCGGTGAACTTGCGGTCCATGGGTCGCAGGTCGCCCATTGGAACAGCCACTCGGCGCGCCGGTGTGGGTTCGTCCACTAGCGGTACAACTAGGCGAAATACCGTGCCACGTCCCTCGCGCGATTCCACGGTTAAGTGATAACCCAGACTGTCGACGAACTGCTTGACGATGGCGAGGCCGAGACCAAAGCCGCCGCGCTGCTCGCGATCTTCGCCTTTAACCTGGACAAACTTGCTGAAAATCTCCTGCTGTTGCGCCTTGGGAATGCCGCGCCCGGTATCCCACACTTCGACGACGAGGCGATCGCCGCGCCGGCGACAACCGAGCAGTACACCGCCTTGATCGGTGTAGCGAATGGCATTGCTGAGCAGGTTACGGATAATGCGCTCCAGCAGAGCGCCGTGAGCCAACACCCGATATTCGCAGGTGTGGAAGCGCAAGCGCAGGCCTTTTTCCTGGGCAATGGCTTCAAATTCCAAAAAGACTTTGCTGAGCAGTTGTTTGATGGAGATCGGCTGAGTGCCCGCCGCTTTCAGGTCGAACTCGTAGCGCGACACATCGAGAATTTCGTTGAACAGACTGGTGAGATTTTGCTGTGCCTGGCGCAGTTTTTCGACCACCGCGAGTTGGTCCGGATCGGTGGTTTTTTTCTGCAGGGTCTGGGCAAAAATGCTCATGGCCTGCAGCGGCTGGCGCAAATCGTGGGCGGCGCTGTTGAACAGGTCTTTGATCTGCTGGTTGCGCAATTCCAGGGATGCGGCGGTGGATTCCGCCTCCGCACTTTTTTCCACCAGACCGCGGTAGAGCATCTCCAGATCGCGGTTGTTTTTCTCCACGATCTCCAGCATTTCGTTAAAGGACTCCACCAGCCGCCCGGTTTCATCGCGCCCATGCGCCCAGGCGCGCAGGCTGAGATTGTTGGAACGGCGCACATCGTCCATTACGTTGGCGAGGTTGATGATGGGTTGCACCACGCTGCGGCGCATGCGGCGCGTCATCAGGAACGCCACCAGCAAAGCGGCTGCAGTTACGAAAATACTGGTGACGATCCACTTGTTGGTGCGCTCGGAAATCGGCGACAGGTCGGATGCAACCAGCACATAACCCAGCCGCTGCCCTTTGCGGAAGATCGGCTCCACCACTTCCAATAAATCCTGCCGCCCGAGCATCTGGTTGCTGTCCTGATAATCGAGCACCTCAGCGCAGGGGGGAAATTCGCTCTCTTTGCGGTGAAAACGGGCAAACAATGCCTGTTGTTCGTCGTAAATACAGGCGTATTGCACGGTGGAGCGCAAGGCGAGGGTGGTGAGGTTTTCCAGCGCGTTGGCCCGGTCGCCGAAGGCCACGGCGGCGGCGCTGCGCGCGGCGGTAATGCGGGCGAGCACGCGCATTTCCTCGCTCAGGTCGCGTTTAACGTTCTCGCGGTCGAAGGAAATAAAGTTGGCGACAGTGACGATCATCGCGGAGGCGATACCTATGCCGATGATCAGCGAAATTTTGCGCTGTATCGAGAGATCGCGGTATCGCAGCATGCTGGAAACTCAGGGACCAGTGCGGGAGTTGCGTTTAATCACCCGAGCCAGCGCCAACAGGTCGGAATCCAGAAACAGGCCGTTCAGCAAAGCGTTTTCGATATTCACGTCGAACTGCACGCGATCGCGCGTACGCAGAATATTGATGATGCCGCCTTTATCGGCAAAACCTTGGCGATCGCCAATGCTGAGGACGTAGATGTATTGAATCTCCTGCCAAAAGGTCGGCAACCGCACCCGCTCATCCTGGCCGACGTACAAAATATGGCAGCCGGAGCGAATTTCTTCGATTTGATCCGCCTTTTGCACCGTCAACGTCCGCTCGCCGATGCGCGTGCCCGAGAAGGTGTAAAGATAGGGGCCGAAATCCACCTCGCCGAACAAGCAGACTTTGATGGGCGCGGTTTTATTGGCAAACGCATCATCCGGCCATTCAACGAAGTTGGCGAAGTTGTAGACGAACTGAGCGCGCACCTGGAGTTCCGCTTCACTGGCCTTCTGCGCATAGGCATCGGCAGCCGGCAGCCACAACGCTACCAAAAGCGCGGCCAGTCGGCGGCACCAAGGCAGATGCGAATACTGACGTTGCAACGGCGGGACTGCGTCCAACCAACGGCCAATCATCTACGGATCTCCGTTTTCGGCGGCATTTCACCGCCGACTAACCAATGTGACAGGAAGGACTTGAGCGCGGCGTCCACCCGGCAGCGGTGCTGATTTTTCTGATCCAGTTCATCACAGGTGCCGAACACCTGCTCAAACTGTTGCGCCGCCTGCGGACCGGACTTGTTCACCTCGTCCACTATATCCAGATTGCCATCGAGATCGTCCAACTCGTCCAATACTCCACCGGGTGCCGGTTGTGCTGCGTAATCGGCCACGATCACTAGACGCCGGTTCTGTCCGACGCTCTGCCACGGCTCTGCTGCTACCAGTTCACCGTTGATCAATACCGTACCAGTGCGCGGATCATTGGAATTGTTGAATATCTCAATCGAGCTGTTGGAAGTATGGACCAAGGTCCGTGATGCTTCCTCCGCCGCCCCCAACGGGCGCGTATCCAAAAGAACATCGCCGCCGATGGCACGCAAAGTTGCCGAGCCGTTCGCACTGCCCAGAGTTATGCTGCGCGCGGCGGCGCTGGTATCGGTAAGGCGAATGCTGATGCCGTAACGATCATCGACATCCCGATCAACGGTATTGGTAGACGACAAAGTGGTGGGGCCAGAGGTAGTGACACTGCCTTCCTGGATTTCCAAGTCGATCATACCGGCGCGCTGGCCATCCGCTGTTAAATCCGCTGCGCTGATATTGTCGGACAGTACCAAGTCACCGCTGCTCAATGCGAGGGAGAAGTTCCCGTTTTCAATCATCACCGCGTTGGAATCGCCATTGAGGTCCTGCAAACGCAGTCCATTGGCCGCTGCAACCGTCAAATTGCCCTTGCCGCGCAGCAAAGCATCCAGAGAGTCGGCATTGACCGTCCAATTGTGGTTGCCGCCCACATTGTTCAGACGCACCGCAAGTTCCCGCGCCGACAGCGACAGTGAACGGTCGCCATCGAGCAAATCCACCGCGTCTATGGTGAGGCGGTTGCTGGCTGCAAGGCCGGTTGCAGGAACGGTCAGAGTGCCATTAACCGAGAGCGAAAGATTGGTCACATTCGGCACCGCAAAACGCTGCAGGGTGAGGCTGCGGTCGTTCTGGATCGACAGGGCGTTGGCCGAGTTGTAGGTCAGGCCGAGTTGGCTCATACGGGTAACCAGGGACAGATCCTGATTTCCGGTGAGCGTCAGGTCGCCACTGTTTGCTGCCAGAACCACAGGTCCGCCGCCGGCGGTATTCATACGCGCTGCGGTCACCCGCAGCATGTCTGCTACCGACACGCCGCCGTTGGCCAGGGTCAATTGATCCGCCGCCGTCAGCGCCAGCTCATCGACAGCGTAGGTGTTCTGCAGCAGCGTGATATTCGCGCCGTTAAACGCCATGTCCGTGCCGCTCAAATTGCCGATCTGCAGATTGCCGCTGGTCGCGACATCAACGGCGCCGTCGCTGATTATGCTGTCGACGGTCAGAGCGCCGGTGTTGGTCAGATTTAAAGCGCCACCACCGCTAAGGTCGAGATTCAACCGGTCAATGTTGGTCGTCCAATTGGCCGCCTGCTGCTGGTCGCGCAAGGTTACTGACAAGCCGGCCGCCGTCAGGTCGAGATTGGCATCACCATCCAATACGCGGTCGGCAATCAAGGTGAGGTCGCCACTGACCGCCAGCCCGGCATCCGGAATCACTATATCGCCCGAGTTCAGGGTACGCAGGGTGAGGTCACCACCGATCACAGGAGCTGATTCCACCACCAAATTCGCATTGGTTGCTGTAAAGCTGGCGTTACCGCCCACGTTGACCGAATCCAGGGTCAGGCCGTTGTCATCGACCAGAGCAAAATCGCCCGCGCCGTCGATGCGCAAATTCAAACGCGCAAAATCGGTGGACCAGGCCTGAGCCAACGAGCCGCCGCGCAGGTGAATATCCGCGTTGGTCGCGATCAAGCGAATAGGCGAGTTGCTGATCAGTTCATCAGCCACCACGGTCAAGTCACCGGAATGGGTAAGACCGGCGTTAGCAAGGATCAAATCGCCGCTGCCAATCGCAGCGAGGGTCAGTGCTCCGCCGACGTCGGGATTGGCTGTCAGCGTCAAATCAGCATTGGAGGTGCGGAAGCTGGCGTCGCCGCCGGTTTTAACCGAATCCAAGACCAAACTGCCTTGATTGATAACCGCCAGCGCACCAGTGCCGGCAATATCCACCGCCAAGTGCGCAAAATCGGTGTTCCAGGTGCGCGCCAAACTGCCATCGCGCAAGGTGATATCCGCGTTGGTCGCGGCCAGGGTGACCTCGGAACCAGCGTTGCCCCGCAAGTTGTCCGCTACAACCGTCAAATCGCCGCTGTGCAGCAGCTGCGAATTCTGCAGCACCACGTCGCCGGAACCGTCGGCGATTAAGCTCAAACCTCCCGCGACCGAGGGAGCTGCCGTCAGAATCAGATCCGCGTTAGTGCTGGCAAAACTGGCCTCGCCGTCAGTGGTGATGACACCGAGAGTCAGCCCATCGGTATCCTGCACGGCAATCGCACCACCGCCAGCGATAGACAGGGTCAAGGTGTCGAAGCTGGTCGTCCAAGCGTGTGCGTCGGCGCTGTCGCGGAGGCGAATATCGGCATTAGTGGCAGCGAGTGTCAGGGTCTCATCAGTGCCGGTCAGATTGTCTGCGTTGATGGTCAGATTGCCGCTGTGCACAAGGCTGGAGCTGGTCAGAACCACATCGCCTATGCCAGCAGTGGCGAGGGTGAGATCTCCGTTGACCTCAGGATCAGCGTTCACGATCAAATTCGCGCCCGTAGTCGTAAAACTCGCGTTGCCACCAGTGCGAATGGAGGTGAGAGTAAGACCATTCTCATCGGTCAAGCTAAATGCGCCGTCACCGTCGATCTGCAACGCCAACTCATCGAAGTCAGTCAGCCATGAAGTCGCAAGATCACCGCCGCGCAAAGTGATATCCGCAGTAGTGGCGGTGAGTCTTATATCCCCGCTTGACGCCAATACGTTGTCAGCCTCAATGGTCAAACGGTTTCCGTGTTCCAGGCCAGCGGCCGACACAATCACATCGCCGGAATCCTGGGTGATCAGAGCCAGCTCGCCGGCCACATCAATGGCCGAGCCGAGGGTCAAGTCGCCGCTGATCGTCCGGAATAGCGCGTTGCCGCCAGTGCTCGCGGAGGACAGGGTAAGAGCGCCGTTGTTGGTCAGGTTGAGAGAGCCGGTGCCGGCAATATCCAGTACCAGCTGAGCAAAATCGGTTGTCCAGTTGCGGGGCTGAGCACCGCCAGCGCGCAGGGTGATAGCGGCATTCACTGCGCTCAGGGACAGGTCGGCAGACGAGCCTTGCAAATTGTCGGCTTCGATCGTCAGATCGCCGCCTGCCGCCAAACTGTCGCCGGACAGAATCACATCACCGGTATACAGACTTAAATCGCCGCCAAAGGTCGGAGCACCTGTCAGCTCTACATTGCCCTCGGTTGCAGTGAATACAGCGTTGCCGTCGATAGAGCCGGAGCCAAAGGTGATATCGCCATTGGTAGAGGTAAATTCCCCATTGCCGCCAGCCGTTAGGGAAGTCACAGCCAAGTTGCCATCCGCGGTAAAACTCGCGTTGCCGTCGATGTTGGCAATACCCAGGGTCAAATCGCCGTTTGCGGAAATGCTGGCGTTGCCGCCGGTGGTAATTGCGGTCAGATCCAAAGCGCCGGTATTGGTCAAACTGAAATCGCCCGTGCTGGCGATAGTCAATACCAACTCGTCAAAGGTGGTATTCCAGATGCGGGCTTGATCTCCAGTATCACGCAGAGTGATATCGGCACTGGTAGCGGTCAGCGTCAGAGAGGGATCGGTAGTGACCAGATCATTGGCGTCGACAACCAGCTTGCCGCCAACATCCAGCCCACCACTTAGAACCACATCGCCGGCGCCCTGGGTGACCAGGTTTAAATCTCCGGTCACGGAAGGGGTATCCGTCAGAACTATATCGCCACCGCTGGTATTGAAAGTGACATCACCACCGAAGGTGCCAGCTCCCAGGGTAATCCCACCATTTTGCGCGGTGAAATCCGCATCGCCGTCAATCACACTCGTGCCAACCGTAAGATTCCCGGCGGTGGTAGTGAAAGATGCATTGCCTCCCGTTGTAACAGAGGTCAAAGACAAAGCTTTGCTATTAATCAAGCTAAAGTCGCCAGTGCCAGCAATATCCAACACCAGCTGATTGAAATCCGTCGACCAGTTTCGCGTGCCACCATCGCGCAGGGTGATATCGGCGTTCACCGCACTCAAGGTCAAGTCCGTAGAAGTGCCTCGCAAATCGTCGGCTTCGATCGTCAGATCGCCGCCCACTGCCAGACTGTTGCCCGCCAGAATCACATCGCCGGTAAACAGACTTAAGTCACCGCTAAAGGTAGGGGTGCCCGTCAGCTCCACATTGCCCGCAGTCGCATTAAATACCGTATCACCGTCGATGGTGCCGGAGCCAAAGGAGATATCGCCATTGATGGAAGTGAATGCCGCGTCGCCACCGGCGCTTACCGAGCCCAGGGTCAAATCGCCAGCGCCGCTAAATACGGCATCGCCACCAATGGAAGCAGTGCCAACGGCCAGGTCGCCCGCATTAGTCGAGATATTGGTATTGCCGCCGGTGCTTATCGAAACGAGGTCCAAAGCGCCGCTGTTGGTCAGGCTGAAATTGCCGGTGCCGGTAATATCCAATACCAGTTGGTCGAAGGTGGTTGTCCAATTGTGGGATTGGTTGCCCACATTGCGCAGGGTGATGTCGGCACTGGTTGCAGTCAGGGTCAGATCAGAATCGATATCCAGCAGATTGTCCGCGTCAACCGTTAAAACACCGCCGACACTGATAACGGAATTCAGCACAACCACATTGCCCGAACCCACAGTCGTCAGACTGAGATCACCCGTCACCGTCGGTGCGCTTGTCAGCACCACATTGCCATTGGTCGCACTGAACGCGGCGTTGCCGCCAATGGTTCCAGCGACAAAGGTCAAGTTGCCGCTCTCAGTGGCAAAACTGGCGTTGCCAATACCTGTATCGACAGAGGTGAGCTGCAAAGCGCCAGCGTTGGTCAGGTTGAAATCGCCCGTGCCGGCGATCGCCAGTGTCAGCTGAGCGAAATCCGTCTCCCAGTTTCTGTCCTGGTTACCCGCAGCGCTCAGGTCGATATTGGCGTTGGTCGCACTCAGGGTCAGATCAGCGGCAGCAGTGCTACCGCGTAAATTGTCGGCGGCGACAGTTAAATTCCCGCCCACGGTCAGGTTGTCACTGGTCAGAATCACGTCGCCAGCCGCATTGAACACCGCATTGCCGGCAATCGAGTTTGTGCCAAAGCTGATGTCGCCATCGGCAGCCGTTACGGTGACGTTGCCATTAGAGGTCAGTGAAGTCAGCGTCAGGTTTTCAGCAGCGGTAAATCCGGCATTGCCACCAACGGAAGCCGTTCCAATAGCCAGGTCGCCCGCGTTCGTAGTGACCGTGGTATTACCGCCGGTGGTTAGAGAAACAAGGTCCAAAGCGCCGCTGTTGGTCAGGCTGAAATTGCCCGTGCCGGTGATATCCAACACCAATTGGTCAAACGTGGTCGTCCAGCTGCGGGCCTGATTACCGGCATTGCGCAAGGTGATGTTGGCGTCGGTTGCGGTCAGGGTCAGGTTGGCATCGCCGTCCAACAGATTGTCGGCATCGACCGTTAAAGTACCGCCGATACTGATGCCGGCAGTGGGCAGAATCACATTTCCGGAACCCACCGTCGTCAGGGTCAGATCACCCATCACCGTCGGCGCATTGTTGAGCACCACATTGCCATTGGTCGCGCTGAAAGCGGCGTCGCCATCAATAGTGCCTGCGACAAAGGTCAAGTTGCCGCTCTCAGTGGCAAAACTGGCGTTGCCAATACCCGTCTTGACCGAGGTCAGCTGCAAAGCGCCGGCATTGGTCAGGTTGAAATTGCCTCCCCCTGCGATTAACAGAGTCAGTTGATCGAAATCCGTATCCCAGTTTCGGTCCTGATTGCCGGCAGTGCGCAGGGTGATATCAGCATCGGCGCCGCCGAGGGAGACGTTGGAACTCGCATTGCTATCGCGCACGTCGGCGGCGGATATGGTCAGATCACCAGTGACATTCAGGCCCGCCGTGGACAGCACAAGATTGCGGCCCGCATTCAGGGTGAGCTGGCCACTGCTGACTGGCGTGGTATCCAAGATGGTGAGATCGAAGCCGTCCTCGGTAGTTACGGTCAGGTTCCCGTTGTTGCTGATGTTGTTGAAGGTGAGGTCATTGTCATCGTTCACCTGTACCGTCTGGCCGCCGGATATCTGCAGTGCCAGAGTATTGAAGTTGACGTTCAACGTGGATGCCGTCGCACCGGTAAGGGTCAGGTCGGCGTTATTGGCCGTCAGGCGGACGATCGCATCCGTATCCCTTATCCCCAGGGCATTAACGGTCAGGTTGCCAGCGGTATTCCATCCCGCGTCGGGCACAATCAATTGGCCGTTGGCCAGAGAGAAAGTCGCGTTGCCGGTGATGTTGGGGTTGGACTCGCTCAGAGTGAGATTACCGGCCGTAGGCAGGCTGATATTGAGGTCGCCGATGATATCGAGACTGGTCAGGGTCAGCGTCTGGTTGTTGGACAAATAGGCACCGTTACCGGAATTCAACGTAAGACTGCCCACACTGGTTTCCAGTCCGTCCGCCACACCTATGCCGCCCGCGCCAGCCGTAAGTGTGGCGCTGGTGCCGGAGATATTTACCCCAGCGCCGTTGACATCCGAGATAGCACCGCCAGCGCTTACCATGATAGTGCCGCCGGTTAAAGCGCCTAAGGCCACATTGCCGGTATTGGCAGTGATCGTGATGTTGCCCGTTCCCATGTCCACGGTGCTATCGCTAGCAAAGATCACATTTCCCGGGGCAGTCAGGGTTATGCCCGAACCATCGGTGTCCACAATACTGGCATTCAGAAACAAATTCCGTCCCGCACCCAGAGACAAGGACCCGGCTTTATTACTGAGGTTGAGATCTGTACCAACGGTTAAGTCAGTGCCATCCCCAGAACTAATGCTGATCGCACCCGCCAAGGGGTCGATATTCCAGAGAGTGATGGCGTCTGTATCGTTAACGGTGATGGCATTGGTATGCCGATTGGTGATGCTGATTGAGTCGACGGTGGAATCGATCTGCAAATTTCCACCCGCTGCACTGGTGTCAATGGTCAGATCAGTGGCGCCCAGCGCCAAAGTTCGACCGGGATTGGCAGGGTCGGAGGGGTTATTTGCGACTATATCAGGCGCCAACAAAGTCAGTTTTCCAGAGACGCTCAAATCATCTTGAGGCAGGACCAGCAGCTGTGTTGATGACAGTTGTACTTGACCACCGTCGACAGCTGCCGGATTGGTGACCCATACGATTCGGGAGGAATGCACCCCTGCAAAATTGGCTGCGGAAAGCTGATCGATATAGACGGAATAATTGGTCGCCGGCAGACCTTCGTTTACGTCATACATGGCAGCAATACGAACGTCGCCCTCAAGGCTGACCGCACTCAAATAGGTAACATCCAGGTCTAAGCCATTATTCTCTGTACCAATGTCACCACGAGCCTGTAGAACAACCCCGCCTGCTGGATCAAGGGCCTTGACGTCCCACAAGGAATCGCCGTTATCGATAATTTTGCCGTTTTGCACATTCAAGCGAATAGCGTCCGCTGCCGCTGCTGCAGACGCCAAACCGGTGATAAGGGCATCACCGTCTAGCACGTTAATATTGAGTTTGCCTAAACCGCTGTTAACAACCCCCCGACCGTCCGGCTGGGCACCGACGTGCTCGACAATGAATCCCTTCCCGGCAGTGAAGTTCAAGTTCACCCCATCGCCGCCCGGAGCGGAATCCCAGATGCCCCCGTTTGCGGTGAAAATGATTTGATTATCGGCGACTAGCTCCAGCGTGTTCACTCTCCCTGCGTTCTGCGTCCCTAAAGTATTAATATTGAGCACGGTGTTAAAGGTAATAGTGCCAGTACCAGATCCATTGGATGTCGTAACAATCTTTACGTTTCCATCGTTATTTATCGTATTGAATAAGGTGCCGATACTAATCCCGGCCGTTGATGTACCTGACTGAGCCTTCCAGGTATTCGGATCCAAGTTGTCAAAACCGCCTCCGACGTTGTTACCTGGGTTAATCTCAATATCAGTAGGATCGATAAACCACAACCCACTGTTCCCATTGTCGGCGCCAACATTAACCGCACCATCGATACTGATGAATTCAAGCCCCGAGACTTCCACAAATCCGCCATCACCGGACACGGTCCCACCTCGCGCATTGATCGACGCACTCGACGTAAACCAAGTCGATTTTTCCGCAATGATGACCACATCCCCCGCGTCCCCCACCTGATCGGCACTGGCGTCGATCAAACTGCCGGAATGCATGGCGATGGCGTTATCGGCGAGCAGAGTGATAGTGCCGCCGTCACCGATACCCGCCGCTTTCGCCGTAATTTGGCCGGATTGGTTGATGGCTTCGGCAGTCAGGGTGATTTCACCGCCGGAACCCGCTGTTGCAGAGGCATCCACAGTCCCGCTATTGAGTATGCCCGCACCGCTCAGCAGATGAATCTCACCGCCTTCGCCGGTGGCGCGCACGGCGCGGATCAGGCCGCTGTTATTGATGGCGGCGTCGTAGGCCAGTTTGGCTTTGTCGCTGGTCAGAATCAGCGCAACTTCGCCTGCAGTCAGGGTGCCCTCATTGACTACCTGACCGAGCAGGTCGGCGTCTTCCACCAGAATCGGAATTTCGCTGCCGGGGGTGTGCAGCAGCGCCTGGCGGCTGGACTGTAAAACTATGTCGCCATTGGCAACGGTGATTTCGCCGCGGTTGACGACTTCCGGAGCCAAGAGCACCACGCGGCCATCGGCGTTGATGCGGCCCTGGTTTTCCACGCGCCCGCTGGCCGCGCCGCTAAAGGCATCGCGCCCGGCGAGAAAATCCTGGTCAGAAATATCGAGAGTGGTAACCACCAAACTGCCGACATTGATCTCGGCCCCATTGCCGAACAGCACCCCATTGGGGTTGATCAGATACACCTGGCCGTTGGCGTTGAGCGCGCCGTGAATTTCCGACAGGCGATCGCCCATTACGCGGTTGAGTGCCACGGCATCGGCGCCCGGCTGATGGAAATTGACGGTCTGCTGATTGGCGATATCAAAGCTGTGGAAATTGAGGATGGCGCGCTGGCTGTTCTGTTGGATATCCATGACATTGCCGTTGACGGCAATGGAGGCGTCGCCAGCGACCACTTGGCCACCTTCGGGCAGGGCGTAAGCTGGTCCGGCCAGAGCCAGCAACACAGCAGCGTAGAGTTTTTTGCGGGGAATAGGCGCGCGCGCAAGGCCAATACCCATGCGCTCAGACGCAGGATTACTGCCAGCGGATTTCAAACAGAACCTGCTCATCGCTTTCGACCTCAACACCGTCAATTTTGCCCTCCAGCCCTTTTGCTCCTATCAACTGAGCATTGAACCTTCCGCCCCAGCTGAACGACAAACCAATGCCCGCACCGCTCAACTGCGCATCGCGCTTATTGCCGAGAATATTTTCCTTGTGGCCGTTGGCGTATTCGGCAAACAGATACGGCTCCAGGCGCCAGGAGGAGTCCGCCCGCTGCAACAAATTCGGCAGGCGCCACTCCAACGCCGCCAACACAGCGCTGTCGGCGCTGAACACCCCTGGTGCAAAACCTCTTACGCCATAGGCCCCGGACAAACCAAGCCCCTCAATGCTGGGCAAGATGTCCGGCGTGTACTGGCCGCGTGCATTCAGCTGCCACACGTTGCGCAAGCGACCGCGACCTGTGCCTTTGGCGACCAGCACGCTGAAATCCAGTTTGCTGAAGTCACCGTCCGGCAGGCCGTCGACTTCATACTCGCCGTAGCTGTATTCCAACAGGCTGTTGAATACGGCCCCGTGTTTGGCCGACTGCAAACTCTTGCTCCACTGCAGCGATACCACTTGGCTCAGCTCATCCGCCACCGTAATGGAGTCGGTTTCGATGTTGTTGCGCTTGTCGTACACGCCCAGGCGCAAGGTGCTGCGCGCGGTGGGATGGTGGCGCGCCACATAGGTAAAACCCGTGCGCACGGTGGTGGCATCGCCTTTCAATCCCAGGGCCGCAAAGCGGTCGCCCACTTCAAACTGGTTGTTGCTGGCGCTGATATCCCAAAGGTAATCGAGCCCACCGAAGGGGCGCTGATAGGCAATGCTGCCATAGGTGTTAGCCACGTCGTCCACGGCATAAAGCACTGCAAGCGACAGGCGGTCGAACTGGCCGGTGAGTTGATATTCCGAATACTGCCCGATCAAACGATGCTCGCCGCTGGCCGGGCTGCCGTGGTTGTCGGCTTTTAAGGCGAATACGCGTTTGGGCTCAGGATCGACCCGCAGGTTTAGGAAGGTCTCACCCGCTTTTTTGCCGCGGGAATAAAACGCAAATACGCGATAGCCGCCCTGGGCTTTCAACGCCTGGACCTTTTCTTCCACGTCCGGGCCGTACAGAACCTTGCCCACCTGCTTGCGGAAAATGCGCGCGAAGCGGCGGTCCGGCCAGGAGGTTTGATTAATAACGTTAACCCCGCCCAAAAACCCTTCTTGCACACGCATTTCCACTATGCCGCCATCCACCCGTTGCGGCGGCAGATAAACCGTGTGGAAGACATAACCGCTATTGCGCAAAAAGAGAGTGAGTGCATCGGCTACCTGATGCAGCTCGTCAACGCTCATGGTTTCCGGAAAACGCGCTCGCTCCAGTGCAAGCCGTTTTTCCACTTCTTTTGGGGACAAACCGTGGCGGTAGGCGTGTTCGATTCCTTTCAAAGAGAAAGAAGTAACGCGCAGACGAAATGTATCGTCCGCGGGATTAACGCTTTGGGCATGGACTTGCGACGACAGCGGGACACCCGACAGGGCCACCAGCAGGGCTATCGATACAGCATTTATCCAATTTCGCATGTGTTTGAGTTATGGGTATCGGTGTATGGGAGGCGTACGACTCCTGTCTGTGCCGCAACGCAAAGCGAAGAGAAAACCGTGGCCCGGAAATCTTGTTATTAACTATAGACGACTTCTACGCACCAAAACGTATCGCATATTAGGAAAAATAGCGGTGATTTTCCGCCAAAAAAGCCCGTTCCCAAAGGCGGGTCGCAGCTTAAGTCAAAAATCTGTCGGCGCCAAATGCTTTCCTGGCTTGTTTCTGGCTTTTCCCTGATTTATCCCGGATTTATTCCTGAGTTTGCCCCTAATCTTCGGCGACTTAGCTCAGCGAAACCAGCGTTCAAAATAATGGTCTAGGCCGAAACAGAGTTGCCAACCGGCCACTGCTCCACCATTCTTTAATAGCTGGTGACCGGCACGCCTCCGCCGGTTTTATAAAAAAAGGCTTGGACACATGCAAAAGGGCCATTCAGTCATGACAGGCTTGTTCCATACATGAAGGTGCTTCTCGTCGACGATCACGGACTTTTTCGCCACGGGCTGGAGATGCTGTTGTCTTCGAACAACCAGTTTCAGCACATTCTGCATGCGGCAACCAGTCAAGAAGCCTTGGCGATGCAAGAGCAGCATCCCGACATAGATTTGGTATTGCTCGACTACAACCTCGGCGCCGATCACGGCCTGGATGTACTGTTAAAACTCAAACAGCGCGACCCGGCTCTGCCCATTGCCATAGTGTCCGGTCGCGACGACCCGCAGGTGATTCTCAGCGCACTGGGCAGTGGTGCCAGCGGCTTTATCCAAAAAAATCTTGAACCGGATGAAATCATTGCGGCGATCAATCTGATTCTCGACGGTGGTATCTATGTGCCGGGCAATATGCTCGAAGGCGCCAGCGACAATGGCGCGACCTCGCGTCAGCAACATCTCAGCCGGCAGAAACAATTGCAGCACTTGGCGGAAATTGCCCGCCGGGTGATTCGCGAGAAAAATCTCGATGTGCGCGAACAGTCGGATATCGAAAACGAGATGACGTCGGCGCTTAATCGCCTGGTCACCGAGCTGCAACAAGATCGCTCCCGTCTGGAAGTGCTCGCGTTCCAGGACGACCTTACCGGCGTCGCCAACCGCCGCCTGTTCCTCGAACGCCTCGAACAGGCCCTGCGCAACAGCCGGCGCAACAAAACCCATATGGCGCTGGTGTATCTCGACCTGGATTATTTCAAACAGATCAACGATAGCCTGGGCCACCAAGCCGGCGACGTGCTGCTGAAAGAAACCGCCCAACGCCTGCTGCGATCGGTGCGCGAGGTGGATACAGTCGCGCGTCTCGGCGGCGACGAATTCACCCTCGTGCTGGTGGACATCCAATCGGAAGAAGGGCTGCGCAGCCAGCTCACCCGCCTGCGCGCCACCCTGAAAAAACCGGTCGCACTGGAAGACGGCCAGGAATGCACCCCCTCCGCCAGTATCGGCGCCGCCATCAGTGACGGCGCCGAATCCGCCGCCGATTTGATGAAGCGCGCGGATGAGAGTTTGTATGAGGTGAAGGCGAGTGGGCGGGATAACTTTGTGGTGGCGCCGCTTAAGGGGGGTTAAGTCTTTTTTATTGCTGCTTGAATGTCTTTTAGACGCTCAGTTGAATGCGTTTTGCACCCATCTATTCACCCTATTTGATCCATATATAACCCATTAGATGTCTTTATGATCCGCATATGGATCATATTCGAAGAACTAAATTAAATTCTGCTAGAATGAGCCATATATAGCTCATAAGATGACTATATGATCCATATATAAGTCAAGGCGACGCTATGCCTAAAGTTTCAACGCGCACCTATTCCCGCTATAGCCAGGAGGCAATTGCTCTTCTGGGTAACCTTATCCGCACTGCAAGAAAAGAGCGCCGAATGACTGCGCAGGAGGTCGCCGAGCGTGCCGGGATCTCCCGTGGTTTATTGCAACGTATTGAGAAAGGCGATCCCAAGTGTGAGTTAGGTGCAACCTTTGAGGTTGCCACCATCGTCGGCGTCAAACTGTTTGATGCCGATGCAACCACGCTTACCCGGCATATTCGCCACACCGAAGACAAACTCGCACTGCTGCCCAAATCCATACGCAAAAGGACAAAGGATGTAGACGATGACTTCTAAGCATACGGACAGAGAAGCCTACGTTTGGATATGGCTGCCCGATGCAATCGAGCCCGTGGTTGCGGGAAAACTCGAAGCTGATGAGCAGGGCAGCATCCAGTTCAACTACGGCAAAAGTTATCTGGAGCGAGCTGGTGCGGTTGCCATTTACGAGCCGGAATTACCGCTTAAAAAAGGCGTGTTGCCTCTGCTCGATGGACTGACCATGCCAGGTTGCATTCGCGATGCCGCCCCGGATGCGTGGGGACGGCGCGTGATCATCAACAAAAAGCTCGGACAAAAAGGTAAAGCTGCGGACACAGATGCTCTCGGTGAGCTGACCTATTTGCTGGAATCCGGCTCCGATCGCATTGGCGCCTTGGATTTTCAGCGCTCGCCAACAGAATATGTTCCCCGCGCCCCAACCAATGTTCCCTTGGAGGAATTGCTGGAATCGGCTGCGCGGGTCGAACAGGGGGTGCCATTGATGCCGGAGCTGGATCAGGCCTTGTTTCACGGCAGCTCGATCGGCGGTGCACGCCCCAAAGCGTTGATTGAGGATCAAGGCAGAAAATACGTGGCGAAATTTTCTTCCAGCACCGACCTATACAGCGTGGTGAAAGCGGAATTTATTGCCATGCGTCTCGCCGCCTTGGCTGGAATCGACGTAGCGCCTGTAAAGCTGGTTCAGACTGCGGGGAAAGACGTTCTATTAATCGAGCGGTTTGATCGGCAAAAAAGCCCGCAGGGATGGACGCGCAAAGCCATGGTTTCTGCGCTGACGCTCTTTGGCCTCGACGACATGATGGCACGCTACGCGAGCTATGAAACCTTCGCCGAAATTATTCGCCTTCGATTTGAAAAACCGAAGGAAACGCTCAGAGAGCTGTTTTCCCGCATCGTCTTCAATATCTTGTGCGGCAATACCGACGACCATGCGCGCAACCACGCGGCCTTCTGGAACGGCAAAACTCTGCGCCTGACGCCGGCTTACGACATATGCCCCCAAAACCGCACCGGCAGAGAAGCAACCCAGGCCATGCTGATTTCCGGCAACAACCGGCTGAGCACCATGAAATCCTGTCTGGATGCAGCTCATCATTTCCTGGTTTCTGAAACCGAGGCCAAGACCATTATCGACGCGCAGGTGGAAGTGATTGAAAACAATTGGACAGCGGTTTGTGATGAGGCTGGGTTGAGTGAGGTTGATCGCCAGTTCTTCTGGAAACGGCAGTTTTTGAATCCGTTTGGGTTTGGGGGGTAGGTGGGGCACCTGGGATGGTGGAAATGCAGGTTGTGCAGGAGCACACTACCTGCACTGCCGTTTGCGAACTTGCGGGAGGCTGACTCGGGACATCCTTGCCCCTCGGGACTGCGCCCAGCCTAACGGCTGTCCAAAATGGCTATGACCGCAGGGATGGCGGAAATGCAGCTCGTGCAGGAGCACACTACCTGCACTGCCATTTAGTGACTCGGGGCATCCTTGCCCCTCGGGACTGCGCCCAGCCTAACGGCT
>JGI12383J13903_1000463_pt1 | contig 29891 bp, 28 predicted proteins | sample Passage237B_FD_13903 | JGI IMG/M metagenome (IMG submission 13903)
CGAGGGCTCGCTTCTCGCCGCCGTCAATCGCACCGCCACCGCCGCCGGCGCCCGCCTCCTCGAACGCTGGCTCGCCGCCCCGCCGCTCGATCTGGCCGAGCTCAACCGCCGCCAGTCCATCGTCGGCGAACTCCGCGAACAGCCCACGCGCCTCCTCGCGCTCCGCGATCTTCTCGCGCAGGTCCGCGACATCCACCGCATCCTCGGCCGCCTCCAAAACCGTCTCCGCAATCCCCGCGAGCTCGGCGGCGTCCGCGACACCCTCGCCCAACTCCCCCAAATCCGCACCGAACTCGCCGCCTTCGGCCCCGGCTCTCAGCTCTCGGCTCTGGGCTCCGGGCTGCAGGAGTTCGCCTCATTGCGCGAACTCCTGCCTCGCGCCCTCGCCGACGAACTCCCCAACGATCTCTCCGACGGCAACTACATCCGCGCCGGCTACGACGCCGAACTCGACCGTCTCCGTTCTTTGACGACGGACAACAAAACCTGGCTCTCCGACCTCGAACGCGCCGAGCAGGAACGCACCGGGATCCGCAGCCTCAAGGTCCGCTACACCGGAAATTTCGGCTACTACATCGAGGTCACCAAAGCCAACCTCCACCTCGTCCCGCCCGACTACATCCGCCGCCAGACCACCGTCGGCGGCGAGCGCTACGTCACCGAAGCGCTCAAGCAGAAGGAAAAGGAAATTTTCCACGCCGAGGAAAACGCCCTCGCCCGCGAGCTCGAACTCTTCAACCAGCTCGTCGCCGCGATCCTCGACGAATCCATCGCGCTCGCCCAAACCGCCGACGCCCTCGCCGAGCTCGACGTCCTCGCCGGTTGGGCCCTGCTCGCCCGCGAATGGGACTACTGCCGCCCCACGCTCGACGATTCCGACACGCTCGAAATCATCGAAGGCCGCCACCCCGTCGTCGAACAGATGCTCCGTTCGCTCGACACCGTCACCGCCCGCGGCGCCAGCGCCGGCTTCGTCCCCAACGACACGCTCCTCTCCTCCACCGACGCCCAGATCGCGCTCATCACCGGCCCCAACATGGCCGGTAAATCGACCTACATCCGCCAGGTCGCGCTCATCACCCTGCTCGCCCAAATCGGCTGCTGGGTCCCTGCGAAATCCTGCCGCGTCGGCCTCGTCGATCGTATCTTCTCCCGCGTCGGCGCCAGCGACGACCTCGCGCGCGGCAACTCGACCTTCATGGTCGAGATGAACGAAACCGCCAACATCCTCAACAACACCACCGATCGCTCGCTGATCATCCTCGACGAAATCGGCCGCGGCACGTCCACCTACGACGGCCTCTCGATCGCCTGGGCCGTCGTCGAACACCTCCACCGCGATCCCGCCCGCGGCCCGCGCACGCTCTTCGCAACGCACTACCAGGAGCTCACGCAACTCGAGAAACATCTTCCGCGCCTCCGCAATTTCTCCGTCGCCGTGAAGGAGTGGAACGACGACATCGTCTTCGTCCGCCGCGTGATCCCCGGCGCCGCCGACCGCAGCTACGGCATCCAAGTCGCCCGCCTCGCCGGCCTCCCCCTCACCGTCATCGACCGCGCGAAAACGATCCTCGCCCGACTCGAAAGCGACGACACCAGCATCACCCTCCCCGCCGCGACACCCCAAGCCAAGCCGCGCAAAAAGATCTCCGTCACCCCCACCGACGACTCCCAACTCTCCCTCCTCTAAGAAATCGTTCTCATTCTCCCCCCGCAGCAGGGCAGGTCTCCGACCTGCCCTTTTCTTTTTAAACCCGCCTCCCCCCTCTTCGTTCTCGTAATCGTTCTCTTTCTCGTTCTCTCCGCTTCTTGTCCCTCCCGCGCCTCTTCGCGCCCATCTCACCTCCCTCGCTCGCATTGCCTCCCGCACTCCGCTGCATAAACCTACGCCATGAAGAAACTCGGCTTCCTCTCCTTCGGCCATTGGACACCCTCGCCCCACTCGCAAACGCGCTCCGCGTCGGACACGCTGCTGCAATCCATCGATCTCGCGGTCGAAGCCGAACGCCTCGGTCTGGATGGCGCTTATTTCCGCGTCCACCATTTCGCACGCCAGCTCGCCTCGCCGTTTCCCCTGCTCGCCGCCATCGGCGCCCGCACGCGCAAAATCGAAATCGGCACCGCCGTCATCGACATGCGGTATGAGAATCCGCACTACATGGCCGAGGACGCCGGCGCCGCCGATCTCATCGCCGGCTCGCGTCTGCAACTCGGCATCAGCCGCGGTTCGCCCGAGCAAGTCATCGATGGCTGGCGTCACTTTGGTTACCGCCCCGCCGAAGGCGAAGACGACGCCGCCATGGGCCGCCGCCACGCGCAAGTGTTTCTTGAACTCCTAAACGGGAAAGGCTTCGCCCAGCCGCACCCCCGCCCGATGTTCCCGAATCCTCCCGGACTCCTCCGTCTCGAACCTTTTTCTCCCACCCTGCGCGAACGCATCTGGTGGGGCTCCGCGACCAACGCCACCGCCATCTGGGCGGCGAAGCTCGGCATGAACCTCCAAAGTTCGACGCTCAAATTCGACGAAACCGGCGAGCCGCTCCACGTGCAGCAAGCCGCCCAAATCCGCGCCTTCCGCCAAGCGTGGAAGGAAGCCGGCCACCCGCGCACCCCGCGCGTTTCCGTGAGCCGAAGCATCTTCCCGCTCATCGACGAGCGCGACCACGCCTACTTCGGCGACAGCGCCAACGAGAGCGACCAATTCGGCATCATCGATTCGATGCGCGCCGTCTTCGGCCGCACCTACGCCGCCGAACCCGACCTCCTCATCGAGCAACTCCGCCAAGACGAAGCCATCGCCGAAGCCGACACCCTCCTCCTCACGATCCCGAATCAACTCGGCGTCGAGTATAACGCCCACGTCTTCGAAGCGATCCTCACCCACCTCGCCCCCGCCCTCGGCTGGCGCTAGGTAGGGCGGGTTGTCCCAACCCGCCGTCAAATCATGAACCACGAGTGGTCACGAAGGCACACGAATGGAGAGGAAAAGCTGACCAGCGCCTTTGACGGATTCATCCTTCGTGTAAATTCGTGTGCATTCGTGGTTCCATGAATGAGTCCACTCATCCCCGAGATCCGACTCGATCAAGAGCAGCCTTGATCGTCTGCAAATAATTCGGATGCCAGAGTTCGTGATCGGCATCGGGCACGACGGTGTAAGTGCACTGACGGTAAAAATCGCGCACGGCCGTCGCGCGGCGATGCATCTGGTCATCTTCCTTGGCGCCCACGAGCACGTCCGCCGGCGTGTCGGCGTTGCCCGCCGTGTAGGAAATCATCCACCGCTGCGGCTCATCGTCGTCCTCCAGGAAAAACGGCGAGATCGAACCGAGGATCAGATGCCGCGCCCGGAGCGCACCGAGATGCGAGTAGAGCGCGCCGAGAGAAAACCCCATCACGACCTTCTCCGCCGTCTGCGCGCCAACCTGCCCAAACAAGGCACGCGAACCGAAGTTCGGCTGGGGACCACTCCAATCCAGTTGGACAAACTCCGTGTCCCAGCCCGAGGCGTGGACAAATTCCGTGAACGGCCGAAACCGCCTCTCCGCTCCCGGCATCGGCGGCACTATAGTCAGCACTGGCATCCGGCTAATCTTGACTCCATACGCCGTCATCGGGCCGCACCTACGCCGCCGAACCCGATATCTCCCGATCGAGCAACTCCGCCAAGACGAAGCCATCGTGAGAAGGATGTCGGTCTCGACGGTCCGGCAGTCATGCAGCTGCCGTCTTCGGCCACTCACTAACCCGAGACCACTTGCGCTCCAACCATGCGCGATACTTCTCTGGCGTGGGCATCGATTCGACAACCCACTTCGCTCCTAGTCCTTTGTCTGGCCAAAGGTGCAGCCGATCACCGATTCCGAGTTCGCGACAAAGTCGAACGACGGTCTTGAGGGAATCTAACGAGTAGTTCTTCCATGACTCACGAGTGGCAAAAACATCTGCCTTAACCTCGATGCCGAGACGCCGCCCTTGAGCGACGATCCTAGTCACGTTGTCTGCTCGGATGTTGATCGGCTCGTGAAAAATCGTTGCAGGGTTGAGCGATTTGATCGCCGAGAGAGTTCGTCGCAAGTCGTCCGCATCGCACTCTGGGTAAGTCGGCGCCATCGCCACGTAAACGTTCACGCCTTCTGCCTTCGCGCGCTCCAGCGTCTGGAGACGCACAGATGGGGCCGGCGCCTGTGGCTCGTAAACCTTGGCTAGGTCGTTTCGCAGTGTCGGCAAGCTCATGCCAAAAAGCAGCCGCGGCCCGAACGTCTTGAACAAGTCGAAGTGCTGCCGAGCGAGAGGGCTCCGAGTCATGATTCGGACGTTTAATGTCGATTCATCACGAATGATCTCCAGCGCCCGCTTTACCATCTCGAGGTTGCGGGTAGTGAGTTCGTTCGCCCGTGCGGAGTCCGGATGTCTGATAACCTGATAAGGATCGGTCGTGGTGCACAACATCACGGCCCGGTTGCCATCAGGGTTCAACTCGCGCCGCGGCGTGTTTTCGGCTGTTCGCAGTGAAGCGCGAAACCTTGCTTCATCCCATGGGCGTAAAAGGACGTAGGAGCCCCATTCGGCGTCTGGGTCGCGAACCCCGTAAGGTAGGAGCGAGTTGGCGAGCTTATTCGTGGATGAGCTTGGAACGTAGCAGAAGCGGCAGCCGTGCCCACAACCAACCGCGAAGTTCAGCGACCAGTTCGACAGCGACTTGTAGACGAAATTGTTCGGGGAGATGACAGCCGGGTGCGTCCAGACCCCGACGCGTTCGTTAGAGGTGTCATGTTCGTGTCTCATTCGCTGCGATAAGCTTTGAAAATGTGAGAGGCGATTCTGTTTCCGACGGAATTGTTGCTGGCAAAGAAGAGATAGTAAACCACCGCATTCCTTTTGTTGCGCATCGGAACCGGCTTCGGAACGAACTTGAAGCCCGCGACCTCTTGCAGCCGTCTGCGGAACGCCGCCACAAAAGCCTCGTTGTCGCGCTTTTCGACGTCGGGCGCAGCGGAGCCACCAAGCAAAGTCTCGAAGAAATTCCCTTGGGGACTCGGCGCAAACATCGCTGCGTGCCACGAATCGTCTCCCCAGAACGCATCCATTCGAGCGCGGTGTTCCGGGTCCACTTCGCTGACGTGAGCGCGCTTCGCGTTTCGGTTGATGTCCATGATGGGGAAATTGAGGAAAATTTCGAATGACCTCATCTCTCCCGCCTTTGCCATCACGCGCCAGTCGAGATGCATCCCGTATGGGTCGAGGAAGCACAAGGCCCGCCGATAGTCTTCCCATCGGAACCGAGGGAAAATCTCACGCATCAGCACCTCGTTGCAGTTGCCGTGATGGACGGTAACGCCGTCCCGTCCAGCGCCCAGGCGTTGAAGCCGTTGCACCCGCTCAGGATTCAAGTCGATAAAGTGATACTCATCGAATTTGTGCGGGAGGTTCAGGGCATTGGCCGGGCTGCCTGGCACCACTGCGCCCGTGTCCTTGTGCACGTGCTCACCGGCTCCGGCGAAAGCGTCGATGTAGCCGGTGTGAAAATTTTCTTTCTGGTTCTGGAGAATCAAAGCGTATTCCTTGGCGTAGGTCTTAAGAACCTCGAGTTTGTCGACAGACCAATCGCCGATTTTGTCGAGGCCGTCGCCGTTGTGTGGGGTAGATATTGCTGGGGGCATTGCTGGAGTTTGCGCAATTTCTACTGCCACGCCGCCGCCACGGACACAACGCGGAACCCACGAGAGCCGCGGCTACCTTCATACGGACGGTGTTGGGAGCGCTATGAGGAGTCGTGAGATGATCTTTGGCAGCCAATCAGCGTCGCCGGCGGGCGCACCGAGCCAGCAGTCGACGTCGTTCATCTCTCGCGTGTCGGTGTCACGACGACCGCCCTGCCCACGGGCGGATTGTGCACGCGGTGCGTGGGGAGGCGCGAAAACGCAAAACGACAGGAGTTCATCCGGCGAAACAGACACGAGATTGATCACGGGCTGACTCTTGACTGCGACCTCAAGTCCGCGGTGCGCAACACGGCCTTGAGTTTTTCTCTCGGCCGGACGTTCTCGTGAGCCCCTTCGACCGTGGCTTCATTCGTCAACATTTCCGCCTATAAATTCACTCCGCTCGACGAGCTTCCTGACTGGCGCGAACGGTTGCTGGAGGTCTGTCGTGCGGGCGATCTCCGCGGCACCATCCTGTTGAGCACAGAGGGCATCAACCTGTTCGTCGCCGGCACGCGGAGCGGGATCGATGCGCTGCTCGCCACCGTGCGCGGCATCCCCGGCCTCGCCGATCTCACGCCCAAGGAAAGCTTCAGCGCGGAACAGCCGTTCAACCGGATGTTGGTGAAGATCAAAAAAGAGATCATCGCTTTCGGCGTGCCCGGCATCGATCCCGCGCGCCGCACGAGTCCGAAACTTCCGGCGCGCACGCTGAAGCAGTGGCTCGACGAAGGCCGGCCGCTCACGCTCCTCGACACCCGCAACGACTACGAGATCCGCCTAGGCACGTTTCGCGGCGCCGTCCCCGCCGGGATCGAGAGCTTCCGCGAGTTTCCCGCCGCCGTAAAAAACCTGCCGCAGGAAATGAAGGAGCGCCCGATCGTGATCTTTTGCACCGGCGGCATCCGCTGCGAAAAAGCCGGACCGTATCTCGAGCAGGCCGGCTTCAAAAACCTGCATCAGCTCGACGGCGGTATCTTGAAATATTTCGAGGAATGCGGCGGCGCGCACTACGACGGCGAATGCTTCGTCTTCGACCAGCGCATCGGCGTCGATCCCACCCTGCGCGAAACAAACTCCGTCCTGTGCGGCAACTGCCAGCTACCTCTCACGGAAGCCGAACAACGGGACCATCGCTACGTGCCCGAAGTCAGTTGTCCCCACTGCGCGGATACAGCTACCGCCGGCTAAATGTCACCACGCAGAACGTAAGGTCTTCGACGCCGACGCTCCTCCGGCGATCCTCCCCCACCCGGCTAAGTTGGTTGCAGGTGCCTCAGCTTCTCAGGATTGCTCATCACGAAAACCGCCTCGATGCGTCCACCCGCGAGGCCGAACGCGAGCACCGCTTTCGCGTGACCGTTCTCGAAGCGCACGAAACCCGGGAGCCCGTTGACGCTCGCGGGGCGAATCTCTCCCTCCATGCCGTGCTTCTTCACCGCGTGCAGCATCGCGCGCGCGACGGCTCCGGCGCCCTCCAGCGGCTTCAGCAAGGCGCCGGGTTTATCCCCTCCATCCGCCACCAGCACCACGTTCTCGGCCAGTTGCGCCAGCATCGCCTGGAGATCGCCGTTTTTCATCGCGGTCACAAACGGCGCCACGATCTTTTCCGCTTCCGCCGGCGACACGTCGTAGCGCGGGCGGCGTTCGTCGAGGCGCTGACGCGCGCGCGTCAGAATCTGCCGGCAGTTGGTCTCCGATTTTTCGACGATCCGCGCGATGTCCGCGAAGTCGCAGCCGAAGCCCTCCCGCAGGATGAACACCGCTCGCTCAGTCGGGCTCAAGGTTTCCAACAGCACGAGAAACGCGAGTGAGAGAGAATCGGCCAGCGTCGCCGCATCGGCTGGGTCCGGTGCGCGCTCGTCGATCAACGGCTCCGGCAACCATTGCCCCACATACGTCTCCCGCCTCGCCCGCGCTGAGTTCAGCTCGTTGATGCAAAGCCGAGTGATCGCGGTCGTGAGCCACGCGCGCGGCGAATGCACGGAATCGCCCGCCACCAGCCGCCAGCGCAGATACGTCTCCTGCACCATATCCTGCGCATCCGTGACCGACCCCAGCATGCGATACGCGATGCCAAAGAGCATGGAGCGATGTTCTTCAAATACAGAGAGAGCCGGATCGGTCATGAGAGGAATGGGCGTGGCGGGTTTCGGCAGCGTTTGCAGTAAAGACCGGGCAACACCCGACATTGTGACACCGGACGCGAACGCACGAGATCCCGTTTGTTCGTTCGACGCGAGCGTGTCACAAAACGCAGCGCTCGCCGGTCATGGTTATCGATCCACCATGAACCGAACCACTCTCTTCCTCGCCGCGCTTGCAGCCGCCGTTGTCTTTGCGGGCGCCGTTTATTTCGTGCTGCGCATCGCACACGTCGCCGAACCCGCTGCCACGACCGTGCAAGGTCCGACCTCGCGTCGCCTCTGGGCCACCGCCGCCGCCGCCACGGCCCTCGCCGGCGCGGCCACCGGTGCGATGGCTTTGGCGCGCCCCTCGGGCCGCTTCGGCACGCGCGCCGCGACCGCCTGCACCGCGCTGGCTGGCAGCGTGGGCGCGATCAACGGAGGCCTCGTTTTGGCCTTCGCCGACGGCGGTCCAGGCAGCGGCAATGGCGTCGTGGGTGGCGCTGCGGCGTTGGTGCTGGGCGTGGTTGCCCTCGCCTGGGTGTGCCTCGGTCGAACGCGTTCCCACACAAAACCGTGACCTCATCCAGCACTCCTCCGCCCTCGCCGCGTGAGTTCGTGAAGAACGTTCACGGGATTCGCTACCAGGTGACCGACGTCGCGCGAGCCGTCGCGTTTTATTCGCATCATCTCGGTTTCAAGCTCGAGCATCAGCACCTTCCACAGTTCGCGGCTTTGTCGCTCGGCGACACGACACTGCTGCTCAGCGGCCCCGGCGCTTCCGGTTCTCGCGCGCTGCCCGATGGAGTCAGCCAAAAGCCTGGCGGTTGGAATCGCATCGTCCTGCACGTGGTCGATCTTCCCGCGTGCGTCGCGGCCATGAAGCAAGCTGGATTGCGCTTCCGCAATGACATCGAAGTCGGTCCCGCCGGCCGACAGGTCCAGATCGAAGATCCCGACGGAAACCCCATCGAATTGTCGAGCCCGCAACGCGTCCTTGAAGTGTGCGCGCGATCGCGCGGCGCCTCACACGTCGGAGAAGGACGTGAACGGCGCAACGACCCTCAACGATCCGGCCCCGCAAAACTCGCGCGAATGCGCTCCACGATCGCCGGCGCATGCGTCAGCGGCGCGTCGCGATACACTTCCGCGTAGGCCCGCTGCGCGGCTTGCACTTCTTCGAGACGGCCCGGAGCCACCTCTCGCACACTGGCCAGCCGTTCGGGCGTGAACTGACGCCGGTGCGGATCGAGCCAGCCGTTGCGCATGAAGGCTCCCGCCTTCTTCGTGCAACGACACGGATTCGCCGCGTTCACCAGCCCGCACTTGTCGTGCATAAACTGATACAGGTCCTGTCGCGCGCGCGTGAGCAGTTGCCGGAAATTCGCTGGCGACACCTCCATGATCTCCGCGCCTTCATCGCTCGTGACGCCAAAAATCTCGCCGAGCACAAACGCCAGGCGCTGCCTGCGATCGAGGCACATCAGCATCGCCGTGATGCACCCGAGCTTCGCTTCTTCCACCAGCAGCCCATGCCCGATGGGCAAAAGCGATTCGTCCGGCAGCTCCGAATCCTCACATTCGTCCAGCGAGCGCCCCATATCGACGAACGTCATTCGCCGCTCCTCCATCTCCGACTTCCGGACGTTTAGCAGGTGGTTCACCGCGATCCGATAAAGCCATGTCGAAAACTTGCTCCGACCTTCAAAAGAACCGAGATGCGTCATGGCCTTCAGCAGGATCTCCTGCGTCGCGTCTTGCGCGACGTCGCGCCGCCACACCATCCGCAATGCCAGGTTGAAGATCCACGGCTCGTGCAGTCGAAGCAGGCAGTCGAGCGCTTCGAGGTCGCCCGCCCGCGCGGCCTCGATCCAGCCATGCTCCTCCGGGACCGAGGACAACGGCGGACGCAACGCAGCGGACGGAGAAGCCGGCATAGCCTTGATCCAACAAGGTGCGGATTTATTGGCGAGCTTCGGGCCCGGCCCCCGGGAACCACTCGGTGTGCTGGTCGCCGCGGCGACCAAGATAGGTGACGCGCTTCCCCTGCAGAAACGCGAAGTATCCTTGCACGCCCGCGGCCATGACGCGTCGCGTGAAATCGCGATAGCGCTGCCCATGTTTCTGGCTATCGACAATCGCCGCCTTGACCGCGGCGGCATCGAACTCCGGCGCCACGTTGGGCAGCCCTTCGTAAAAGATCGGAACCACGACCGCCGCCGATCCGCTCACCGAATAGAACGACTTCCGCCGCGCCAGGTAGTCCACGTGATAAAACTCGACGCCTGCGCGGAGCAGATTGCCGACGACCTCGGGAAAGGAGATCGCACCCGCCAGCGTTTTCGCCGCCGTTTCCTCGATGATTTCAGTGTCCATACGCCGGATTGGACAACTCCACCCCTGCGGCTGTGACAAACCCGCGCCCTTTCCGGAAATTTGTTTCGAGTGCCAAGTCCCCGTTCGTAGCGGCGGCCCTTCCGTGCATTCGTTCCACAACCGCCAATCCCGAATGCCTTTTTGAAAAGGCATTCGGTTCTTCCGGTTGGCGAGGACCTTCTTTGCGCCTTTTGCGCTTCTTTGCGGCTCCCGATTCAGCCTGCTTTCGGTCCAAGAATCGCATCCGCCGAAATCGCGAAGCGCTCGGCCAGACGTCGCACGTGGTCGACCGTCAGGTTGCGCGTCCCTTTCAAAATCTTGTAGGCCACCGAGCGGTCGACTCCGAGCAGTTCCGCCAGATCGTTGCCACTCAGGTCGTTCTCTTCCAAAAGCAGCCGGACAAGTTCCAGTCCGGTCTTTTGCTTCGGCGCCTGCAGATGCTCCGCCTCGTAAGCCTCGATCTGTTGACTGAGAATCTCGAGGAAATCTTCCTGGTCGCGATTGAGCTTCATTCCCGCGAGCGCATCCACCACTTGGACGGTGTTCTGGTAGCTGACTTCGTCGTGAATGGGTCGTGGGACGTGCAGCGCGACCAGACCTTCATAGGTCTTCGGCAGCTTCTTCGGCAGCGCCCCTGGATTGGTTGTAGTCATAACGTGTCTTTCCAAGTGCCCTTGTCGTATTCCGCGTGGGTTAGAACGCGGAGAATGTAGATCCGTTCCTTGTTGTAGTGGATGGCCGTGATAAGCCGGTAGGCATCACCGAGATTGAAAACAGTCACTGTTCGCCCGCTCTCGACCGTGACTTGATCCGCATGTCGAAACGAGGCCCTCGTCTCGGCGAGCGTCCTCCATCGCGCAGCTTTTGCGACCGAATACCAAAACTCGATCTTCGGCTTGAGGGCGGCGTGCTTAGCGGCTGACTCAACGAGACGCTTGAGCGTGATGATGCGCATGCGGGGTCGGATTCGTGGCGTTCACTCTCATGCTCCCATTGGTTGAGGGTTCGTTGTGTTGGGACCTTGTGCCACCACAATGGTGGCCATTTTGGCCACGTCAACACTTCAGTGGCCTTCCTGGCCACAAACAGCCTACCTCTTCGTGGCAATCGCAGTTTCTGATCTCATCCACGCCGCACCTTCCCAAACAGCTCCTGCTCAAAAAACGCCGGCGCAGCCCACCCGCTAATCCCGCCGGCGATTTGCTCCCGAGGAGGCGATGGTGACAGTGGGCGCCGATCTATGCCTGGCCGCCCGTCCGAACGCGTCATTCTCCTCGTCCTCGCGGCGATTCAATTCACCCACATCATGGATTTCATGGTGATGATGCCGCTCGCGCCGCAATTGATGCGCGAGTTGGACTTGGGGGCCGGGCAATTCAGCGCGTTGGTCGCGGCTTACTCGATCGCGGCGGGCGTCGTCGGATTGTTGAGCGCGCCGTTCATCGACCGTTTCGATCGCCGCACGTTGCTGCTGTGGGCCTATGCCGGATTCACGATCGCGACGCTGCTCTGCGGGCTCGCGTCCAACGCCCACACGCTCCTCCTCGCCCGCATTCTCGGTGGTGCTTTTGGCGGTGTCTCCGGTTCGCTGTGTCTGGCCATTGTGAGCGATCTCGTTCCGCCGGAACGCCGTGCGGCCGGTATCGGCATCATCATGACCGCGTTTGCGTTCGCCGCGGCCGTCGGCGTGCCGGTCGGTTTGCAACTCGCGCTGCATTTCGGCTGGCGCTTGCCGTTCACCTTCCTCGCAGTCTTCGCGGCGGTGGTGTGGGGCCTGACGTTTCGTCTGATGCCTCCGGTTCGCGGACACCTCCAGACCGGCATCCACAAGGGCCAGGCTTTTCGCGCCTTGTTGCGCGACGCCAACGCAGGCCGTGGCATTCTCTTCATGGCCGTCATGGTGCTCGGCCACTTCAGCATCATTCCCCTGCTCTCTCCGCATCTCGTCGGCGATCTGGCCCTGCCGGAAAAATATCTTTCGCTGGTCTATTTCATCGGCGGCGTCGCGAGCGTCCTGACCGCTCCGCGCGTGGGCCGGTTCGCGGATCGCCACGGTCGCCAGCGCGTTTTCACCTACATGGTGATCGCGGCGTGCGTGATCACGCTCACGATCGCGAATGTCGGCCCGCTGCCGGTTTGGGCGACCCTGCTGTTGACGGGTTTGTTTTTCATCTTCGCGAGCGGGCGCTTCGTTCCCGGGCAGGCGATCGTAACGCTCGCCGTGCCCTCGTCCCGGCGCGGCGCCTTCCTGAGCCTGACGAGTTGCGCGCGCGATCTCGCTTCCGGAATCAGTTCAACCTTGGGTGGCTGGGTCGTGGTCAAACAGCCGAACGGCCACCTGCTCCATTTCAACTGGCTCGGCTGGATCGCCGTCGCCGCAGGGCTGCTGAGCATCGTGGTCGCGCGCATGGTCCGGGTGAACGACACCGGCGCGCCTTCATCCTTCGTCGATCTCGAGCGCGAACCCCAACCGGCCAGCTAGGCGAACAGCCAACCATCTCGCGCCTCGCCTTGGCTCGCCAATGCGACAAATCGCACCGCTCCGTCTTTGCGTCTCTTGCGCCTCTTTGCGGCCAATGAAACGCGCGTCGTTCTAGCTCCGCCGCAGCGCCCACAGCTCCTTCGCCTGAGCGATCGTCTTTCTCAAAACGTCCGGCGTCAGCGATTGCTTCGGATCGTCGCCGATTCCTTTCGACGGCTCGACGTGCGCCTCGATGCACAAGCCATCCGCGCCATACGCCACGGCCGCCAGCGCCGCCGCCGGCACATACGCCGCCTTGCCGACCGAGTGCGAGGGGTCGACCACCACCGGCGCCCAAGTCTTCTCCTTCAACAGCGGCGTGATGCTTTCGTCCGGATGATTCCGATAACCGTCGAGCGTCGGTGTCGTGCCGCGCGGACAGAGCAGCACGTTCGGATTCCCAAACGCCGCGATATATTCGGCCGCCGAGATGAACTCGTTCAGCGGCCCCATGTGGATGCTCCGCTTCAACAACACCGCTGTCTCAGGCTTGCCCGCGATCGCCCGCCCGATCTGCCGCAACAGCGAATAGTTCAACGCATTCCGCGCGCCGACCTGCAGCGCGCCCACGCCCGCATCGAGCGCCAGCTTGATGTGCGTCTCTTCCATCACCTCGGTGTCGACCGGCAAACCGGTGCGGCGCGACGCCTCCATCAGAATCTCCAGCGACTTCGTGTCGCCTTGGAACGTGTAAGGGTTCGTCCGCGGCTTCCACACACCGCCGCGCAACACATGCGCCCCCGCTTCCTTCACCGCCGCCGCCGTTTCGTAGAAGTAGTTCGGATTCTTCGGATCGATCGTGCACGCGCCCGCGATCACCAGCAGTTCCTCGCCGAGCGTCACCCCACCCAACTTGATCCGGTGCGTCGCGAGATCCGACCGCCGGTCCATCAGCTTGAACGGCGACTGAATCCGATCGATCCGCTCCACGTAATCCAGCCCTTCGAGCCGGTTGATCATCAGCTCATCCCGCTCGTCGCCCACGATCGCGTAGATCGTGCGCACCGCTCCGACGATCGGCTGAATCCGACAGCCAAACTCCGTCACGATCGACGTGACTTCGGCGAGCTGTTCAGGCGTGAGACGATTTGTTTTTGGCAGGATCATGACGGGTTTGGGTTGAATAAAACACAAAAGCCGCCCGGGACGGGGCGGCTTTTGCGAAATTGAAGTTGAAACGTGTATTCAGCTTTCGCGACGACCGCCTCCGGCGAGCCCGGTAAACCAGGCCGCAAAACCGAAGTAGAAATAATAACCGGCGGCGATCATCGAAGATCATTGAAGTGCCTCCCCCGCCCGCGATTGTCAACGCACCGTTCTCCCCGCGAGATCGCCAAGATTCCCCTTGCGTAGCTTTCTCCGCGTCCTTTACTCCCCACCCTTTAACCAACTCGCAACCATCATGGCTCGAATCTGTGCAATCACCGGTCGCCGCCCCACCAAGGGCTCGATCATCAACCGCAAAGGCCAGTCCAAGAAGAGCGGCGGCATCGGCACCCACGTGACCAGCATCACGAAGCGCAAGTTTCGCCCGAATCTTCAGCGCATCCGCGTGAAGCTCCCGAACGGCGGCACCAAGCGCATGCTCGTCTCGGTCAAGGCCCTCAAGGCCGGCCTGGTCACCAAGGCCTGAGCTTCCCAAAGCTTCTTCAACTTCCCGCCCGCAAATAACCTTCGCGGGCTTTTTCGTGCCCGAATGGCACCATTAACCTGCGAGCCCCCGCTACCCTGTCATTCTGAGCGCAGCGAGGAATCTAGTGTGCGCGTCGCCGCGGTGGCCGGCGGCGAAAATCGAGGTGGATTCTTCGCTGCGCTCAGAATGACAAAGAAATTTCGATTGCCGGATCAGAGATCGGGAGGCTGCCCCTCATCCCAGAACTCGGAACGCGAAACGCAAAACCCGGAACCTACGCCTCAGCGCGGGCGTCAAACCGCGCGGAACACCGCCGCCGCGTTCTGCCCGCCGAAACCGAGGTTGTTGCTCAACACGGTCTTGACCTTCGCCTCGCGCGCCTGATTCGGCACGTAATCCAAATCGCACTCCGGGTCCGGGTTCACGAGGTTGATCGTCGGCGCGATCCTGCCGGTTTGAATCGTCTTCGCGCAGATCACCGATTCGATGCCGCCCGCCGCGCCCAACAGGTGCCCCGTCATCGACTTCGTCGAGCTCACCGCGAGCTTCCGCGCGTGATCGCCGAACACCTTCTTGATCGCGAGCGTCTCGAACTTGTCGTTGTAGGGCGTGCTCGTGCCGTGCGCGTTGATGTAATCGACCGTCTCCGGCGACACCCCCGCGCTCGCCAGCGCCCGTTTCATCGCCATCGACAAGCCCTTCCCGTCCGGATCCGGCTGCGTGATGTGAAACGCGTCGCACGTCGCCGCATAACCGGCGAGTTCGCAGTAAATCCGCGCCCCGCGCGCCTGCGCGTGCTCGAGCGTCTCCAAAACCAGGATACCCGCTCCCTCGCCCATCACGAAGCCGTCACGCTCCAGATCGAACGGCCGGCTCGCCGTCTGCGGCGAATCGTTGCGCGTGCTCATCGCCTTCATCGAGCAGAAGCTCGCATACGCAAACGGCGTGATCGCCGCCTCGCTGCCGCCGGCGATCATCACGTCGACGTCGCCACGCCGGATCGCGTGCGCCGCTTCGCCGATCGCATGCGTGCCCGTGGCGCACGCCGACACCAACCCGAAATTCGGTCCGCGCGCCCCGATCTCGATCGCCACCAAGCCGGAGCACATGTTGCCGATCAGCGAGGGAATCGTGAAGGGCGACACTTTGCGCGGTCCGCGCTCGGCCAGCACCTTCAACTGCGATTCATACGTATACATCCCGCCGATGCCGGAACCAATCATCACGCCCACCCGGTCGCCGTCCTCGCGCGCCGGATCGAGCCCCGCGTCCTTGATCGCCTGCTTCGCCGCGACGAAGCCAAAGTGCGTGTAGCGGTCGTTCCGCCGCGCTTCCTTCGGATCCATGTGCTGCGCCGCTTCCCAACCGCGCACTTCCGCTCCGATCTGACACGGATACTCCGCCGGATCGAAAAGCGACACGCGGTCGATGCCGCATTTGCCGGCCAGCAGGCTCGACCAGAACGACTCCACGTCGTGACCCAGCGAGGTGACGACGCCGAGCCCGGTTACAACGACGCGACGTGAAGAGGATGCAGGATATTCCATGAGTGACGGTGCAAAGCGCGAAACGCCAAAAACAAAAAGGCGTTCTGCCGATGATTTCCGTCAGGAAACAGGCAGAACGCCGGAAATGGAAAACGCGAGATTAGGCCTGACCCGCCTTGCCCTTGATGTAGTCGATCACCTGGCCGACCGTCTGGAGCTTCTCGGCGTCGGATTCCGGGATCTCACCCTTGATCTCGTCCTTGAATTCTTCCTCGAAGGCCATGATCAGCTCGACCGTGTCGAGCGAATCGGCGCCAAGATCGTCCAAAAACGAGGCGGTCGGCGTCACCTGCTCTTCGTTCACGTTGAGCTGGTTGACGATGATCTCCTTGACGCGTTGTTCGATGGTTTTTTGGTCGGCCATGATTGGTAAAAAGATGCGGAACGCTAGTGGTTGGGCAGACTTCACATCGCCATGCCGCCGTCAACGGCAAAAACTTGCCCGGTGATGTAGCCCGCTTCCTCAGAACACAAATAAGCGGTCATGTTCGCGATGTCCGCCGCTTCACCGAATTTTTTTAGCGGCACCGCCTCCAGGATTTTGCCCGCGACTTCCGGATTGTTCACGAAATCCGTGGTCATGTCGGTTTTGATAAAGCCGGGCGCCACCGCATTTACCGTCACGCTCCGGCTCGCGAACTCGCGCGCGAGGGTCTTCGTCAGTCCAACCATGCCCGCCTTCGCGGCCGAATAATTAGCCTGCCCCGCATTGCCCATAAGGCCGCTTACGGAAGTGATGTTGACGATGCGTCCCCAGCGCGCGCGGGTCATCGGCCGCGCCAACGCCTTCGTCCAGTGGAAACAGCTCGTGAGATTCGTCGAAATCACGTCGTTCCAATCCGCCTCGCTCATGCGAAACAGCAGCCCGTCGCGCGTGATACCCGCGTTGTTCACGAGAATGTCGATCGTCGGAAACTCCTTGAGCAGCTCCTCCGCCGCCTTCGTCACCGCCGCGCCATCCGCCACGTCGACCGCGAGCGCTTTCGCCTTCCCGCCCGCCGCCGTGATCGCCGCCGCCGCGGCGCCGCACGAGTCGGCCGACTTCGACACGCAGATCACCGTCACACCGTGACGCGCGAGAGTTTCAGCGATGGCCTTGCCGATGCCGCGGCCGGCGCCGGTGACGAGTGCGGTGCGATTATTGAACGTGAGCATGTCGGGATATTCGATGTTCGAGTTTCGATTTCGGATGGGGGAAACGAGCCCCGCCACGGCGCGCAGGCAATCGAAAATCGAGCAGCAAAAATCCAAAATCAATACACATCCCGCTGATACCGCCGCTCCTTCTTCATCTGCTTCACATACTCCGCCGCGGCCGCCGGCTCCATTCCCCCCTGCTGCGCCACGATGTCGTGCAACGCCACGTCGACGTCCTTCGCCATGCGCTTCGCATCGCCGCAGACATAGAAATGCCCGCCCCCCTTGATCCACGCCCACAATTCCGCCGCGTTCTCACGCATGCGGTCCTGCACGTAGACTTTGTGCATTTGATCGCGGGAAAACGCCGTATCCAGCCGCGCGATCTTTCCTTCGCGCAACCACGCCTCCCACTCCTCTTCATACAGGAAGTCCGTCGCACGGTGCTGGTCGCCGAAAAACACCCAGTTCCGCCCCGTCGCGCCGCTCGCGATCCGATCCTGCACAAACGCGCGAAACGGCGCGATGCCCGTTCCCGGTCCGACCATGATCGCATCTTTCGAGCTGTCTTCCGGCGGTCCGAAGTGCGAATGCGACACAAACACCGGCATCTTCGTCGTTCCCACCTGCACGCGGTCCGCCAGATAGCTGGAGCACACGCCCACCCGCTCGCGGTTGTTCGTCTGATAACGCACCACCGCCACCGTCAAATGCACGTCGGTCGGATGCACCTTCGGCGACGACGCGATTGAATAAAGTCGCGGCATCAACTTCCGCAGATGATCCACAAACTCCTGCGGCGTCAGCTTCGCGCTCGGAAACTCGGCCAGCAAATCCACGAAATGCCGCTCTTCCAAAAACCCCGTCAGCACCGGCTTGGATTCCGGCGCGAGCAGCCCGGTCAACTTCGCCTTCTCGTCCGTATGCGTCGCCTTCGCCGCCAGCGTGCCCACGATCTTCGAGGTCGGCCCTGACAACGCCAGCCGCGACGTCAGCGCCTCGCGCAACGGGATCGGCTCCGTCAGCTTCAACATCGCCGGCGACACCAACTCGTCGCCCGTCGCGCCCAGCCGCTCCAGGATCTCCTCGACCTCCGAGTCGCGATTTTTCGGATACACGCCGAGCGAGTCGCCCGCCTTGTAGTGCAACCCGCTGCCCGCGAGGCTCACCACGAAGTGCCGCGTCTCTTTCGCCGATCCCGGTTTCGTCAACAACCGGTTTTCCGTCACGCACGCCAAGAAGGGATGATCTTTCGAAAACGTCGGGCTTTCCGCAGGATTTGACATGGCCACCGCGCATGAAGCGGACGCCGGCCGCATCTCGCAAGCCGGCATTCCTGTCCGCAGGCTTGCAGCAGTTGCGCAATCACACCCACTCTTTCCAACTGATGGCTTCCGCTCCGATTCGCCTGCAAAAATTCCTCGCCGACGCCGGCATCTGCTCGCGTCGCGCCGCCGAGGCGCTCATCGCGCAGGGCGAGGTGTGGGTCAACGGCCAGCCCGCCACCCTCGGCCAAAAGGTCACGCCCGGCGTCGATCGCGTCACCACCGGCGGCAAAAGCGTCCGCTCCACCGCCCAGCCGCGCGTCACGCTCGCCGTGCACAAACCGCGCGGTCTCGTCTGCTCCAACGAGGATCCCCACAATCCCGAAACCATCTTCAGCGTTCTCCCGCGCGAGGTTTCCCACCTGCGCTTCTTCTGCGCCGGCCGGCTCGACAAGGACAGCGAGGGTCTCGTCATCCTCACCACCGACGGCGATCTCGCCCACCGGCTGATGCACCCGTCCAACGTGGTCGTGAAGCGCTACCACGTCATCCTGGAAAAACCTTTCCCCGCCAAACGCCTGCCCGCCCTCATCAAAGGCGTCATCGCCGACGGCGAACGGCTCAAGGTCGAGCGCGCCGCGCTCGTCAACCCGACCGCCTCCGACGAGTCCACCGCGCTCGATGTCCACATGCACCACGGCAAGAAGCGCGAGATCCGCCTCCTGTTCACCGCGCTCGGCTACGACGTGAAGCGCCTCCGCCGCTACCAGATCGGAAGCTTCCGCTTGAAAGGCATTCCGCTCCGCGCCATGAAAAAACTCACGCCGGGCGAAATCGAATCGCTCTTCCACTCGCCCAAGACGCCGCACGCCACCCACGAGGTGTCCGCGCCCAACCCTCACGACGTTTCCCATGAAAACTAAACTCGCGCTCCTCGCTTTCTTCGTCGCCGCCCGCGCCGCCTTCGCCGCGCCGCTCCCGGCCACGACCGCCGTGCACGCGAAGCCCGACGCGAAATCCCCCGCGATCACCACCCTTCCCGCCGGCACCGAGCCCAAGCCCGCGCACGACCAGCTCGCCACCGCCCCCAGCGGCTGGCTCGCGATCGAACTTCCCGGCCCCTTCGAGGGCTACGTCCAAAACAAGGACATCGCCAAAAGCCTCGACGTGAAGATCGGCGCCCAAATCCGCGTCGCGCCCAAAAACGACGCCGCCGTCATCACCTCGATGGAAGCCGGCGACCAAGCCGAGATCACCGGTCTTCACGGCCGCTGGACGCAGGTGAAGGTCGAAAAAACGATCACCGGCTACATCTATCTTGGCACGACCGAGCTCGCCTCGAAGCCCGCCGCCGACGCCCCGCCCGCCGAAGCGCCCGCGCCTCTCCAGCCCGCCCCCGTCGCTCCGGTCGGCAAGGGCTTCAACGCCGCCGGCAAATCCGTCTCGGTCAACCTCGCCAGCGGCAACGGCGAAACCCTCCCGCGCCTCTTCCAGGGCAAATTCGTTTCGACCCGCAGTCCGTTCAAACCGCGCCGTCCCTACGATTGGGCGCTGCACGACGACTCCGGCAAGCGCTACGCCTACCTCGACATCAGCAAGCTCCTCCTGACCGAGCAAATCGAGAGCTACGCCGATCACGTCGTCGTCGTTTACGGCGCCGCCCGCCCCGGCCCCGACGGCAAGGAAATGGTGATCCAGGTCGAGTCCCTCCAGTTGAAGTAATCTTTTGATGACCACGAAGGGCGCGAAACCCACGAAAGGTTTTCTCTTTCGTGTATTTCGTGTGTTTCGTGGTTTCTCGTTCCCATGACCCTCATCGACGGAAACCAAATCGCCTCCGCCATCATCGCGGAGCTGAAGTCCGAAGTCGCCGCCATCGCCGGCCGCAAGCCGTGCATCGCGCTCGTCCGCGTGGGCGACGACCCCGCCTCGGTTTCCTACGTGAAGAAAAAGGAAAAAACCGCCGCCGAGATCGGCCTCGAAAGCCGCATCATCCTTCCGCCGGTCACCATCTCGCAGGACGAACTTTTCAAGCTCATCGACGACCTCAACGCCGACGCCACCGTCGACGGCATCCTCGTCCAATCCCCGCTGCCGAAACACATCGACGAGGTCGCCGTCTTCCGCCGCGTCTCCGCCGCCAAGGACGTCGACGGCTTCAACACGCTCAACCTCGGCAAGGTGGCCCAGGAAGACGAAACCGGCTTCGTCGCCTGCACGCCCGCCGGCATCATGGAGCTCCTCGCCCGCAGCGGTGTCGACCTGAAGGGCAAACACGTCGTCGTCCTCGGCCGCTCGCTCATCGTCGGCAAACCCGTCGCGCTCCTCGCTCTTCAGAAAAAAGCCGGCGCCAACGGCACCGTCACGATCTGCCACTCCGCGACGAAGGATCTTCCTTCGATCACCCGCCAGGCCGACGTCCTCATCGCCGCCATCGGCCGGGCCGAGTTCGTCACCGCCGACATGGTGAAGCCCGGCGCCGTCGTCATCGACGTCGGCATCAACCGCGTGCCCGATCCGTCCAAAAAAACCGGATACCGCCTCACCGGCGACGTTCACTTTCCCACCGTCTCCCCGCTCGCGAGCCAGATCACGCCCGTCCCCGGCGGCGTCGGTCCGATGACCGTCGCGATGCTGATGAAAAACACGGTGAAGGCGTTCAAACAAAACGCCGCCCGCTAAGCTCCGGCGCCCGACGACTTCTCCCTCGGCCAATCGGGGGAAATCCGCTGTCCCCGCACTTGCGCCGGCTCGCGCAAGTCCCTTTCCTCCGAGCTAATGGCCGCGCCTTCCATCCTCGTCGTCGACGATCAGCCGATCAACGTCCAGCTCCTCAAACGCAAACTGGAGCGCGAAGGTATTCAGGTCTCCGCCGCCTACAACGGCCTCGAGGCGCTCGAGTTCGTCAAGAAATCCAAGCCCGACCTTATCCTGCTCGACGTGATGATGCCCGACATGGACGGCATCGAGGTCTGCCAGCGCCTCCAGGCCGACGAGCAAACACGTTCGATTCCGATCATCTTCATCACCGCGCGCACGTCGAAGGAGGGCAAAATCGAGGGCCTCAATGTCGGCGCCGTCGATTACATCACCAAGCCCATCGATCTCGACGAAACCCTCGCCCGCGTCCAGACGCAGCTCCGCTTCGTCGCGATCAATCGCGAGATGGTCGATCTCCAGCGCCGCCTCGTCGAAGCCCGCCGCGCCGCGACCATCGGCGCCGTCACCCAGGGCATCGCCCACAATCTCAACAATCTCCTCGGCGTCGTCATCGGCTACCTCGACCTCATCAAGGCCTACTATGACAAGCCCGAGCAGGTGAAAAAGAACGCCATCCACGTCGAGGAAGCCGTTCACCGCATCGTCTCGATCATCAAGCAGCTCAGCACGCTTGTGGTCCGCTCGCGCCCGCCGCTTTCGAAAGGAAATCTCCAACGCCTGCTCGAAAGCAGCATCGCTCGTTTTCATGCGGAAAATCGCCTCACCGCCCCCGTCACGATCGACAATCCGCTCGGCGAACTGATCTTCGACACCAACTACGAAGTCTTCGAGGAGGTCGTATCCAAAGTTCTGATCAACGCTTGGGAGGCCTACGACAACCGTCCCACCGACCCGCGCCCCATCTCCATTCACACGCGGCTCCTCGACAAGGGCGACGAGGGCAAACTCATCGAAATCCGCGTCGACGATTCCGGCCACGGCCTCGACGACGAGATCCGCGATCACGTGTTCGAGCCGTTCATCAGCTCCAAACACACCGTCGGCGTCGGCATGGGGCTGACAATCGCGCGCCACGCTCTCCGCAATCTCGGCGGCGAGGCCACCCTCGCCGATCGTCCCGGAGGCGGCGTAAGCGCCATCCTCGTCCACCCGCTCGAACCCCGCAAACCCCGCCGTTCCTCCAGCGAGTAGTGCGGTGCTTCAGCCCGCACCTGGAGCCACCTCTTCCATGCCCGCTCCCCAAATCGCCTTCCTCGGCGCCGGCAACATGGCCGCCGCCATCGTCGACGGCCTGATCGCCAAGAATCCCGCGGCCGCTGCCAACCTCTCCTGCTTCAGCGCCAGCGGCCGCACGTCATCCGCCCTCGCCGCCCGCACCGGTATCCAACTTTCCAACACGCTCGACGACCTGCTCGCGCCCGCCGACGTCGTGGTAATCGCGTTCAAACCGCAACACCTCGCCTCCGCCGATCCGCGCCTGGCCGACCTCACCGCCGGCAAGCTCGTCGTCTCCGTTCTCGCCGGCAAAACGCTCGCGACGCTCGCGAAAACCTTTCCCCGCGCGCGCAACCTCGTGCGCACGATGCCCAACACCCCCGCCGCCATCGGCGCCGGCATCACCCCCTACTGCACGCTTCAGCCGCTCTCCTCCTCCGACCGCACCGCCGTCGAAACCCTGCTCTCCGCCTGCGGCTCACACCTCGAACTCGCCGAAGAACACATGAACGCCGTCACCGCCCTCAGCGGCAGCGGCCCGGCGTTTCTCTTCGAATTCGTCGCCGCGATGCGCGACGGCGGAATCGCCGCCCATCTCCCGCCCGACATCGCCGCGCGGCTCGCGACCGAAACCGTCCTCGGCGCCGCCCGCCTTCTTGCCCGCCGCCAGGTCGATCCTGAAGTCCTTCGTAATCAGGTTACCTCGCCCAACGGCACCACCTTCGCCGGTCTCAAGCACCTCGAGTCCGCCCAGTTTCGCACGATCATTCGCGACACGCTCCTCGCCGCCCGCAATCGCGCCGCCGAGCTCTCGCAGGACTAGCTCCCAACGTGGCTACGAGCGTGAGCGAGTGACCGGTCGCTCACTCCGCCTGCACGACGACCAAATCGTCCACGTGCAGCCCGCACCACACACGATCCCCGCGATGGATTGACTCCATCAGCGCGCTTTCATTCGCCACCACCGCTTTCAATCGCGTGCCGCTCACCGTCCTCAACTCGAGGTGATCCGTCGCGCCTTTGAACACTTCCTCCTCGACCACCGCTTCGAAAGCGATCTCCGCCGGCACGGTCGACTTCGACACGTGAACTTTCTCCGGCCGGATCGAGATTTTCGCTTTTCGCACGCCTTCGGGCCAGCACCCCGCCGGCAGTCGTAATTCCAGCCCGCCGTCCAGTCGCACGACCGCCATCGCGCCTTCGGTCGCGATCTGCTCCGCTTCCACCAGATTCGCCTGCCCGACAAAATCCGCCGCAAACGCCGTCGCCGGGCGGTGATAGACCTCGTGCGCATCGCCGATCTGTTCGATCCGCCCGCGATGCACGATCGCGATCCGGTCGCTCATCGTCAGCGCTTCCTCCTGGTCGTGCGTCACAAAGACAAACGTCATCCCGAGCTGCCGCTGCAGCCGCTTCAACTCGAGTTGCATCGAGTGCCGCAGCTTGGCGTCGAGCGCCGACAACGGCTCGTCCAACAACAGCACCGCCGGTCGCGGCGCCAGCGCCCGCGCCAACGCCACCCGCTGCCGCTGCCCGCCGGAAAGTTGATGCGGTTTGCGCTCCTCGAATCCCTCGAGCGACACCAGCTTGATCGTCTCCGCCACGCGCGCCGCCCGCTCCGTTCCGCTCATCTTCTGCATCCGTAATCCGAACGCCACGTTCTCACTCACCGTGAGATGCGGAAACAGCGCATAGCTTTGAAACACCTGATTCACATTTCGCCGATACGGCGGCGCCTGCGTCACGTCTTTGCCTTCGAGCAGCACGCTCCCTTCGTCCGGGATTTCGAATCCGGCGATCATTCTCAACAGCGTCGTCTTCCCGCACCCCGACGGCCCGAGCAGCGTCAGAAACTCGCCCCGCCGCACCGCGAGGTCCACGCCGTCCACCGCGGTGAACCCGCCAAACCGTTTCGTCACCGCCCGAAGCTCGACCTGAGTTTCCATTTTAAGCCGCCGCGCTCCTCCGCTGCAGTATCCAGTAACTCACGACAAACATCAGCGTGAACACCACGCCCAGCGCCGCGCCGAACGGCCAGTCGCGCGCTTGGAAGAACTGGTTTTGAATCACATTGCCGATCATCGGCACGCGCGCCCCGCCCATCAAATCCGTGATCGCGAACATCCCGATCGCCGGCACGAACACCAGCAGCACCCCCGCATAGATCCCCGGCTTCGTCAGCGGCACGATCACTTCGCGAAACGTCCGCAGCGGTCCGCAGCCGAGATCGTGCGCCGCCTCGATCAGGGCGACATCAAGCTTCTCCGCGCTCGCATAGATCGGCAGGATCATGAAAGGCAGATACGCATACACCAAACCGATCACCACCGCCGTCGGCGTATACAACAACTCCAGCGGCGCTCCCACGATCCGGATGTGCTGAAGCAACGCGCTCAGCAACCCGTCGCTTTTCAAAATCGTGAGCCACGCATACGTGCGGATCAAAAAACTCGTCCAAAACGGAATCATCACCAGCAGCAGCAACCGCGCACGCCACGCTTCCGACGCCCGCGCAATCACCCACGCCACCGGAAACCCCAGCACGATGCAGATCGCCGTCGTCAGCGCCGCGTAGCCGATCGAGCGCGCGAAGATTCCCAGATACACCGGGCTGAACACGCGCACGTAACTGTCCGTCGAAAACGAGAACACCACGCGGCCCAGCTCGTCGCGCTCGCAAAAGCTGTAAATCGCCAGGATCGCCATCGGCACCACCACGAACGCCGCCAGCCACACCAGCATCGGCGCCAGCATCAACCAGCCCGCCACGCCCGGACGGCGGCCGGCCTGACTGACACCGCTCTGGCTCATCCCGTCCGCGGCGCTCACTGCGCGCTCTTCAAATCCGTCACCAACTGATCGATCAGCGTGGCGGCTTTTCCGATGTCGCGAAACGTATCGTAGTTCTCGATCTTCGGATAGCTCGCCGGATTCTCGAGCTGCTCCTCGCTCAGGAGCTTTCGCGCCTCCAGGTTCGGATTCGTGTAGGGAAACTCATCCGAGATCAATTTGCTCACCTCGGGACGCAGGATGTAGTCCAGAAACTTGTGCGCCGCGTCGACGTTCTCCGCGTTCGCCGGAATCGCCATCACGTCGACAAACGGGTGCGCCCCTTCCTCCGGCAGGATGTAGGCAAACTTCTTGTCTTCCTCGTAAAGCCGCGCCGCTTCCCCGCTCCACACCACGCCCAAATCCACCTCGCCGCTCAGCAATGCCGTCTTCGGGCTGTCCGAGTCGAACACCTTCACCAGCTTGATCCACTCCGCCAGCACCGGCTTCACCTTCGCGAGATTCGCGGGCGTGATGTCGTTTTGATCAAGCCCCAGCGTCACCAGCACCCAGCTCACCAACTCACGGTTGTCGTTCACCACGACGATGCGGTTTTTGAACTTCGGCTGAAACACGTCCTTGTAGCCGCGTATCGGTTCTTTCACGACATCCGTGTTCACCACGATGCCGACCGTCCCGATCATGAAGGGCACGGTGAACTTCTGCTCCGGATCGTGCGGCATCCCCAGAAACTCCGGCGCCACGTTCTTCAAATTCGGCAGCTTCTTCGCGTCGATCGGGGTCAGCAGCTTGTTCCGGATCAACACCTCCGCGATGTAATCCGGCGGCTGGACCAGATCGTAGCTCGCCCCACCCGCGAGCATTTTGGCCAGCATCTCCTCGCCGGAAGCGAAGGTCTCATAGTTCACCTTTATCTTCGTCTCCTTCGTGAAGCCGTCGATCACGGTTTGCGGAACATACTCGGACCAAGCGAACAGGTTCAGTTCGGCTGCGCGTGTTCCGGAGACGAATCCGAGGAACGACACCGCGGTGAGGAGGCGGATTATTTTCATGTGATTAGCGACTGATGCGTTTCAGGTGCGCGGAAAACAAAACGAAGGCGATGGTGAACAGCACGAACACGGCCGACAACGCATTCAGCATCGGATTCAGCCCCACTTTCGCCATGCCGAATATTCGCAGCGGCAGCGTCGCCGAGCCCGGGCTCGTGGTGAAGTAGGTCACGATCACCTCGTCCATCGACAGCGTGAACGCCATCAACGCACCCGAGACGATCGCCGGTCGCAGATACGGCACGACCACCAGCCAGAATGCCTTCAGCGGCGTCGCGCCCAGATCCAGCGCCGCCTCCTCCAGCGCCGGATCGAGCCCCGCCAGCCGCGCCTGCACCGCCACGAGCACAAACGGAAAACAGAATGTCACGTGCGCGATGATCACCGTCGTGAACCCCAGCCGCATTCCGATCGTTGAAAACAACACCAGCAAGCTGATGCCCATGATGATCTCCGGCATCATCATCGGAATCCCCACGAGCGTCTGGATCGCCCGCGATCCGCGAAAACGATAGCGGTGCAACAACCAAGCGCCGGTCGTGCCCACCACCACCGACACCACCGTCGTCACCCCGGCGATCACCAGACTGTTCTTCAGCGCCTTCATCAATGGCGCGTTCGACCAGAGCTGCGCATACCACTTGGTCGTGAACCCCTGCCACACCACGTTCAACCGCGACTCGTTGAACGAATACACCACGAGCACCAGGATCGGCAGGTAAAGAAACCCGAACACGCCCGCGGTCCACGTCCGCAGCGACCAGTCGAGCGCGCGCATTCCGTGGAACGGAGTTCGGCGCGACGCGTGCGGCTGCTTCATGGCGACGCCGCGCAGCATGCGACGCTCCCCCGCCCCTGCGCAAGCAACCACGCGCACGCGTCTCTCTTTCTTCCACGGTAGGGCGCGTTGTCCCCAACGCGCCGCTCCGGCCGCTACTCTTTTCCGCCCCCGAGAATCTTGTTCAACGCGTCCCCGACGCCCGAACGCTCGAGCGCGAGATTCAACAACCGTCGCTGCAGATCGCTCGTATCCGTCTTCGCCATCGTCCCGCCCACCCGGATCGGCGTTGTGAAACTCGTGTAGCCGAGCGCATCCTGCTCCGACTTCAACAGCTTCACCTGCCCCAGCAGTTCGCCCAACCGCCCTCGCGCCGCCAGCGTCAGCTCCAAATCCAGCGCCTGCTGCAGCAGCGGCTTCGCCGGATCATAGGTCACCTGCCCCGCGCCACGAATCCGCACCGCCGGCGAAATCAGCGAAAAATCGCGCAACACCAGGTTCATGTTTTCGTCGCGCCCGGTCTGAAAACTGAGCTGGTCGAAACGGATCTCCGAAAGAATCTTCACGATTTCCTGCGCCGCGGAAATCGTCTCGCCCGCCGAACCGCCCAGCAGTCCGCCCACGATCGACAGCGCCGAGGTCGGCGCCTGCATGCGATCCGCCGGCAACACCGTCGCGAGCGCGCGAAACACCCCGCCCGTGCTCGCCACGTCGAAATTCGCCTGCGCCGTTTCGATCACCTCCACCAAATCCCCGCCCTGCCCCGCCACGGTTCCCGTCACACTCACCCGCGCCTCCACCGTCGGCAGCTTGGCCGGATCGATCGCGCGAAACGCCGGCCCTGTGTCGAAATTGTTCACCGCCAGCTTCGCTTGCAGCCGATAGGCGGGATCGCGGCTGGGATCGAACGTCACGCCCCCCGCCGCGTTGAGATCGCTCTCCGGCCCGAATCCGGCCTTCACGCTCTCGAACCGCAGTTCGCCGGGATCGAGTTTGATCACGCCGCCGACGCCGGTCACTTCATACGCCCCGCCATACACCAGCTTGTCGATCGCGATCGCGAGCTGCCCCGACAACGCACTCCAGAACGGCGTCGCACTTTCCTCCGACGCTTCGTCTTCCTCGGACGTCTCCGCCGGGACGAGCAGGGTCAGCAGTTGCACGTCCTCCACAACCACGTTCGCGCCCGTCGCACGTCCGTCGATGTTCCATCGCTCCCCCTCCGGCGACATCGTGCCCGAAAGCTGAAGATCCGACTTCCGTCCTTCATGTTCGAAGAGCAGCGGCAGGTTGAACGTCACTTTCCCCGCTTCGTCGACGTCCGCACGCAACTCCGCCGAAACCGCCGGCAGGCTCTGGTTGTCGGGCGACACCAGCTTGGTCAGCGCCACCTTCGTCTCCAAAGCGCGGATACCGTCCAGGCTCGCCGAAAATTCGCCCTGCGCGAGTCCCGACGCCAGCGCGAGCTGCCCTTCCAGCACCGGCTGCGTTTGCCACGCCGCCAGGTCCGCCGTCCATCGCCCCGTCGTCTTGATCGGCTGACCATCGCCGCTGAGTTGACCGGCTTTCCCCGAAAACGAAAACAGCGTCGCCCCATCCCGGCTCATTTCGACTTTGCCGATCTGTGTCTGCCAGCCCTGCGGGCTGTAATCCGCGGCCGCCGAAACCATCACGTCCACCTCGCGCAACAACGGTTCTCCGCCCGACGCCACCGACACGCCCGAAAGTTTGAGCGCATCCGTCACCCGCACCGACAACCCGCCTTCGCGCGCACTCGCCACCAGTTCGCCGCGCACGTCGCCGCCGATCAATTTGAGTTGGCCCAGAAACGGTCCCGCCCACGCCACGGGCAAACCCGTCAGCGAAACGCGCACCAAATCCCGTTCCGGATCCGCAATCCGCAATTCCGCCGTCGAAAGATTGAACTCGAACGGCTGCAGCGCCTTCACCGTCGCCACCGGCGCGCTTCCTTCCAAAATCGCGTCCAAACGATCCACCCGCAGCGAATCGCCGTGCTGCAACACATCGAAATCCGCCTGTAGCTTGGTCGGTCCCACCGCCGACAACTCCGGCAACAGCAGCTCCAACCGATTCACGGCCGCGTTCAGCGTGCCATTCCCCCGCACTTCCTTCTCCGCCAGCTCGGTCTCGATTCCGCCGCGGCCAACAAGCGTGAACTCAGGCAGCGGCCGCCCCAGCGCAAACGGCATCAGATCCGTGTGCCTCACGTCGAGCTGCCAGGTGCCCGCGATCCGCGACGCCGCCGACGCAAAACCCGCACGCACGTCCGCCAGCGATTTCCCGCCGCTCGCGAGCAATAAAACATAGTCCTCACCCTCCACCGTTCGCGTGGCCGACACATCGACGTCGAGCTCCACCCCGCCCGGCACCTGCGTGCCGCTCGCCGAGGCCGTCGAATCCGCCGCCACCCGCGAAAACGTCCGCGGCGTATCCATCGCCACCGCGATCGCGCTTCGCAGTCCCAACGTCCCGCCGTCGATTCCCGGTGAAGACAGCTCCAGGGCAAATTTCCCTTCCCGACCGGCCGCCAATCCTCCCCCCGTCAAACGAACCCGCACGCGCACCGGTCCCGCGTCCCCCGTCGCCGGCAGGATCACTTCTCCATCCAACTCCAGCCCGTCCAGCGACAAATCCACCGGCAGCCGCAACGCGGCAAAAACGCCGCGAAACGCCTCCTCCGCGACGGTTTGCGCCGCATAAGCCGACGGAAGCAGCGAGAAGGGCTGCGCCAACCTTTCCTGCCTTTTCGGGGTCTTTTCGAGCAGTTGCGCTACCACCGCCGGCATACCCGCCGCCTGCCTCAGATCGAGCGTCCACCCCTTCGCCACCAAGCTGCGCACCTCCACGCGATCCGACACCCCCGCCGGCAACACCGGCACCACCGCGTCCAACGTGGGTAGCGTCAGCCGCGCTCCCTTGGCCTCGAGCTGCACGTCGCGGAGCTCGATTTCCTTCCAGCCTGCCGACACCGAGCCGATCGTTCCGGCGACATCGGAGCGGCTCG
>JGI12383J13903_1000467_pt1 | contig 29729 bp, 22 predicted proteins | sample Passage237B_FD_13903 | JGI IMG/M metagenome (IMG submission 13903)
GGCGGAGCCGGTCGTGCAGCGTGCGAAAGGCGCGGCCGAGCGTGTCGCGGGTGACCGGATCAAGCGCGCCGAACGGCTCGTCCATGAGCATCAGCGCCGGCGCGGCGGCGAGCGCCCGGGCAACGCCGACGCGCTGCTGCTGCCCGCCCGAAAGTTCGCGTGGAAAGCGCGTCGCCACGTCGCGCGGGAGCGCGACCAGATCGAGCAGCTCGGCGACTCGGCCATCCCCCTTCTCGCCCATCAACCGGGGCACGATCCCGATATTTTCGGCGACGTTCATATGCGGGAACAGGCCGATGCTCTGGATCACATAGCCAATGCCGTGGCGGAGTTCGGGAAGCGCCAGGTTCGCGGTATCGCGCCCGTCGATCCGCACCGTGCCCGAATCAGGCACGACGAGGCGGTTGATCGATTTGAGCAAGGTCGTCTTGCCCGATCCCGACGGGCCGACCAGCGCGACGAACGCGCCCTTGCTCACGGACAGGCTGACGTTGTCGACCGCCAGGCGATCGCCATGACGGCGGCTCATCGAGTCGATCTCGAGGAATGGCGGGCCGGTCATCGGCGTGGCGTGGTGGGCGCGGTAGGGATTGAACCTACGACCCCACCCGTGTGAAGGGTGTGCTCTACCACTGAGCTACGCGCCCACGCGCACGAAGGAAGCGGCCCATAGCGGCCGCCTCCCCGCCTGTCCAGCGCCGAGGCCTAGCCGTTCACCGCATCCTTGAGGCCCTTGCCCGCCTTGAACTTGGGCTGGGTCGATTCCTTGATCTGCATCGGCTCGCCGGTTCGCGGATTGCGTCCGGTCGACGCCTTGCGCCGGGAACAGGTGAACGTGCCAAAGCCGACCAGCCGGACCTCGTCGCCCCGCGTCAGCGCGCTGCTGATCGTATCGAACACAGCCTCGACAGCACGCGACGCTTCCCCCCGCGCCAGCCCGGTTACATCCGCGACGTGGCCGATAAGCTCCTGCTTGTTCATCGCTGACCCCTGCTTTCCCGAAGACTCGCGGCGCACGGCCGGAGAAAGGGGATTAAAAGCGAGCCGTTACGCGCAAGTCAAAAGGAAAGCGGCGAACGCCACACAAGCGCGCCGCTTCGGGACAGGCGGCCGGTCAATGCCGAACCGCCGCCCCGCCCCGCTCGTCGACCGCCGGCGCGATCTCGCCACGCGGCAGCGCCGCGAGCTCATCGGCCTCGGTCCACTCGATCGGCGCGACCGGCGCGACGAGCGCGTGGGTCAGCACCTCGTCGACATGGCTCACCGGCACGATCTCCAGCCCCTCGCGGATGTTCGCAGGGATGTCGGCCAGGTCCTTCTCGTTCTCGGCCGGGATCAGCACCTTGGCGATGCCGCCGCGGAGCGCCGCGAGCAGCTTCTCCTTGAGCCCGCCGATCGGCAGCACGCGGCCGCGAAGCGTGACCTCACCGGTCATCGCGACGTCGCGGCGCACCGGAATGCCGGTCAGCGTCGAAAGGATCGCGGTCACCATGCCGATGCCGGCGGACGGGCCATCCTTCGGCACCGCGCCCTCGGGCAGGTGGACGTGGATGTCCTTGCGGGCGAACAGGCTCGGCTTCACGCCGAGGCTCGGTGCCCGCGCCTTCACGAAGGAAAAGGCCGCCTGCACCGATTCCTGCATCACCTCGCCGAGCTTGCCGGTGGTGCGGATCTGGCCCTTGCCGGGGACCGTGACCGCCTCGATCGTCAAGAGCTCGCCGCCGACCTCGGTCCAGGCAAGGCCGGTGACCGCGCCGATCTGGTCCTCGTCCTCGCTGATCCCGTGGCGGAATTTCCGGACGCCGACGAAGTCGCCGAGATTGTCGGCGGTGACCACGACCGACTGCGCCTTGCCCTCCAGGATCTGGCGCAGTGCCTTGCGCGCGACCTTGGCGATCTCGCGCTCGAGCGTGCGGACGCCGGCCTCGCGGGTGTAATGGCGGATCAGCGCGCGAAGCCCCTCCTCGGTCAGCGCGAACTCGCCCTCCTTGAGGCCGTGGCTTTCGATCTGCTTGGGCAGCAGGTGCCGCTTGGCGATCTCGACCTTCTCGTCCTCGGTATAGCCCTCGAGCCGGATGATCTCCATGCGATCGAGCAGCGGCTGCGGCAGGTTAAGCGAGTTGGCCGTGGTCACGAACATCACGTCGCTGAGGTCGTAATCGACCTCCAGATAATGATCCTGGAACTTGCTGTTCTGTTCGGGATCGAGCACTTCCAGCAGCGCCGAGGCGGGATCGCCGCGGAAATCCTGGCCGAGCTTGTCGATCTCGTCGAGCAGGAAGAGCGGGTTGGACGTGCCTGCCTTCTTGAGGTTCGTCACGATCTTGCCCGGCAGCGAGCCGATATAGGTGCGCCGGTGGCCGCGGATCTCGGCTTCATCGCGGACGCCGCCAAGGCTCTGGCGAACGAATTCGCGGCCCGTCGCCCGCGCGATCGAGCGACCGAGCGAGGTCTTGCCGACGCCCGGCGGGCCGACGAGGCACAGGATCGGCCCCTTCAGCTTGTTGGTGCGCGCCTGAACCGCGAGATATTCGACGATCCGGTCCTTGACCTTCTCGAGCCCGTAATGGTCCTCGTCGAGGATACGCTGCGCCTCCGCAATGTCGTGCTTCAGCTTCGATTTCTTGCCCCAGGGCAGGCCGAGCAGCACATCGAGATAATTGCGGCTGACGGTCGCTTCCGCCGACATCGGCGCCATCCCGCGCAGCTTCTTCAGTTCGCTCTGGGCCTTGCCCTTGGCTTCCTTGCTGAGCTTGATCCGGTCGATCTTGCGGGCGAGCTCCGCCAGCTCGTCGCCGCCGCCTTCCTCGCCCTCGTTGCCGAGTTCGCGCTGGATCGCCTTCAGCTGCTCGTTCAGATAATATTCGCGCTGGGTCTTCTCCATCTGGCGCTTCACGCGCGAGCGGATCTTCTTTTCGACCTGGAGCACGCCGAGCTCGCCCTCCATGAAGGCATAGGCCATTTCGAGCCGCTTCGACGGATCGAGCTCGGCGAGCAGCGCCTGCTTGTCGGCGACCTTGACCGCGATGTTGGCCGCGACCGCGTCCGACAGCTTCGAGGCCTCCTCGATCTGGCCGAGCTGCACCGCGGTTTCGGCGGGCAGCTTGCGATTGAGCTTGGCATAATTTTCGAACTGCTCGATCACCGAGCGCATCAGCGCCTGCACCTCTGCGCCCTCGACCTCGGCAGAGTCGATCGTCTCGACCTCGGCGACGAGGTGGCCGTCCTGGCGAGCAAGCGACTTCAGCGTCGCGCGCTGGCGGCCTTCGACAAGCACGCGCACCGTGCCGTCGGGAAGCTTCAAAAGCTGCAGCACGCTCGCGACCACGCCGAGATCGTAGAGATCGTCGCGATCGGGATCGTCCTCGCCCGGATCGAGCTGGGACACGAGGAAGATGCTCTTGTCTGCCGTCATCGCGCTTTCGAGCGCCGCGACCGATTTGTCGCGGCCGACGAACAGCGGCACGATCATGTGCGGAAAGACGACGATGTCGCGCAAGGGAAGGACTGGATAGGTTTCGCTCACTTGGCACTCCGGAACGCGCGAAAGGCGCGGCTTTCCTCCCATATGGGGCCAAAGCCCTTACGCATCAATGAAAGCCGGGCGATCCTGGCGACGGGGAGCGGCCGGCGCCGCACATCACCATCCCATGCAGCTTCGTCGCTCGGGATGTCACCTCGGTCGCAGGACCCTGCTTTGCGATTGACCCCCTTTGGGGCGGAGTTTAATTTCCGAAGCCCAACGATTTAAGGGGTGGTACGATGCTTCGCGGAGCGATGCTGGCAATTCCCTTGGTGCTTGCGCCGATCCTGACGACCGCCGCCGCCGCCCAGAAGGGCGACGCGCAATCGGCCGCGCCGGCGGCGACGCGCGGCGCTTCGGGCGGCGGCTGCACCGATGAGCAGCGCGAGAATGCGCGTTCGCGGGGCCGTTCGATGGGTGGCATGCTCGGCGGCCTTGCCCGCGGCATTGGCGGCCGCGTCGGCGGCGCGGCGAGCATGATGACCAATTTGCTGCCGGTCGATGAGATGCTCGGCGAGGCGATCGCCGGCATGCTCGACTGCCGCGAGCAGCAGCAGGCCGCCCGAGCGACCGAGGAGGCGACCCGCAGCGCCACCGTCGGCTCGACCTCGACCTGGCAGAGCGACAGCCGGCCGGGGGTGACCGGCTCGTCCACCGTGACGGCCGTCAACGCCAATTCCGCGCAGGGCGATTGCATGACCGTGACGGACATCGTCATCGTCGACGGCCAGGAAACGCGCGCGCCCAAGGAAATGTGCCGCCGCCCGCCGTCCAATCGCTACGTTCGGGTCTGACGCGGGACGTGCGCCCGTTCGCTTCCCTCCTCGCGATGGCGGCCCTGTGCGCGAGCGCCGGCGTCGAGGCCCAGCAAGGGGCGCGCGCCAATCCCACCTGTCCGGAAAACCCGAACTGGTCCAATTATCGGGAGATGCGCTTCACGGTGCAGGAACGGCCCGGCCAGCGCCCGGTGCTGCTCGCCGAAGGTGCGATCGACGACAATCTGATCCCCCGGCTGCGCGCGGCGATCGAGGCGTTCCAGGGCGACGAGATCTGGCTGCGATCTCCGGGCGGCAATGCGCGTGTCGGCAACGAAGCCGGGCGCATCATCCGGGAGAACAATCTCCAGACCCGCATCCCCGCCGGATGGGCCTGTTTCTCCGCCTGCAATTTCCTCTTCATGGGAGGAACCGCCCGTTACGTGGACAATGGCGGTTTGTTCATCGTCCACATGTTCACCCATACGAGCGACCGGCAGGCGATCCGCCAGCAGGTCGCCCAGGGCGAGGACAATACGATCGGATTGATCGGCGACATCGAACAGGATTCCGCGCTGCTCGCCAGCGAGGACAATGATTTCCTGATCCGTATGGGCATCTCGCGTCGCCTGCTGACCGAGGTCATGTATCAGCAAAGCGCGGTCGGCGACGGCGATCCGCGCACGCGGATGCGCTGCCTCACCCAGGCCGAGGTCAATACCTACAATGTCGCGACCGTGCCCTGGGCCGGCACGACGCCGAGCCGGAACCAGCCGGCGCAACGCAGCGGCAAGTAGCGCGCACGCGTCGCGGACCGGTTCCGACGGGTCCGCAGCCTAAGCTGCGTCTTCGGCCTTGGCGTAGGTGCGGATCGGCTCCTTGCGGCCCTCGACCACGTCCCTGTCGATCACCACTTCGTCCACGCCGTCCATCGACGGGAGGTCGAACATCGTGTCGAGCAGGATATTCTCCATGATCGACCTCAAGCCGCGGGCGCCGGTCTTGCGCTCGATCGCCTTCTTCGCGGTCGCGACCAGCGCGTCGTCGGTATAGGTGAGCTTCACGTCCTCCATGTCGAACAGCTTCTGATACTGTTTGACGAGGGCGTTCTTCGGCTCCTTCAGGATCTTGACCAGCGCCTCGGTGTCGAGGTCCTCGAGCGTCGCGATCACCGGCAGGCGGCCGACGAATTCGGGGATGAGCCCGAACTTGAGAAGGTCCTCGGGCTCGCTCTGGCGCAGGATCTGGCCGACGCGGCGTTCGTCCGGCGCGGCGACATGAGCGCCGAAGCCGATCGACTTGCCCTCCAGCCGGTCGCCGATGATCTTCTCGAGGCCGGCGAAGGCGCCGCCGCAGATGAACAGGATGTTGGTCGTGTCGACCTGGAGGAACTCCTGCTGCGGATGCTTGCGCCCGCCCTGCGGCGGCACGGAGGCGGTGGTGCCTTCCATCAGCTTCAGCAGGGCCTGCTGCACGCCCTCGCCCGAAACGTCGCGGGTGATCGAGGGATTGTCCGACTTGCGGCTGATCTTGTCGATCTCGTCGATATAGACGATGCCGCGCTGCGCCCGCTCGACATTGTAGTCGCTGGCCTGGAGCAGCTTCAGGATGATGTTCTCGACATCCTCGCCGACATAGCCGGCCTCGGTCAGCGTCGTCGCATCGGCCATGGTGAAGGGCACGTCGAGGATCCGCGCCAGCGTCTGGGCGAGCAGCGTCTTGCCGCAGCCGGTCGGCCCGACGAGCAGGATGTTCGACTTGGCGAGCTCGACATCGCCGCCCTTGGCGCCGTGCGCGAGCCGCTTGTAGTGGTTGTGGACGGCGACCGAGAGGACGCGCTTGGCCTGGCTCTGCCCGATCACATAATCGTCGAGCACCTTGCAGATCTCGGCCGGGGTCGGGACCCCGTCCTTGGTCTTGACCAGCGCGGACTTGGTTTCCTCGCGGATGATGTCGTTGCACAGCTCGACGCATTCATCGCAGATGAACACGGTCGGGCCCGCAATGAGCTTGCGGACTTCGTGCTGCGACTTGCCGCAGAAGGAGCAGTAAAGCGTGCTCTTGCTGTCGCCGCCGCTGAGTTTCGTCATAAATCGTCCTTGGGGGCACGGGCCCCATTGTCACATTAACGACGCATCCTGACCGCAAATTAGCGCGGCCACAATGGCCTAAAGGTTAACCGCCGGCTCAGGCGGCCTTCGCCGCATCCTCGTCCGCCGGCACCGGCCGACGCTCGAAAACCTCGTCGACGAGCCCGAATTCCTTCGCCTCGGCGGCCGAGAAGAACTTGTCGCGCTCGACATTCTTCTCGATCTCCTCGATCGAGCGGCCGGTATATTGGGCCATCAGCTCGTTCATCCGCTGGCGGATGCGCAGGATCTCGCGCGCCTGGATCTCGATGTCGCTGGCCATGCCCTGGGCGCCGCCCGACGGCTGGTGGATCATGATCCGCGCGTTGGTGAGCGCGACGCGCATCCCCTTTTCGCCCGCCGACAGCAGGAACGCGCCCATCGAGGCGGCCTGGCCGATGCAGACGGTGCCGACGCGCGGCCGGATATACTGCATCGTATCGTGCATCGCCATGCCCGCCGTGACGACCCCGCCCGGCGAGTTGATGTACATGTAGATGTCCTTCTTCGGGTTCTCCGATTCCAGATAGAGGAGCTGGGCGGTGATGAGCGTCGCCATGTGATCCTCGACCGGCCCCGTCACGAAGACGATGCGCTCGCGCAGCAGCCGCGAATAGATGTCGAAGCTGCGCTCGCCGCGGTTCGACTGCTCGATGACGATGGGGACGAGGCCGCCGACGATGTCTTCATGGTCCATGGGAGGAAGGGTCCTGTAGGTACGTGTTGATCGACAAGGCCCAACATCGGAGGATCGGCGCGAAGGTTCAAGCCCCTCGCGCCGTCCCGGATCGGGAGATCATGAACAACGGGCGTGGCGTTGGATGTGGCGGCCGAGGAGCGCGCCGCCGGCCGCGCCGACGATCGGGCCCGCCGCGCCATGGGTCACCGCCGATCCGATCAGCGCGCCGGCGCCACCGCCGACGAGCAGGCCCGTCGTGCCGTGGCCGCGGTAGCAGCGGTGGCGATAATGATGCACGTTGCGGTGATGGCTCACAGAGTGATGGCGCGTCCGGGCGTCTGCCGGCGCGGACATTGCGATTGGCGCGGCAAGCGCAGCCATCGCGGTCGCGAACATGATCGTGCGCATAACTATCCTCCTCGGTGCGGGAGGCGAAACGGATCGGATCGGTCGACGTTCCGCCCGTCGCGCCGCGTGAGGCTCAGCGATCGCCGCCGGGCGCCGGGAAGCTCAGATAGTGGAGCCGGCGCACCTCGCGGCGGCCGCGAACCACGGTGTCCAGAATCAGCCCGGCGAAGAAGCTGAGCGCGGCGAGGATCATCAGCCCGGTGGCGAGGATCGCCGTGGGGAAGCGCGGCACCAGCCCCGTCCGGACGTAAGTGACCGCGAGCGGGATCGAGAGGATGACCGCGATCCCCGCCAGCAGCAGCGCCAGGCTGCCGAAAAAGAGGACCGGGCGCTCGATCCGATAGAGGTGGAGGATCGTCTTCATGATCCGCCAGCCGTCACGATAGGTGGACAGTTTCGACACCGATCCTTCCGGACGCGCGCCGTAGGCGGTGACCACCTCGCCCACCGGCATGGCGAGCTCCAGCGCGTGGACGGAGATTTCCGTCTCGGTCTCGAAGCCCGCCGAGAGCGCCGGAAAGCTCTTGGCGAACCGGCGCGAGAACACCCGATAGCCAGAGAAGATGTCGCTGAACGACCGGCCGAACAGATTGGACAACAAAGCGGTGAACAGCCGGTTGCCGAGCACGTGGCCACGGCGATAGGCTTCCGCCTCGACCTCCGACCTGCGCGCGCCGACGACCATGTCGAGCTGCTCGTCGATCAATTTGGCGATCAAGGTCGGCGCGGCTGACGCGTCATAGGTCGCATCGCCGTCGGCCATCACATAGATGTCGGCCTCGACGTCGGCAAACATGCGCCGAACGACATGGCCCTTGCCCTGCATCCGCTCCGACCGGACGATCGCGCCGGCTTCCGCCGCGACCTCGCGCGTCCCATCGGAACTATTGTTGTCATAGACGTAGATCGCCGCATCCGGGAGCGCGACGCGGAAGGCTGCGACCGTCTGAGCGATCGCGGCCTCCTCGTTATAGCAGGGAAGGAGGACGGCGATGCGCGTCCCTGCAAGTCTCGTTTCAGCCACCTGGCGCCCCCATGACTCCGTCCGTCCCGAGCGAAGTCGAGGGGCGCAAGCGATCAGTCCGTGCCAGCGCCCCTCGACTGCGCTCGGGGCGAGCGAAAGCTCCTAGGCCTCGCTCTTCGCCTTCTTTGCCGCAGGCTTCTTCGCCGGGGAAGCGGCTTTCTCGGCGGCCGGCGCGACGTCTTTCTTCGCCGATGCCTTTGCGGGCTTCGCATCGGCCTTGGCGGGCTTCGCGTCGGCCTTGGCGGGCTTCGCATCAGCCTTGGCCGCGGCCTTCTTCGCCGGTGCCTTTTTCGCCTTGGGCGCGTGATCGTGGTCGTGATCGTGATGATCATGGCCGCAGCCCGGGCCGTGGACATGGCCGTCCTCGGATTCGATCGCGGCTTCCAGCTCCTCGCGGGAGACGGTACGCTCCGAAATCTCGGCCTGGACGAAGAGCGAGTCGACCACCTTGTCCTCGAACAGCGGTGCGCGAAGCTGCGCGGCCGCCATCGGATCGTTCTGGACATATTCCACGAAGCGCTGCCGGTCGGCCGGCTGATATTGCTGCGCGGCCTGGGCGATGAGCTGGTTCATCTCCTGCGGCGACACTTCGACGCCTGCCTTGGCGCCGATCTCCGACAGCAGCAGGCCGAGGCGCACGCGCCGCTCGGCGATCGCCTTATAATCGTCGCGGTCCTTCTCCATCTCGTCGCGCGCCGCGGCCGGATCGGCCTCGTGGCTCGCCTCGTGGAGCAGCTGGCGCCAGATCTGGTCGAACTCGGCCTCGACCATAGACTGCGGAACCTCGAAATCATGCGCGGCGGCAAGCTGGTCGAGCAGTTGCCGCTTCATGTGGGTGCGGGTGAGGCCGTTCAGCTCCTGCTCCACCTGCGCCTTCACGAGCTGGCGGAGTTGATCGATGCCCTCGAGGCCCATCGACTTGGCGAAATCGTCATCCGCCTTGATCGCGCGCGGGGTCTGCACCTCGTTCACGACCACATCGAAAACGGCCTCGCGGCCGCTGAGATAGGCGGCCGGATAATTTTCCGGGAAGGTGACCTTCACCTGCTTCTCGTCATTGGCCTTGGCGCCGATCAGCTGGTCCTCGAAGCCCGGAATCAGCCGGCCGGAGCCGAGCTCCACCGACATGTTCTCGCCCTTGCCGCCCTCGAAGGCTTCGCCGTCGACCTTGCCCTCGAAATCCATGACGACGAGATCGCCATTGCCCGCCTTGTGGCTGGCCGGCGCCGGCTCGAAGCTTTTCTGCCCTTCGAGCAGCCGGGTCACGGCCTCGTCGAGCATCGCGTCGGTGACCTCGACGGTCAGCCGCTCGAGCTTCAGCCCCTCGGTCTTGGGCGCCGGAACGTCCGGAAGCGCCTCGACCTCGACCTTCACGACCGCATCCTGGCCTTCGCCCGCCGTTTCCAGCGCGACGCTCGGCTGCATCGCCGGGCGGATATTCTGCTCGGCCATCAGCTTCTGGACGCCTTCCTGCACCGCGCTTTCGAGCGCCTGCTGGGCGAGCGCCTGCCCGTGCATCTTGCGCACCAGGTTGGCGGGCACCTTGCCGGGGCGGAAGCCGGGCATACGCACCTGCGGCGCGATCGTCTTCAGCTCCGCATCGATGCGGGCATCGATGTCCTTGGCCGGAATGGTCAGGCGGAAGGCGCGCTTGAGGCCCTCGTTCAACGTTTCGACGGTCTGCATGTTCGAGCTCAAAACTTTCCTTGTCAGCGCCACCCCGGCGCTCTTCAGTCTGACTGTGAGAGAGCTGGTGCGGGCGGAGGGACTCGAACCCCCACGGTTGCCCACTGGAACCTAAATCCAGCGCGTCTACCAGTTCCGCCACGCCCGCCGGGCTACGGCTCGGCGGCGTCTATAGCAATGCTGGCAAGGAGGGCAAGCGGATCGCGCGCATCGGCGCGCGTCCGCCACCCGATCGTCAGGCCGCCGCGGCGAGATCGCCGAGCCGCCGGCGGCCGTGGCGCACCATGCCGACGCCGAACGTACCGGCGTCCGCGAGCGGCAGCGCCGTCCCGCAGAAGGCGCACTCGGCGGACAGGCGGCCCTTGTACCAGTGCGAGCGGCCGCAGCCAGGGCAGTGGTTCGTTTCGTTCTCCCGATAGACGATGTGGTAGCCGCGACGCGCCGGATCGTGCGCGAGGGTCTGGCCGCGTTTACCGAAGATCGAAACCGTCATTGTCTCCACTCCATCCGCCGCAAGAAAATCGTGCGACGAAGCGTTTATTTCCATAGATGGATTGAACGGAAGCTGACCGACGCCGTTGGCGCCCGTTCAGCTTCGTTACGGCGATTGCCACTGCCGAGGGCTCGGTCTAGGCACTCTAAATCAGGCTTTGGAGAGGACAGGAATGAAATTCGTCGCACTGGCCGCGCCGATCGCGGCGCTGCTGCTCACCGGGGCGTCGGCGGCTCAGGACGCGGCGCCCGCGCCGGCCTTTTCGGCCGAGGCCTTCCGGTCCCATGTCGTCTTCCTCGCCGACGACGCGCTCGAGGGGCGCGAGGCCGGAACCCGCGGCTATGAGATCGCGGCGCGCTACGTCGCCTCGGAGTTCGAAGGGCTCGGGTTGCGCCCGGGCGTGAACGGCGGCTGGTTCCAGCCGATCCAGTTCATCCGCTATGCGCAGAGCGGCACGCCGACGCTGACCGTCGGCGGCCATGTCTTCGCGCAGGGCCAGGGCATCTCCTTCCGCGCCCGGCCGTCGAGCGCGGCGACGGCAATCGATGCGCCGATGGTGTTCGCCGGCTACGGGCTCGACGCGCCGCAGGCCGGATTCGACGATTATGCCGGTCTCGACGTGCGCGGGAAGATCGTCGTCGCGCTTGCCGGCACGCCCGCCGACCTGCCGAGCGACGTCGCGGCCGATCTCAACGCGGAAAAGGGCCATGCGGCCGCGGCGCGGGGCGCGACCGGCCTCATCCTGGTCAGCCCGCCGCCTGCGGCCGGATCGAACGGACGGCGGCGCGGCGGCGGCGGAAGCCGGCCGGGCACGGCCTGGCTCGACGCCGAGGGGCATCCCTATCTCGACAATCCGCTCCCCTTCACCGCGACCGCCGATGCGGCGACCGGGGAGACCTTTTTCGCCCGCGCGCCGCGTCAGCTCGGCGCGATCTTCGCGGAAGCAGGCCGTGGCGGTCGTCCGCACGGCTTCGCGCTCGCGCAGAATGGCGCGGTTTCGATCGCGGCGAGCGAAAACACCCCGTTCGAAAGCCGCAACGTGATCGCGATCCTCCCCGGCACCGATCGGGCGCTCGCGCACGAATATGTGCTTCTGATGGCGCATCTCGACCATATCGGCATCTGCCGGCCCGAGGGCGCGGCCGACCGGATCTGCAACGGCGCGATGGACAATGCGACCGGCATCTCGACGCTGATCGAGGTCGCCCGCGCGATGTCGCAGCCGGGCAACCGCCCGCGGCGCCCGGTGATCTTCGCGGCGGTGACCGCCGAGGAAAAGGGCCTGCACGGTTCCGAATTTCTCGCCCGCAATCCGGTGGTCGATGGCCGGGTCGTCGGCGTCGTCAATCTCGACATGCCGATCCTGACCTATGATTTCACCGACGTGATCGCGTTCGGCGCCGAACATTCGACGCTCGGCCCGATCGTCCGGCGCGCCGCGGCGCGGATGCACGTCGCGCTCTCGCCCGATCCACTGCCGGAAGAAAGCCTGTTCACCCGCTCCGACCATTTCGAGTTCGTGAAGGCGGGCGTCCCTTCCATTTTCCTGATGACCGGCTTCGCTGGCGACGGCCGCCAGCGTTTCACCGATTTCCTCGCCCACCAATATCACAGCCCCGCGGACGACATGAGCCAGCCGATCGACTGGCAGGTCGGCGCGCGCTTCGCGCAATTGAACTACCTGATCGCCCGCGAGATCGCCGACGGCGACCAGGCGCCGATGTGGTATGCCGACAGCTTCTTCGGGCGGACGTTCGGAGCGGGACAGCAGCATGCCCAGCGGCCGGGTTCAGGGGGCGAAGCGGCGGCACATTAGTGAGTCGCCGGATGTACGGGTTTCTACGGGCGTGTCGCCGCGCCGCAATCTCCTTCAAAGTAGGAGGGCGCACAAAGCGGGCCGAGATCTGATCTCGTAAGACCGACGTGCGCAGCGAAGGCATCCGCAACAAGATTCAACACACGGTCCGCAGTCTGTTGGCGGTCGTCCGCGCTGCGATCAGGGTCGTCGCTGGAGAGATGTCTGACTATGACGCTGGTGGCGCTTGCTCTTACCGGCCAGCAGACGACGGCGGCGCTACGGGCGGCATTGCGGCGAGGCTCGGATGGGCTCGTCGCGCGATGTCCGTTAAAGACGGATTCAAGACAGTAAGAGTAATGATCCACCCATTCGATTGCTGCGACTGGGTGTTCTCTCGGGTCGGCGCGATCCGACACCATCAATAAAAGCGCGAATGGCAACATTGCTATATCCTCCGTATTCTCTATGCGACCGCGCGTTCTCCGGGGAAATGACGTCGCACTTCGCCCAGCGTCGTGAACGTGCCGCCCACCCGGTCACGGAAGAAGGTCAGGACCTGCTCGATGGCGGTGAGGAAGGCGGCGAGGTCGGCCTCGTCCTTCACATAAGGCGTATGGCCGGGCGCGAGGCTCGGGCTGTGATAGGTGAGGCTGAAGAGGCTGTGGCCGCGCGCGGCCATCGCTTCGATCAGGCGGCATTGCTCGTCCGGCGGGGTGCCCTCCGGCGTCAGGCGCGAGCGGGCGACGAGGCCGGTGCGGGCAAGGAGGCCGGGGACGTGCAGGCGCTCGGCCTTCGGATTGTCGAACAGCCAGTCGGCCTTCGCGCCGAGACCGGGGAGCGCGCCGAGATAGCCGACGGTGAGCGGGATTTCGAGCAGGCCCCTGCCCTCGTCCAGCCAGTGCGGATGATCGGGCACGCCCCGGAAATCCGGACCGCCGTCGCCGGAAAGGTCGGTGTGCGGCACGAAGGAGCAATCGACCTCGTAGCCGAGATCGATCAGCACCTGCCTGGTGTTCGGCCCGAAGCCGTAGCGGCCCGCCTTGAACGCTTTCGCGCGCTCCCCGAACGCCGCCTCGATCGTCGCGGTCAGCGTCTCGATCTTCGCCCGCTCCAGCGCCGGCGGCAGGTTGCAGTGATAGGAATTGCGGGTCGTCACCTCCTCGACATGCGGCGGCGTGACCCAGGGGTGGAGATGGGCGCCGATCTCGGCCTTGCCGGCGTCGCGCAGCCCCTTGAGAAAGGCGACGGCGGCCGGATCGGTCGCGACCGGATGGTCGATCACATAGGTCGGGACGATGCCGAAGCGATCGTAAATCTCGTGCGCGCGGGCCTGGGCGGGGATCGACGTGGTGGCGCGGGAATCGCGCGAGAATGGCGCCGACCAGTCAAACTCTTCCTCGGTGTCGACGACGATCAGCAGTTGCAGCGTCATCGCCTGCCCTTTCGCAGCGCCGCGACCCGCTCGAGCCCGCGCACCAGCGCATAAGCAGCGCCGCGCCGCACGCCCTTCAGCCGAACCGTGACCCGAACGATGCTGCGCCGTTCGGTCCACAAGCTGTCGATCATCGGATGATCCTCGACCGCGCAGCTGTCCATCCAGGCGATGTCGGGCCGCTCGAGCATATCGAGATTCTCGATCTGGAGCAGCACGCCCGGCGAGAAGCGGGCATATTCCTCGTCGAACACCGTCTTGAACGAATAGCTTCCCGGTGGCGTGAGGAAATTGACCAGCATCGCGATCGGCTTGCCGCCGACATCGAGCCTGCGGAACTGGAGCCGGCCGGCGGCAAAGGCAGCGGCGACGACCTCGCGGAAAAAGGCCTCGGCATGGGGATCGCAGGCGAGCGCGGTGCCCGCCTTGCCCTTCCACCCGGCCTTTTCGAGCGCGAGATAGGCGTCGCACCAGGGACGAAGCTCGGCCTCGTCGGCAAGGACATGAAAGGCGATCCCGCCGAGCTCGGCGAGGCGGTTCTTCTGGCGCCGGAGCTCCTTGCGCTTCTTCGCGCGCACCGCCTGCTCGTAATAAGCCTCGGCGGACAGGTCGCTCTCAAGGAAGGCGCGCACCCGGCGATGGACGATCGGCGCGGCACGAACCTCGGCCAGCGCGCGGTGCAGCGGCCCGTCCTCGGCGATGCCGCGCACGTGCAGGAAATTGGGCGCCCAATCGGCCGCGTCCAGCGCCTTCAAGGCCGCTTCCCAGAAGGCCCTTTCCTGCCCCGCCTCGACCTGCGGGGCGTCGAGGAACATCTGATGGTGCCACCAGTTCTGGACATAGCGCAGCGGCAGCCGCGCATAGCCGCGCTCGATCGACAGCACCATCACCCCGATCAGCCGCGCGCTGCGGCGGACCTCAACGAGGCGCAGATCGTAAAAGCGGCCGAAATGGGCGAGGCTCGCGGCGGCGAACCACTGTTCGGTGAACGGGTTCGGCTCGGCGGCGCGCGCGGCGAGCGCAGCCCACTCGCCCGCGAGGTCGATGGCGGCGCCGATCGGCCGCAACGTGACGCGCGCAGACGGCTCGGGCGGCGCTGGACGCGCGCCCGGCCCCGGTGCCGCGGCGGCGATCTGACCCGGCTGGAACATGGCCAAGCGCATAGGCCGCACTGGTAAAGGAAAGCTTCAGCCCGCCAGCCGATGGTCCCGATATTGGACACGAAGCACGGTCTTGAGCAATTTGCCGGTCGCGCTGTGCGGCAGGCCGTCGACGAACAGGATCTCGTCGGGCAGCCACCATTTGGCGACGTGGTTGCGTAGATGATCGCGGATCGCCTCGGCGGTGACCTCCGCGCCCTCCTTGCGGACCACCAGCAGCAGCGGCCGTTCGTCCCACCTGGGATGAGGCACGCCGATCGCCGCCGCCTCCGCGACCCCGGGGCAGCCGATTGCGGCGTTTTCCAGCTCGACCGAGCTGATCCATTCGCCGCCGGACTTGATGACGTCCTTCGAACGATCGGTGATCTGCAGCGTCCCGCAGGGATGGAGGATGGCGACGTCGCCGGTGTCGAACCATCCCTCCGCGTCGATGCAATCGCCGCTCTCGTCCCCGAAATAGCGGCGCAGCACCCAGGGACCGCGCACCTGCAGCCGGCCGGAGCTCGCGCCGTCGCGCGGCAGGATCCGGCCGTCATCATCGACCGTCCGCAGCTCCACTCCGAACGGAACGCGGCCCTGTCGCACGACCTGATCGACCTGCTCGTCGAAGGAAAGGTCGGCCCAGTCGGCGGTGGGCGCGCCGATCGTCCCGACCGGGGAGATTTCGGTCATCCCCCAGGCATGGCCGACGCGGATGCCCAGCTTCATCAGTCGCTCGACCATCGCGCGCGGGGCCGCCGCGCCGCCAATGGCGATCATCTTCAGATGTTCGGGCCTCGCGCCGGTGCGGTCGATATGCTGGAGCATCGCCAGCCAGACGGTGGGGACCCCCGCCGAATGGGTCACCTTTTCCTCGTTCATCAGCCGGCACAGCAGCTCGGCATCGTTGAGCGCGGCGTAAACCAGCTTCACGCCCGCCATCGCCGCCGCGAACGGGAGGCCCCAGGCGGCGGCGTGGAACATCGGCACGATCGGGAGCGCGACCGTCTGCGGCGACAGGTCGAAACAGGCCGGCGCGATCTCCGCCATCGCCTGCAACATGCAGGATCGGTGCTCGTAGAGCACGCCCTTGGGATTTCCGGTCGTGCCGCTGGTGTAGCACAGCATGCACGGCTCGCGCTCCGATCCCTCGACCCAGTCATAATTCCCGTCATGCGGCGCGAGGAGATCGCTGAATTCCCCGTCGTCGAAGCAGACATAATGTTCGATGCCGGTCCACTTCGGCTTCAGCCGCTCGACGATCGGCGCGAAGGCGCGGTCGTAGAAGAGCACGCGATCGTCCGCATGGTTGGCGATGTAGACCAGCTGCTCGTCGAACAGGCGCGGGTTGATCGTGTGGATGATGCCGCCCATCCCGATCGCGCCATACCAGGCGACCAGATGGTGATGATGGTTCATGCCGAGCGTCGCGATCCGGTCGCCGCGCTTCAGGCCCATCGCCTCCAACGCCTGCGCGAGCTGCCTCGATTGATGGGCGATCCCGGCCCAGTCGGTGCGGGTGACGCTCCCGTCGGCCCAGGCGCTTACGATTTCGCGGCCGCCATGTTCGCGCGCGGCATGTTCGAGCACGCGCGGAATCCGAAGCTCGAAATCCTGCATCCCGCCAAGCATCGCCGTTCCCCCGTTCATCACCGCGGAGGCTGGAATCTCCACGCCGCCATGTCGAGGGGGAAAGCGACAGGGCCGTCGCGGGTCCGGATCAGCCGACCAGCGCGAGCCTCGGCGCCTCCAGCGGCTTGAGCCGGGCGGCGCGCACGCCGTCGATCCGCTTGACCCGTTCGGCGAGATCGGCGTCGATCGCGAAGTCGCGGCCAAGGATCAGGTCCGCACGGCCCTCGCCCAGATCGGCGGCGAGGACGAGCTGCCCATTGCCGCCCTTCGCGTCCGCCATCGCCTCGGCGAGGCGGGCGATCGCGGCGGGATCGGCGATCTCGACCTCGAGCTGGAGCCGAACGCGCCGCGCGAGACCATCGAGCGGCTGGAGCGAGCGGATGGTGACCCGCGGCGTCTCCTCTCCCGGCCTTCGGTCGAGTTCGACGCCAAGCAGCGCGCAGGCGCCGTTGCGGGCGGCCGCCTGGACCTCCTCGGCGACCATATCGTCGAACACCGTCGCCTCGAACTGGCCGGAAGGATCGGAGAGCGTCGCCATCATGTAGCGGCGCCCCTTGGCGGAGGTGCGCCAGCGCGTATCCTCGACCAGCGCGGCCATCGTCGCGCCGGTGCGGCCGCCATCGGCGGGCATCGGCATCGCCCCGAGCTGGCCGAAGGTCCGTGCGCCGTGCGCCGCGACGACATGGGCGTGGGCATCTACCGGGTGGCCGGAGAAATAGAAGCCGAAGCTCTCCTTTTCGGCGCCCATGCGCTGGGCGAGCGTCCATGGCTCGCCGCCCGGCATCCGGATCGGGACGACGTTGGCGGGCCCCTCGCCGAACAGGCCGCCCTGCCCGCTCTGCCGCGCCTCGGCGGCGCTGGCGGCGGCGGCGAGGATCGTTTCGGCCGCGCCGAAGGCCGACCAGCGCTCGGCCAGCCCGTCGAACGCGCCCGCCCCCGCGAGGCTTTCGAGCTGGCGGCGGTTGAGGAGGCGCGGATCGATCCGCGCGGCGAAATCGTCGAGATCGCGGAACGGGCCGTTCAGGCGCCGCTCCTCGACCAGTTGCTCCATCGCCTTCTCGCCGACGCCCTTGAGCGCGCCGAGCGCGTAGCGGACCACCCACTCGTCGCCCGATTGCTCGACCGAGAACTCCGCCTCGCTCGCATTGATCGCGGGCGGCAGGCAGGTCATCCCGGACCGGCGCATGTCGTCGACGAAGATCGCGAGCTTGTCGGTCAGATGGATGTCGAAGCACATCGCGGCGGCGTAGAACTCGCTGCGATAATGCGCCTTCAGCCACGCCGTCTGGTAGGTGAGCAGGGCATAGGCCGCGGCGTGGCTCTTGTTGAAGCCGTAGCCGGCGAACTTGTCGATCAAGTCGAACAGCTCGTTCGCCTTGGCGGCCGGGATCTGGTTGTGCTCCGCGCAGCCCTTCACGAACGTGTCGCGCTGCGCGTCCATCTCCGCCTTGATCTTCTTGCCCATCGCGCGGCGCAGCAGGTCCGCGCCGCCGAGGCTGTAGCCGGCCAGGATCTGCGCCGCCTGCATCACCTGCTCCTGGTAGACGAAGATGCCGTAGGTTTCCTTGAGGATGCCTTCGAGCAGCGGATGCGGATATTCGATCTCCTCCTCGCCATTCTTGCGGCGGCCGAACATCGGGATGTTGTCCATCGGGCCGGGGCGATAGAGGGCGTTGAGCGCGATGATGTCCTCGAACACGGTCGGCTTCACCGCCGAGAGCGTCCGGCGCATCCCTTCCGATTCCACCTGGAACACGCCGACCGTGTCGCCCTTCTGGAGCAGCGCGTAGACGGCGGGATCGTCCCACGACAGCGCGTCGAGATCGACATGGATGCCGCGCTTCGCCAGCATCTCGACCGCCTTGCGGAGCACCGAGAGCGTCTTGAGGCCGAGGAAGTCGAACTTCACCAGCCCCGCCCCCTCGACATATTTCATGTCGAACTGCGTCACCGGCATGTCCGATCGCGGGTCGCGATAGAGCGGGATGAGCTGGTCGAGCGGGCGATCGCCGATGACGACGCCGGCGGCGTGGGTCGAGCTGTGGCGCGGCAGCCCCTCCAGCTTCATCGCCAGATCGAACAGGCGCCGAACGTCGGGATCGGAGCGATATTCGGCGGCCAGCTCCGAAACCCCGTTGAGCGCGCGCTCCAGCGTCCAGGGATCGGTCGGGTGGTTGGGGACGAGCTTGGCGAGCCGATCGACCTGGCCATAGGGCATCTGGAGGACGCGGCCGGTGTCCTTGAGCACCGCGCGCGCCTTCAGCTTTCCGAAGGTGATGATCTGCGCGACCCGGTCGCTGCCGTAGCGCGACTGGACATAGCGGATCACCTCGCCGCGCCGCGTTTCGCAGAAATCGACGTCGAAGTCCGGCATCGACACGCGCTCTGGATTGAGGAAGCGCTCGAAGATGAGCCCGAGGCGCAGCGGATCGAGATCGGTGATGGTGAGCGCCCAGGCGACCACCGAGCCGGCCCCCGATCCGCGGCCCGGCCCGACCGGGATGCCCTGCTCCTTCGCCCATTTGATGAAATCGGCGACGATCAGGAAATAGCCCGGAAAGCCCATCGACACGATGACCTCGGTCTCGAAATCGAGCCGGTCGTAATAGGCCTGGCGCTGCGCCTCGCCGAGATCGCCATAGCGCTCGAGCCGCGCCGCGAGCCCGGCGCGCGCGTCGCGGCGCAGTTGCTCGGCCTCGGCATCGAGATCGCCGCCAACGCGGGGCAGGATCGGCTTGCGCTTGGGCGCGCCGAACGCGCAGCGCCGCGCGACGACGCTGGTGTTGTCGATCGCCTCGGGCAGGTCCGCGAACAGCGCGCGCATGTCGGCGGCCGGCTTGATCCATGCCTCGGGCGACGAGCGGGCACGATCGTCGCGCGCCAGCTGGCTCGATTGGGCGATGCACAGCATCGCATCGTGCGCGCCGTGGAAATCGGCATCGGCATAGGTCGCGGGGTTGGTCGCGACCAGCGGAAGATCGTGCGTGTAGGCGAGGTCGATCAGCGCCGCCTCCGCCGCCTGCTCGACAGGATCGCCACGACGGCTGAGCTCGACATAGAGGCGGCCGGGAAAGAGCCGCATCAGCTGCGCGAGCACGCCATCCGCGGCCGACGCCTGGCCCTCGGCGAGCAGACGGGCAAGGGCCCCCTCTCCGCCCCCGGTCAAGGCGATCAGCCCGTCGGTGCGGCCATCGAGCGCGGCGAACGGCACATGGGCTTCGTCCTCGACCGGCCGATCGAGATGCGCCGACGAAACGAGCGCGCACAGATTCTCATAGCCCTTGGCGTCCTGGGCATAGAGCGCGAGCCAGTCGACCGTCGGCGAGCGGCCATCGCCCCCCGGGCCGGGCCTCGCGACGCCGAGCAGGGCGCCGACCACCGGCTGCACGCCCTCCGCCAGGCAGGCGTCGCTGAACGCCATCGCGCCATAGAGTCCGTTGCGGTCGGTGACCGCCGCTGCCGGAAAATCGAGCCTTTTCGCGCGCTTGGCGATCGCCTTGGGATCGATCGCCCCCTCCAGCATCGTATAGCAGGAGAAGATGCGAAGCGGGACGTAGGGCGCGGGCATGGCGGGACTATGGACGCCTGGAACGAGTCGTGGGAAGCGCTGGTTGGGGCTTTTCCACAGCCTATTCGAGCACGCCCTCGTGCAGCCGCAGGACGCGATCCATCCGCGCGGCGATCCGTTCATTGTGCGTCGCGACCAGCGCGGCGCTGCCTTCCTCGCGGACGAGGCGAAGGAATTCGTCGAACACGATGTCGGCCGTCGCCTCGTCGAGATTGCCGGTGGGCTCGTCGGCAAGGACCAAAGCCGGCCGGTTGGCGAGCGCACGCGCGACGGCGACGCGCTGCTGCTCGCCGCCCGACAATTTGGACGGCCGGTGGGTGAGCCGCTCGGCAAGGCCGAGGCCGGTCAGCAGCGATTGCGCCCGCGCATTGGCCTCGGCGCGGCTCGCGCCCTTCACGAGCTGGGGGATCACGACATTTTCGAGCGCGGTGAAATCGGGCAGCAGGTGATGGAACTGGTAGACGAAGCCGAGCGTGTCGCGGCGCATCGCGGTCCGCTCGGCATCGTTGAACGCCGCCGCCTCGCGTCCCTGGATCATGATCGAGCCTTCGAACCCGCCTTCGAGCAGGCCGACCGCCTGCAGCAGGGTCGACTTGCCCGATCCTGAAGGGCCGAGCAGCGCGACGATCTCGCCCGCGCGGATCGCGAGATCGACGCCGCGCAGCACGTCGATCGTCACATTGGCCTGGCGGAAGCTGCGCCTGAGCCCGCGGACGCCAAGCACCTCACTCATAACGCAGCACCTCGACCGGATCGGTCTTCGCCGCGCGCCAAGCCGGCAACAAGGTCGCGAGGAAGGTCAGCACGAAGGCCATGACGACGATCGCGGTGACCTCGATCGGGTCGGTCCGCGACGGCAGCTCGGTCAGGAAGCGGACCGATGGATCCCACAGATTCTCGCCCGTCACCCCCTGGAAGAAATTGACCACCGACTGGCGGAAATAGAGGCCGAGCGCACCGAGGATCAGCCCCGCGACGATGCCGAGCACGCCGATCGACACGCCCACCGTCATGAACACCTTCATCAGCCCGGCCCGGGTCGCGCCCATCGTTCGCAGGATCGCGATGTCGCGCCGCTTCGCGCGCACCAGCATGATGAGCGAGGACAGGATGTTGAACACGGCGACCACGACGATGATCGACAGCACGATGAACATGACGACGCGCTCGACCTGGATCGCCTCGAACAAGGCCGAGTTCATCGACCGCCAGTCGCTCACCACCGCCCGCCCCGCGACAGCGGCGGAGAGCGGCGCAAGGATCTGCTGGACGCGATCCGGATCGCTGGTCTGCACCTCGATCATCCCCACCGAATCGCCCATCAGCAGGAAGTTCTGCGCCTCCTGCATCGGCATCACGACATAGGCCTTGTCGAAATCGTAGAGGCCGACCTCGAAGATCGCCGCGACATGATAATCGATGATCCGGGGCACCGTCCCGAAGGGAGTCTCGCGCCCCTGCGGGCTGATGATCGTGATCGTCCCGCCAACGCCGATGCCGAGCAGCTCGGCCAGCCGCGATCCGATCGCGACATTGTCCGTGCCTGGCCGCACGTCGGCGAGGTTGCCCGCCTTCAGCCCGCGATTGATCGACGGATTGTTCCGAATGTCGTCCGTGGTCATCCCGCGCAGCAGGATCGCCTCGACCCGGCCTTCATGCGTCGCCATCAGTGGCTGCTCGATCAGCGGGGTCGCCATGGTGATGCCGGGCGTTCGGCGCGCGCGCTCCAGGATCGGCTGCCAATTGTCGAGCCGGCCGCCATAGCCCTGGATGACGGCATGGCCGTTCACCCCCACCACCTTGTCGAACAGGTCGGCGCGAAAGCCGCTCATCACGCTCATCACGATGATCAGCGCGGCGACGCCGAGCATCACCGCGACGAGGCTGATCGAGGCGACGAGGAAGATGAAGCCCTCGCCCTTGCCCGGCAGCAGGTAGCGCCGGGCGATCATCCGCTCGTAGCGGTTGAGAATCACGCGGTCAGCCTCGCGAGCGCGCTTTCGATGCTGACCTCCTCCCGCTCGCCGGTCGCGCGGCGTTTCAGCTCGACCACGCCGTTCGCCAGCCCGCGCGGCCCGACGATGAGCTGCCAGGGCAGACCGATCAGGTCCGCGGTCGCGAACTTGGCGCCGCCCCGCTCGTCGCGATCGTCATAGAGCGTCTCGACGCCGGCATCCGAAAGCCGGCCGTAAATCTCGTCCGCCGCGCTGGTGACGCTGCCATCGTCGGCGCGCATGTTGACGAGCGCGACCTTGAACGGCGCCACCGCGTCCGGCCAGATGATCCCGGCCTCGTCATGATTCGCCTCGATGAGCGCACCGACGAGCCGCGAGACGCCGATCCCGTAGCTGCCGCCGAGCGGAGTCACCGGGCTGCCGTCCGGTCCGCTCACCGAAAAGCCGAGCGGCTTCGAATATTTGTCGCCGAAATAGAAGATGTGGCCGACTTCGATGCCGCGCGATTGCCGCAGGTCGTCGCCGAGCGCCGCCTCGCGCGCCTCGTCGCGCTTCTCGTCGGTCGCGGCATAATCCGCGGTCATCGAATCGACGAAGGCCTGGAGCGCCGTGCTGTCTTCGGCGTCGACGACATAATCCTCAGCCGATCGCAGCGTCTCCCAGCTCTTGTGGAAAAACACCTCGCTCTCGCCAGACGGCGCGAGGATGATGAACTCGTGGGAAAGATCGCCACCGATCGGGCCCGTATCGGCCTGCATCGGGATCGCGCGCAGGCCCATTCGCGCGAAGGTCCGCAGATAGGCGACGAACATCCGGTTGTAGCTCACCCGCGCGCCGGCCTCGTCCAGATCGAAGCTGTAGGCATCCTTCATCAGGAATTCGCGGCCGCGCATCACGCCGAAACGCGGACGGATCTCGTCGCGGAACTTCCACTGGATGTGGTAGAGGATGCGCGGCAGATCGCGGTAGCTCTTCGCCGAATGCTGGAAGATCGCGGTCAGCATGTCCTCATTGGTCGGGCCGTAGAGCAATTCGCGATCCTGGCGATCGACGATCCTGAGCATTTCGGGGCCGTAAGCGTCGTAGCGGCCGGTGGCGCGCCAGTAATCGGCGGCCTGGATCGTCGGCATCAGCATCTCGATCGCGCCGGCGCGGTCCTGTTCCTCGCGCACGATCTGCTCGATCTTGCGGAGCACGCGATGGCCGAGCGGCAGCCAGGCATAGATGCCGGCGGCGGTCTGGCGCACCAGCCCGCCGCGCAGCATCAGCTGATGGCTGACGATCTGGGCGTCGGCCGGCGTCTCCTTGGAAACGGGAAGGAAATAGCGGGAAAGGCGCATGGGATCGAGACCGGTCCGGTAACTGGAATTGGAAGGCCGCTCTACGGGGGGCGATTGGGCAAGGCAACTGGGCGCGCCCACGCTCCCCTGTGGCAGACTCGCAACAGCCGGACGCCAAAGTGCCGCACCCGCGCGATGAGGCGATGACAAGCGCGCCACCGCCGCATAGCGTCTTCCCCACGCAACCAAAGGCTTAAGGCCTGGTTCGGGGAGGCTCCGGCCCCGTTCGTCCCTTGCGAGGTGGGGCGGACGCGCGGGCAGGAGCATCACAAAGGGGGTAGACGGCCTGGTGCCGTCTTGCGGGTGCCCGGGCGGAAACGCCCGGGCACTTGTCGTTTCGGCCCCCTGCGGGCCCTCAGCCGGCCACCGACAGGTCTTCCGTCCCTTCCAGCCCGGCATAGAGCGCCGGGAAATCGTGGGTCAGCAACTCGTCGAGCAGCGCCTCGAAGCTGTCGATCACGAAATAGCCGGCCTGGAACGTATCGGTGCGGTAGCGGGTGCGCAGGACCCGTTCGATGTCGAAGGCATGACGGCTGGGTTGCGCGCTCTCCAGCGAATAATGCGATTCGCCGAAGCTCGAGACGATCCCGGCGCCATAGATGCGCAGTTCGCCATCCTCGCGGGCCAGGCCGAATTCGACCGTGTACCAGTAGAGCCGCGCAAGCCGGTGAAGCGCGCCCCGGCGCATCGATTCAAGGCCGAGTTCGCCAAGCCGCTGCATGAAATCGCCGACCGCCGGATTGGCGAGCAGCGGGACGTGGCCGAACACATCGTGGAACACGTCCGGCTCCTCGAGATAGTCGAGCTGGTCGCGCTTGCGGATGAAATTGCCGGCCGGGAACTGTCGCTTGGCGAGATGGGCAAAGAAGACGTCGTCGGGAATCAGCCCCGGCACCGACACGACCGTCCAGCGGGTGCGCGCGTGGAGCCGTTCGTTGAGTTCCTCGAGGTCCGGAATCCCGGGATGCGAGAGCCGCAACACGTCGAGCCCCTCTTCGAAGGCGCGCACCGCGCGGCCGTGCAGCATCTTGCGCTGCCGCTCGAAGAGCAGGTCCCATACGGCATGCTCCTCCTCGGTGAAGCGCTCCCAATGCTGCGGGATCGTCCAATCGGACGCCGCTTCGACGGGCGGGTTCAGTCTCTCTTCGGTCAGCATGTCGGGGTCCTTCTTGGCACAAAGAAAAACCCCGCCCGGAGATCCGGACGGGGTGGATGAACGTGGCTATTTCAGGCGCGCGTCAGTCCGTTCCCGTCCGGGCAGGCGGATAATAATAGACGTAGACGGACGCGGCGCAGCGCTGCGCGGAATCGAAGCCGGAAAGAACGGCGCTGCTCATGCGGGGAATCTGACGGTTCGCGCCGCCCGCGTCAAGCCCGGGCGGGCGCGACCGGCTCGCCCGACGCGGCGGATCGGGCGGCAAGCGCGGCGGCCATGCCCCGAAGGCGCGGGCTGCGGCCTTCCGCATAGCCGACGGCGACCGGCTCCAGCGCCTTCTTGAGACGCCCCTTGCCGATCATCGCCGCGCGAAATCGATCGTCGGTGAGCGCCGGCCGCAGCGCGCCGAGCAGCGGGCTCACCAGGTAAACCCCGTCGAACGTGCCCGTCGCGAGCACGATATCCCCCACGAAGGACCCCAGAATCCGGGCGAAGATCGCGATCGCCTCTCCGGCCATCGCATCGCCGCGCTGGGCGGCGTTGACGATCGTCTCCGCGGCCGGCGCTGGGCCGGCGGTGCGGCCCGATTTCATCGCGAGCCATCCATGGATGTTCTGGAGGCCGAAGGCGGCGAGCAATCGTTCGTAGGAAACATGGCCGTGGCGCGCGCGCAGGTGGGCAAGCAAAGCGTCCTCGTCGGCATTCTGCGGCGCGAAGCTGGCATGGCCGCCTTCGCTCGGATACACCCGCACCTTGCCTTCCCTGCCCATCGCGAGCACGGCGACGCCAAGGCCGGGGCCTGTTCCGACGACAAGAAAGGTGCTTCCCGGCCGGATCGGGCGCGGCGGCAGCGGGCCGACGCGCTGGACGCTGGCCGGATCGAGCCCGGTCAGCGACCAGGCGATCGATTCGAAATCGTTCAGCACCAGCGGCTCGCTGCCGAAGAACGATCTGAGGCCGCTCACCGAAATATACCATCGGCAGTTGGCAAGGCTGATTGTGTCTCCCCGCGCGACCCCGGCGACCGCCAGCCCGAAGTCGAGCCCCGTGGCGGCGACGTGATGTTCACGCAGATAGGCTTGCAGCGCGTCGGTGAACGTCGGGAAGTCGCCGGTCTCTTGCTCGCGGATCGCGCGCACGACCGAAGGATCGCCGTCGACCAGGCCGAAAGCGACTTTCTCTCCGTCTATCGCCGCGACCAGTTTCCGGTTCACAGGCAATCCCCTCGACGGGTAGCGCTAACATGCCGTTACGGAATTGCAACGCCCCCCACATGGGAACGGCGCGGGGCGCAAATTGTTGAATCGGAATGGCGAAGCCACCACAATCCGCACCGCATCACAGGGCCGAGGCGGTCCGCGGAGGCGAGATCGAGCTGCGCCGGCCGTGGCAGCGGGCCTTGTTCATCGCGGGCCTGGCGCTGCTGGTCCTGGTCGCGATCGCCCTCGGCATCGCCGGGTTCGCCTGAGCGGGGCCGGGACGCGTCCCCGTCAGGCCGCCGGCCAGGTCTCCAGGACTTCGACGAAGCGGCTCAGCCAGGCGTTGGTCTGGTGCCCATCGACGACGCGGTGATCGATCGTGAGGCTGACATAGGCCATCGGCCGGATCTGGATCGTGTCCACGCCGCCCACCTCGCGCACCACGACGCGCTTTTCCAGCTTGCCGACGCCGAGGATCGCCGATTGCGGCTGGTTGATGATGATCGGCGCGGCGAAGAGCGAACCCGAGACGCCGTGATTGGAGATGGTGAAGGTGCCGCCCTTCACGTCGGCGCTCGTCAGCTTCTCGTCGCGGGCCCGCGTAATGAGGTCGTCGAGCCCGGCGGCGATCCGCTCAAGATCGAGCGCCTCGACGCCGCGGAGAACCGGCACGATCAGGCCCTTGGTGCCGAGCGCGGTGCCGACGCCGATGTCGACAGTCCCGAAAATCTCCAGCCGGTCTTCGTGCCAGCGGCTGTTGATCGCCGGCGCCGCCTTCATCGCCTCGGCCGCCGCGGCGACGAGATAGGCGGTGTAGGTGAGCTTGATCCCCTTCGCGGCGAAGGCGTCCTTGTGCTTCGCCCGGTGCGCCGCGATGGCGCTGAAATCCGCCTCGAACACGGCGGTGACGTGCGGCGCCTCGGCGAGCGATCGGGCCATGTTCTCGGCGATGGCGAGCCGCATCCGATCGTGCGGGACGATCTGCGCGCGAAGGTCCGCCGTCCCGGCCGGGATGACGCCCTCGGGCGGCCGCTTCGCCCCGGTCGAGACGGCGCGATCCACATCCGCGCGGGTGATCCGACCGCCGCGACCGGTGCCTTCGATGATGGCAGGATCGAGGCTATGCTGGCGAAGGGCGCGTTTCACCGACGGAGAGAGCCGCGACTCCCTCCCCGCCTCGCTCGTCCCGAGCGAAGTCGAGGGGCGGATTCTCGGATTCGGCGCCGGCGTCCCCCGATTTCGCTCCGGCCGGATGAGCGGCGCCCTGGTCTCGGTGCCTTCAGGCGCGATCCGGCCCAGCACCGCGCCCGGCACCGCATCGGCATCGCTCGCAAGCAGGATTTCCGCGAGCACGCCCGCCGCCGGCGCCGGCACCTCCATCGCGACCTTGTCGGTCTCGAGCTCGACCAGCGGATCATTCTCCGCCACAGGGTCGCCCACTTGTTTCAGCCAGGACCGGACGACCGCCTTCGTCCCCTCCTGCTCCATCGGCACGACGACGTCGATCACGTCAGAATCCCAAAAGCTCGTCGATCCGCGCCCGGATCCGCGCGACCGAGGGGACGGCATGATCGAGCAGCACCGGATTGTGCGGGCTCGGTATGTCCGGCATCGTCACCCGCGCGACCGGCGCGTCGAGATCGAGGAAGGCCTCGTCGGCGACGACCGCGGCGATCTCCGCGCCGAAGCCGCCGGAACGAAGGTCCTCGTGGACGATCAGGCAGCGCCGGGTGCGGGCGACCGATTCCAGCACCATTTCCTTGTCCCAGGGCTGGAGCGTGCGAAGATCGATGACGTCGGCGGAAATGCCGTCCGCCGCCGCCTCGCAACGCGGCACCATCGCGCCCCAGGTGACGATCGTGATCTGATCGCCCTCGCGCGTCCTCTTCGCCTTGCCGAAGGGCAGGACATAGGTATCGCCCGGCCAGGGCCGCCGCGCCCAGGGATCGTCGAGCATCGCACGATGTTCGAAGAAGACCACGGGGTCGTTGCCGCGAAGCGCCGCGCGAAGCAGGCCGACCGCGTCCTCCGCATTGCTCGGCGCCGCGACGCGCCAGCCGGGATTGTGGACGAACTGCACCTCGTTGGTCTGGCTGTGCCAGGGATCGCCGCACTTGAAGAAGCCGATCGGCATCCTCAGCACCATCGGCGCGGCGAAGCGGTTGGCGGTGCGCCAGCGCATCGTGCCGCAATCGTTGATCTGCTCGGTCGCCGGCTCGGCATATTTGCGGAACTGGATTTCGGGCACCGGCATCAGCCCGGCGAGCGCCATGCCGACGGCGCGCCCCACGATGCCCTCCTCGGAAAGGCTGGTGTCGAACACCCGCGCCGGCCCGTATTTCTCCTGCAGGCCGAGCGTCACCGCATGGACGCCGCCCTTCGGCCCGATATCCTCGCCGAACAGAAGGACGCGCGGATTCGCCTCCAGCTCCTGGTCGAGCGTGCGGCGGATCGCCGTCACCATGTTGAGCCGCTGACCCTCCGGGCGCGGGGTCTCGTCGGCCGGCGGCGGTACATAGCCCTTGGTCCACTGGCCGCCGAGCTGCTGCATCTCGCCGTCGAAGAAGACGTGGCTGGTGACATCCTCGGGATCGGAGATGCCGCGCGCCTCGGCCTCGGCGCAGGCGCTGGCGACCGCCGCCTCGGCGTCGCGGCCGATCTGGTCCCACTCGCTCGCAGTCATCACCGGGCCGACGAGAAACCGTTCGAGCTTGGGCAGCGGATCGCGCGCCCATTCGGCGGCGACGAATTCCTCGCTCTTGTAGGTCTGCGTGTCCTGGAAGCTGTGCCCCTGGAGCCGCGGCACGGTGAGGCGGAGCAGCGCCGGCCCCTTCCCTTCGCGCACATGCGCCGTCGCGCGCGCGATCAGCCGCGCCGCCTCGGCCGGATCGGTGCCGTCGCCGGAGAGGATTTCGAGGTTCGCGAAGCCGGCGAGATTGCGGGCGATGTCGCCGCCCGGGGTCTGGAAGGTCGAGGGCACGGAAATGCCGAACTGATTGTCCTCGACATAGAAGAGCATCGGCAGCTTCTGCGTCGTCGCGATGGTGAGCGCGGACCAGAAGCCGTTGGTGGCGCACGAGGCATCGCCGCCGAGCACGACTGCGATCGCGCCCGCATGGCTCTCGTCGCCGAGCACCTCCTGGTAATAGCGGATCGCCTGCGCCCAGCCCGCGGTCGGCGTATATTGCGCGCCGACCCCGCCGCACATCGGCAGCGCCGGGCATCCGTTCGGATTGGGATAGTTGAACACCACCCCGATGTCGCGCCCGTCCGAATAGCCGCCGGCCCGGCCCATGCCCGATCCAAGCGCGTCGGCGAGCGGCACGCCGAGCGAGAGCAGCAGCGGCCGCGAGCGATAATAGCCGCATGCGCCATCATGCCGGTGGGTGAGCCGCGTGCCCAGCATGACCTGCGCCATGTCATGGCCGCGCGCGCTGAACTGGTAGAGCACCTTGCGTTCGGGAACGAGCCGGGTTTCCTCCAGCTTGTCCATCGCCCGGCTGACATGGGTCAGCCAGGCGATTCGCCGCCAGTCGAAGTCCGGATCGGGCGTGTTGGCGCGCCCGCTCCGTTCCCGGACGGCAAGGTCAGCCATCCATCGCCTCCAGCACCGCCGCGGCGAAGCGGTCGACGCTGTCGTCGGACAGGCCGACCACGTTGAAGCGGCCGGACGGCGCCATGTAGATGCCGTGGCTGGCGCGCAGCCCGATCACCTGGTCCGGCGTCAGCGGCAGCATCGAGAACATGCCATGCTCCCCGCCGATATAGGCGAGGCGCGGATCGGCTGCGGCGAGCCGGGCGCGGATGCGGCGG
>JGI12383J13903_1000470_pt1 | contig 29590 bp, 23 predicted proteins | sample Passage237B_FD_13903 | JGI IMG/M metagenome (IMG submission 13903)
CCGCCGCTGCTGCGTCTCGTCACGGCGGGCGGCGACACGCTGACCTTCGCCGGCGAGCCGACCGCCGAGGCGCGTTACGGCGGCCCCGGCGAAATCGTGTTTCTCGAAGTCGCGCCACGAACCGAGCCGTGCTCGCACCCGCTGATTCCGGACGCCCGCTGTCTCCGGGTGCGCGAGCTGCATTACGACGCGAACGGCCTCCGTACGGGCGAGCCGGGCGCGTGGACGCTGCTGTACCAGCCGATCGATGGCTACACGCACGAGCCCGGCATCCGCAACGTGCTCCGGGTCAAACGCTACACGATCGCCGATCCGCCGGCGGATGCGCCATCCCGGGCACTGGTGCTGGACATGGTCGTGGAGTCGGATCGCGCGGATCGCTGAGCCGCGCAGCCGTCGCGCTTCACGCCGTGGCCGGAAGATGTTCCAGCACTTCGCGCAGCACCACCGCCTGGTTGCCGGTTTCGCTGCGTGCGCCGTAGACCAGCGTGATGCGTCTTCCGGCGGCCGCAACCAGCAGCGCACGCAGGCGTTCGCGCTGCGCGGGCGTGGCGAGCTCGGCGAGATACCGCTCCCGGAACGCGGCCCAACGCTCCGGTGCGTGGCCGTACCAGCGGATCAGGTCCGCGCTCGGCGCGAGATCGCGCGCCCACTCGTCGAGTTCGAGCGCTTCCCTGCTGCGTCCGCGCGGCCAGAAACGGTCGACGAGCACGCGATAGCCATCGTGCGGGGTCGGGGCCTCGTAGGCGCGCTGCAACCTGATGTCGGGCAGCTTCTTCATGGCCGATTCCCGGATCCGAGCAGCGCGGCGACGCGCGCCCGCAAGCGCGGCAGCACGTCCCGCTCGAACCATGCATTGCGCTGCCGCCACGCGGTGTTGCGCGGCGAGGGATGCGGCAGCGGGAACCAGCGCGGCGCATAGTCGTCGAACGCGGCGACGGTTGCGGCAAGCGTGGACTTGCGCGCGGCGCCGAGAAAGCGGCGCTGCGCATGCGCGCCGACCAGCAGCACGAGTTCGATCCGCTGCAGGTGCGCAACAAGCGCATCCAGCCAGAGCGGCGCGCATTCGGGCCGAGGCGGCAGGTCGCCGCCCGGGCCGCGCCCCGGATAGCAGAAACCGATCGGCGCTATCGCCACGCGCGCGGGATCATGCAGCGTCACCGCGTCGATGCCGAGCCAGTCGCAGAGCCGCGCGCCGCTCGCATCGTCCCATGGAATTCCGCTGGCATGCACTCTTGCGCCCGGCGCCTGGCCGACGACGAGAAGCCGCGCATCCGGACCGGCCTGCACGATCGGACGCGGACCGAGCGGCAGATGTTCCGCGCATGCGTGGCAGGCACGGATCCGCGCCAGCAATCGCGGCAGGTCGCGCGCGCTCGGCGGCGTGTTCGATCGCCTGTTCCGCACCTGCGTGGCCGCCGGTACCGTCATGCGGCGATTCTACGTCGCGCGACTCGCGCCGATGCAGAGCATGGGCACGAAGGCACCGTGACTGCGACATTCCATTCCTTGCTAATGCGAATCGTTTTCATTATGGTTCGCCGGATTAGCTGCCCACTGGGGATTCCGCACCGCGCATGGCCCGCACGAGCGCCAAGCTTCGCTGGCACGCATGGCTTGCTGCCGCGTGTGCGCTATGGCTGTGCGTGATCTCGCTGGCGGCCACCGCCGGAGCGCCGGCGCGCGGCGCTGGATTCACTGGCAACGAGCGTCCGGCCCTGTCGGCCATGCCGGAGCTGCTCGCCGACGCGGGTGAAGCGCATCGGCGGCGGCGCGACCACGATGCCGCCGTGGCAATCGTCCACCCCTGCGCCCCGACTCCGCCCGTCGCATGCCGGGCCGCCACCGGACTCGCGGACATCCGCATCCTTTTCAGGAGCGCCGTCGCGTCCGCCCCCCCGTGCCCGACGACGCGACCGGACACCCGGCTGCCTGCGCACGCGCATCTGCGTGCCAGCCGCGGCCGCGCGCCGCCCGCACGCTGAGCTTCCTTCCCTCCCTTTCTTCCGTCCGCTCGCGACCGAGCGGCTGGCGCAACGCCTGCGCCCATCCGACCTGCTGCTGGAATCCTGCCCATGAATGCCCGGAACACGTCCTTCCCAACCATCCGTCCGCTCGCCGCGCTGATCGCATTTGCGCTGGCGCCGCCGCTTCTGGCCGACTCGGCCCCGGACGAGGCCGACACCGTCGAGATGCATCAGATCGTCGTCACGGCATCCGGCTTCGAACAGAAGATCACCGATGCGCCGGCGAGCATCAGCGTGATCACGCGCGAGGAACTGGCCAAGCGACCGTACATGACGCTGATCGACGCGGTGCGCGATCTCGAGGGCGTGGATGTCGGCGAAACCTCGGACAAGACCGGGCAGAAGACCATTTCCATGCGCGGCATGGGCGCGGACTACACGTTGATCCTGATCGACGGCCGGCGCCAGAACAACCACGGCGACATCTACCCGAACAGCTTCGGCGGAAACCAGTTCAACCACATCCCGCCGCTGGACATGATCGAGCGCATCGAGGTGATCCGCGGCCCCGCATCCACGCTGTACGGCGCGGACGCGCTCGGCGGCGTGATCAACATCATCACGCGCAAGGTCGGCGACCGCTGGTACGGCTCGGCGACGGCCACGCACAACTTCCAGCAGAACGACGACTTCGGCACCGACAGCACGTTCGACTTCGCGCTGAGCGGCCCGATCATTGGTGACCGCATCGGCCTCGGGCTGCGCGGCTCCTGGTACAGGCGCAATGCGTCCGAGCCGGAGTACGACGTGGTGGTCGACCCGAACGGCGTCGAGCACGAGCGCTCGCTCGGCTTCGGCGCCGGCGGCAAGACGGTCGACAACACGAACAAGGAGATCGGCGCGACGCTGAGCTGGAAGATCGGTGACTTCCACAGCCTGCAGTTCGACATCGACCGCTCCGAACAGGTCTACGACAACCATCCCTACACCAACAACCTCGGCTCGACGGCGTATCCGCTCGGCACGGTGGACAGCATCGCCACGATCTGGCGTGCGCAAGGCGGCCGCGTCGCTCCACGCGTGGGCTACGTGGACGAACAGAAGTTCACGCGCGACCAGTGGGCGCTGTCGTGGAACGGCGATTTCGAATGGGGCCACGGCTATGCCGCGCTGTCGTGGATCGACACCGCCAACGACGGCCGCACGCTGCCGTTCTCGGTCGAGGAGCGCGTGCTGCTGCAGGAAATGTACGACGGCACCGGCGCCTACGCAGGCATGAGCGTCGACGAACGCCGTGCACTCGCCGAAAGCACGTTCCTGCCGCGCCCCAAGCGCACCATGGAGAGCAACCAGTACACGCTCGACGCGAAGTTCGACATTCCGGTCGAGGGCTGGGGCGGCGCGCATCACTTCGTCGTCGGCGGCCAGGCCATCGACGGCGAGCTGGAGGACGGCGTGTTCGGCATGGAAAGCGGCGGCTACGGCAACGGCACCGTTCAGGAACACCGCATGTGGTCCGTGTTCGCGGAGGACAACTGGACGCCGATCGACGCACTCACCGTCACCGGCGGCGTCCGCTACGACCATCACAACCTGTTCGGCGGCCACGTCAGCCCGCGCGTGTATGCCGTGTACGAGATGAGCGACACCTGGACGCTGAAAGGCGGCGTCAGCACCGGCTACAAGACGCCCAAGACGACCGATCTCTACGACGGCATCACCGGCTTCGGCGGACAGGGCACCAGTCCCTGGGCCGGCAACCCGGACCTCGAGCCCGAAACCAGCGTCAACAGCGAGATCGCGCTGTACTGGACCTCGCCGGACGGCGCGCACAATTTCAACGTCACCGCGTTCCACAACAACTTCCGGGACAAGATCGAGCGCGCCGAGGCGAGCCAGAGCTGCACCGTGACCGGGGGCGTCCGCCCCTGCGTGAACCTCGGCGACTACTGGGCTGTGCTCGGCGTCGGCAACGTCAACCAGTACATCAACGTGGACAAGGCACGCATCCAGGGTCTCGAACTCGCCGGTCGCTGGCAGATCGTCGATCCCCTCTCGCTGCGCGCGAACTACACGTACACCGACAGCGAACGCAAGAGCGGCGACGACGCGGGCCTTCCGCTCGCGCAGTCGGCCAAGCACATGTACAACGTCACGCTGGACTGGGCAGTCAGCGACCGCTTCGGCATGCAGTTGATCGGCGAGGCACGCTCGAAGCGCTACCGCGGCAGCACCGACGACGACGGCAATCCGCTTTACTACAAGAGCTACAAGGTGCTGCACCTCGCGGCGCAATACCGCTTCAACGACCACGTGACGGTCGCGGGACGCATCAACAACCTGCTCGACGAGGACTTCACCTCGTTCCACACCACGTTCACCGACGACGGCCAGGGCGGCTACTCGCTGACCTATCTCGACGACTACAACAACAAGGACAAGGCCCGCAATCTCTGGATGAGCCTGAACGTGCGGTTCTGAACCAGGGCTCGCCCCGCGTCTGCGGGGCCGCCCGGTCAATCCTCGAAGCCATCCGCGAAGATGGCATCGCCCCGGAACTCGTACGCACCGATGTCGACGCCCGCGCCTTGCGGGCGCGGCACGCCGTCGGCATCCGCGACCGGCGCGAGGTCCGGGCTGCCGGCATCGATCACGGCGGCCCCGGCACGAAGATGCAGATCGAGCGGCGGCGCGACGAACAGTGCGTCGGCGTCGGCGATCTCGACGTTGTGATCGGATTCGATCGCGGTGCCGCCGACCACGAAGCGCGGCGCGAGATTGTTGCGCACGACAACGTTCTCGCTCGGCGTGCCGTTCTTGTGGTTGTTCAGGCGGACCCACGTCGGGCCGGGCGATCCCGGCACGAGATCGATCACGCTGTTGTTGACGATGCGCGAATCACGCATGCCGTAGAAGCTGATGCCGTGGAAATGGTCGACGACGACCACGTTGTTCTCGACCACCCAGCCCTCGAAGAACCCATCGAAGCAACCGATTCCCTGCATCGAACCGCGCAACGGATCGTCCGGATCGGTCGCGCCGATGAACACGTTCCCGCGCAATACGACATCGCGCACGACGCCCGTTCCCACGCCAGCGGCGCCGACACTCCAGCTCTGGAACCCGTCGTCGTGGTTGCCGTCCAGATCGTCGCCGATCTTGCTGTTGCGGACGGTGTTGTACTCGTACACGCCGCGATCGCCGAGGCCGCGCAGGCCGTCGGCGGAGAATCCGTCGATCGTGTTGCCGCGGACCGTGACGTCGTCACCGGTGACGGAAATGCCGAAGCGCACGTTGCGAATGCGGCTGCCGGAGATGGCCGAACGGCTGGCCGTGATCTTAACGCCGCTCGATGCGTGGTCGCGCCATTCCTCCACGCCCCAGGCGGAAGCATCGGGCCCGGTGTCGATGTCCAGATTCTCGAGACGGATGTCCCGGCTCGGCCCGAAGAAGTTGTGATCGATCACTTCGACCAGCGTCGCGGGCCAATCGTCGCCACCGGACGCGGCGCTGACCGCGATGCCTTCCACGATCCAGTTCTGCGCCGCGCGCACCAGCAGGCTGCGCGCAAGCGGCCTCTCTCCCGGTGCGGCGGCGACGGTGATCGGCGCCGTGTTGTACGCATGCTCGATCACGAGATTGCCGTGATATCCGTCGTGCAGCAGGATCGTGTCGCCCGCGCGCACCGGGGCTCCCTCGTTCACCGGAACCAGTTCCATGCCCGATTCGTACGGGTAATCCGGCCAGACTCGCGTCTCGACCAGATCGGCATCGAACACGTGGCCGAGCGAACGCCACGGCTGCGCGGCGCTGCCGTCACCCGTCGCGTCGCTTCCGTCCACCGGGTCCACATGGAACGTGGTCGCCTGGAGGTGCATCGTCGCGGCCATCGCCAGAGCGCCAAGCGCCATCCGGAACAAGGTCGATCCGGACATCCCTCACCTCGCCGTGTTGCAGATCCATGCCCCTGCGCTCGATTGAACCACTGCTCGACGCAAGGGGAAAGTTGCCGCGCTTCGCCCGGCACCTCGACCCGCCGATTCCCGTTGGTCCGCCCCCCGCGGCTTCGATCGGGTTCCGCCCGTGGCACAGTGCGTGCATGACCGTGTTGCCGCAGGAGCGGCGACCGCCTTGGGGACGGGTTCCGGATGCGTTGGGCATCGTGCGCCGCACTGGCAGTACTCGCTTGGACGTCGATCCGCGTCGGTGCCGTGGCGCCGCACGAGTCGACGCTGCCCGTGACGGTCGACGAACGGATCGCTGCCTGCACGCAGATCGAGGATTCCGAACCCAGGCGCGCCATCGCTCTGGCACAGAGCGTGCTCGAGCAAGGCACGGCCCTGTCCGGCCTGCAACGCGCCGAGGCCGTAGGATGCCGGGGCTACGCGTGGGCGGTACTCGGCCAACACGACGATGCGCGCCGCGACGCGCATGCGCTGTTCGACCTCGTGCACGCGGTCGAGGACCATGCCGCGCGCGTTCGCCTCACGCGCCGCGCCGGCGTCATCCTCCACCAGACCGGCGATCGCGTCGGCGCGCTCGACTTCTACGCGCAGGCGGCGAATGACGCGGAGTCGCACGGACTGGAAAGCGAGCGCGTCGCGCTGCTGATCAACCTCGGCGTGCTGCATTCCGAACTGGAGGAGCCGGCACGCGCACAGGTCAACTACGAGCAGGCCCTCGCGCTCATGGAACGCCTCGATGACCACCGCTACGAAGCACCGGTTCGCTACAACCTGGGCCTGACGCTGGACCGCCAGGACCGGCATGCCGATGCCGTGCCGCATCTCCGACGCGCGCTCGAATTGATCCGCGAGCAGGGCGCCGGCGGACCGGCGCAGGAACTGAGCGCGACGATCGCCCTGGCCAATGCGCTGCACGACGCCGGAGCAACCGACGAGGTCGCCGCGTTGCTGCGCCGCGCCCGGACGATGGATGTGCCATCGCGCGACACGTCCGCGGACATGCAGATCGCGATGCTCGAGGCACGCCAGCGCGCGGACGCGGGCGACCTCGCCGGCGCCATCACGTTGCTGCAGCACGTCAACGAGGCGCCGCTGACCGAAATCCAGATCTGGGACCTGCTGCGGCTGCGCGCCGATTTGCTGCAGCGCGCCGCACGGCACGAGGAGGCCGCCGCGGAGCTGCGGCGGATCATCGACCTGCGGGAACGATACCTGCGGCATCGCAATCACGAACGCCTCGCCGCGCTCGACGCGCACATGCGCGACCGCGAACAGCGGCTGGAACTCGAGCGCCTGCAGGCAAGCGCCGACACGCAGGCGCGCCTGCTCGAGTCGCGCAAGCGCATGACGTGGCTGGTCGCGGGCATCGCCGGCCTGCTGCTGGTCGCCGGCTCGCTGGTCCTGTTCTGGCAGCGTCGCATGAACCGGCGCCTGTACCGCGCCAGCCATGTCGACCCGCTCACCGACCTCGCGAACCGGCGCGAGATGACCGAACGCCTGCGTGCGACCCTGTCGGATCCGGGTGGCTTCGCCGGCGTGTTCCTGATCGACATCGACCTCTTCAAGCAGATCAACGACTCGCACGGCCATGACATCGGCGATCACGTGCTGATCGCCTACGCACGACGGCTGCGCGGCCACTTCGGTCCGCAGGCCCACGTCGCGAGGTGGGGTGGCGAGGAATTCCTCGTGCTGTTGCCGCACTGCAATGCCGAGAGTGCACGCAGCGAAGCGGACCGGCTGCGCAGGCTGCTGGCGGAGCCGGTGATGAGCACGAAGGGCGCACTGCATGTCGGCGCATCGATCGGCTACGCCAACCTGCCGCTGCCGGGCGCACAACACGCCGGCGGGTGGCAGGCGAGCGTGCAACTCGCCGACAGCGCCCTGTATCTCGCCAAGCGTGCCGGGCGCGATGCGTGGGCCGGATACTGGATCGACCGCGAAATCCCGGACTGGCCGCCGGAGCGCATCGGGCGCGAGGCCGAGCTCGCGCGCTCGCTGCACGTGATCACGCCCGTCACGTCACGTTCGACGCGCGTCGCCGACGCGACCGCGCACTGATGCGAACCGCCGGCTCGCGGCATCCGCGCGTCGACGCGGCACGTTCGCGACGCCACGTCCGCGCGGGCTGCTTCAGGCCAGCTCGGGCCACGCCGACGCATCGAGCACCTCGCGGTACCCATGCCAGGCCGCGTACGCGAGCCACGGCATCGCAACGCCGAGCCCGATCATCCCGAGGGCAAATCCCGCGGCGGTGATCAGCACGATCAGCGCGCCCCACAGCGCCATGACCGGCAGGTTGCGGACCACGGCGTTCACGCTCGAAACCGCGGCGGTGATCATGTCGACATCGCGATCGGCGATCATCGGCAGCGAGAACGCCGCAACCGCGAACGTGATCGCGGCGAAAACGCCGCCGACGAGGCTGCCGATCGCGAGATACTCGACCAGTGCGCTCGGGCCGCCCTCCGCACCCGTGGGCCAGAACGCGGACAAAAGCATGCCCGCCCGCGACCAGATCAGGACGATCACGCCCTGCGCGAGCGCGAACACGGCTGCCTGTCCCGCCACGCGGCGCGCAAGCACGAAGGAATCGGCCAGCCGCGGCGTGCGCCCTCGTTCGAGTTCACGGCTGACGCAATACAAGCCGACCGCGATCAACGGCGCGACGAACACGAAGCCGGACAGCAATGTCGCCAGCAGCGCGAAACGCCCGAGATTCCAGGCCAGCAGCGACACCAGAACGCTGACCAACACGATGACGCCGCCGAACAAGGCGGTCAGCATGGGCGCGCGCCGAACGTCGCGCCAGCCGAGTGCCAGCCAGCGGAACGGTGCGGACCATGCCGGATGCCTCGTCGGGACAACGAACGGGCGCAGTGCGACGTCATCGGTGCCGTTCGGCTCGGATGCGTTCGCGCGCGTTGGTTCGCTCATCGGATGCTCCGCCGGCGCAAGCCGGACCACGCCGGAATCGGCGACCGATTCTACGAATGCGGCGGCGAAAGCCGTTGTGCACCGCAAGGAAACGAGCGACTCGGCGAAGACGCGCGCCGGCACGTGGACGGGCCGCCGTGCTCGATGCGCTCGTTACCGGTGACCAAGGCCCGCAGCGCTGCCGCGACGGGCTTCACCGAGATGGCGGGGCGGGTTTCGGCTGTGCGGACCGCTCGCCGGAGACGCCCCGCAGCGGTGTCAGCTCAATCGCCCCGCGCGGCGTGCGCCGGAGATGCCCTCTGCCCGCGCGGGGATGGCACACGGAGCATGCCGGGCTAGCCGCACTTGGAGTATCCGCAATTCAGGCACGTCGAGCACCCGTCCATCAGCACGAGCGCAGCGGTGTTGCACTTGTGACAGAGCGTGGCGCCGGACGGGAATGCGCCGGCCGCGACGTCGGTACCCGCTCCGGCGGAAGACGCGGATGCACCCTCGCTCCCGCCGGCGCCTTTCCTCGAGCGGGATTCGTAGGCTGCGCGCTTCTCGTCGATGAGCTTTCGCTGTGCGTCATCGAGCTCCGGGTCGTGCAGCAGCCCGATCATCTTCATGTGCTGCTCGATCACCGCGCCGAGTTCGGCAACGATGCTCGGCATGTAGACGCCGCCCGCCTTGAAGTATCCGCCACGCGGATCGAACACGGCCTTGAGCTCCTCGACGAGGAACGTCACGTCCCCCCCCTTGCGGAACACGGCGCTCATGATCCGCGTGAGCGCCACGATCCACTGGAAGTGATCCATGTTCTTGGAGTTGATGAAGATCTCGAAGGGTCGGCGCAGCTCGTGTTCGGTGCCCTGATTGAGCACGATGTCGTTGATGGTCACGTACAGGGCGTGCTCGAACAGCGGCGACTTGATCTTGTACGTTGCACCGATCAGCGTGTCCGGCCTCTCGACCTTCTCGTGCATCTGGATGACTTCCGCGACGGCGGCGGCATCCTCGCGCGCTGCGGGAGGGACGACGGCGTCTTCCGGCTTGACGACACTGTATCCCGTGATCTTCTTGGTGATCTTCATTGCGTTGTTCCGTGGAACGATTGCATTAGGCCGGCTGCGATGCAGAACCGGCGCAGCTGAAAAAGGAACGTCGCGGCACGGGCGGCACACCGGACCTGCGCCGGCTCCGCCCGCCGCGACGACGTCGCGTCGTCCTTCCTCGTCTACCTGCGAGCGGCCTTGCGCGGAGCGGTCTTCTTCACTGACTTGTTCGCCGCTTTCTTCATCGCCTTCCTGGCCACCTTCTTCGTGGCCACCTTCTTCGCCCCGACCTTCTTCGCGGCGATCTTTCCGGCAGCCACCTTCTTCGGGGCTGCCTTCTTCGCGGCCACCTTCTTCACTGCCGCTTTCCCGGCGGTGGTCTTCTTCGCAACCTTCTTCACGGCCTTCTTCACGGCCTTCTTCACGGCTTTCTTCGCAGCCGACTTCTTCGCGGCCTTCTTTGCTGCCGCCTCCAGTTCCGCCTTGCTCTTGCGCGCCATGTCCATGCGATGCGCGCGCGCGTAGCTCTGGATGTCCTTGAACGTGCCGTCGGCATTGCGCACGGCATACAGCTTCTTGCCGGCACTGGAATACATCGTGGTGCGCTTGCGGGTTGCCATCGGTTCTGCTCCGTGCGGCAGGTGAATCGATCACACCGACGGCCGGCCGCCGCAGGCCGGCACGCCGGTGGTTCGCCGATCAGCGGCGACGAGCAGACTTCTTTACCGCCTTCTTGGCGACCTTCTTCGCGGGCGCCTTGCGCGGGGCCGCCTTGCGCACGGCCTTCTTGACCGCCTTCTTTGCCGCGGAGACCTTCTTCGCCACCTTCTTCTCGGCCTTGCGTACGGTCTTCTTCGCCGCACCGGCCTTCCTGGCGACCGTCTTCTTCACCGAAGCCGCTTTCCGGGCAACCTTCTTCTCCGCCTTCTTCACGGCTTTCCTGGCGGCCGAGGCCTTCTTCGCGACCTTCTTTTCCGCCTTCTTGACGGCCTTCTTCGCGGCCTTCCTGTCGGCGGCTACGGTCGCCTTGACCTTCTTCGCGGCAGCAGCGGCCTTCTTCTCGACCTTCCTCGCCGTTTTCTTCACGGCCGTCTCTTCCTTGACGACAGCTTTCTTCGCCTTCGCGACGACGGCCTTGACCTTGCGTGCGGTCTGCTTGCGTGCCTTCTGCGCCTTCTTCGCGGCCTTCTTCGCCGTCGCGACGACCGCGTCCTTCGCGTCGGTCGCGGCGTTGCCGACCGACGTGGCCACGGCGCTGGCCGCATCGGCAATGGCGCCACCCATCTGCGCCGCGCCTTCCTTGAACTGCTCGAACGAACTTTCACTGCTCATGGTGTTCCCCTCTCCTCGGTCTGTGTCCGCGTGGATCGATTGACGTGGTTGGAAAGTCGGACGACAGCTTCACCGATGCGCAATCGGGGCGCGATGCGTAACTCGGGCGCGTCACGGCTAGAACTTGCCGTAATAGCCTTCCTTCAGCGCATCGAACAGATTCGCCGCGGTATGCGTCTCGCCGTCGTACTCGATCTCCTCGTTGCCCTTGACCTCCACCACGGAACCGTCCTCGAGCTCGAAGCGGTAGGTGGTGTTGGCAAGATCATGCTCCTTGACCAGCACTCCTTGGAAGGCCGCCGGGTTGAAGCGGAACGTCGTGCATCCCTTCAAGCCCTGGCGGTGGGCATAGCGGTAGATGTCCTTGAAGTCCTCGTACGGGTAATCCGTGGGGACATTCGCGGTCTTCGAGATCGAGGAGTCCACCCACCTCTGGGCCGCCGCCTGGATGTCGACGTGCTCCTTCGGGGTGATGTCGTCGGCGGCAACGAAGTAGTCGGGCAGCTTCTCGGCCGGATCCTGCGAGAAGGGCATGGCCCTGCCGTTGATCAGTTCGCGGNAGGCGAGCAGCTCGTAGCTGAACACCTCGACCTTCTCCTTGGTCTTGCGACCTTCGCGGATCACGTTGCGGCTGTAGTGATGCGCGAAGCTCGGCTCGATGCCGTTGCTGGCATTGTTGGCCAGCGAGAGGGAGATCGTGCCGGTCGGCGCGATCGAGGAATGATGGGTGAAGCGGGCTCCGGTTTCGGCCAGCCGCGCGACGAGTTCGGGCGCCACCTCGGCAACCCGCTGCATGTAGCGGCTGTACCGCGCATGGAGGATGCGGCCCGGAATGCGATCGCCGACCTTCCAGCCATCGGCCGCCATTTCCGGACGTTTGCGCAGCATTTCGCCGGTGACCGTGAACTCCTGCGCGAGGATCGGCGCGGGGCCTTTTTCCTCGGCCAGCGACAGCGCGACTTCCCAGCCGGCAAGCGCCATCTCGCGCGCCACGTCCTCGGTGAAGCGGCAGGCGGCTTCGCTGCCGTAGCGCATCTTGAGCATGGTGACGGTGGAGCCGAGGCCGAGGAAGCCCATGCCGTGACGGCGCTTGCCGAGGATCTCGTTGCGCTGCTGCTCCAGCGGAAGGCCGTTGATCTCCACCACGTTGTCGAGCATGCGCGTGAACACGCGCACGACCTCGCGGTACTCCTCCCAGTCGAAGCGCGCCTTCGGGCCGAACGGATCGCGCACGAAACAGGTCAGGTTCACCGAGCCGAGCAGGCAGGAGCCGTAGGGCGGCAACGGCTGCTCNCCGCAAGGATTGGTNGCGCGGATGTTCTCGCACCACCAGTTGTTGTTCATCTCGTTGACGCGGTCGATCAGGATGAAACCGGGCTCGGCGTAGTCGTACGTCGAGACCATGATCATGTCCCACAGGTGGCGCGCCTTGACGTGGCCGTAGACCTTGCATGCGACCAGTCCGTCGTCGCGCACGACGTAGTGTCCGTGCGTCGGCCATTCGCGCCAGACGACCGCCTCGGCGTCCGCGAGGTCGACCTCGTCCTTTTCCTTGATGTGAACGGGGAACACCAGCGGCCAGTCGGCATCCTTCTCGACCGCTTCCATGAAGCCGTCGGTGATCAGCAGGGAAAGATTGAACTGGCGCAGGCGCCCATCCTCGCGCTTGGCCTTGATGAACTCGCGCACGTCGGGGTGGCTGACGTCGAACGTGCCCATCTGTGCGCCGCGGCGACCGCCCGCGGACGAGACGGTGAAACACATCTTGTCGTAGATGTCCATGAACGACAGCGGGCCCGACGTGTACGCGCCGGCGCCGGAGACATAGGCACCACGCGGCCGCAACGTCGAGAACTCGTAGCCGATGCCGCAACCTGCCTTGAGCGTGAGGCCGGCCTCGTGGACCTTGTCGAGGATATTGTCCATCGAGTCCTCGATGGTGCCGGAGACCGTGCAGTTGATCGTGGAGGTCTTCGGCTTGTGTTCCTGCGCGCCGGCGTTGGACGTGATGCGCCCGGCCGGGATCGCACCGCGACGCAACGCCCAGAGGAAGCGCTCGTGCCAGTACTTCTGCTTTTCCGGCGTCGACTCGACATCCGCCAGCGCTTTGGCAACGCGCTGCCACGTGTGATCGACGGTGACGTCGACCGGCTCGCCGTGCTTGGTCTTGAGGCGGTACTTCTTGTCCCAGATGTCCCAGGACGCCGGCTGCAGCGGAATCTCCACCGCGCCGCGCGCGAGCTGTTCGAGGCGCACCGTGCTCATCGTTCTCCTTCTCTCCATTCGCAGGACCGCACCCGTGCCGGCGCGCTTTCCTCCCCCTCCCGCCGATGGATGGCCGGAGCCACAATCCATGGGTCGCGCATCGCAGGGCAACCACAAGATGTAGTGGCACCGCCGCGCAAAACTACGCTGCCCGCAAGTCGATGTAAAGCCGCACCGCGCCGCGGCCCCGAAACCCGCCTGAACACCCGCCGGTGCGCGCATCGTCGCCGGTCACCTGGCGGGAAACCCGTGCTCGATCGCGTGGTCTGTGCGCAGCGACCCGATATCCTGTCACCGCCCGACGAGGACGACACCATGCTTCCTGCCAAGCCCTTCCACGACATCCGCCTCCGCACGCTCCTCGCGCTGCCGCTCGCCGCCGGCCTGGGCCTGGCCATCGGCGCCGCATCGACCTGGCAGCGGCCGGCCAGCGCCGCCCTGCCCGCCGAGGTGGGCGGACAGGCGCTGCCATCGCTCGCGCCGATGCTCGAGCGCGCGACGCCGGCGGTCGTCAACATCGCCTCGCGAACGCGCGTCGCGGTACGCAATCCCTACTTCGACGATCCGATGTTCCGTCGCTTCTTCGGCGTGCCCACCCTGCCGCGCGAGCGCGTGCAGCAGTCGCTGGGATCGGGTGTCATCGTCGATGCACGAAAGGGCTACGTCCTGACCAACAACCACGTGGTCGAAGGCGCGGACGACATCACCGTCACGCTCGCCGACAGCCGTGCAGTGAAGGCGAGAGTGCTCGGTACCGATCCCGACACCGACCTCGCGGTGCTGCAGATCCCCGCCGAACGCCTCGTCGCGCTGCCGACGGCCGATTCGGACACCTTGCGGGTGGGCGATTTCGTGGTCGCGATCGGCGAGCCGTTCGGCCTCGGCCAGACCGTGACGTCCGGGATCGTTTCGGCACTCGGCCGCAGCGGGCTGCGCGGGTCGGGCTACCAGAACTTCATCCAGACCGATGCGTCGATCAACCCCGGCAACTCGGGCGGGCCGCTGGTGAACCTGCGCGGCGAACTGGTCGGCATCAACTCGATGATCTACTCNCCGTCCGGCGGCAACGTCGGCATCGGCTTCGCGATTCCGTCCAATCTCGCCCTCGACGTGATGCGCCAGCTGGTCGCCACGGGCTCGGTCAAGCGCGGCGCGCTCGGAGTGGAGGCGCAGGACGTCACGCCGCAGCTGGCCGCGATGCTGGGGCTGGATGACAATCCTCGCGGCGCGGTGGTCACCCGCGTGCGTGCCGGCTCCCCCGCCGCCACGGCCGGCCTGCGCGCAGGCGACGTGATCGTCGGGCTCGCCGGACGCGATGTCGCTTCCGCGCAGGATCTGCACAATGCGGAAGGACTGACGCGCCCAGGGGCATCGGTCGAGGTGCGCCTGATCCGCGATGGCGAGGTCCGGACCGTGCAGACGGCCCTCAAGGAGACGGTTCTTCGCACGCTGCGCGGCGACGCGCTGGACCCGCGACTGGCGGGCGTCGAGTTCACGGAACTGGCCGACAACCTGCGGCGCCAAGGCATCGGCGGCGTCAGCGTCAGTCGCATCGCCAGCAGCAGCCGCGCCTACGCCAACGGCCTGCGCAACGGCGACGTGATCGTCGAGCTGAACCGCCGCGAGCTGGTCGGCGTGAACGACTTCGAGCGTCTCGCCTCGACCCGGCCACGCCAGCTCATGCTGACCCTGCTGCGCGGCGAGGAGGCGTTCTACCTGCTCCTGTGACGAATGCTCGCGATACCGCCGCGAACCGCACCTGCGTGCTATCGTGGCGGCCGTTTTTCGTCACAACCACCGCCATGTTCCCGCGAACCTCCTTCCTCGTCGCGCTCGCGCTGTTCGTGACCGCGCTTCCCGCACGCGCCATGGACGAACTGATCTGGCGCGGCGACATCACCACGGCCGGCGTGATCATGCAGGACCTCGCCAAGGAATACGCCCGGCAGAAGAAGGGGCGCATCCGGATCGAGCCGTTCAGCACCCTGTCGGGGCTCGATGCCGTGGCGAACGGCACCGCGGACATCGCCGGCAGCGCGCGCGGCAAGTACGCGCAACGGGCGCAGGAGGCGACGATCAACTTCATTCCGGTCGCGCTCGATGCGGCCGTGCTGGTCACCCATCCGAAGAATCCGGTCACGACGCTCACGCTGCGCCAGATCCACGACGTGTATTTCGGCCGCATCAAGAACTGGAAGGAACTGGGCGGACCCGACAAGCCGATCAATCTCTACGCGATCGCCGCGCCGCTGGACGGCGTGGAGTATTCGCTGCGCGAACTGGTCTATCGCAAGGGCAACCAGCCGATCGCGGCGCCGCGGCTGTACCTCAACACTGCCAAGCTCGAGGAGGCGGTCACGATCGACCCCTACGGCCTGGGGCTCACCACGCTGGCGCGTGCGCACGCCAACAAGAAGCTCAAGATGCTCAGCGTCGAGGGCGTGACGCCGTCGATGACGACCGTATCCAACGCGGCATACCCGCTGTTCATCACGCTGTACCTGGCCGAACGCGATGGCTCGCCCAAGCACGACGCGATCATGCGCTTCCTCGCCTTCCTCGACACCCAGGACGCCAAGCGCATCCTGCGCAAGTACCAGTTGATTCCGTATGCCGACGCAGGCGCGGTCGTCGCCCGGCACGACCAGCGCATGACCAGCATCGACCAGCTTCTCGGGCGCAAGCCGCCCCAGCTCGCAAGACCGCACCCACCGGCGGCGGCGAGCGCGGGCGCGGCGCCCTCGGCAGGCACCGCGCTCGCACAAGCCGGGAGCGGCAACGCCGATGCGGCGGAGCCGAAGGAAAGGAAGAAGCGGTTCTGGCAGCGCAAGAAGGAAGCGCCGGCCGCCGCCGAGCCCGCGCCTGCCCAGGGCGGTAGCGCCGCGCAGTGAGCCGATGGCCGCCGGAGCCGCCACGCTTCGCATCCGCGCGATCTCGCTCGACCTCGACGACACCCTCTGGCCGGTCGAGCCGGCCATCACGGCCGCCGAGCATGCACTCGATGCGTGGCTGCGCCGGGAACATCCCGCTGTCGCGGCTGTCTGGCCGATTCCCGCGATGCGCGCCCTGCGCGAGCGGATCGCCGCCGAGCGCCCCGATCTCGCGCACGACTTCAGCGCCCAGCGCCGGCTCGCCCTCGCACATGCGTTCGGTCATTGCGGCGCGGATGGCAGGCATGTCGATGCCGCGTACGAGGTCTATTTCGCCGCTCGCAACCGGGTCGACTGCTACGCCGACGCGCTGCCGGCGCTGACTCGCTTGTCGGCGCGATTTCCGCTCGTCAGCGTGTCCAATGGCAACGCGGACCTCGCACGCATCGGGCTGGACCATCATTTCGCGCACAGCGTGTCGGCACGCGAATGCGGCGTCGCCAAACCGCATCCGGCGATCTTCCGCGAAGCCTGCGCGCTGCTCGGCCTGAGACCGGAACACGTGCTGCATGTCGGCGACGACCCGCAAGCCGACGTCGCCGGCGCTCGTTCCGCCGGCCTGCGCACGGCATGGCTGAACCGCCACGCGCGACCGGAACCCGCCGGGCTGCGCGCCGATGTCGAGTTTCGCGATCTCGGCGAACTCGCGCGCTGGCTCGATGCACCGACCGCGGCCACCACGACCTGACCTGCCCACGCAACCGATTCCGAGGAGATTCCGATGGACGCCTGGATCATCGCAAGCGAGACCGCCGGCGCGACACCGCTGGTGGCACTCCACCGCGAGCATTTCATGGCCACTGCCAGCCGCCTGGGCGAAGCGGCGCTGCGCTGGTGTGCAGCCAACGACTTTGCCGGCGAGCCCGGGCGATTCCTGCCGATCGCCGGGCCCGATGGCGTGCCGCTCGCGATTCTCGTCGGCTGCGACCCGGGCGACCCACTCGCCACGCTCGCATCGCTGCCACCACGCCTTCCGCCCGGGCGTTATGCGCTCGATCCACGGGGCCTCGCCATCGATTCCGCCGATGCCGGCCTCGCATGGGCGCTCGGCGCCTATCGCTTCACGCGTTACCGCAAGGCCGGCCGGCCGCTGCCGCAACTGGTGGTGGATCCGGGCGGCGCCGCGCGCGCGCGCGCGATCGCGCAAGCCGTGTACCAGGTGCGCGACCTCGTCAACACGCCGACCGAGGACATGGGACCGGCCGAACTCGGCGACACGGTTCGCGCACTGGCGGAAGCGCACGGCGCGCAGTACCGCGAGTGGACGGGCGAGGCACTGCTCGCCGGCAACTTCCCGACCATCCACGCCGTCGGCCGCGCCAGCCATCGCGCGCCGCGCCTGCTGGAGCTGCGCCACGGCGCACCCGACGCACCGCACCTCGTCCTCGTCGGCAAGGGCGTCTGCTTCGATACCGGCGGCCTTGACATCAAGCCCGCCGACGGCATGCGCTGGATGAAGAAGGACATGGGAGGCGCCGCCCATGCGATCGCGCTGGCCGGACTGGTGCTCGCGGCGCGACTGCCGGTTCGCCTGACGCTGCTGGTGCCGGCGGTGGAGAATGCGATCGCCGGCGATGCGTTGCGTCCGGGCGAGGTGATCACCACGCGCGCCGGGATCACGGTCGAGGTCGACAACACCGACGCGGAGGGACGGCTGATCCTGTGCGATGCGCTCGCCTTCGCCGCGGAGACCCGACCCGACCTGATCCTCGATTTCGCGACACTCACCGGCGCGGCGCGCATCGCACTCGGTCCGGACCTGCCGGCGCTGTTCAGCAACCGCGACGAGATCGCCGCGGAACTGATCGACGCGGCCCACGCGACGCGCGACCCGCTGTGGCGCCTGCCGCTGTGGCGCCCTTATCTGGCGATGCTCGATTCGCACGTCGCCGATCTCGCCAATGCGGGGCCTTCGCGGCATGCCGGCGCGATCACCGCCGCGCTCTTCCTCGAACGGTTCGTGCCCGAGAACCATGCCTGGGCCCATCTCGACGTGTACGCGTGGAACGATGCCGACAAGCCGGGGCGGCCACGCGGCGGCGAAGCGCAAGGGCTTCGCGCATGTTTCGAATTCCTGCGCAGACGCTACGGCGCCTGACGGGGTGCGTGCAACGCGAAGGCCGCCCGTCGGCGGCCTTCGCACGAGCAAGTCGGTGTCGCCGGCTCAATCCACGGCTGCGGCCGCCTCGCCCTTGCCGTGCGGCAGCACCTGCTGCGCCAGCTTGGTGTCGGCGCGGATCAGCATGATCTCGTCGGCAAGGATGTGCGCGACCTCGTCGAGGACGACGTCGCGGCGCTCCTTGGCCTTCTCGGCGCGCGCGATGTCGTTGCGGACGCCGCGCTCGTCCGGCTGCAGGCCGTCGTCGCGCAGCAAGGCCTCGTCGCCCGACGCGGCGACGGTGCCGGCCTGCTCGGGCAGTTCCTTGCCGAGCCGGCGCGCGGCCTCCTCGGTCGCCTTGCGTTGCGCCTTCGCGGCCGGGTCCTCTTCCGGCGTCGCGCTGGCGAGCTGGCGCGCCTTGCGGCGTGCCTCCTGCTCGTCGCGCTCCTTGCGCCGCACCTCCTCGTTGAGCGAGACCGTCTTTTCCTGGCGCAGCTTCCTGACCTCGGCGAGGTCGGCTTCCATGTTCTTCCACTCGACGTTGGATGCGATCCGCTCGTCGTGTCGCGCCTGCAGCATCGGGATCACCGGCGTGAGGTCGGCAACCGGTGCATAACGCGCAGGCGGGATGTGCGTCCACGGCATCGCGTTCCTGTAGCTCGACTCGCCGTACTCGTCGGCGTCGACGGTGAGCGGGAAGCGGATGTCGGGCGTCACGCCGCGCAGCTGCGTGGAGCCGCCGTCGATGCGGAAGAACTGCGCGACGGTCATCTTCACTTCGCCGTACAGCGGCTTTTCGTTGCGCGCGACATCGTCCAGGTCGACCAGATTCTGCACCGTGCCCTTGCCGAACGTCGGCTCGCCGACGATCACGCCGCGCCCGTAATCCTGGATCGCGGCGGCAAAGATCTCCGATGCCGATGCCGACGCGCGGTTGACGATCACCGCCAGCGGCCCGTCCCACGCCATGCCGGCGTTGGTGTCCTGTTCCGACTCGACCTGGCCCGTCGCGCTGCGCACCTGGACCACCGGCCCCTTGTCGATGAACAGACCCGTGAGATCGGTCGCCTCCGCCAGCGAGCCACCGCCGTTGTTGCGCAGGTCCACGATCACGCCGTCGACCTTTTCCGCACGCAGCTCGCCGAGCAGTTTCTCCACGTCGCGCGTCGCGCTGCGGTAGTTCACGTCGCCGCGACGACGCGCCTCGAAGTCCTGATAGAACGTCGGCAGCGAGATCACGCCGATGCGCAGCGTGCGCTCGCCCTCGCCGACGTCGATGATCGACTTCTTGGCGGCCTGCTCCTCGATGCTCACCTTCTTGCGTACCAGTGAAACGGTCACGTGCTTGGCGTCGGGACTCGCGTCGACCGGGAGCACCTCCAGCCGCACGACCGTGTCCTTGGCACCGCGAATCCTGTCGACCACGTCGTCCAGCCGCCAGCCGACGACGTCGATCATCGGGCCGGATTCGCCTTGCGCGACGCCGACGATGCGGTCGCCGACCTGCAGCTGCTTGGACAGCGCCGCCGGACCGCCGGGCACGATCTCGCGAATCGCCGTGTAGTCGTCGTCGCGCTGCAGGACGGCGCCGATGCCTTCCAGCGACAGGCGCATCGCGATGTCGAAGTTCTCGGACGCGCGCGGACCGAGGTAGTTGGTATGCGGCTCGATCGACGAGGCATACGCATTCATGAAGGTCTGGAACACGTCCTCGCTGTTGAGCTGGTTCACGCGGTCGAGGTAGTTCGCGTAGCGCTTGTCCAGCGTCTCGCGGATGTCCTTTTCCGCCTTCCCGGCAAGCTTCAGGCGCAGCCAGTCGTTCTTGATGCGCTTGCGCCACAGGTCGTCGAGTTCCGCCGTGTCCTTCGCCCACGAGGCCTTCTCGCGGTCGAAGTCGTAACGCTCGTCCGTGCTGAAGTCGAATCCCTTGCCGACCAGTTCGCGCGCATGCGCGACGCGCTGGGCGACGCGCTGCTGGTAGACGTTGAAGATCGCATACGGGGCCGCGAGATCCTCGTCGTAGATCGCGTCGTCCAGTTGCTTGCGGTAGGGCGCGAAGCGGTCGATGTCCGATTGCAGGAAGAAGAGCTTGTCGCCGTCGAGCGCTTCGAGGTAGGCGTCGAAGGTCTTCTCGCTCATCGCATCGTCCAGCGGCATCGGCTGGTAGTGGAAGCGCGTCAGGAAGCGGGCGGCCCAGACGGCAGCCTCGCGCTGTGCAGGCGTGGCGGACAGCATCGGCGTGCCGGCTTCCGGCGTCGGCCTGGCGAGCGCGGTGGCGGTCAATGCGACCAGGGCCGCGGCGAACAACGACTTCCGCATGAACTTCTCCGAACGTGGGAAACGACGCGGGATGCCCGCATCGATCGATTCAACCGTTGGCGACCTGAACATAGCCCGCTGCATGCGCCATCTCGTCGGCATGGTAGGACGACCGGACCAGCGGTCCGGACGCGACATGCTGGAACCCGATCCGGTAACCGAGCGCCTCGATCGCCTGGAACTCGTCGGGCGTCCAGTAGCGCAGCACCGGATGATGATGGACGCTCGGCTGCAGGTACTGGCCGACCGTGACCATATCGACATCGTGCGCACGCAGATCGTTCAATGTTTCCTCGATCTGCTCGAATGTCTCGCCGAGCCCGAGCATGATGCCGGACTTGGTCGGCACATCCGGATGCTGTGCCTTGAACCGCTGCAGGAGATCCAGCGACCAGTCGTAGTCGGCACCGGGGCGCACTTCGCGGTACAGCGCGCGCGGGGTCTCGAGGTTGTGGTTGAACACGTCCGGCGGATCGCCGGCAAGCGCATCCAGCGCGCGCTCCATGCGCCCCTTTCCGCGGAAGTCCGGCGTCAGGATCTCGATGCGGATGCCCGGATTCTCGAACCGCACCGCTCGAATGCATGCCGCGAAGTGCGCGGCGCCGCCGTCGCGCAGATCGTCGCGGTCCACGGAGGTGATGACCACGTACCTGAGCCCCATGTCGCGGATGGTTCCCGCCAGGTGCGCCGGCTCCAGCGGATCGGGCGGCTTCGGCCGGCCGTGCGCGACGTCGCAGAACGAGCAGCGTCGCGTGCAGACCTCGCCGAGGATCATGAACGTGGCCGTGCCCTTGCCGAAGCACTCGTGGATGTTCGGGCAGGACGCCTCCTCGCAGACCGTGACCAGGCGGTTCTCGCGGAGCCTGGATTTCAGCCGCGCCACCGCGTTGCCCGGCGGTATCCGCACGCGGATCCAGCCCGGCTTGCGCAGCAGCGGAGCGTCGGCGAAGGTGGCGCGATTGCGCGCGATCTTGTCGGCCGCGACCTGCTTTTCGGCGGCATCGACGACGGCGAGGGGAATGGTCTTGGAGGTCATGCGGAACGCGCGACGCGGTCGGCGTCGTCCTTGGCGGCAGTGGGGATGCGCGGTTCGGCAGCCTGCGGAGCGAGCCCGAACTGGCGCGCGAGCTGGTCGACCAGTTCCGCCTCGACCGCTGCCAGCGATCCCGGTCCGCCCAAGTCTAGCACCTGGGTCACCTCCAGACCCGCGTACCCGCACGGATTGATGCGCCGGTACGGCTCCAGATCCATGTCCACGTTGAAGGCAAGGCCATGGAAGGAACAGCCGCGCCGCACGCGCAGCCCGAGTGCCGCGATCTTCGCCTCGCCGACATAGACACCGGGCGCGCCCTCGCGGCGCACCGCGACGATGTTCCACTCGGCCAGCGTGTCGATGATCGCCTGCTCGATGCGATGCACCAGCTCGCGCACGCCGACCCTGAGGCGACGCAGGTCGAACAGCGGATAGGCGACGATCTGGCCCGGCCCGTGATACGTCACCTGCCCGCCGCGATCGACCGGCACGACCGGGATGTCGCCCGGCGCTAGCACGTGCTCCATGCGCCCGGCCTGACCGAGCGTGAACACCGGATCGTGCTCGACCAGCCACAGTTCGTCGGGCGTGTCCGGCCCGCGTGCGTCGGTGAACGCCTGCATCGCGCGCCAGACGGGTTCATAGGGTTGCCGGCCGAGGCGGCGGACGAGGACGGATCGGGACATCGGCACAATCTGGGGCAGGCGAGGCCGTTTCGCAATCCCGCCGGCCGACTTCGCCCGGAACGCGCTGCCGGCCACGAGCCGGACGCTGATCGGCATGCTCGAACGGCAATCGTTCACAACTGACGAACAGCGCGGCATCGGAATCGACGAGGTGCCGCGACGGCGATCGTGTCGAGGCGGAAGCGGCGCGCGGCCCCGCGTGGAGGCCGGGAGGCGCGGGATGCCGCGCGATCTCCCTGTACCGGGATCACCCGCGCACCGCCGATCGCGAACGGCCGCCACGTCCTCGACGAGCCGGCGGAGGCGCAGACCGGAGGGGTGTCCGACTGCTTCGGCACGGTTCTTGCTGCATCCGCGCGACGCACACGGGGGAGACGCCATGCCCGGTTCCATCCTCTCGGCGCTTGCGCTGACGGCAGCGATCGCCGCAGGCACCACGAACCTGGACGCCGCGACGACGACGGCAGAAGCGGCGTTCCGGCGAAACGACCACGCGACAATCGTGAAGGCTCTGCTGCCGGCATACCGCAGCGGCGAGCTTTCCGATGCTCGAGGGCTGTACCTGCTCAGTCGCGGCTGCTTCTTTGCCAAGCCCTCGCCGCTGAAGGGCGCGCTGGCCGTGTTCGACCGTTCCTGCACCAGACAGTCCGGCGAGATCACGCGCCGCGCCGCACAGGCGGGCAGCGTGGAGGCGATGCTCGACCTCACCTACACGTTGTTCCGTCCGGAACCCGTTCTCGCGCATCCGGACCTGCGACCGGATCCCGTGCAGGCGTACGGATGGGCGCTTCTCGCGGCGGCTCTCGCTCCCGATGGCGACTTGCAGAAGCGCGCAGACGAAAAAGTGGCCACGCTCGGTGACGCCCTGCGCGGACTCGGCCCGGCGCGTTCCGCGCCGCTGCTTGCGCGTGCACGACGGGAGGCCCAAGCCTTCTTCGTGAAGCTGGTCGCACAGGTCCGGCCCGATCTTGCCCCGGCGGACGGCGCCCTGCCGGTTACCGGGCGATTCCGCGAACTGGGCTGGGTGGACATTCCGGGAACGGCAGACGTCCACGAAATGAAGGAAGGACCGGATCAGCTCTATCTGCCGACGATCCGCGCGCACGCCGGAAGCGTGACCTTCCATGTCTCCCTCAACGACGTCGACATCTGGCGATTCGCGCAGTTCGACGCCGACTGCGCCACATCCCGCATCGTCGTCCTCGCCGACACGGACTGGCAGGGCTACGACGATATCCAGTTCGACGCCGTCCCGTTGAAGCCCGTGGCGCGCAAGCCATGGGACGCCGACGCGACATACGCCCGGATGATCGCGGATTTCGCCTGCGCACGGGGGCGGGAGGCGGCTGCCGCTCGCTGATCCGGCGGCATGCCGTCGCTGCCGTCACAACGTCCAGCGAATCTCCGGATCGGCGCGCAGCGCTTCGTGCGCGGCGTCATACTTCTCGCGCGAGGGACAGGTGAAGCTGACCGTCACCGCCGCGTAGTTGCCTTCCCGCGACGGCCGCGTGCGCACCGAGCCGCCGATCACGCTCATGCCGAGCTCGCCGAGGATGCGTTCCACGCGCGCCTCGAGCCCGGCATGCGCGTTGCCCATCGCGGTGATCTCGAACACGCCCGGAAACTGGAATCCCTGGTCCGGGCGCTGCGGCTGGATGTCGTCGATGTCGCGCATCATGCTTCTCCGTGTGTCAGTTGCCGGCGGGCGCAGCGGATTCGGCGGCAGCCTCATCGCCCTTGAACCACATCCAGACCTCGTCCACGACGCGGGTGAAGAAACCGCCCTCGTCGCCCGCGGCGAGTGCCACGAGCGGGCGCTCCAGCACGACCTTGTCGTCGAGCCGCACCTTCAGCTTCCCGACCGTCGCGCCGGACGCGATCGGTGCAACCAGCCGCGACGGCAGTTCGAGAGTCGCCTTGAGCGCGTCGTAACGACCGCGCGGGAACGTCACCAGCACGTCCTGCGCCACGCCCAGCGGCAACGTGTCGACCGCACCCTTCCAGAGTTCCGGCGTGGCGAGCGGCGTGTTGGCGGCATACAGCCTGCGCGTCTCGAAGAAACGGAACCCGTAGTTCAGCAGCGCCTGGTTGTCGTCCGCCCGCTGCTTCTCGCTGCCCGCCCCCATCACCACGGCGATCAGGCGCTGGTCGCCGCGCAATGCGGATGTCGCGAGGCAGAACCCCGCTTCGGACGTGTGTCCGGTCTTGATCCCGTCCACGCTCTCGTCGCGCCACAGCAGCGAGTTGCGGTTGTGCTGCTTGATGCCGTTCCATTCGAACTCCTTGATCGCGTAGATCTTGTAGTCCTCCGGAAAATCCCGGATCAGCGCACGCGAGAGCACGGCGACGTCACGCGCGGTCGTGTAGTGGTCGGGATTGGGCAGGCCGCTCGCGTCGACGTAGTGGGTGCCCGTCATCCCCAGCCGCGCGGCGTACTGGTTCATCAGACTGGCGAACGTCTCTTCCGAGCCGCCGACATGCTCGGCCAGCGCGATCGCGGCATCGTTGCCGGACTGGATGATCATGCCGTACAGCAGGTCCTTCAACGGAACCTTGCTATTGAGCTGCAGGAAACTCGTGGAGCCGTCGGTCCCCGCGCCACCGGAGCGCCAGGCGTGCTCGCTGATGAACACCGGGTCGTCGAGATGGATCTTGCCGTCGGCCAGTTCCGACGAAACCACGTAGGAGGTCATCACCTTGGTGATCGACGCCGGCGCGACGCGCATGTCCTCGTTGTTGCCGGCAAGGATCTGCCCGCTCGCGTAGTCCATCAACACCCAGCTCTTCGCGTCGATCGTCGGTGGCGGCGGGGTCGATCCCGTGCCGGCCCCCGGGATCGGCACCGCCGGTCCGGGAACGGGCTTGGCGACCGGCTGCGGAGCCGGCGTCGCGGACGGGGTCGTCTCGGGTGCCTGTGCCATCGCGCCGGGAATGGAGCCGAAGGCGGCGAGAACGAAAACGAGGACGGATGGGGCGAACAGCGCGCGCGTCATGCGGAGAAAGGGCCTGAAAGCGGAACGAATGGACGATTGTCGCAGAGGCGGACAGGCAAGACACCCCGCCATGCGACCCGCGTTATGCCCCGATTCGGGTATCGGGCGGAATCAGGGCCCGGTCGCGACGCGCGGCGTGCCGAGGCCGAGGTGGCGCAGCTTCGACGAAACCGCTTCCGCCCTGCGCGCATCGGCGAGCGGACCGACGCGCACGCGATGGACCGTGCGGCCGTTCACGGCCACCGACTGGATGGCGACCTCGTCGACGCCGGCGCGGCGCGCCTGCGCCGCTGCACGTTCCGCGTTGGCGCGATCGCCGAACGAGCCGATCTGCAGGTAGACGCCCGCTCCGGCCGACGGCGCACGCGGAATGCGCGAACCGGGCGGCGATGCCGCGCTCGCGAAACGCGACACCGACAACCCGTCCTCGCCGTCCGGATCGATCGCGCGCACCTCGACGCGCCCGGTGCCCTTCGGCCAGATGCCGATCTTCACCGCGGCCGCGTAGGACAGGTCGATCACGCGCCCGTCATGGAACGGTCCGCGATCGTTCACCCGCACGACGACGCTCTTTCCGTTCTCGAGATTGGTCACCCGTGCATACGTCGGAAGCGGCAGCGTCTTGTGCGCGGCGCTGAATGCGTACATGTCGTACGGCTCGAACGACGACGTCATGTAGCCGTGGAACTTTGCGCCGTACCACGACGCCATGCCGCGCTCGACGTATCCGCGCGCATCCTTCATCACGCGATAGCGCTTGCCGAGCACGGTGTACTCGGGCTTGTTGCCGTAGCGCGAACGCGGTTCGGCCTTCGGCACGGGCTCCGGAATCCTCGCCACGTCGATCGGCGGCGCATCCGGCCCGTGATCCTGCCGGTGGCGGTAACGCTCCGCCTGCGGCCTCGACGTTTCGTGGGGCTCGCGCCCGGCGCTCCGCGCTTCAGGCGTTGCAGCGGCCCGCTCCGGCTTCGTGCGCGAACCGGAACACGCGGACAGGAGCAGCGCCGCGAGCAATGCAGCGACGCAACCCGCACGGTTCATGGCGAGGCGGCTCCGGCCGCGATCGCCTGCGCAAGATCCCACACGGCCATCGCGTACATCGGGCTCTTGTTGTAGCGCGTGATGGTGCGGAAGTTGCCGAAGATCAGCCAGTACTCGGGACCGCGATCCCCCTCCAGCACCAGCAGCGCGGACGGTTCGCCGGCGTCGACGTGGACGGTGGGCGCGTAGCCCCATGCCTCCATCTGCTGCACCGGATGGACCGGATCGAGGCCGTCCGGCTCGATCCGGCGCGCATCCGCAGCCGGCTGCGCACGCACCGTCACCGGGCCGCCCGTGCGCCAGCCGTGGGCGACGAAGTAGTTGGCGATGCTGGCCGTGATGTCCGGCATCGATGTCCACAGGTCGATGCGGCCGTCGCCATCGGCGTCCTTGGCCCACTTGGCGATGCTGGTCGGCATGAACTGCCCGAGTCCCATCGCGCCCGCATACGATCCCTTCAGTTCGTCGAGCGGATAGGCGAGATGGTGATCGCCGAGCAGGAACAGCTGCTTGAGCTCGCCACGGAAGAACGGCGCGCGCGGTGGATAGTGGAAGGCCAGCGTCGAAAGCGCGTCCAGCACCCGGTACTTGCCGACGTTGCGGCCGTAGCTCGTCTCCACGCCGATGATCGCGACGATGACTTCCGGTGGAACGCCGTACTCGGCACCGGTCCGGTCCAGCAGGTCCCGGTGTTCGCGGTAGAACGCGATGCCGTCGTCGATGCGCTTCCGCGTCAGGAAGATCGGCCGGTAGTCCTTCCATTCGCGCGTCTTTTCCGCCGGTCGCGCGATCGCGTCGAGGATCGACTGCTGCCTGCGCGCGCCGGACAACGTGCGCAGCACGTNCGCGGCCGGAGGCCCGCCATCGCGCTCGACCTCCTCCGCGAAACTGCGCTGCGTCGCGGAGGCTTGCGCGACCTGCCTTGCCGGTTGGGCCGAAGCGGCCTGCGGCAGACAGGCGCAAGCAAACAGGAACGGGACGACGATGCGGAACGCGCGGGCGAATGCGGACATGCGCGTACTGTAGCAGCGCCACGCTCGCGAACGAACGCAGCCGCCGTGTTCAGCTTTTGCCGCCGCGCATCCGGCGATGCGCGTGGATCGACATCAGCACGCCGAAGCCGGCGAGCATCGAAACGGCGGACGTGCCGCCGTAGCTCATCAACGGCAGCGGCACGCCGACGACGGGCAGGATGCCGGCGATCATCCCGCCGTTGACCACGACGTACACGAACAGCGACATCGCGATCGCGCCCGCAAGCAGGCGCGCGTAGGTGTCGCGCGCCTCCGCCGCGATCCACAGGCAACGGCCGATGATGAACACGTACAGCGCGAGCAGCAGCACGACGCCGACCAGCCCCCATTCCTCGGCGAACACGGAAAAGATGAAGTCCGTGGTGTGCTCGGGAAGGAATTCCAGCCGGGATTGCGTGCCCTGGTGCCAGCCCTTGCCCCAGATGCCGCCGGACCCGACCGCGATCTTGGACTGGATGATGTGCCAGCCCTTGCCCAGCGGATCGGCTTCCGGATCGAGCAACGTGAGCACGCGGTTGCGCTGGTAGTCGTGCAGGAACGGCCAGCCGATCGGAATCAGCGCGACGAAGCCGCCGAGCAGCAACCCGATGCGCCACCACGCGATGCCGGACAGGAACACGCCGAATGCGCCGCTCGCGGCGATCAGCAGCGCGGTGCCGAGGTCGGGCTGCTCCGCGATCAGTCCCGCCGGGATCGCGATCAGCACGCCGACCACGCCGAGCGTCGCCCATCCCGGTGGCAGCGGGCGCCCGTCGAGATACCACGCGACCATCATCGGCATCGTCAGCTTGAGCAACTCCGAGGGCTGGAATCGCACGAAGCCGAGATCGAGCCAGCGGTGCGCGCCACGGCCTTCGCCCAGCAGCGTGACCAGCACGAGCAGGACGACGCTTCCGGCGTAGAGCCACGGCGTCCAGTCGCGCAATCTCGACGGCGGCACGCGCGCGATCACGAACATCACCGTCAAGCCGAGACCGAAACGCAGCGCCTGCGCGAGCACGAGCCCGCCGTCGAGGTCGCCGGCGCTGTACAGCGTGGCGAGACCGATGCCCATCAGCAGGAGCAGGGCGCCGAACAGCGCGAAATCGATGCGCGGCTTGCGCACCACCGCGCCGATCCGGTAGCGGAGATTGGCGAGCAGTTCGTCGATCACGGCGCGGACCCCGCGGCGGCCGGTGGCGGGCCGTTCTCGGCGATGTCGCCCGGCAACCATGCATCGAGGATCGCGCGCACGATCGGCGCCGCATCGCGCGCACCGCTGCGCCCGGCTTCCAGCGCGGCGATCACCGCGATGCGCGGAGTCTCTGCCGGCGTGAACGCCTCGAACAGTACCTGGTGACGATCGATCGGGCTGGTGCTGATGCTGGTCCAGGTCTCGTCGGTTCGCGAGAAACGCTCGGCGGTGCCGGTCTTTCCGGCGATCACGTAGGGAAAGCCGCGGTCGATGCCGCGCGCGGTCCCGCTGGCCAGCACCGCGACCATGCCCTGCTCGATCGCGATCCAGTCGTCCGGATTGCGCATCACGTTGGGTCGCGCCGGCGGTACCGGAGCCGGCACCGGCTCGGTGCTGAAGTCGTCCTGTATCTCGCGCAGAAGATGCGGCACATGCGGCGTCCCGCGCGCCGCGAGAATCGCGACCGCCTGCGCGAGCTGAAGCGGCGTGACCACCCAGTACCCCTGTCCGATGCCGGCGATCACGGTCTCGCCCGGATACCACGGCTGGTTCAGGTTCGCGCGCTTCCACTCGCGCGACGGCAGCACGCCGGCGCTTTCGCCGACGAGATCGATCCCGGTCGGCGCGCCGAAGCCGAAATCGCGCATGAAGGCGCTCAGGCGGTCGATGCCCAGATCGAGCGCGACGGAATAGAAGTAGGTGTTGGCCGATTGCGCGATCGCCTGCACCAGATCGACGCGACCATGCCCGCCGCGCACGTCGTCGCGATAACCCCGCGACTG
>JGI12383J13903_1000482_pt1 | contig 28985 bp, 22 predicted proteins | sample Passage237B_FD_13903 | JGI IMG/M metagenome (IMG submission 13903)
CCGCCAGAAAGCGGTGAGATCAGAACCTGATGATCTCGACGAGCATTCAACTCAGCAACCACACGACAAAGCCGGGGTTGTTAGAGGTGCCCTCTTCGTACCATCCTTTTGGTAGTGGGTCATTAGACCATCTTCAAACCCGAACCCTTCTTTTCCTAAGTACCTGTCGCCTGATTGCAGGTTAGGGCTATCAGCACCCTGGACATTCTCATCCCAAACGACCTCCCCATCCCGCTCCACCCAGTCATCCTTTGCCCCATTGGGGTCGATCTTGGCGATGGGGTTGTTGCTGAAGGCATGGTAACGGCTTTGCCACGGCTTGTCCACGGGATCCAAATTCCACCTTCTTCCCACCCTTGGGTCGTACTGCCAGAACTCTGCGGTATAGCTCGTGCCAGTAGCCCCGTAGATCTCATCGTCCTTTTCTTGTCCGTTGAACCCGAACCGATATCCCTGCTTCTGCACCACCGCCGGTGGCTCAAAGCTGCCGCAGCAGGGTACCTCGCAACCCGCCAGCCATGCCAGCACGCCGGCATCCACCACCCCGGCCGTGGCTGGTGGGGTGCCGGCAGCGGGGGCGTTGTAGCGTGTCCAGCCGCTGGCCGTGCCCATGCTGCCGCAGCCCGTGCCGGTAAGCGCGTAGCTGCGTTCGGTGCCGTTGCCGCTGAAGTACGCCCCGCCCAGATCGTTCGTGCCCGCGTTCACAGCACCAAAGCTACTTCCATAACCCACCCCGTGGAAGAAGCCCGCCTCGCTCTCCGGGCAGTCCGGGCAGCGTACTTGGATGGCATCGGCCGTATTGCCCAAGCCCATCACGGACGTCCATGCACTGGCACCCGTGGCGGTGTAGCTGTTGCCGCAGTAGTCGCAATCGCCCCCGCTGTTGGGCGTGGCCCCTGAACCGGTCCGTTGCAGCAGGCTGGTGCTGTTCGCATTGATGAAGTACGGCCCCGTACCGCTCTCGTTCACGGTGAAGTCGTAGCAGTTGTCGGCCCCATTGAACAGCACGATCACCGTGCCCACCGGTACGTTGGCCCATGCGGCCACATCCGCGAACCGCAGGTGGCCGGTGGTGATCCCCACCCCGGTGGTGCAGCCGCTGCTGTTGAAGTTGCCCGCATTGTCATCGATGATCCATCCCCGGATGTCCACCTCTTCCGCATCGGGGTAGAGTGCGCACCGTGTCACATACAGTTCCACGTACTCGCATTCCCCGCTGGCCGAGCCGTTGGCCGTGCTGGGCCCGTTGCTGAACTCGGTGATCACCAAGCTGCCCTTGGGTGTGACCGGTGGCGGCGGCGGCCCCGTGGGTTGCCGGTAGTTCCGGCCGGGCAGCAGTGCCCCGAAGGGTTCATATCCCTGTATTTCCGTGATCCCCAGCATCACCCCACCAACTCCTTGTTCCTGTTCGGGATATCCTCCTTGCTGAAATCCACCTTCTCGTCCTCTTCCTTCAGCTTGAGCACGAGGGCGAGGGCATCGGGCACCACATCGCTGCAGAGGGTGACGAAGCTGCCTTTGGGTGCCGTGCCGATGGCATGGCGGATGGCCTCTTCCTCTTTCTTGATAATGGTGAACTTCTTGTCGGGATCGATCTCCTGGATGCCTTTCACCATCAGGGCGATGATCTCGTCGTCGCTCTTGCCGCGCAGGTTGCGGTCCTGGCGGATGATGATCTCGTCGAACATCTGCGCGCTGAGGCGGCCTAGGTTCACGGTATCCTCGTCGCGGCGGTCGCCCACGCCGGCGATCACGCCGATCTTGGGGCTGTCGGGCACCTTGCCCAGGAACTTGCCCAGGGCCTCGAAGCCGTGCGGGTTGTGGGCGTAGTCCACCATCACCTGGAAGTTGCGGAACTGGAACAGGTTCATGCGGCCCGGCGTCTGGGTGGCGCTGGGCACGAAGGTCATGAGCGACTCACGCAGCTCCTCGATCTTCACGCCACGCACGAAGGCGGCCAGCACGGCGGGCAGGATGTTCTGGATGTTGAACACGGCCTTTCCGCCGTAGGTGAGGGGCACGTTCACGGCCTTCTCGATGCGCAATTTCCACTCGCCCTTGCTGATGGTGATGAAGCCGTTCTCGTACACGGCCGCGAGGCCACCGAGCTTGCAGTGTTGGCGCAGCAGGCGGTTGTTCTCGTCCAGACTGAACAGTGCGATCTTGCAGTGGCACTGCTTGCGCATGGCCATTACGTGCTCGTCGTCGGCGTTGAGGATGGCATAGCCGTCCTGCCGCACGCTGCGGGGCACGGTGCTCTTCACGTGGGCCAGTTCCTCCAGGGTGTGGATGTCCTTCAGGCCGAGGTGGTCGGCGGCCACGTTGGTGACGATGGCCACATCGCAATCCGCGAAGCCCAGACCGCTGCGCACGAGGCCGCCGCGGGCGGTCTCCAGCACGGCCATGTCCACCAGCGGATCCTTCAGCACGAACTGCGCACTGGCCGGGCCGGTGCAATCGCCCTTCATGAGCATGCGGTTCATGATGTACACGCCGTCGCTGCAGGTCATGCCCACCTTGTGGCCCACCGTGCGCATGATGTGCGCGGTGAGGCGCGTGGTGGTGGTTTTTCCGTTGGTGCCGGTGATGGCGATGATCGGGATGCGGCTGGGCGTGCCCGGCGGGAAGAGCATGTCGACCACGGGTTCGGCCACGTTGCGACCGAGACCGCCGGTGGGGGCCAGGTGCATGCGGAAGCCCGGGGCGGCGTTGACCTCCAGCACGGCGCCACCGGTATCGCGCAGCGGCTGGGTGATGTCGTCGGTCATGATGTCGATGCCGCAGATGTCCAGGTCGATGATGCGGCTGACGCGCTCGGCGAGGAAGATGTTGAAGGGGTGCACGATCTCGGTGACGTCGTCGGCGGTGCCGCCGGTGCTGAGGTTCGCCGTGGCCTTCAGGTAGACCACTTCGTCCTTGGCGGGCACGGTCTCGGGCGTGTAACCGAGGCGGTCCAGCAGCTTCAGGGTGTGGTCGTCGATGTCGATCCGGGTGAGGACGTTCTCATGGCCGTAGCCCCGGCGCGGGTCCTTGTTCACCTCGTCGACCAGCTCGCGGATGGTGTGCACGCCATCGCCCGTGACGCAGGCGGGCGTGCGCTTGGCGGCGGCCACGAAGCGGTGGTTGATCACCAGCAGGCGGTGGTCAAGGCCGGTGATGTAGCGCTCCACGATCACGCTGCGGCTGATCTCCTTGGCCTTGGCCAGGGCGGCCACGGCCTCGTCCCAGTTCTTGATCCCGATGGTGGCACCGCGCCCGTGGTTGCCGCCGATGGGCTTGATCACGCAGGGGTAGCCCACCACGTCGAGGGCGTCCTTGAGCCCTTCCTCGGTACGCACCACGCGGCCTTTGGGCACGGGGATCTCGTAGCTCTCCAGCAGCTGTTTGGTCTCCTCCTTGTCGCAGGCGATCTCCACGCCTATGTTGCTGGTGCGGCTGGTGATCGTGGCGCGGATGCGCTTCTGGTGCACGCCATGGCCCAGCTGCACCAGGCTTTGCCCGTTCAGGCGCAGGTAGGGGATGCCGCGGCTCACGGCCTCCTGTACGATGCTGGCGGTGCTGGGGCCCAGGCGGCTTTCCTCGCGGATCTCACGCATGCGCTGGATGTCGGCTTCCAGGTCGTAGGGCGTGCCCCCGATCAATGCCTCGGCGATGCGCACGGCGGCCTTGGCGGCATAGAGGCCCACGGGTTCCTCCACGTAGCTGAACACCACGTTGTACACACCTTCTTCGCGGGTGCTGCGCGTGCGCCCGAAGCCGGTGTCCATGCCGGCCAGCGTCTGGATCTCCAGGGCGATGTGCTCGATCACGTGGCCCATCCACGTGCCGCGCTTCACGCGGGAGAAGAAGCCGCCCTCCACCTCCTCGCTGCAGCGGTGGCTGTACATGCTGGGCAGCAATTCCTTCAATCGTTCCAGGAAGCCGGGGATCTTGTTGGTGGGCTTCTGCTCGAGGTCCTCGATGTCGAGGCGCATCACGATCAGCTTGTGGCGTCGAACAGACCACTGGTTCGGGCCCCGCATGGCTTTCAGCTCCAGGATACGCATGGTCGCTTTGGGTTTGGCAGGTTGGGAAATTAGGCAGCGGCGGCATTCCGGCAAGCGCTGGCGGACTTTCCACCATGGATCGTTGACGTCGCACCGACCCGGCTGGGGTGACGGCATCGGTACCCCGTACTTTAGCGGCCTCCCTCGGTGGAGAGGGCAAATGGGGCGGGGGTAAACTAACTCCATGGTACCGAAAGGGAAACTCATCGCCATCGGCGGCAACGAGGACAAGGGGCAGGAACCCGAGGCAGGGCACCGCTCCAAGGTGTTCCACAACAAGTTCATCGAGGAGGGCATCCTGAAGCGCGTGGTCGATGAGATCGGCGGGCCTTCGCGCCGCATCGCCGTGATCACCAGTGCCAGCAGCATCCCCGAGGAGGTGGGCAACAATTACATCGAGGCCTTCGGTCGGCTCGGCGCGAAGGACATCGATGTGCTCGACATCCGCGACCGCAAGGATGTGAAGCCCGATATGATCAAGCGCCTGGCCAAGGCCGATGGCGTGATGATGAGCGGCGGCAACCAACTGCGCCTGACCACCATCTTTGGTGGCACGGCCTTTCTGGAGTTGATGAAGCGCCGCTACCAGGAGGAGGATGGCTATGTGATCGCCGGCACGAGCGCGGGCGCCATGTGCATGAGCAGCACCATGATCTACCAGGGCCACAGCGCCAGTGGCCTGATCAAGGGCGGTGTGAAGATGACCACCGGTGCCGGCCTGATCCAGGACGTGATCATCGACAGTCACTTCGTGGAACGCGGCCGCTTCAGCCGGTTGACGCAGGCGGTGGCCGGCAATCCGAACAGCATCGGCATTGGCCTCGGCGAGGACACCGGCGTGGTGATCACCAACGGTGAGCATCTGGAGACCATCGGCAGCGGACAGGTGATGATCTTCGACGGTCACGAGATCTCGTACAGCGACCTGGCCGATGTGGAGGAGGGTGAGCCCTTCAGCATCGAGGGCATGAAGGTGCACATCATCAGCAAGGGCCACTGCTACAGCGTGAAGCAGCGCATGTTCACCGCGGTGAAGGTGCCCGCACGCCACTGACAGCATCTTCCATGGGCGCCTGGGACACCGGCATCTTCGACGACGACACCGCTTACGACGTGCTGACGTCGTTGGCGTTGGCCGCACCGCTGGAACAGATGGTCGAGTGGTTCGCCGCCGTTCAGGATGATGACTACCTCGAATACACCGATGGCCAATGTGTGCTGGTGAGCGCGGCGGTGATCGACGCGGCCCTGAACGGCACGGCCTACCGCTGCGATGATCCAGAGACCTTGAAGGAAGTGGTGGACCAGGTGAAGGCCTTGGACCCTTCCGACCTGCGCCCTGTGGCCGTACGCAACCTCCACCGGCTCCTGGGCGAGGGCTCAGAGCTGCAGGAGTTGTGGGCCGAGAACGAGGAATTGTACCCCGTCTGGAGGCAGGGGATCGAGGAACTCATCGATCGTTTGCATTGAACCATGCGTCCGCTGGTGCTCAATGTGGCCGTGACCCTGGACGGGTACATCGAAGGCCCGAACGGTGAGATCGATTGGTGCGTCACCGACCAGGACTACGGCATGACCGCATTCCTGGAGCGTTGCGATGGCCTGCTGATGGGCCGCAAGAGCTACGAGGCCCTGCTCACCTACGATGCCAACGCCTGGCCCGACAAGGAACGTTACGTGTTCTCCCGCACGCTGAAGGAAATGAACGGTCCCGGTCGGCTTTTCGGCGGTGATCTGGTGGCCGAGGTGCAGCGCCTGAAGCAGGCGCCCGGCAAGGCCATCTGGCTCTTCGGCGGCGCGGATGTGCTGACCCAGTGCATGGAGGCCGGTCTGGTGGATGAACTGGTGCTCTCCATCCACCCGCTGCTGTTGGGGGGCGGTGTGCCGTTGCACCAGCGCATCGCACGTACCCCCTTGCGCCTGCTCGACAACGTGACCTACGACAGTGGCCTGGTGCAGCTGACGTACGCGGTGGTGCGGTGATCGCCTGGGCCGAACGGCCGTGATCGCGGAACTTAGCCGCGTGGAACGGCACCGGATCCTGCTGGTCGAGGACGATCATCGCCTCTCGCGTTCGTTGGCCGAACAGTTGGAGGCGGCCGGTCTCAGCTGCCTGCAGGTGTACGATGGCGAGATGGCCCGCCGTGCTGTGGTCGGCGACACCTTCGACCTGGTCCTGCTCGATCTGAGCCTGCCCTTGCTTGACGGCTTCGCGCTGTGCCGCGAGATCCGTCAGCGCGACGGCAACACGCCGATCATCATCCTCACCGCCTTCAGCGACATCGACAGCAAGATGAACGCCTTCGAGCTGGGTGCCGACGATTACCTGGTGAAGCCCGTGCACTTCAAGGAGCTGCTGGCCAAGGTGCGCGTATTCCTCAAGCGCAGCGAAAGCCACCCGCTGCGGCAGGAGACCCTGCGCATCGCCGATCTGGAGATCGACCTGGCGCGCAAGACCGTGCGGCGCGGCGGCAAACGGATCGATCTATCGCCCAAGGAATTCCATCTGCTGGAGTACCTGGCACGCAACCAGGGGCGTGTGGTGAGCAAGGACGACCTCGCCGCGCGCGTTTGGGAGGAGAGCCACACGGTATCGCCCAACACCATCGAGGTGTACGTGAGCCTGCTGCGCGGCAAGGTGGACAAGGGCTTCGACACGAAATTGATCCACACCCGCCACGGCTTCGGCTATATGCTCACCGATCAGGAGCCATGACCCTGCGCGTACGGCTATCGATCGTGTTCGCGGCCCTCAGCCTGCTGCTCCTGCTGGGTTCACTGGGCTACATCTATGCGTCGCATGCGCGGTCGCGGCAACTGGAGTTCTATGCCCGGCTCCAGGCCCAGTGCGTGCGCGTGGCCTCCCTGCTCGACGAGGTGCGCCAGGCCGACCGCGACCTCCTGCGCGTGATCGACCTCAACACCATCCACCGGATCCACGATGAGAAGGTGCTGCTCTTCAACGAAGACGACGAGCTCATCTACACCAGCCTCGACGACGAGCCCATCCACTACAATGCCGCCCTGCTCGAACGCATCCGTCAGGAGGGCCGCGTGGCCTACACCGATGCCGACCACGACGAGGTGGTGGGCCTGCACTACACCGCCAACGGTGCCGACCTGGTGGTGCTGGCCTCGGCCTACGACACCTACGGCAAACGCGAGCTGCGCAACCTCGGTCGCACCCTGCTGATCTCACTGGGGCTGGGCCTGGCCTTCATCTTCGTGGCGGCCTACTTCTACATCGGCTTCGTGCTGCGGCCCATCGCGCGCCTGCAACAGGCCATCGTGGCGATCGACGTGGACCGCCTGGACCAGCATCTGCCCGTGCAGGGCGATCGCGACGAGATCGACCGCCTGGCCATCAGCTACAACGCCATGCTCGAACGTCTGCGGGCCTCCTTCACCCTGCAGCGCGCCTTCGTGCACAGCGCCAGCCACGAACTGCGCACTCCGCTGGCCCGCATGAACGCCCAGGTGGAACGCGCCATGGCCCTGGCCCCGGGAAGTCCCGAACTGCCCGGGGTACTGCGTACGTTGCAGAACGACATCGCCGCCCAGGGCGCCCTGGTGGAATCGCTGCTGCTGCTGCAACGCCTGCAGGCGCACATTCCCGCCCAGCGGTCGCCCGTGCGTGTGGACGAAGTGCTCTTCTCCTGTCTGGATGAACTGCGCGTGCTGCATCCCGATGCTCATGCCGAAGTGGATATGGACGCCGCGATCACCGACGACGGCCAGCTGACCGTGGCGATCAATGAGCTCCTGCTGCGCACGGCCCTGCGCAATCTGCTGGTCAATGCCGTGCAATACGCACCGGACCATCGGGTGCATGTGCGCGTGGAACCCAAGTCGGCAGGGCAGGGCAGGGGCGCGGCCGTGGCGCTGATCATCAGCAATGCCGGCGATGCGCCCCTGCCGGGCGACAGGGTGTTCGATCCCTTCTTCCGTGGACGCAATAGCGGCGAGGTGCGGGGCAGCGGCCTCGGCCTTTCGATCGTGCGCCACGTGGTGGAGCAGGCGGGAGGAACGGTGCACTACACGTTCGATGGCGGCCACCGCTTCCAGGTGACCCTGCCCACGGGGAAGTAGGCCCGATCTAAGCCCGTTTTAAGGTCGCCTTCAAGTCCGCCTTAAGGTCGGGGTCGTCGCTTTGGCCCCGATGCAACGCTTCACGAGCTTGGCGATCGCCACTTGGTGCGCGGTGAGCCTCCATGCGCAGGACACTTTGCGCCTTTCCATCGCCCAAGCCGACGCGCTGTTGCAGCAGCGTTCCCTGGCACTGGTGGCCCAGCGCTACGCCGTGGACGCGGCCGAGGCCGACCGCGTCCAGGCCCGCCTGTTCAACAACCCCACGGTCGGTACCGAGTGGAGCGTCCGTCCGTCCGAGGGAGGCTTCTTCCATGTGGCCCGGCCCGAGGGGCAGATGGCCGTGCATGTGGAGCAGGTGGTGCGCATCGCCGCACAGCGCAACCTGGCCGTGAAGGCCGCCGCCGAGCGCACACGGATGGCCGAGGCCGAATACGCCGAGCTGGTGGCCACCCTGCGCCTGCAGCTGCACGGCACGCTCTACCGTCAGCACCATGTCCAGCGCGCGGTCGACGCCATCGGCGTGCAGCTCGACCTGCTCAAGCGGTTGGTGGACGCCTACGGGAGCCAGCTCGAGCTCGGCAACGTGCCGCTCAAGGAGGTGGCCCGCCTGCGGTCGGCCTACTTCCAGCTGAACGACCGGTACACCCGGCTCGGCATGGAGCTGAACGCCATGCAGCAGGAACTGCGCACCCTGCTGATGGAGGAACGACCTGTGATCGCCGACCTGCGACCCGGCGAGCTCACCGTGGTGAAGCCCCTGGCCTACGACAGTCTTACGCTCATCGCCATGGCCGAGACCAACCGACCGCTGTTGGCCGTGGCCGAGGCCGATCTGCGGGCCAGCGAGCTGGAGATGAAGCTGCAACGTCGCATGGCCGTGCCCGATCTGGCCGTTGGTGGTACCTACGACCGCAACAGCAACTACCTCCCGAACTACTCCGGCCTCAATATCGGTCTGTCGGTGCCGCTCTTCGATCGGAACCAGGCAGGTATCGCACGCGCCAGGGCCGGGAGCGAAGCCGCGCGTGCCCGCCACGAGCTCGCCCGCCAGAGCGTACGTCAGGAGGTGCTGCGCGCCTTGGCCGACCTGCGCGCCCTGCAACAACACTATCTCTCCGCCGAGGGGCTGGACCAGCAACTGGACCAGCTGAGCGAAAGCCTGATGGACAACTATGTGAAGAGCAACCTGTCGCTGCTGGAATTCACCGACCTGTTCGAGGCGTACACCAACGGTATCATCGCCATTCACATGCTGAAGGCCGACCTGCAACAAGCCCATGAAGAACTGGAATACGTTACCGGACAACGCCTGTTCGAACGCTGAGCACCGGACGCCCGGAAAGGGAGGGAGGTCGGGCCATGCAGGCTTCCTCCTGGTGTGCGGTGCGGTCACCCTGCTCACGGCCTGCACCGCCGAGCCCGTGCCCGCCCCCGACGCCAAGGCCTTCGCCCTGAGCGACACCATGCTGCAACGGATCGGCCTCGACACCGTGAAGCTGATGCCGGTGGAAAGCATCATCGAGCTCAACGGCCGCATCGCTGCCGCCGACAACCGCCTCGCGAGCGTGTACCCCATCGTCGGCGGCCAGGTGCTCGATGTGCCCGTGGAGCTGGGCGACCGTGTGACCAAGGGGCAGGTCCTGGCGGTGATCCGCAGCAGTGAGGTGGCCGACCTGGAGCGCAAGCTCTTCGATGCGCGCAGCGACGTGGAGGTGGCCGAGAAGAACCTCGAGACCAAGGAGGCCCTCTTCGCCTCGCACCTGTTGAGCGAACGCAAGCTGGTGGAAGCCCGCCACCAACTGGAGAAGGCCCACGCCAAGCTGCGCCGCATGGAGGAGACGTTCTCCATCTACAGCCTCCGCGCCGGTTCGCAGTACGTGATGCAGGCGCCCATCAGCGGCTATGTGATCCAGAAGGACATCATGCGCGACATCACCCTGCCCACCGGGCACAGCGATCCGGTGTTCGTGATCGCCGAGCTGGACGAGGTGTGGGCGCTGGCCGAGGTGTACGAGAGCGACATCGCCCGCGTGAAAGAGGGCCTCAACGCCGAGATCATCACCCTGAGCTACCCCGACCGCGTGTTCCCCGGCACGGTGGACAAGATCTTCAACATCCTCGACCCCCGCACGCGCACCATGCGTATCCGCATCAAGTTGCAGAACCCCGGGGTGCTGCTCAAACCCGAGATGATCGCGCGGGTGCGGCTGTCCTTTCAGGAGGAACAGCAACTCCCCGCCATCCCCGCTGCCGCCATCATCAATGAAAGCGGCAAACACTTCGTGATGGTCTTCAAGGACCGCTACAACATCGGCACCCGGCAGGTGGTGCCCTTCCGCACCACCGGCGGCACCACGTGGATCACCGAGGGCCTGGAGCCCGGTGAAGTGATCGTGAGCCGCGAGCAGCTCTTCGTGTACGACGCACTGAACGACCGATGAGCTTCATCCGCGCCATCATCACCTTCTCGCTCAAGAACCGCTTCTTCACCTACTTCTGGGTGGCGGTGCTCGTGGTGGCCGGTGTCGTCAGCTTCCGGCACACGCCCATCGAGGCGTTCCCCGATGTGACCAACACGCAGATCATCATCGTCACCCAGTGGCCCGGCCGCAGCGCGCAGGAGGTGGAGCGCTTCGTCACCGTGCCCATCGAAGTGGCCATGAACAGCGTGCAGCGCAAGACCAACGTGCGCTCCATCAGCATGTTCGGCCTCAGCGTGATCAAGATCATCTTCGACGATGACGTGGAGGACTTCTTCGCCCGGCAGCAGGTGAACTACCAGCTGGCCGGCGTGGACCTGCCCGAGGGTGCCGACCCCGAGGTGCAGCCGCCCTACGGGCCCACGGGCGAGATCTTCCGCTACACCCTGCAAAGCCCCAACAAGGACAGCCGCGAGCTGCTCACCCTGCAGAACTGGGTGATCGACCGTCGGCTGCGCCAGGTGCCGGGCGTGGCCGACGTGGTGGCCTTTGGCGGGCGCGACAAGATCTACGAGATCGAGGCCGATCCGGGGCGCATGATCCAGTACGACCTCACGCCCCTCGAGGTGTACGAGGCCGTGACCCGCAGCAACATCAACGTGGGCGGCGACGTGATCGAGAAGAACGGCCAGGCCTTCGTGGTGCGCGGCATGGGCCTGCTCAACAGCGTGGCCGACATCGAGAACATCATCATCACCGCGGTGGACGGCGTGCCCATCCTGGTGAAGAACGTGGCCACCGTGCGCGAAGGCGACCTGCCCCGCGTGGGCCAGGTGGGCCTGGACGACAACGACGACGTGGTGGAGGGCATCATTGTGATGCGCAAGGGCGAGAACCCCAGCGAGGTGCTGGCCCGCGTGAAGGCGCGCATCGCCGAGATCAACACCCACGACCTGCCCAAGGACGTGCGCATGGTGACCTTCTACGACCGCGACAAGCTCATGGCGTACTGCACCGACACGGTGATGCACAACCTCGTGGAGGGCATCATCCTGGTCACCGCCATCGTGCTGCTGTTCATGGCCGACTGGCGCACTACGCTCGTGGTCTCCATCATCATCCCGCTGGCCCTGCTCTTCGCCTTCTTCTGCCTCCGCATGAAGGGCATGAGCGCCAACCTGCTCTCCCTCGGCGCCATCGACTTCGGCATCATCATCGACGGTGCCGTGGTGATGGTGGAGGGGATCTTCGTCGCCCTCGACCAGCTCGCGCACCGCGTGGGCATGGAGCGGTTCAACCGCATGAGCAAACTGGGCCTGATCCGCCGCACGGCCACCCGCACCGGCGTGGCCGTGTTCTTCAGCAAGCTCATCATCATCACCGCGCTCATCCCCATCTTCAGCTTCGAGAAGGTGGAGGGCAAGATGTTCGCCCCGCTGGCGTGGACGCTGGGCTTCGCGCTGCTGGGCGCGCTGATCTTCACCCTCACCCTGGTGCCCGTGCTGTGCGCTGCGCTGCTGCGCCGCAACGTGAAGGAGAAGCACAGCTTCATCGCCCGCTTCTTCGACACCTGGGTGTTCCGCGGTTTCCAATGGTGCTGGCGGCGGCCGCGCACCACCGTCCTATCGGCCATCGCCATCCTGGCCTTGTCGCTCTTCTCGCTGCGGTGGATGGGCAGTGAGTTCCTGCCCGAACTGAACGAGGGCGCCCTGTGGGTGGAGGCCAAGATGCCCATGAGCATGAGCCTGCCCGAGACCGTGCGCATGGTGAACACGCTCCGCGCCAAGTTGAAGGGATTTCCCGAAGTGGAAGGCGTGCTGAGCCAGACCGGTCGCAGCAACGATGGCACCGACCCCAGCGGCTTCTACTATGTGCAGATGCAGGTGAACCTGAAGCCCATGAAGGAATGGCGCAAGGGGCTCACCAAGGACAAACTGGTCGATGAGATGGACCGGGAGTTGAAGCAGTTCCAAGGGATCAACTTCAATTATTCGCAGCCGATCATCGACAACGTGGCCGAGGCCGTGGCGGGCATGAACGCCAACAACGCCGTGAAGATCTTCGGCCCCGACCTGGACGTGCTGGACACACTGGCCACACAGGTGCTGGCGGCGATCGCGCATGTGCCCGGCATCAAGGATCCCGGCGTGCTGCGCAACCTGGGCCAGCCCGAGATCCAGATCCGCCTGAGCGATACGCGCATGGCCCTCTACGGCGTGACCACCGCCGATGCCCAGGCCGTGATCGAGATGGCCATCGGGGGCAAGACGGCCAATGTGATGTACGAGGGCGAGCGCAAGTTCCCCATCCGCCTGCGCTTCCCGTACGACCACCGCAAGAACGAGGACGATATCCGCGCCCTGCTGGTGCCCACGCTGAGCGGTGCGCGCGTGGCGCTGGGCGAGATCGCCACCATCACCACCACCAGCGGTCCGGCCTTCATCTACCGCGACAACAACAGCCGCTTCATCGGCGTGAAGTTCACCGTGCGCGACCGCGACCTGGGCAGCACCATCGCCGAGGCGCAGCGGATCGTGGCACAGGCGGTGAAGCTGCCGCCGGGTTACAGCATCGCATGGACGGGCGAGTTCGAGAACCAGGTGCGGGCCGGCAGGCGGCTCACCCAGGTGGTGCCCATCAGCCTGGCGGCCATCTTCGTGATCCTGTTCATCGCCCTGGGCGACAGCCGCAACGCGGGCCTCGTGTTGATCAACGTGCCTTTCGCGCTGGTGGGGGGCATTGCCGCGCTGCACCTCACCGGCATCAACTTCGGCATCAGTGCGGGCGTGGGCTTCATCGCGCTCTTCGGCATATGCGTGCAGAACGGCGTGATCCTCGTGCAGGAATTCAACGACAACCTCCACCACCGGCTGCCATTGAACGAGGCCATCATCAGCGGTGTGCGCAAGCGTATCCGTCCCGTGGTGATGACCGCCCTGATGGCCAGCCTGGGCCTGCTGCCCGCCGCCATGAGCACGGGCATCGGCAGTGAGAGCCAGAAACCCCTGGCCGTGGTGATCATCGGCGGGCTGGTCACCGCCACGGTGTTCATCCTGCTCGTGTTCCCCCTGGTGTTCCGTGGCTTCAGGGCCCGTTCCATGGCACGGCAGCAGCGTGTTTCGGTGTCGGCCATATAGGCCTGCACGGCACGGCCCACCGCCGATGGGCGCAGGGGCGGGGCACGACGGTCGGCCCTCTGCATGAACCGCTATTTTTGCCGCCTTGAAGCTTCCGTCCGCCTTGGCGCTCATCGGCGTGTGAGGTCGGCGTAGGTCGTCAACGCATGAGCACCCGAATGGCCCGTTTCCATACCCTTACCGTATCGAGCGTACATCGTGAGACGGTGGACAGCATCGTGATCGGATTCGTCATCCCGCCGGAACTGCGGGAGGACTTCAAGTTCATCCAGGGCCAGTACGTCACCCTCAAGGTGTTCGTCAATGGAGAGGAACTGCGCCGCAGCTACAGCATCTGCAGCAGTCCGCTCGATCCCGAGGAGATCCGCGTGGCCGTGAAGCGCGTGGAAGGGGGGAGGGCCAGCACCGCCCTGGTGGAAAAGCTCAAGCCCGGCATGACCATCGAGGTGATGACACCGATGGGCAACTTCCACACGTTGCTCGACCCCGCCAACCGCAAGCATTACGTGTGTTTCGCCGGTGGCAGCGGCATCACGCCCATCCTCAGCATCATCAAGACCGTGCTGCGCGTGGAGCCCGGCAGCCGCCTCACCCTGTTCTATGGCAACACCGAGGCGGACCGCATCATCTTCCGCGCCAAGCTGGAGGAATTGAAGACCAAGCATCCGGAGCGTCTTTCGGTGCACCACATCCTCACCTACGGCAAGGACGAGGACATGCTCTTCAACGGCCTGATCACCGTGGAGAAGGCGACCGCCCTCACAAGCCGCTTCGTTCAGGACAACGCCGACACCGAGTACTTCATCTGCGGCCCCGAGCCGATGATGGTGAACGTGAGCGAAGCCCTTGAGAAGCTGGGCGTTGACAAGAAGCGCATCCACATCGAGCTCTTCACCTCACCGGTGACCACCGAGGTAAAGAAGGAGGTGCCCAAGTCCGCGGCTGCCGGTACCTTCTCCGGTGTGGCCGAGGTGAAGGTGATCTTGGACGGCCGTGAGCATGTGTTGAACATCCCGTCCCAAGGCGATGCCGTGCTGGACGCCGCGATCGAGGCCGGTTTGGACGTGCCCTATGCCTGCAAGGGCGCGGTGTGCTGCACGTGCAAGGCCCGCGTGGTGTCGGGCCAGGTGGAGATGGACATGAACTACGCCCTTACGGACGACGAGGTGGCCGACGGCTATGTGCTTACCTGCCAGACCCACCCGCGCAGCGCCCAGGTGACGATCGACTACGATCAGCACTGAGGATCGGACCGGTGGGAAAGGTCAAGGCGGGCTTACGGGCCCGCCTTGCTGTTCTCGCCGCCTTGGTCGTTCTGTTTTTGTAAGGCAGGGGAGAAGATCGTCCGTTCACTGACCGGCCTTCGCGTAGCCCGTCAGTTTGGTCTGGATGTGCGTGAGGTAGTTCTCGCTGTGGTAGAAGCCGCCCTGGTCGGCATCGTAGCGCACGATCGCCGAGGGGAAGTCGGTGTAGAACGGGTCGATGTTCGTGGCGTTCTCCGGTATCAGGTTCACGAAGCACATGTACTCCGGATAGGTCACCAGCTCCTGGGGCAGGCTGGTGTCCAGGTAGATGATCTTGCGTTGGTAGCCCGGCTTGGTCACCATCAGGGTATACCCGCGATCGATGTCCAGTTCCAGCTTGAAGCGGCCCTTCTTGTCGGCCTTGATCTTGCCCAGCTCCTCGTTGTCTCGGAATACGGTCACCTCGAAATCGTTGGAGCGCTGACCTTCAACGGTGACCTCGCCCAGCACGGGCAGGTACCAGCCATCGGCTTGGTCGCGCTTGTCGACAAGGCGTCCTTGCGCATGTGCGTACACGGTACCGCTCACCAGCAAGGCGGTGGATGCGATGCGGAAAAGACGGATCGGAGAGAGGGAGATCGACATGGTGAGGGTCCGATAAGTGGGGTGTTGTACGGGTGTGTGGCGCTCCGGGTTTCATGCGACACGTCCGAAGAAACCGGGCGATTGCTCCACGGCCTCGCTCGGGAGGGACACGTGTATCGTGGTGCCTTTGCCGAGCTCGCTGTCGGCCCAGACCTCCCCACCATGCTTCCCGACGATCCGGTGCACGATGGCCAGGCCCACGCCCGTGCCCTCGAACTGTTCCTGCTTGTGCAGGCGCTTGAAGGCGCCGAACACCTGCTGTTTGTGGGCCGCATCGAAGCCCACGCCGTTGTCCTGCACGGTGATCAAGTCGCGCCCGTTCTCGCGCCGGTGGGCGATCACGATCCTCGGCTCGAGGGTGTGGCGGGAGAATTTCAATGCGTTGGACAGGATGTTCTGCAGCACCACCTTCAGCATGGAGGCGTCGGCCAGCACGCATGCATCGGGCGCGATCTCGATATGGACCTGGCCACGACGGTCGGTGTGCGTGAGCTCCGCCACCAGGTCCTGCACGAGCGGGTGCAGGTGAACGCGCCGGAGCTCGAGTTCCCGTGTGTTCGTCTGGCTGAAGCGCAGCAGGTCGTCGACCAGCTCGATCATGCGCTGGGCGCCTTTGTGTATGCGGTTCGTCAGGGCCGTCACCTCCATATCGGAACCCTCGACATGGCTGCTGAGGTGTTCGCAAAGGGCCACGATGTTCTTCAGCGGCGAGCGCAGGTCGTGCGCCACCGTGTAGGAGAACGAGCCGAGGTCCTCCAGGGCTTCCATCAGCTGGGCCGTGCGTACGGCCACCCGCTTGTCCAGGTCGGAGTTGAGCTTGCGCAGCCGTTCTTCCTGTTGCTTCCGGTCGCTGATGTCCTTGATCATCGCTTGGAACACGTCCACCCCATGGTCGCCTTTGCCGAGGTAGGTCGATGTCATCAGGCAATCGATCACCTTCCCGTTGCGGGTGTGCAGGGTCAGGTCGATGTTGGCCCCGGCGCCCAACGTCTGCTGTGAGCGGAGGCTGGCCACCAGGGTCCGCGCGTTCTCGATATGCTCGGTGAAGCGTGAGCCGATCAATTCCTTCAGCGGCACGCCGACCAGCTTGGCGCATGCACCGTTCGCATCGATGATGCGTGCGCGACGGTCAACGAGGATGATCGGATCGGCCGAGGTGTTGAACACCTGGCAGTACCGCTGGAGCAGCACGGCGCTTTCCTCCTGCAGTTGCAGTATCTGGTACGTCTGCTTGATCCGCAGCAGCAGGTCGTTCGCATCCCAAGGCTTGGTGGCGTAGGCGTGGATCCCACCCTGGTTCACCGCGGCGATCACCGCCTCGAGATCACTGTATCCGGTGAGCAGTATGCGCCGTTTCTCAGGATACCGCTCCCGGGCGATGGCCAGGAACTCGGACCCGCTCATGCCGGGCATCCGCTGGTCGGAGATGATCACGTGCACGTTCTCCCGGTCCAGGATCTCCAAGGCCTCCGGCCCCGACGAGGCCAGATGTATGTCGAGGTCGCGACGAAAGGTGCTTTTGAAAGCCTTCAGGTTGTTCTCCTCGTCGTCGACGAAAAGGACACGGATGCGTTCCGCTGCCATCGATCAAGCGCGTTGTTGGTTCGTACGGGGCTGGCGCACGGGCAGTTCAAGCGTGAACGTGCTGCCTTCCCCCTCGGTGCTCTCCACGTGGATCCGGCCATGGTGGTCCTCCACGATCCCGTACACGATCGCCATGCCCAGTCCGGTGCCCTCGCCCACGGGCTTGGTGGTGAAGAAGGGGTCGTAGATGTGTTCCTTCACCTTGGCGCTCATCCCCACGCCATTGTCGGCAATGGACACGAGCACCTGCCCGGCTTCGGTGGCGCGCGTGGAGATGCGCACCTCCTTCACGGCCTTGTCGGTGGCGAGCACCGCCTGCATCGCGTTGGTGATGATGTTCATGAACACCTGGTTCACCCTGCCCGGATAACATTCCACCGGGGGCAGTTCGCCCAGGTCGAGCCGGATGTCCACCCTGCCCCGGTACTGTGGGCTCAGCACGGCCAATGTGCTCCGCAGCCCTTCGTTCAGGTCGGCGTTCTTCAGGTCGTCCTCGTCCAACCGGGAGAAATTGCGCAGCCCGCGCACGATCTCGGCCGTGCGATGCGAGCCTTCCGATATGCTGGCGATGATCCCGTCCAGTTCGTCGATCGACTCCTGGATGCCCAGTTCCTCCTCGTGCCTGCGCACCTCCTGCAGCTGCGTTGCGGCGTCGGGACCGTTGATCGACCGGTACTTCTCCAGCGTTCCGAGGATCTCGCTGATGTTCCGCTTCAGGGGCAGGATGTTGCTGGTGATGAAGTTCACCGGGTTGTTGATCTCGTGGGCGATGCCAGCGGTGAGTTGACCCAGCGAGGCCATCTTCTCGGCGCTCACCAGCTTGGCCTGGGTCTGCTTCAGGTGTGCGTTCGACTCCTCCAAGGCGTGGGTGCGTTCCTTCACTTTCAACTCCAGCAGGGTGTTCTGCTCCCGGATGATGCGTTCGTTCTCCTGCGAGATCGCCAGGGCCTCGGCCTGCGATTGCTCCTTTTCCCGGCGTAATATGTTGATGCGGTCGGCCAGGGCGAAGGAGAGCAGGATGCCTTCCAGTGCCGAGCCGATCGGCATGGAGAACACCGTGACCGTGTTGTACGGCAGGATGCCCATGTCCTTCAGCGAATACACCATCGTGCCCAACAGGAACATGCTCCAGGCCACCAGGAAATAGCCGCCCTGACGCGAACCCATGCGCCAGACCTTCCATGCGGTGATGTAGAGGAAGCTCGCGAACAGTCCGGCCGCAACCTGTGCCGCCCGATAGCCCAAGTAGGGGTCGATGAAGAGGAAGAGCAGCATCACCAGACCGAAGAGACCATAGAAGTACTTCGTCCAACGGTGCAGTTCGGGCGCGTTCCGCGGCGTGTCCAGGAAGCGTTTCATGAACTCGCTCGCGGCAACGGCCGTGGCGAACGTGAAGATGATCGACGCCTTCACCGAGAACCAGGTATGGTCAGGCCAGAGATAGAACTGCCCCACGCCCCAGAAGGCCAGCTGGGTGAGCATCACCAGCAGGATGTAAAGCACGTAGATGATGTAGGTACGGTCCCTGATCGAGAGGAACACGAACAGGTTGTACAGGGCCAGCGCGAGCATGATCCCGATGTAGCCCCCGATGTTCAGGTTGCGTTCGGAACGTTCGCGGGTGAAGCCCGAAGGGGTGTACACGTTGACCGGTACCTGCAGCTGCTTGGTGCTGGCCAGGCGGAACATCACGGTGGTGGTGAACCCGCTTTTGACGGGCACGTCGAACACGAATTCGTGAATGGCCAGGTCGCGGCTCCCGATCGGTTCACCCTGCCCGGTGGAGGCGAACAGCACGGGTTCGCCATCCTTCACCAGATAGAGGTCGATGGTGCCGACCTCGGCATGGTCGAATTCCACGAAGACATGGTCCTCAGGGGCGTCGTTGGTGATGTCGAACCAAGCCCAGAAGACCGACGGCGAGATGCCCAGGTTGGGCACGGGTTGATCGGCGGGCCTGGCAGCCGGGTGCTTGAAGGCCTGCTCCGCGGTCATGGTGGCCGTGCTGTCCTCCAGCAGCCACATGGAGCGTCCGACGTATTTGACGCCCTCCGAGGGGCGCACAGATGCCAGGTCCGTCCGAGGTGAGGCCGGCGAGACCTGCGATGTCAGGCACAGGAGTGCCGCGACGAGGAATTTCATCGCGGCCTCATACGCCCCTTCGCCCCTCGGGGTTACCGGAGGTCAGGCCGTTTCGCCGTAGAGGGAGCGCTCCTCCTCGATCGCGCGGTAGGCGCTCAGGTCGATCAATCGGCCGCGCAGGCGCAAGTGGTAATCGATCGTGACGGGCACCCCGTTCAGCACTTGCACGCGTTGCTGGTGCGGCCGCAGACGCAGGCTCAACAACTGCTGCCTGAAGGGGGGCAGCATCGTGCCCATGCCGATGGCGTCGGGGATCATCATGGCGATGGCCTTGATCGACGGGATGGGGTAGGTGAACGTGCCTCCATCGCCCAGGTGTTCCATGATGGTGAAGCCGGCCTTCAGCGCGTGGCGCAGCGTGTAATGGGCCACCAGGCACACCATGGTCTTCAAACCCAGCTGGTTGGCCAGGGAAACGGCGGCGAAGGCCAGGATGGTGGGAATGCCCCTGGCGGCATACCGGTTGGCGTTCCACAGGCCGCACACCTCGGCATTGCTGCCGTGGTGCAGCTCCTCCAGGGCCATGTGCACGGCCGGGTCCATTTTCACCAGGGCCTCGTGCATCGGGAGGGGGCGCCCTTCGCGGCTTACCTCCACCCGGATGCCGCCCACCATGCCATGAACGTTGGAGATGGCCACGATCACGTACGTGTCCGGATCGGTGGTCCATTTCTCCGTATTGGTGCTCACGTTGGGTATGCCGAAGTCCTCCAGCACCTGGCGGTGCCCACGCAGGAACTCGGCGCAGAGCTCCGGCTCGTCAGTGGCCTTGAATGCCTTGATCGTCAATGTTTCCATACGCTCAAATGATGGTGGGGCGGGTCCGGGTGTGCTGTGGGATCCGGGAGGCTTTGGCGGTGAGCAGCTCGTCCAGGTCCACATACCACCGACCGGAGGGGATGTGCATGTTCAGGAAGATCTTGCGGCACAGCTCGCCCGCGAGCGCACCGCCAAGCGTCACATGGCCACCCAGCTGGGGCCAGGTCACCAAGGTGCGGCCCACTTGGGGCAGCGAGGCCTTCATGCGCTCGCTCAGCGATCCCAGGTCCACCATGGCCATGATGTAGTCGTATTTCTGCGCGGGTGTCATCCCCTTGACCGCCACCGACAGGTCCAAGTGCTCCAGGAACCCGTGCATGATCGGGCGGTCGGGCTCTAGGTCGAAGCGCTCGACATCGACCAGACCACGGTCGCTGGTGTCCATCACCACCGGGATGCGCTGTTCCCGCGCCTTGAGCCGGGCCAGGATCTTGATGTCGGTGCTGTCGCACTCGTCCACCAGCACATCGAGCGGGCCGCCTTCGGTGAGGAAGCGGTCCATGTTCTCTTGTGTGAGGCCGTCGGTGAAGACCTTCACGTGCAGGTACGGGTCGAGCTCGGCGATCTCGCGCGCGGTGTTGATCACCTTCGGCGTGCCCATCTCGTGCACACCACTGCGGATGCGGTTCAGGTTGCTCAGTTCCAGCGTGTCGAAGTCGGCCAGCCGGATCTCGCCGAACGACCGCTCCAAGGCCATGGCCATGCTCACGCTTTGGCCCACGCTCAGACCCACCACGCCCACCTTCTTGGTGGCCAGCACGGCCTGTTCCTCCCGAGTGATCTTGTCCCTGTTCCGGTCGGTGCGCACACGCACGAACTCGGCCTCGTCCAGCAGATGCACCAGATTGTCGTTCCACGGGTAGTACACCCACACGCCGTAGTGCGCCGAAGGGGTGTCGCCCACATGGGCCTTCGCGGCCTCGGCAAGCTCTTCAGCGGTGAACCTTCGGTCGGGGTGGAGCGTTCGCACCAACTCGCCAAGTTGGGCATGCAGCCCATCGATGACCCGGATCCAAGGCCGCCGCTTCAGAAGCTCCTGCAATGGTGCTTCATCGGCCGGGAGCCGGAAGAACACGGGCCGGTAGCTGTTCCTGTCCAGTTCGGACGCGTCCAGTTCAGCAAGCATGGAGGTCTGCGAAGCGGTGGAGAGTATGACCGTCTTCGGCGGTGAATATAGTATGCTGCGATTTATCAACAATTAATCCACAGATTATACACCGGAACCTTTTTCCCCGGGGGACGTAGAACAGGACCCAAACAACCTGGACCTCATGGGAGAAGTAGCCCTGAAGATGCCGCCGGTTGGCAAACTCGCCACCGTGCTTTACATCGATGACGATGCCGCCAACCGCCAGGCTTTCGCGGCCGCCTTCCGCCACGACCTGCATGTGCTGACCTGTAGCGACATCACCGAGGCCATGGCATTGCTGGACAAGGAGGTGGTGCATGTGGTCATTGCCGACCAGCGCATGCCCGGCCTGACGGGCAGCCAGGTGCTGCACCTGATCAAGGAGCGCTATCCCACGGTGCGGCGCATGCTGATGACAGGCTACTCCCACATCCAAGCCGTGATCGATGCGATCAACCTCGGCGGGGTCAGTCATTACCTGACCAAGCCTTGGGATCACTCCCAGGTCATCCACGCCGTGGAGCGGGCCCATGCGGAGTTCGAGCGCGATGTGGAACGGTCGGAGTTCACCCAGCGGCTGGTCGAGGCCAACCGCCAGTTGGAGTTCGCCCTGCGCCAGCGCCTGCTTTCCTGACGTCCGGCCCATGTGATCCCCATCCGTCCATCACGCCTGCCTCGGGCGTGGCGGACGGATGGGCTTTTCTTTGTGCCATGCCGATGTCGCACCGCACCGCCATGGCCTCGATGGCGGCCCTTTTCAGCTTGTGCCTCCTTCCTGTGCACGCCCAATGCGACCGCTGGCAACAGCGGGTGCGCTACACCATGGATGTTGGTCTCGATGTGCAGGACCACAGCTACCGAGGTCGCTCCATCCTGGTGTACACCAACAACAGCCCCGACACGCTCTACGAGCTGTGGTTCCATATGTACTTCAATGCCTTCCGGCCGGGCAGTGAGATGGATGTGCGCTCGCGCACCATTGCCGACCCCGACGAGCGGGTGGGCGATCGCATCGCCGCGCTGAAGCCCGAGGAAATGGGCCGGATAGCGATCCCGGAGATGCGGCAGGACGGGCTGGCGGTGACCCTGACCGAAATGGGCACGGTGCTGAAGGCCGCCCTGGCCACCCCCCTGCTGCCGGGCAAGAGCACCACGCTCACCTACACGTTCGAAGGGCAGGTGCCCGTGCAGATCCGCCGCAGCGGCCGCCACAATGCCGAGGGCGTGGCCTACAGCATGACGCAGTGGTACCCGAAGCTCGCGGCGTACGACCAGCGGGGCTGGCATGCCTATCCGTACGTGGGCCGCGAGTTCTACGGCGTGTGGGGCGATTTCGAGGTGAACATCACCCTGGACAGCGCCTATACCGTGGCGGCCACCGGTGTGCTGCAGAACCCCCACGAGATCGGCCATGGCTACCCTGCGACCAGGCTGGTGAAGCAGAAGTCCGATGCCGCCGGACGCCTCACCTGGCGCTTCGTGGCCCACAACGTGCACGACTTCGCCTGGGCCGCCGACCCCGACTTCGTGCACACCACCACGCAGGTGCCCGACGGTCCCGTGTTCCACTTTTTCCGGAAGGACAGGAAGGAGCTGACGGAGACTTGGGAGCAGCTGCCCGCGTACATGGTGCGCGCCTGCCAGTTCATGGATGCGCACTTCGGCAAGTACCCGTGGCCGCAATACAGTTTCGTCCAAGGCGGAGATGGGGGCATGGAGTACCCCATGCTCACCCTGATCACCGGACACCGTCGCCTCGGCTCGCTCGTGGGCGTCAGTGTGCACGAATTCGTGCACAGCTGGTACTATGGTGTACTGGCCAGCAACGAGGGGCGCTTCCCGTGGATGGACGAGGGCTTCACCGAGTATGCGGGGGCCAAGGTGATGGAGGAATTGTTCCCGCGTGGGGGCGACCCGCATGCCAGCTCCATATCGGGGTATGCCCGCCTGTTGAAGGATCCCGCCCACGAGCCGCCCAGTGTACATGCCGACCATTTCCTCACCAACAGGGTGTACAGCAACACCGCCTACAGTTTCGGCGAGATGTTCGTGCACCAGCTCGGGGCCGTGGTGGGGGAGAAGACCTTGATGCAAGGTCTGCGCCGCTACTATGATGTGTGCGGCTTCAAGCATCCCGAACCGATCGACTTCGAGCGGGTGATGGAAAAGATGAGCGGGGTGGAACTGGACTGGTACTTCGACCAGTGGATCAACACCACGCGCAAGCTGGACTACGGGATCCACAGTGTGCTGGAGGCTGACGGACAGGTCAGGATCGTGCTGCAGCGCCATGAGGAGATGCTGATGCCCGTTGACCTGCGGATCGACCGCCGTGATGGTGGCGTGGTGCATTTCCACATCCCGCTTTCGCTCATGCGCGGCGCACGCCCCGCCGATGGCGACCGCGAGCGCGCATCGGTGCTGCCCGCCTGGCAATGGACCGACCCCTTCTACGCGTTCACCCTGCCCATTGCCCTCGCTGACATCGCAGCGGTCACGATCGACCCGCTGCAACGCACGGCCGACGTGGACCGTGACAACGACCGGTTGGTGTTGCCCGAAGGCAGTGGCGGGTTCACGCGGCCATAGGAAGCACGCATTTTATCGCCGTCGGTCGCACGGGCCTACACCAGGACCTCCTCTTCCTTGTACCCCCTCACCAGTTTCTGCTGCAGTTCCACTGGTACGGGCTGGTAGGAGTGGAAGCGTTCCGTGTAGGTGCCCCGGCCTTGGGTAAGGCTGCGCAGGGTGGTGCTGTAGCGGTCCAGCTCGGCCAGCGGTGTCAGGGCCTTGATGATCTGGTAGCGGCCCTGCGTGTCCATGCCCGTCACCACGCTGCGTCTGCCCTGCAGATCGGTCATCACATCGCCCATGAGCTCGGCGGGCACGCGCACATCGATCTCTTGGATCGGTTCCAGCAACTGCGGGGCCGCGTTCACGAACGCCTCCTTGAACGCCATGAGCCCTGCGATCTTGAAGCTGATGTCGTTGCTGTCCACGGGGTGCATCTTGCCGTCGTACACCACCACACGGATGTCGCGCGCCGGTGAGCCGGTCAGCGGCCCGCGCTCCATCTTCTCCATCACGCCCTTGAGGATGCTGGGCATGAACTTGCTGTCGATCACCCCGCCCACGATGCAGTTGTAGAAGGCCAGCACCCCGCCGGTGGGCAGGTCGAGGAAGTTCTTGCTGCGCACGCTCACCCCTTCTGGCTCGGGCATGCCGTCGTACCACGGCTCAATGCGCAGGTGCACCTCGGCGAACTGCCCCGCGCCACCGGTCTGTTTCTTGTGCCGGTAGCTGGCCTCGGCGCTGCGGCGGATGGTCTCGCGGTAGGGGATGCGCGGGCTGCTGTAGGTAACGTCCACCTTGTAGTGGTGCTGCAGCGTCCACTTCAACAGGGCCAGGTGCAGTTCGCCTTGGCCGCCCACGGTCTGTTGCGCCGTTTCCCGGCTGTAGCCCAGCACGATCGTGGGATCCTCCTTCTGGATCTCCAGCAGGGCGGCATGCAGTTTTTCATCGGCCTTGCTGTCGCCGGCCTGCACCACCTGGCGGATCCGCGGTTCGGGGAAGGCCACCGGTAGCAGGCGTACGGGGTGGCCGGGGGCGTGCAGCGTATGTCCGGTGGCGGTATCCTTCAACTTGATCGTACCGCCGATGTCGCCGGCCACCAGGCGCTGCACGTGCTTGCGTTCCTTGCCCTCCATGATGAAGAGCTGATTGATCCGCTCGGTGCTGCCGGTGCTGCTGTTCACCAGGTCCATGCCTTCCTTCACCTCGCCGCGCATCACCTTGAACAGGGAGATGTGGCCCGCGCGCGGCTCGATCACCGTTTTGAAGGTGAACAGTACCGGCGGTCCGTCGGTGGTACAGGCCAGGGTGCCGCCGCCCTCCACCGGCTCGGGAGGCATCTCGGTGGCCGAGGGGGCCACGTTGTCGATGAAGCCCATGAGCCGACCGCTGCCCATGTTGCGCAGCGCGCTCAGGCAGAAGACCGGGAAGCAGGTGCGCGCCATCATGCCCTTCTTCAGGCCCAGCCGCATCTCGTCCTCGTCCAGTTCACCCTTCTCGAAGTAGTGCTCCATCAGGGCTTCGTCGTTCTCGGCCGCCCGCTCCACGAGCTCCTTGTGCAGGGCCTCGGCGCGCTCCTTCTCGCTGGCGGGAATGGGCTGTTTCTCGGGTTTGCCGCCAGCGTCCTTGAACACGTACATCGTCATTTTCAGCAGATCGATGATGCGGTGGAAGCCTTCGCCCTGCTCCAGCGGGTATTGCATCACGGTGACGGCGTTGCCGAAGTGGTCCCTGGCCTGCGCCACCACCGTGTCGAAGTCGGCGTTCGTATGGTCGAGCCGGTTCACCCCGATGATCACCGGACGGTGGTAGCGGTGCATGTGCTCCCAGATCAGGTCGGTGCCCACTTCCACACCGTGGTGGGCATCGATCAGCAACAGGCAGGTATCGGCCACGCGCAGGGCGGGCGCCATTTCGCCCACCAGGTCGTCGAGCCCCGGGGTGTCCAGGATGTTGATCTTGTAATTGCGCCATTCCGTGTGCATGCAGCTGGTGCGGACGCTGCTGCCGCGTTCGTGCTCCAGCTCGTGGTGATCGCTCACGGTGTTCCTGTCCTCGACCCGGCCGCGGCGTGTGATCAGACCCGCCTCGAAGAGCATGGTTTCGGCCAGCGTGGTCTTGCCGCATCCGTGGGCTCCCAGGATGGCGATGTTCTTGATGTGTTTCGCATCGAAGACGTTCATGGCGCAAGGGGTTTTGCGTTCCGGTGTGCCATCACGGCCACCCGAACGCAGTGTGGAACATGAAAAAGAACGGCCGCCGTTACCAGCGGAGGTTTGAATATAGTGCGTGCGGCCCCGAAAGCGAACACCCCGCCATTGGCGGGGGGTTCGTAGGGTGGAATAGTCGTACGCGTCAGTTCAGTGCTTCCATGGCACGATCGCCCTGCAGGCGTTTGAACCGGGCCATCACTTCATCGTAATTGGCGGGAAGGTTCAGGTCCTTCATCGGGTCGAACGACAGTTTGCTGCCATCGTTGTAGGAGGCGTAGCCGCGCTCGGTCGGCCGCTGCGATGCCTCCGCACCGCTCTCCCCGCTGCTCTCTTCTTGAAGGTTCATCGTTTTCATGGTTCCGTTCCTTGCTCGTCAGGCTTGCAGTCCGGCCGAGGGCTTAAATATACACCATGGCGGTGGAAAAGTAAACCACCGCGCATAGACCCGACCGATCACTTTTGCACCATGCGCTACCTGGTTCTCCTCATCGGCCTTCTGTCAGGCATCCCCAGTGTCCATGCCCAGTTCAACGACAAGGGCACTTTCCACGCGTCCATTGGCATGGCGCTGGGCGCCCATGCCACGGAATACGAGCGCACCATTCACATACTGGGCGTTGAGGTTACAAGCCGCAAGAGCGATGCTGCGGCCACCTTTACATTCCCGATCGAGGCGCATTATGGCCTGGCCCGGATCTTCAGTCTTGGGTTGAACATCGAGCCGGGCGTATACATCGACAGCGTCGCCACGCGCAGGAACGGCCTCATGCTCCTGGGCCTGGAACCCCGCTTCTACATCGTGAACAAGGACCGCTTCGCGTGGACGGCCTCGCTGTACTTCGGCAACACCCGGCTGCGCATCGACGACAAGGATGGCCCCAACACCAGCTCGGCCGTGTACCGGGGCGGACACTTCGGCGTGGGCACCAGCGTGATCTTCGCCTTCTCCGATATGGTCGGGCTTCAGCTTGGCCTGCGCTCCCTCAATACCACCCTGCCCCTGCGCTCGTACGAGATCAATGGGCAAAGCCTCTCATCCGATCAGTTCAAGGCCGAGTTGAAGACACGCGGGACCCTGTTCCAGACCAGCCTCTGCTTCCGGTTCTGAGCCCAGAGCGGTCGATCTTTGGTCGCTGGGGCGGGTCTCTGACGACCAGCAACGAACGACCAGCGATTTCCCACCCCCGATCACATGCTCGCCACAGTTTCGGCCTTGTAGGCCCCGGCGGCCAGCTTGTCCTTCACGGTCTTGAAGTGCGTCACCGTGTAGTTCACATCCTCCAACGTGTGCACGGCGGTGGGGATCAGGCGCAGCAGGATCACGTCCTTCGGCACCACGGGGTACACCACGATGCTGCAGAAGATGCCGTGGTTCTCGCGCAGGTCCACGATCACGTTGGTGGCCTCGGGGATGTTGCCCTTCATGTACACCGGCGTCACGCAGCTGTTGGTGTTGCCGATGTCCATGCCGGCCTCCTTCAGACCCGACTGCAGGGCGTTGGTGATGGTCCACAGCTTCTGGCTCAGCTCGGGCATGGTGCGGATCATCTCCAGGCGCTTCAGGGCACCGATCACCACCGGCATCGGCAGACTCTTGGCGAAGGTCTGGCTGCGCATGTTGTAGCGCAGGTACATGATCACGTCCTCGGGACCGCTCACGAACGCGCCGATGCTGGCCATGGCCTTGGCGAAGGTGCCGAAGTACACGTCCACACCGTCCATCACACCCTGTGCGTCGGCCGTGCCACGGCCGTCGCGGCCCATCATGCCGAAACCATGCGCGTCGTCAACGAACAAGCGGAAGTTGTACTTCTCCTTGAAGGCCACGATCTCCTTCAGCTTGCCCTGGTCGCCGGCCATGCCGAACACGCCCTCGGTCATCACCAGGATGCCGCCGCCCGTGGTGGCGGTGATCTTTTTGGCGTGCTCCAGCTGCTTCTCCAGGCTGGCCATGTCGTTGTGCTGGAACACGAAACGCTTGCCGTGGTGCAGGCGGGCGCCATCGATCATGCAGGCGTGGCACTCGCTGTCGTACACCAGCACGTCGTGGCGTGAGAGCAGGGCCTCGATCGCGCTCATGCAGCCTTGGTAGCCGTAGTTCAGCAGGAAGGTGTCCTCCTTGCCCAGGAAGTCGCTCAACTCATCCTCCAGCTGTTCGTGGTACTTGGTCTGTCCGCTCATCATGCGCGCACCCATCGGGTAGGCCATGCCCCACTGGGCGGCGGCCTCCGCGTCCACCTTGCGCACCTCGGGGTGGTTGGCCAGGCCCAGGTAGTTGTTCAGGCTCCATACCAGCACGGGCTTGCCGCGGAAGGTCATGTGCGCACCCAGTTCCCCTTCCAGTTTGGGGAAGCTGAAGTAGCCGTGGCTGTTCTTGGCGTGGCGGCCGATGGGGCCGAGGTCTTTGCGGATCTTGTCGAAGATGTCGTTCATGTGCGGTGCCGCGTGCGGGCGGCTGGTTGATGGCGGCGGCCCCCGGGAAGCGGCGGCCCAAGCCGTGGCAAATGTAACCGGCGGGGAATGATAGGGGAAGGGGAGGGGATGGCTGTCGAGCCGCAGGGGCGTCCGCTCATCGCTGCGCAAAGCCTCGCGAGCAGGGGGCAGACCCGGCGGAGATCGGGGACACACTGCGACGGTCAGGAATCACCGGTATCGACTGGACCGTGGCCGGCAAGGTGAAGGCCGTACACCGCCCCACCAGCAGCGGCAAGCACAACCTGGTGTTCGGTTATGGCGCCAGCGAACAACGCATCCTGAAGGAAGTGCAGGACGATGAAGGCGAACCCCTGTACCGGGAGCACTACATTCGTGATGCGCAGGGCAATGTGATGGCCATGTACCGGCATACCATAGGGGCGGGGAGCTTGAAGGTGACCGAGCGCCCGATCTACGGCTCATCGCGCGTGGGTACGGATGCCTACGAGGGGGAGNTGGCGGGGCACCCGC
>JGI12383J13903_1000483_pt1 | contig 28851 bp, 26 predicted proteins | sample Passage237B_FD_13903 | JGI IMG/M metagenome (IMG submission 13903)
GATGAACACGGATGAATACCCGACGCATCCGTGTCCATCCGCGTTCATCTGCGGTTGGATTTGAATTAGGAAAGAGGTCTAATACTTCAACCAGTAGTACATCGACTTCACGTACTCATTGTTCACCATCAACAGGCCCTCCTCGCTTTCCCACCACCGCGCGGGATCGTAGTTGAGCGACGCAGCGGGCCGCAGCACCACGGTTACCGGCCGCCCTTCCAGCCGTTTGCGGAACACGCGTTTGATCCGTCGCAAATGGAAATCGGTGCTGACGATGATGATGGTATCGTGGCCGTGCGTGGTGGCGTGATCCAGGATGGCGCCCGCTTCTTCCCACGTGCTCGAGCCTATCGGCAGCTCCTCGATGCGTTCAGGCGGAACCCCGCAACCCTCCAGCACCTGGCGCCCGAGGGCGGCATCGTTCAGGGCGATCCCTTGCAGTTGCAACGTGCTGTTGATGATCTCGCCGATGCTCACCGCCTTGGGCGCGTATCCCTCGTTCACCAGACGCGCCGTCGCGATGCCGCGTTCCAAGGGCGCACCGCCGAGCATGTACACGGCATCGGCATGCACCAGCGGATCGGGAACGATGAGCCGGTCGCCGAGCGCGCGCAACAAGGGAAAGCGGAAGAGCCAGCCCGCCACGGCCAGGACCACGAGCACGGCCACGACCCGTCCCCAGCGACGGCCCCTCCACGCGGATGCGGTGCTCTGCTGCATGTGTGATCAGTAGGTGCCGCTGCGACGGCGCACCACCCATTCGATGGTGAGCAGCGCCAGGATCGCGAAGAACAGCCAGCGCAGGCCGATCAGGTCGCTGAAGCTGGCATGGGCATAGGAGCGGGCCACGAGATCGCGCTGGCCCCGCACCACGTCGGGCAACGTGCCCACTTCATCGGGGCGCACCATGCGGCCGCCGGTCTGCGCAACGATGTCGGCCCACAGCCCGTGATCGGCCACGGTGCTCAGTTGTTCCGCCATCAGCGCCGTCACCACCAGTTCGCCCGAATCGGTGTGGCGCTTGCCGTCCAGGGTCACCTGGGCCGTCCATGTGTAGTGCCCGGCGGGCAGGCGTCCGGCGTCGAGGCGGTAGGTACTGCCCGAAGGACTGAAGGTGTATGGGAATTCGCGGCCCTCCTCGTCCTTCAGCACGATGGTGGCCTCGCTGGTGTTCACCGGCTCGAAGGCCGCGTTGTACAGTTCGGCGGTGATGATGATCGGGTCGCTGGTGGTGAAGGTGGTGGCGTGCTCCACACGGAAGCGATCGCGGTCCACCTTGAGCGCGAGGAATTGCACCAGCTTGTGCACGAGCCGGTCGAAGTGGACGTGCGAGCCGTTCATCTGCAGGTCGGTGAGGCGCCAGCGCCAGAGACCCTCGCCGCAGATCGTGGCCATGCGCCGTTCGCCCTGCTGGGTGAGGGCGATGAGCGGATAGGCCGTGCGCACCGCTCCGATGCGTTGCTGCAACAGCGCGGTGGCCGAGCGGCCCAGCTCGTACTGACCGAAGGGCACCTGCAGCGGCGGGAAACGCTCGATGGTGCGCTGCTGGTCGGGGTCGATGGTGAAGTAGGCGAACTCGCGGTTCAGTGCGGCCTGCGCATCGGTGTACATGGGCCGTGCGCCCGACACCTGCACGCCGCTGCCTTGTGCGTTGAAGGTGTTCATGTCCATGCCCCCGCCGAGCACGAAGCACAGCGGCACCTTCGCGGCCTGCGCCTGTTGCAGCACGTTGGCGATGCCATGTCCGGTGGAGGGCAGCTGGTGCAGGATGATCAGGTCGTAGCCGTCCACGGGCTCGTTGAAGCTGCCGGCGTATGCGATCTCGGTGGTGTAGCCCTCCAGGCCGCCCAGGGCCAGCCGCAGCGCGCCGAGGTCGGGGTGGGGGGCGGCGCCCAGCAGCAGGATGCGCTGACGGTCGTCGAGCACTTCCACCAGGACCTCCTGCGTGTTGTTCACATCCACGGCCTCCTCGTCGATGCTGCGCACCGTCACGGTCATGCGTTGCAGGCCGGGTTCGGTGGCCTTGATGGAGAAAGGCACTTCCACGCTCCACGGATCGCCGGTCACGGTGATGTCCTGCCCGGCGACCTCGCGCCCCTTGTGCAGCACGCTCAAGCGCGAGCGCTTTCCCTTCAGATGACGGGCCTCCACACGGGCCAGCAGGGGGAACTCGTTGCCGAGATAGCTGATCCGGTTGTGTTCCACGGCGCGCAGCAGCAGGTCGGGACGCACGGTGGTGTCGCCCAGGGCGATGGCGTACACGGGTACACCCAGGCGTGCGGCCTCCAAACGCGGGTCGCGGCCACGGTTGTAGATCCCGTCGCCGTCGATGATCACCGCGCCGAGGTCGGGCCCGCTCATGCGGTCGTGCACCGCGCGGAACAACTGCCCGATGTCGGTGAGCCCGTCCTGTTGGTCGAAGTGCAGTCCGTCCTGGGTGCCGCTGCCGTAGGTGAGGTGGCGCACCTCATAGGTCTCGCCCAACTGGTCGGACAATTCCTCCAGGGCGCTCTTGTAGCGGCCGCGGAGGGCGGCGGTATCGCCCGTGGCCAGCAGCGAGGCGGAGCCGTCGTGCGCGATCACCACCACGGGCTTGCGCACCTCACGTACGAGTATGCGCACCATGGGTTCGAGCAGGAAGAAGGCGATCAGCGCGATGGCGAGCGCACGCACCGCGCCCAGCACCCAGGGCAGCTTGCCCGGCAGCGGCGCCTTCCCATCGGACCGGCGGTAGAGCGCCCACGCCAACGCCACGCCCAACGCCAGGCACAGCGGGGCCAGCCAGAGGCTATGGACGGTGGTCAGGTTCATGGGGCGGATGGTGGTTGTCGGTTGGTGGCTGCCAGGCTTCCTGGGAGCGCCGACAACCATCCACTGACAACTTGGGACTCTCGGCCATCACGTCAACATCCCGCCGCACACGTGCAACGTTTGCCCGGTGATGTACGAGCTGAGGTCGCTGCCGAGGAACACGCATGCGTTGGCCACATCGGTGGGGGTGCCCCCGCGCTTCAGGGGAATGCCCTCGCGCCATTGCTCCACCACCTTCTGGTCGAGCGCGCCGGTCATCTCGGTCTCGATGAAGCCCGGAGCGATCGCGTTGCTGCGGATGTTGCGGCTGCCGAGCTCCAGCGCCACGCTCTTGGTGAAGCCGATGATCCCGGCCTTGCTGGCGGCGTAGTTGGCCTGGCCGGCGTTGCCCTTCACGCCCACCACGCTGCTCATGTTGATGATGCTGCCGCTGCGCTGTTTCAGCATGGTACGCATCACCGCCTTGGTCATGTTGAAGACGCTCTTCAGGTTGGTCTGGATCACCGCGTCGAAGTCGGCCTCGCTCATGCGCATGAGCAACTGGTCCTTGGTGATGCCGGCGTTGTTCACCAGCACGTCGAGTCTGCCCCAGGCCGCCACCACCTCGTCCACCGTCTTCTGCGCCTGCTCGAAGTCGCCCGCATCGCTCTGGATCGCGAGCACCTTGCGGCCGTACTTGGCGGCCAGCTCGGCGGCGGCGGCGTTCGCCCGATCGGGGCTGCTCACATAGGTGAAGGCCACGTCGGCGCCTTCCTCCAGGAAACGTTCCACGATGCCACGGCCGATGCCGCGCGAGCCCCCGGTGATCAGGGCGGTCTTGTTGTCGAGTAGTGCCATGTGCTGGGCCGCCGGAGCATTGGTCCACGGCGACCCGGCGAAGATAGAGGCCGTGCCCCGACCGGTCGTTGCGGGCGTGGGGGAGTTTGCTTTCTTTGGGATCATGGCGCTCCTGACCCGATCCCCGGAAGCATGGGCGACCATGCTGCTCGTTCTCGCCGCGTTCGGTTGCGGCGGTGATCGTACGATGGGCGACGAGCAGCCCGTGGCCGACGATACGGTCGTTCCACCCGCGACACCCCTGATGGAGGCCCTGACCGGCCAATGGATGCCTGCGGATTACTGCGATTGCCTGGCGCGTGAGCGTTCGCACTACGCCTGCAAGGATACCGTCGCGGAGGTCTTCGTGATGTACGTGGACCGACATGGTGCCGACAGCCTGGTGTGGACCTACATCACCACGCACGAGGCGGGCCCCATCGCCATGCTCGCCCACGATGCGGCCACGGACGCGTTCATGCACCGACCGACCGCCGACGATCACATCGGGTACGAGGTGGTCGATATCCGCTCCGCCGGGAAGGATGCGATGGACTTCCGTTCACGGCCCGATGCGCCGCCGCGACGGTTCGTCCGTGTGGCCGATGCGGAGAGGATGATCAACGGGACCCTGCTCGCGGGCAGCTACGTGTTGGACGATGGCGGCGTGGTGCATTTCCATGCGGACGGCCATGTGACGGGCCTGGACGCGGTGAAGCAATATTCGGTGCTGGTGGACCTGACCGAAGGACTGGAAGATCGTGATATCGTGTTCCTGTACACCGATGATCTGGACTGGGGCACGCATGCCTACCACTTCAAGCACGATGGCGATGAGCTGCTCCTGTACCCCATGCGGGCCACGGAAGAGCCTTATGTGTTCGAGATGCAGGAGATGAAGTACCGGATGCGCGCGCAGCGTTGAAGCCTTGGCACATGCTGATACCACGCCACTGGGTGAAGATCGTCGCCGACCTGCAGGTCGACGGACACGTGCAGCGTTCGCATTTCTGGGGTTGGTCCAACAGCTCCGAGGCCGAGGCCATTGAGCGGGCCCGACAGCGGGCGACCTTCGTGCAGGCCCGGATCGATGGCAACCCTTTCGACCACGCCGAGGACTACGAGGTGCCCATTCGCGAGGAGGTCCTGTCGGAGCTGCGGAGCGATGCGGTCGTCACGCGGAACCGGTACGGCGCCGAGGTGCTGAACTGTGCGCGGCTGGTGATGCTCGATGTGGACCATGCGCCGAGCCCGGGCTTCTGGCGATCGTTGTTCTCCCGCGACAAGCGCACGCCCAAGCAGCGCATGCTCGACCATTTGGTGTCGGCGATCCCGACGCTTGACCGTGGCCTGGGCTACCGCATCTACGAAACGCACAACGGCTATCGCGTGATCGTCACCGGCAGGGAGATGGCCCCCGCCGATCCAGCCGTGCAGGCCATGTGCCGCGCGATGAATTGCGATGCGCTCTATGTGAAGCTGTGCCTGAAGCAGGATTGCTTCCGCGCCCGGCTCACACCGAAGCCTTCGCGCATCCGCCAACGGGCCATCCGCCTGCGTTTTCCTTACGACCAGGACATGTCGGACGCCTTGAGCGAATGGCTGCCCGTTTACCACGAGCGCAGTGAGCGGTACGCCGTGTGCCGGTTGGTGCAGGTGATCGGCCCCGACGATCCCGACCGCATCGTGCGCTGCCACGACGAGCGTACGCGCTGCTTCTCGGAACTGCCCTTGGCGTGATGCGCATGGGCGCGGACCGGTGCTCCCGAAGGGGGGCATTCAAAAAGCAAAGGGCACCCATCGGATGCCCTTCGTCGATCCGTTCAGGGATGGGCTCAACCGAGCACCTCCTTCACCTTCGCGCCGATCAATGCGGGGCTGTCCACCACGTGGATACCGCATTCGCGCATCACGGCTTTCTTCGCCGCAGCGCTCTCGTCGGCACCGCTCACGATGGCACCGGCGTGGCCCATGGTGCGGCCTTTGGGCGCGGTCTCGCCGGCGATGAAGCCGATCACGGGTTTCTTACAGTTGGCCTTGATCCACTTCGCGGCCTGGATCTCCAGGTCGCCGCCGATCTCGCCGATCATCACGATCGCCTCGGTCTCGGGGTCGTTGGCGAAGAGCTGCACGGCTTCGAGGGTGGTGGTGCCGATGATCGGGTCGCCACCGATGCCGATGGCCGTGGTGATGCCCATGCCGGCCTTCACCACTTGGTCGGCAGCCTCATAGGTGAGCGTGCCCGACTTCGACACGATGCCCACCTTGCCTTTCTTGAACACGAAGCCGGGCATGATGCCCACTTTGCATTCGTCGGCGGTGATCACGCCGGGGCAGTTGGGGCCGATGAGCGTGCAGCCCTTGCCGCGGATGTACTCGCGCGCCATCACCATGTCCTTCACCGGGATGCCTTCCGTGATGCACACGATCACCTTGATGCCCGCTTCGGCGGCCTCCATGATCGCGTCGGCGGCGAAGGGGGGAGGCACGAAGATGATGCTCACGTCGGCCCCGGTGGCCTTCACCGCATCGCTCACTGTCTCGAACACGGGCCGGTCCAGGTGCGTCTGACCGCCCTTGCCCGGTGTCACCCCCCCCACCACGTTGGTGCCGTACTCGATCATTTGCGTGGCGTGGAAAGTGCCTTCGCTACCGGTGAATCCTTGTACCAGGACCTTGCTGTTCTTGTTGACGAGTACGCTCATTGGGGTATGGGGACGGATTTGCGGCCGCTAATGTAACCCCGTGCTGGAAAGCGGGGTGGGGAGGAAGGGCGAAGGCTGAGGTGGAAAGGTCGGAGGGGGGGAAGAGGTTCCNGGTGGAGCGGAAGTCCATCCTTCGCCCGTTGTCCTTCGCCCCTTTTCAGCCCTCGCCCTGCTCTACCCCTTATGCGCCAGGTCCGAATTGCGCTGGTAGGCGTAGACGTAGTAGAGGGTGCCGAGCATGATCAGGCCCGAGCTCACGTAGGGCAATGCGTGGTGCCACCCGTAGAAGCGGCCGCCCAATGCGGGGCCCACGATGCGTGCCAGCGACCCGAAGCTCTGGTTGGTGCCCAGCACCTCGCCCTGCTCGTGCTGATGGGCGTTCGCGCTCAGGCGTGCCAGCAGGGTGGGGCTCAGGCAGCCGTTGCCCACCGCCAGCAAGGCGATGGACACGATGCTCAGCGGCATGAACCACGAATTGTTCGGGATGAAGGCGATCATCGTCAGGCCCACGGCCACCATGCCCGCGCCCCAGCCCATCAGGTGGCGCTGCCCGAACACCCGCTGCAGCAGGCCGATCATGCCGCCCTGCACGATCGCCGAGCCCACGCCCACCAGGGTGAACATCAGACCGATGTCGGACTTGTCCAAGCCGTAGTCGTCGAACCACAGCATGGCCACCGTCATCTGCATCATGCTGAAGGCGGTGATGTAGATGAAGCTGATGATGTACAGGTCGCGGAACCGGCCGTCCTTCAAACCCTTGATCGCACCGGCCACCGGTCGGATGCGCAGCTTGGCGTTGGAGCGTTCATGGAGCGATTCGGGCAGGAGGAACCATACGGCCAGGAGGTTGGCCAGGCAGAGCAGTGCCGCCACATAGCCCACCCACAGCACACCGAGCTTGTCGAACACGATGCTGCCCAGTGGCGGGCCGAAGATGAAGCCCAGGCCGAATGCGGCGCCGATGATGCCCATCGCCTTGGCGCGCCCCTCGGGCGGGGTGATGTCGGTGATGTAGGCCTGCGCCGCGGTGATGTTGCCCGAACCCACACCGGTGAGCATGCGGCTGGCGATGAGCACGAACAGGGTGGTGGCGTGGGCGAACATCACATAGCTCGCGGCCGACAGCGCGAGCGCGGCCATGATCACGGGCCGTCGGCCGTACCGGTCGCTCAACGTGCCCCAGAACGGGGTGAAGATGAACATCATCAGGCTGAACAATGCGCCGGTATCGCCCACCAGGGCCTCGCTGGCGTTCAGCTCACGCGCATAGATGGGCACCACAGGAACGAAGATGCCGAAGCCCACCAGATCGATGAAGATGGTGAAGAAGAGGATGATCGGCCGGCGGTCCATGGCGTTGTGGGCCGCGAAGTTCGGTGGGATGCGTCGTGGTCCGTCGCCCGCCGATCACGATCTGCTGCCGACCATGTAGTTGCTACGACGTGGTTCGTCGGCCACCGCCGACCGTCGCCGCGAACCCGTCATGCATGGCGGTCACCGCGAGGTCTTGCGCAGTGGTGCGCGGCAACGTGGAGCGGAACTCCTACTGGTCCACCCGCTCCACGCTCCTCACCCCGTTCACCCGCTTGAGCTTCTCCATCAGTGCGTTCAGGTGGTCGGTGTCGTGCACGTAGGCCATCACCTTGCCTTCGAAGATGCCATCGTTGCTCTCGAAGCTGATGGCGCGCATGTTCACGTTGTGCTCGTGGCTGATGATGGTGGTGATCTTGTTCACGAGGCCCACTTCGTCGATCCCGCTGAACTTGATGCCGGCGAGGAACTCCACGGTGTTCTTGCCCTTCCAGCGGGCCTTCACGATCCGGTAGGCGAAGTTGCTCATGAGCTGCACCGCGTTGGGGCAGTTCACGCGGTGGATCTTGATCCCCTCGTTCACGGTGATGAAGCCGAACACGTCGTCGCCGGCGATGGGGTTGCAGCAGCTCGAGAGTTTGTAGTCGATCTTCTGCAGGTCGTCGCCGATCAACAGGGTGGCGTTCTTGTCGCCACGGATCTCGGCCACCACTTCCTCCAGCGTGCGATCGTCCTCGCTGCGACGCACCTTCGGCAGTACGAGGCGGCCGTTCTTCACCGCCACGTTGCCCAGGGCCTCCAGGCGGATGGTGCCGCGGGCCACCTGGTAGTAGAGCTCGGTGGGGGTGTTGCTGCGGAAATGCTCCACCAACTGGTTGATGTTGGCGGTGTCGGTCTTGGCGCCCCATTTGCGCAGGGCGCGGGCCACGGCCTCGCGGCCCACCACGGCGAGCTTCTTCTTCTGGTCGCGCAGGGCCTGCTTGATCCGGTGGCGGGCCTTGGCGGTCACCACGTAGTTCAGCCAGTCCTCCTTGGGTTGCTGCTTGCGGCTGGTGATGATCTCGATCTGGTCGCCGCTGCGCAGGGGCTGGCTCAGGGGCACCAGCTTGTGGTTCACCTTGGCGCCGATGCATTGGCGGCCGATCTGGCTGTGGATGTCGAAGGCGAAATCCAGTGCGGTGGCACCGGCGGGCAGGCTGCGCATCTCGCCCTTGGGGGTGAACACCACGATCTCGTCGCTGTAGAGGTTCAGCTTGAAATCGTTCACGAAGTCGAGGGCGTCGGTGCTGGGGTCCTCGAGCACTTCGCGGATGCGGTTCAGCCACATGTCCAGCCCCGAGCTCTGGTCGTCACCGTCCTTGTAGCGGTAGTGCGCGGCGAGGCCCATCTCGGCGATCTCGTCCATGCGGCGACTGCGGATCTGCACCTCCACCCAGCGCCCGCCGGGGCTCATCACGGTGGTGTGCAGGCTCTCGTAGCCGTTGGCCTTCGGCAGGCTGATCCAATCGCGAAGGCGGTCGGGGTTGGGCTGGTAGAAGTCGGTGACGATGCTGTACACCTTCCAGCAGTCGGCCTTCTCCAACTCGGGTTTGGTGTCGATGATGATGCGGATGGCGAACACATCGTACACCTCCTCGAAGCTCACGTGCTTCTTCAGCATCTTGTTGTAGATGCTGTGCACGCTCTTCGGCCGTCCCTTGATCTCGTACGTGAAGGCCTCGCGGTCCAGCGCCTTGCGGATGGGCAGCGTGAAGCGGCTGATGAAGCGCTTGCGCACGGCCTCGCCCTTCTTCAGCTTGGAGGTGATCTCCTCGTGTATCGCGGGCTCCTTGAACTTGAGCGAGAGGTCCTCCAGTTCGCTTTTGATGTTGTACAGGCCCAGGCGGTGCGCCAGCGGCGCATAGAGGTACGAGGTCTCGCTGGCGATCTTCAACTGCTTGTCGCGCGGCTGATGGTCCAACGTGCGCATGTTGTGCAGGCGGTCGGCCAGCTTGATCAGGATCACCCGCACGTCCTGCGCCAGGGTGAGGAGCACCTTGCGGAAGTTCTCGGCCTGGATGCTCCCGGTCTGGAACTGCATGCTCCCGATCTTGGTGAGGCCGTCGATGATGGTGGCCACCGTGGGACCGAACAGGTCGCGCACGTCGTCCAGGGTCAGGTCGGTGTCCTCCACCGTGTCGTGCAGCAGCGCGGCCACCACACTGGTGGTGCCCAGCCCGAGCTCCTCGGAGCAGATGCGGGCCACGGCGATGGGGTGGTAGATGTAGGGCTCTCCGCTCCTGCGCCGTTGGTGCTTGTGGGCTTCCACGGCGATGTTGAAGGCCTTGCGGATCTGCCGGGTGTCCTCAGGGGTGCGTTCGCCCTTGATCGAGCGCAGCAGGCCACGGTAGCGACGCAGGATCTCGGCCCGCTCGGCCACCGGATCGATCACCGGTGCCGCGGGTCGGGTCGTTGCTACGGTGTTGTCGTCGGTCCGCGTGCCCTTGTCCATGTGCGTATGCAAAGGTAGCGGCGCGCGGGGGGCGGGAGGGTGGTCAGGATCGGATCGCGGGCAACACCCTGCCGCTCACTTCGCCGAAGCCGATGTGTACACCGTTCTTCTCGCAGTGGCCGCGCATGATCACCGTGTCGCCATCGTGGATGAACTTCCGCTCGGTGCCATCGGCGAGGGTCAGCGGTTTGGTGCCGCGCCAGGTGAGTTCCAGCATGCTGCCATAGCTGTCGGGCGTGTCGCCGCTGATGGTGCCGCTGGCCATCATGTCGCCCCGGCGCACGTTGCAGCCGTTCACCGTGTGGTGGGCCAGCTGCTGGGCCATGCTCCAGTACATGTGGCGGAAATTGCTCCTGCACACGGTGGTCTCGGCGCCGCCCTCGGGCAGGATGGCCACCTCCAGGGCGATGTCGAAGCCGTGGGCGCCGGTGGTGCGCAGGTAGGGCAGCACCTCGGGATCCTGCACCGGGCCGGGGATGCGGAAGGGGTCCAGCGCGTCGAGCGTCACCACCCAGGGGCTGATGCTGCTGGCGAAGTTCTTGGCCAGGAAGGGACCGAGGGGCACGTACTCCCACGACTGGATGTCGCGGGCGCTCCAGTCGTTGAAGAGCACCAGGCCGAAGATGTGGTCCTCGGCCTCGGCGGTGCTGATCCGCTGGCCGAGGGGCTTGCCGTCGAAGGTGATGAAGGCCACCTCCAGCTCGAAGTCGAGCTGCTTGGTGGGGCCGAACACCGGCGGAGCGTTGGGGTCGGGGCGGGTTTGTCCCTGCGGACGGTGCACCGGGGTGCCGCTGGGAACGATGGAAGAGGCCCGGCCGTGGTAGCCCACCGGCAGGTGCAGCCAGTTGGGCAGCAGGGCGTTCTTCGGGTCGCGGAACATCACGCCCACGTTGTAGGCATGCTGGCGGCTGCTGTAGAAGTCGGTGTAGTCGCCCACGGTCACCGGCAGGTGCATCACCACCTGGTCGGCGGCGAGCAGGGCCTCCTCGCGCAGGTCGTTGTTGTCCCGCAGGGTCGGCGTGTCGGCCTGGAGCAGCTCGCTCAGGCGCTGGCGCAGGGCGCGCACGGCGCTTTTGCCACCACGCATCAGGTCGTTCAGGTGCGGGGCGTTGAAGGCCTCGCGGTCGATGCCCAGCCCATCGAGGAGACCGGCCTCGGCCAGGATGCTCAGGTCCACCACGCGGTCGCCGATGCGGGTCACCGGCACCGGTGGCTCGCCGTTCCAGCTGCCGATGCCGAAGGGGATGTTCTGGATGGGGAAGTCGCTGCCGGCGGGCACGGGCACCCACGAGCGCAAGGCGGGGTCGTTGGCGGGAAAGGTCATGGTCGATGGCGTACGTTCGCCCACGGCGCGGTGGCGCGGCAGGGCGGCGGCGAAGGTAGGACCGCACGCGGCCGCTCAATCCTTCTTCCCGCCAAGGCGGAACCGCCCGCCCACCAGCACCGCATGCTGCACGAAGGCGAACTGCTGGCTGGCGTGCGCCCCGCTGCGTTCGGTGGTGAGCACGTGCGGCAGGTCGATCCAGCCCGCGCGCAGCACGTTGCGCACGTGGAAGTGGCGCAGGAAGGTGAACCACAGGCCCGCCTGGGCGCCCACACCGAAGCCCGCGATGTTGAAGCGGTTGTTCTGTCCCTCGCCGAAGAGGCGCACATCGGTGCGCGGGATCACCGGCCCGACGTGGACGCCGCCTGCGACCTTCAGCCCGAAGCGGTCGTCGCGGCCGCGCCACAGCGGCATGTGCCGGTCCAGGTCGATGCTCAGGAGATTGAGCCCGTCGGTGTGTTCGTATTGCAGGAAGTCCGGCGTGATCTTCACGCGACCGTCGCCGCTCCGGGGTGCGTGCCCGGCGTTCTCGATCGAGCCATCGATGCGCACCTCCTGGTCCTGCCGCACCACGTACTTCATGTGGTCGAGGCCGAGCGACAGGCTCCAGCGGTCGTGGAAATGCCAGCCCAGGCGGTAGTTGTACTGCGGGATCCAGATGTTCTTCAGCGCGAGATAGGCCTTGGTGCTGAAGGGTACGGGACGGTCGTACGCCCGCACCTGACGCAGCGTGAACGCGTAGCCGGGGCCGTCGAAGTCGATGTCGCTGAGGCCGTACCACGCCCGGTTGTAGCCCCATTGCACGTACCACGTGCCCTTGGCCGTCTGGGCGAAGGAGGGCGATGCCAGCAGGACCGGCAGGCAGAACGCAGCGACACGGCGAAGCATGGTCACGACGCTTGTTCCGAGTGCGGGGGCAGGTGCTTCATGGCGTCCTGCAGGCCCGTGGGGGCGGGAGTGAGCCTGCGTTGCACGGTGTCCATCCATGCGCCCTCCACGGTGAGGGTGGCGCAATAGGTGCCGTCGGCCTTGGTGAAGGTGTGCACGAAGGAGAAGCGCCGGGGATCGTCGGAGGGGCGCACGGCGAGGTCGAGGTATACCTCGTCGTCGAGCTTGATCTCGCGGCGGAAGATGCACTCCTCGCGGAACAGCACCGGTCCGATGTGGTTGGCGCGCATCCACTCCAAGGTGATCCCTACCTGGTTCAGGGCCTCCATGCGTTGCTGGGCGCACAGGTCGTAATACACCGAATGGCGCAGGTGGAAGTTGGCGTCGATGTCGGCCCAGCGAAGTACGACGCGGGTACGGAAGGGTGTCGGGGTCACCATGCGAACAGGGGGCGCAGGCGCATCATGCCGTCCACCTGGAAGCGGATGCGGTCGAGCTCTGCGGTATTGTCACGATGGGTCAGGGCGGCGTCGATCAGTTGCACCACCTGCATGCACTCGGCCTCCTTCAGGCCGCGGGTGGTGATCGCCGCGGTGCCGATGCGGATGCCACTGGTCACGAAGGGGCTCTGATCGTCGAAGGGCACCATGTTCTTGTTCACGGTGATGTCCACCTTGCCGAGCACCTGTTCGGCCTCCTTGCCGGTGAGGCCCTTGTTGCGCAGGTCGATCAGCATGCAGTGGTTGTCGGTGCCGCCGCTCACGATGTGGTAGCCGGCGTTCACCAGGGCATCGGCCATGATGCGGGCGTTGGCCATCACCTGGCGACCGTACGCGGCGAACGACGGGTCGAGCGCTTCGCCGAAGGCAACGGCCTTGGCGGCGATCACATGTTCCAGCGGTCCGCCCTGCGTGCCGGGGAACACGGCGGCATCGAGCAGCGCGCTCATGGGGCGCACCTCGCCCTTGGGCGTTTTGCGGCCCCAGGGGTTGGGGAAGTCCTTGCCGATCATGATCACACCGCCGCGCGGACCGCGCAGGGTCTTGTGCGTGGTGGTGGTCACCACGTGGCAATGGGGCAGGGGATCGTTCAGCAGTTTGGCGGCGATCAGGCCGGAGGGGTGGCTCACATCGGCCATCAGGATGGCGCCCACCTCATCGGCGATGCTGCGGAAGGCGGCGTAGTCCCAATCGCGGCTGTAGGCACTGGCGCCGCAGATGATCAGTTTGGGCCGCTCCTTCAGGGCCGTGGCCCGCACGCTGTCCATGTCCACACGGCCGGTGACGCGGTCCACACCGTAGAAGGTGGCGCGGTACAATTTGCCGCTGAAGTTCACAGGGCTGCCGTGTGTCAGGTGGCCACCGTGGCTCAGGTCGAAGCCCAGGATCGTATCGCCGGGCTCCAGGCAGGCCAGCATCACCGCCGCGTTGGCCTGCGCACCGCTGTGGGGCTGCACGTTGGCCCAGGCCGCGCCGAAGAGCTGCTTCAGCCGCGCGATGGCCAGTTCCTCCACCTGGTCCACCACCTCGCAGCCGCCGTAGTAGCGTTTGCGGGGCAGGCCCTCGGCGTACTTGTTGGTGAGCACGCTGCCCATGGCCTGGAGCACCTGCTCGCTCACGTAGTTCTCGCTGGCGATCAGCTCCAGCCCTTTGGTCTGGCGCCATTTCTCCTGATCGATCAGGTCGAAAACGGCGGTGTCTCGTTGCATGGCCATGGCTTATGCACCGGCGGAGGGAATGGCTCGCGGTACCGGGTGCGAAAGTAGCCGTGGCGGGGGCTACGCCCGCTTTTCCAGCCACGAGGCGGCCCACACGAAGAAGAGCACCACCGGGTACTGCATCAGGTGCAGCAACTTGATCGAGGCCGGTGCGAACTGCGGCACCCGTATCGAGGCCAGGTGCAGCACCAACGCCAGGGCGCCGGTGATGAGGAAGGCGGTCACGATGGCGCGACGGTGGCGGTGGTCGCCGTTGAGCACCCGCGCCAGGGCCACGCACAGCAGGCACATGAGGGCGGAGAAGAAGAGGGCCAGCCCCCATTTCAGCCGCACCAGGGCCGCCAGCGACCAGCCTTCCACCCCGGCTTGGAAGAGCGAGTGGGCATAGCTCACCACGCGCTGGTAGCGCACCGCGTCGATCTGGTAGTTCAGGTTCACGGCCATGAACTCGCGCACGGCCCCCAACGCGATGCCGACCACCGCGATCCCCAGGGTCCGGGCGTGTCGTGCGTCCATCGGTTCAGGTGCGGGGGGCGAAGCGCTTCACCCAGATGTACCAGAGCAGGAACACCCAGCCGTACACCACCACATAGAAGGTGTAGTCGTGGTTGAAGTTGAGCAGCTCGTAGTCGATCCGCACGATCAGGCACAGGGTCGCGATGCGCAGGGCGTTGATCAGGTGGATGGTGATGATCCCCAGGGCGGCGAACCACAGCTTGTGGCGCCAGGGGCCGGGGTAGCCCACGATGAAGGCCAGGAACACGGCGAAGAGGCCGGCGCCGTTGCACTCGTCGCCGATCCAGAGCAGGTGGCCGCCCTGCACGCCGATGGTGCGGATGCCGCCGGGATCGTAGGGTTCGGGGATCAATTCGTTGCCGGTGGCCTCGAGGATCCAGCCCGAGATGCGCACCAGGCTGTCGATCAGGAAGGCGTCGAGCGCACCGGCGGGGTGCAGCACGAAGCTGTAGACCAGGTACCAGGCCAGGTAGAAGCCCCCGGCGATGGACAGGAAACGGACAACGGGGTTGGTGAACATCCCGCCGGGCACGGTACGGGTGCCGGAGGGGCTGGGCTGCATCAGTGCGGACGCTTGCCGGGGAGGAGCTTGCGGCCCCCGAAGATCGCGCCGACCGCGAGCAGGGCCGTGAGTCCGCCATCGATCGGGATACAGGGAGGAGGCCAGCAGGGAGGACCACCCTGTGCCATGGCGGAGCCCACGGAAAGGGCGACCAGGAGCAGCAGAACCGACAGGCGTAACGGACTGTTCATGTCGAACTTTTCGGGACGGCGGCCAAATGTAGGTAAAATGGATCACGCTGTCACCATCGCCCCACGTGGATCCGAGCGATGCCTCAACGGGCGGGGATAGCGCCTACTTTTGGGGCCCTCCGAACGGGGGCCATCGGGCAGCGCCAGCATGACACGACCACAGCCGCAGCGGACGAACATCATCGATGCGAAGGACCTTCGCTCGGCCATCCGGATCGTATCGAAGAACTGGTACATCGTGGTGGTGGCCCTGGGCTTGTCCGCCGTGTTGTCCTTCCTGTACAGCTACAGGCTTCCCGATGTGTACGGTGCCAGTACCCAGATCCTGCTGAAGGGGCGCGACACCTACGACTACCAGTCGCAGATGTACAAGAACCTGGGCTATGTGGGCATCTATGGCGACATCGTGAACCAGAAGCGGGTGCTCACGTCGCACGACCTGATCAACACCGCACTGGACAAGTTGGATTTCGATGTGTCCTATTGGATCGTGGGCCGGTTCAAGACATCCCAGGTCTACGGCACCCTGCCGTTCACCGTGCGCCTCGAACCGCTCGATCCCGACCTGTACGAGCGGCCCTTCGACATGAAGATCCTCTCCACCGACACCTTCCAGCTCGACTACGAGGGCGGGAACGGGCCGGTGCAGGTACGCCTCCCGTTCAACAAGGAGGTGATGACCGATCACTTCCTCATCGAGGTCACAAGGTCGTCGTTCATGGACGAGGCCTCGCTCGACCGCTTCACCGCCTCGGACTACCGTTTCGTACGCCACCAGCGCTCCCGCCTCATTGGCCGCATGGTGGGCGGCATGACCATCAAGAACCACGACTACACCACCATCCTCGAGGTGTCGGTGGAGGACGAGGTGCCCTTGCGCGCCAAGCGCTTCCTCGACACCCTCTCGCGGGTCTACATCGACTACACCCTGCAGAGCGAGTTCGAGATCAACGAGAACACCCTCGCCTACATCGACAAGCAGCTCGAGGAGGTCACCGCCATCCTGAGCCAGCACGAGGACGAGATCGAGCGGTATCGCGAGAACAAGGGGATCCTCCATCTCGGACGCGAGGAGGGCATCTACTTCAACGAGTTGGTGGACTACGACCACAAGCGCCGCCAGATGGAGCTTGAGATCGGCGCCCTCGACGACCTGGAGAGCTACGTGCTGAGCAACGAGAACGAGAAGCTCCTCCCGCCGGCTGTCTACATCACCAACGACCAGTTCCTCAAGCAGACCCTCACCGAGCTCTACAGCATGCAGCTCAACCGNGCGAACATGCTCTACTCGGGCACCCCCCGCAACCAGGGCGTGCTCCGGCTCGATTCCACCATTCAGGCCACCCGNCGCGACCTCCTCACCTACATCAGCAACGCCCGCGAAGCGATCAAGTCGCGCATCGTCGATGTGTCGTCGCACCTGGCCGATTACGAGGAGATGATCCGGCAGCTGCCCAAGAACCAGCGCGACATCCTCAACATGCAGCGCCAGCTCCAGGTGAACGAGAAGATGTACCTCTTCCTGCTGGAGAAACGCGCCAGCACCGTGATCGCCCGGGCGGGGATCGTGCCCACCACCAAGGTGATCGAATCGGCACGCATATTGGGCGTGGTCAGGCCCGACAAGACCCGCATCCTCTACATCTTCCTGGTGGGCGGCCTGGTGGTGTCCATGCTCGTGGTCTTCGTGCGGGTGATGTTCTACGACCGCATCGAGAACGCCGACCAGTTGAAGGAGGTCACCTCCATCCCGGTGTTCGGCGAGATCATCGCCAGCGACAAGGCCGAGGAGAACTATGTGGTGGTGGACAGCGACCCGAAGGCCGCGATCACCGAATCGTTCCGGACGGTGCGCACCAACATGGAATACCTGCCGGGCGAGCCCGGCATGGGCAAGGTGATCATGGTCACCAGCTACCGCCCGAACGAGGGCAAGACCTTCTGCTCGGTGAACCTGAGCGCCATCCTGGCCAAGGCAGGCAAGCGCGTGCTGCTGCTCGAGTTCGACCTGCACAAGCCCAAGGTGGCGGCCGGGCTCGGCCTCAGCTCCCCCGGTGGTCTCAGCAACATCCTGATCGGCAAGGAGAACTGGCGCGACATGGTGCTGCGCACCCAGTTCGACGATTTCGATGTGATCCTCTCCGGGCCCACGCCGCCCAATGCTTCGGAGCTGGTGTTGAGCAAATACCTCCAGCCGATGATCGCCGAGGCCCGCCAGGAGTACGACTACATCGTGATCGACACCCCACCGGTGGGCCTGATCACCGATGCCATGCTCCTGATCCGCCACGTGGACGCCACCCTCTTCGTGCTCAACACCCGCTTCGCGAACAAGGACCACGTGAACAACGCACAGGAGCTGCTGCAATCCAACAACGCGCGGAACGTCTCCTTCATCCTCAACGGTGTGCGGATGAAGAAGAGCAAGTACTACTACAACAGCAACTACGGCTATGGGTACCGCTACGCCTATGGCTACGGCTACGGGTATGGCTATGGGTACGGGCGCAGGAAGAAACGCGGGGAAGGGCGGAGCGAGACCGGGGAGCAGTAAGCGTCGGAGGGGCATCCTTCCCGGCATGGATGCCCATGCTCGACCCTTCGCGGTCGGTGCATTTCCAACGTGGCCCGTGGGCCTTCCACCTGCCGTGCGGCAGGGGAGGATCTCGTACCATTGTGGCCCGCTTCGCGGAAGGGGCCTGAGCGCCCGCTGACCATCAGGGGGGACCGGACCATGACACGCTCGAACATCACCATCGTACACACCCCCGACTCGGCCGTGCGGCGGCCCGGGCGGCTGTTGCGCGAGTTGGTGGCGGACATCCGTGCCTCGCGGTCGCTCGCCTGGCGCCTGGCCGTGCGCGACATCCGCGCGCAATACCGCCAGAGCTACCTCGGCTACCTCTGGGCATTCGTCATGCCCCTGGCCAATACGGCGGTGTGGATCATGCTCAACCACACCGGCGTGGTCCGCGTGGCCGATACCCCCATACCCTACCCGGCCTACGTGTTCACCGGCACCATGATCTGGCAGCTCCTCGTGGAGGCGGTGCAGAGCCCGCTGCAGCAGGTGGGCATGTCGCGCAGCTTCCTCACCAAGCTCAATTTCCCCAGGGAGTCCCTGATCATCTCCGGCATCATCAAGCAGGCCCTCAGCCTCGGCATCAAGCTGGTGATCCTGGTGCCCGCCGTCATGTTCTTCGGCGTGATGCCCGACTGGCACCTCACCCTGGTACCGTTGGCCCTGCTGGCCGTGATCATGACCGGGGTGGCCATCGGATTGATCATCGCCCCCCTGGGGCTGCTGTACACCGATGTGGGCCGTGTGGTCCCGCTGCTGGCCCAGTTCTTCATGTACATCACCCCCGTGGTCTTCGCCATGCCGCAGGGCGGTGTCATGGCCAAGGTGTTCGCCATCAATCCCGCCACCCCGTTGGTGCTCACCACGCGGGCCTGGCTCACCGGTTCGGCAACACCCATGCTTGGGGCCTTCCTCATCGTGGTGTGCGGCTCGGCCGTGCTGTTGTTCCTCGGCACGCTGCTGTACCGGCTCACCCTGCCCATCCTCATTGAACGCCTGAGCACATGAGCGGTGAAGCACCGTTGATCCGCGTCGAAGGCCTGTCCAAGAAGTTCTGCACCGACCTGCGGACCTCCTTGAAGTACGGCGTGCACGACCTGGTCACCGAGATCGTGGGCGGTCGGCGGGGGCAGGCACTGCGCCCCAAGGAATTCTGGGCCTTGCAGAACGTGGACTTCGAACTGCGGCGGGGCGAATGCCTGGGCCTGCTGGGGCGCAACGGGGCCGGCAAGACCACCCTGCTGAAGATGCTCAACGGCCTGATGAAGCCCGACAAGGGCCGCATCGAACTGCATGGCCGCGTGGGCGCGCTCATCGCACTGGGCGCTGGGTTCAACCCCATCCTCACCGGGCGGGAGAACATCTACGTGAACGCCGCCGTGCTGGGCATCCCCCGCAGTGAAGTGAAGCGCCGATTCGACGAGATCGTGGAGTTCGCCGAGCTGGGCCAGTTCATCGACATGCCCGTGCAGAATTACAGCTCCGGCATGACCGTGCGCCTGGGATTCTCCGTGGCCGCCGTGCTGCTCGAGCCCGACATCCTCTTCCTCGACGAGGTGCTGGCCGTGGGCGACATCGGCTTCGCCATGAAGTGCCTCAACCGCGTGCGCGAGATCATGGCCAACTCCGCCGTGATCTTCGTGTCGCACAACATGCCCATGGTCTCGGCCTTCTGCACCCGGGCCCTGGTGATGCAGCGCGGCCAGGTGCTGCTCGACACCACCGACATGCCGCAGGCCATCGACCGGTACATAGGCGCCTTCGGCATCGACCGCCGCACATCGGGCTCCGGCGAGGCCGAGGTGCTGGACCTCCGGCTGCTTGTCGACGGCCGGGCCGTGAACAGCGACGATCCGGTGGTGGACCAGGGCAGGGAGGGCGTGGTCGAGCTCACGTTCAAGGTGAAGCCGGGGCATCGTGCCCGGGCCACCGTGTACGTGGACGACATCGCCATGAGCCAGGTCCTCGCCGTGGCCGTGAAGGACGAACGCGGGGAGAACCTCGTGTTCCCCCCCGGCATCCATCGCGTGCGGGTGCCCTTGGGGGCCTTGGAGATGAACATGGGCACGTATTCGCTGCTGGTGGCCATATCCAACATCGAGACCGCCCAGCTCCTCTGCCGCGAGCAGGGCATGCTGCCTTTCCGCGTCCGGTCCACGAACGTCACCTGGTCCAAGATCGTGCGCGACCGTGTATCCACCGTGCTCCCATCGGGAGCACCTGTGAACGATGCGCATGGCGGGTGACCCCATCCACGTCACCAGGACCTTCCTTCCGCCGGAGGAGGAGTACCTCCATTGGCTGCGCAAGGCCTACGGCACCCATGTGCTCACCAACAACGGCCCCATCGTGCGCGAGTTGGAGGAGACCCTGCGCACCCGTTTCGATGTCCCCTTCTTCCGCAGCATGGCCAACGGCACCCTGGCCATACAGCTCGCTCTGCGCGCGTTGGGCGTGAAGGGCAAGGTGATCACCACGCCCTTCAGCTACGTGGCCACCACCAGCGCCATCCTGTGGGAGGGCTGCGAGCCGGTGTACGTGGACATCGACCCGCGCACCTGCTGCATCGATCCCACCAGGATCGAAGCCGCCATCACGCCCGGGGTCACCGCCATCCTCGCCACGCACGTGTACGGCATCCCCTGCGATGTGGAGGCCATCGACGCCATCGCAAAGAAGCACGGGCTGAAAGTGATCTACGATGCGGCCCACGCCTTCGATGTCACCTGGAAAGGCCGGAGCATCCTCCAATGGGGTGATGCCAGCACGCTGAGCTTCCATGCCACCAAGCTCTTCCATACGGTGGAGGGCGGCGCCGTGGTGCTGCACGGGGCCGCCGAGGACCTGCAGTTACGGTACCATAGGAGCTTTGGCCATGATGGCGACGAGCACTACTGCTTGGGCATGAACGCCAAGATGAGCGAGGTCCATGCGGCCATGGGCATGGCGGTGCTCCCGCATGTTCAGCGGCTTGTGGCCGAACGTATGGCGATCATTCGCCGCTACGACGATGAGTTGTCCGGGCTTCCGATCGAACGCATCGCGGTCGATGGACCGGTGGGGCAGAATGGCGCATATTACCCGGTCCTCCTTGCGTCCGGAGCGGAGCGTGAGCGGGTGATGACCTCGATGAACGAGGATGGGGTGTATCCCAGGCGCTATTTCTTCCCGTCATTGGATACCCTTCCCTATGTACGGTCGGAAACATGTGCGGTGAGCAGGGCGTATGCCGACCGGGTACTTTGCCTTCCCTTGTTCAATGGGATGACCGACATGGACATCCAGCGTGTCGTGGGGGCATTGCGGCGTGCATTGACCGTGAAGGTCCTGTGATCCCCGGGCCATGAGGATCGCCATCATGCAGCCTTACTTCTTCCCGTACCTGGGCTATTTCCAGCTGATCCATGCCGTGGATCGGTTCGTGGTCCTCGACGATGTGAACTTTATCAAGCGAGGATGGGTCAACCGGAATAACCTGTTGCAGGAAGGAACGGCGCAGCTTTTCACCATACCTCTTAGCGGAGCGAGCCAGAATCGGAAGATCAACGAGATCCTTGTTTCGGATGAGCCGGATTGGCGGGTGAAGCTGGTGAAGAGGATCGAGATGTGCTACAGGAAGGCCCCCATGTTCCCGTCTGTCTTTCCGTTGGTCCGGAAAGCATTGGACATGTCGGGTGTCTCCATAGGCCAATTGAACCGGACGGCCATGATGGATGTTCTTGGGTACCTGGGCGTCCGGACGGAGATCGTCCCGAGCTCGGCGGTCTACGGGAACAGCGAACTCAAGGGCAAGGAGAGGATCATGGACATATGCGTGCGCGAGGGCGCCACGCACTATATCAATCCGATCGGGGGCGTAGAACTGTACGAAAAGGCGGAGTTCCAAGCGCGTGGGGTGAAGCTGTCCTTTCTTCGGGCGGGTTTGCCTGCCTACCGACAGTTCGGTGCCCCGTTCGTACGCGGCCTTTCCATGATCGATGTGCTCATGTTCAATGAGCCGTCGGTGGTGTCTGGGATGCTGACCGAGCATACATTGGTATGACGAAGAAGCGCTGCATCCAATGAGCCGGAAGAACGTGCTGATTTACCCGTCGGGTGCCGAGAACGCCATCGAGGTGTACCATGCCATCCGTCATTCCGTCCATGTCAACGTCGTAGCGGCCACTGCCAAGGTCGATCATAGCGACCTGGTATATGAAGGGGCGGTTGAGCATCTGCCCTACATACATGATCCGGCCTTCCTTGATGAACTCAATTCCTTGATCGACCGCCGCGGCATCGATTTCATTTTTCCCACACATGATTCGGTGGCGCTCTTCCTTGCCGAGTCACGTCCCCGCCTGAAGTGCGCGGTAATCGCCTCCCATCATGATACGATGAGAGTGTGTCGACACAAGAGGCTCATGTACCGGATGTTGGGCGACATGAGCAGCTGCCCGGCAGTATACGACGATATCCAAGGACCGGTACCCTATCCGATCTTCGCCAAGCCCGACGTAGGGGAAGGTGCCAAAGGCGTACATGTGGTCCACGATGGTCGTGAGCATGCCGCTTTGCGGGCGGCCAATGATGATCTGGTCTTCGTGGAATACCTGCCAGGCCGGGAATACACGGTCGATTGTTTCACCGATCGGCATGGCCGACTGCTCTTCGTGGGACCCAGGGAGCGTTCCGAGATCAAAATGGGCATCTCATTCCATTCACGGGCCGTGGAGGATCGTGGAGCTTTCGAGCGGATCGCCCAGGAACTGAACAACAGGCTGAAATTCCGAGGGCTTTGGTTCTTTCAAGTGAAGGAGGATGGCGCTGGTCGGCTGAAGCTGCTCGAAGTCTCCGCGCGCGTGGCGTGCACCATGGGGTATTTCCGGCACAAGGGTGTGAACCTCCCCCTTCTCACCGTGCTCGACGCCTTGGATATGGATGTCGTCATCAAGGAGGGCGCGTACGATGTCGAGCTCTTTCGCTCCACACTGAACCGCTACAGATACGATTTTGACTTCACCACGGTCTACTTAGATCTCGATGACACGGTGATCATGGATGGAAAGGTCTGTACGGATGTGATCACCTTTGTCTATCAATGCATGAACCGTGGGCGGAAGGTGCACCTCATCACGAAGCATGAGCACGACGTCCAGGCCACACTACGCAAATACCGCATCGATCCTGCGCTGTTCGCCTCCATCATCATGATCCCCATGACGGACAGCAAGGCCGACCATATTGTGCCGGACGGGGCGATCTTCATCGACAACTGGTATACGGAGCGTGCTGCGGTGCAGAAGCGACACGGCATACCCGTGTTCGACGTGGATGCCGTGGCATCATTGATCGTTCGCTAATGGACCGCGCGATGGCATCACCTCGGATTGCGATGTTCTCCTTCGGAGACATAGACAATTATGGCGATATCCTGTTCGCGCACATTTTCGATATGGAAATGCGTAGGAGGTTCCCGGGCGTCAGGATCGATCACTACGCGCCAACGACCGCCGTATCCGATGGTATCGAGTATATCGCCTACCAGCGGGAGAAGGTGGATGGTCGGTACGACGCCTTGGTCCTGGCCGGTGGCGAGGTGGTCCATTTCTTCGATGACCGAACCTGGCGTCCCTTGTACGCTCGGTTGAACAGGGTGGTGGAGAGCGGAAGACCGTCGGACGTGGTTTGGGATTGGGCCCATTGCAGGGCGCCGTACAAGGCGTGGTTCTCGGTCGGAGTACGTCCCTTCGAGGACCAGTTCGACGAGGATTGCTTCCGCTCGGTCCTCGACGCGTTGGATCATCTCTCCGTTCGTGGTGCACTTTCAAAGAAGATACTCGAGCAGGGTGCCTGGAACATTGCTGATCCGCGGATCACCATGACCCCCGACCTCGGTTGGATATTTCCTCGTTTTCTTGCTCAAAGCGGAGAGAAGGGCAGGCACCATCAACGGATCACCGGAGGGGAACAGGACTACGTTCTTTTCCAGGTGAACAACATCAATGAGGAGGAGGCTTCCGTCATTGGCACAGGGTTGCGCGCTTTCCAGGACAAGTACGGAGTGAAGGTGCTGCTACTACCTGTCATTCACCCATGGGAGGATGTGAAGTATCTGCGCCTGATCGCCGAGAGGTCGAACGGGGAACTTGCACTCTTGCCTGATCGATCGAGCGTATTGGAGATGGCCGATCTGATGGTGCATGCACAGGTGGTGTTGTGCTCCAGCCTACACACCGCCATCACAGCGCTCGCCGCAGGCGTACCCGCTGCCGTGATGAACAAGTGGCAGGGGACCAAACTGCAGGACCTTTTCGGCCACCAATTCCGATTAGAGCATCTGAGCAATGACCCTGCCCAGACCCTTCCCATGCTGGAAAAGTTGTGGAAGGAGCGGGAGGATCGAGCGGTGCTGAAGGCATACGCCTCCTTCATGGAACTTGCGGTGGACCGCGCCTTCGACGATCTGGCCGCAGGTGTTCGTAAGGCGAACGATCTATGATGGGCGAGGAACAACGGCCGATCGTGAGCGTGCTTTGCATGTGCTACAACCATGTGCAATTCATCGCAACGGCCCTTCAGAGCTTCGTTGATCAACGTTTCGACGGGGCAATGGAGGTTGTCGTGCACGACGATGCGAGCACCGATGGCTCGGCGAATATCATCCGGGACTTCGAAGTGCGGTACCCGCACCTCATAAGAGGGATCTACCAGACGGTGAACCAGCACCGGATCGAACGCGGCAGGGTTACGCGGATACTGTACGGGGCCGCTCGAGGCAAGTACATCGCCCTTTGCGAAGGCGACGACCACTGGACCGATCCGCTCAAGCTGCAGAAGCAGGTGGACGCAATGGAGGCGGACCCGAACGCGGTGGGCTGTTTCACCGATGCGTGGAATGAACACGACGGGGTACGCACCTCGTACATGGACGGCATATATGCCTCCAAGCCGGAGGGGTCCATCCTGGAGCAGCGCGACATGGTGTTGTTGCGGAACATCCCGTCCTGCACCTTCCTGTTCCGCCGTGAACATCTTTTTCCCCTGCCCGAGGTTTTTCCCCGATCACCGGTCGGCGACACGATGCTTTACGTGCACCTGACGCGTGCCGGTCATCTGCGCTACCTGCGCGGCCATACCGCAGTGCGGGTGATGCATACCGGCGGGATGCACGCGTTAACAAGGCGTTTGCACCGGATCCGTGTGAAGGAGAGATTATGGCCCTTGCTGGATGAAATGACGGAGGGTCGCTATCGAAGCGACATCGATCAGGCGTTCACGACCATGTACCGACGGGAGTGGAACATGGCCCTGCAGGCCGGGGACCGCGATGTATTGAAGCATGTATGGTCACGGGCGGTCGGCAGGCGAAGGCAAATGGGCTGGGGGTGGCCGACCACGCTGCGGAACCTGTTCAAGGCATGGGCCCCGGCTTTGGACCGCATGATCGGGGTGCTCCGCGGACGATGACCGGAAACCACCATGAACGGAGGCCGGGACCGACCTTGGGCAAGGTGAAGGTCACGGTATTGATGACACTGTACAACAAGGCCCCGTACGTTGGGGAGGCGGTGCGTAGTGTGCTGTCGCAATCGTTCACGGACTTGGAACTCCTGGTCGTCGACGATGCGAGCACCGATGGTGGCCCGGACGTGGTGCGGGCCATTGCCGATCCCCGGATCAGGATCCTGGAGAGCGAGCGGAACACAGGGCGCCCGGCCGCGGCCAACAGAGGCTATGCCGCGGCGCGTGGTGAGTATGTGGCGGTGCTCGACGCCGACGATATCATGCTCCCGGACCGGCTGGCCATGCAGGTGGCCTTTCTGGACGCGCATCCCGAGGTGGCGGTGGTGGGAAGTTGGGTCTTGTTCAAGGGTGAACATGAGCGGGTATGGCGCCCTTCGGCCGATGATGCCACCATTCGTGCGCACATGCTCTGGGGTTCCCAGGTGCTGTACGGTGCCTCCATGATCCGGCGATCGGTATTGATCGAGCACGATGTGCGGTGCAATGAGGCGTGGCGCTCTCCGGGGATGGACTATTTCCTGCTCCTTGCGATCGGGCGGCATGGCAAGTACGCCAATGTGGAGGAGACCCTTACAGTCTACCGCATCGGCGATCAGAACATGCGCCATGGGCGTGATCATGTGCACGACAGGAAGGTGCGATTGATGGAGGCCTTCCGCTTGTTCGGTCTGGACCTTTCCGAGCATGACGCCGCGCTGATGGTCATGTGGGAGCGCGCCGGTGGGCTTCCTCCCACGCCACGGCATGTGTGGCAGTGCCGCCGTCTGTATCGTCGCCTGCTGCGCATCAACCGGGAGCGTGACCTGTTCCCGGCGGCGGCTTTCAAGGCCGATCTGGACCGTCATTGGTACGACCTTTTCCATGCGGTCCATCCTGTTTCGTTCCCGGCCACGATGGTCTATTGTCTGCTGCACCCGAAAGCATGTGGGCCCCACCGTGTTCGCATCGCGTTGGGGAGCCTCTGGTCGCGCATTCGCGCCCGGAGAAGGAATGTCCCGTCATATACTTGACGCACGACGATGACCCCGCGCGTCACGGTCCTCACCACCCTGTACAACAAGGGCGCCTTCGTGGAGGATGCGGTCCGCAGTGTGCTGGCGCAGACCTTCAGCGACTTCGAGTTGCTGGTGGTGGATGATGTGAGTACGGACGACGGGCCCGATCGGGTGCGTCGGTTCGATGATCCGCGTGTGCGCATCATCGTGAACCCGGTGAACCTGGGGCGTGCCGGTGCGGCGAACCAGGGGTTCGCGGCCGCACGTGGTGAGTACATCGCGGTGCTCGATGCCGATGACGTGATGGTGCCCGACCGCCTGGCCGTGCAGGTGGCCTTCCTGGATGCGCACCCCGAGGTGGTGGTGTGCGGCGGCTGGGCGGGGACCATGGGTGGTGCCATGCCCGCGATCCGCCCCCCGGCCGATGATGAGCATGCGCGTGTGCTGGGCTTCTTCGGCATGCCCGTGCTGTACCCCACCGCGATGTTCCGTGCGACCGCCGTGCGCGATGGCGGTGCACGCTGCCCCGATGGATGGCGCCACCCGGGCATGGACAGGTTGTTCATGCTCGACCTGGGGGACCGTGGGCGGTACGCGAACCTGCAGCGGCCGTTGATCACCTACAGGGTGGGCGAGCAGAACATGCGGCATGGGCGTGATCCCGTGGCCGATGAGCGGGTGCTGTGCCGTGCGGTGTTCGATCGCTACGGCATCGCGGCGAGCGAGGAGGAACTTTCGCTGCACCTGATGCTGCACCAGCTGTTCACCGAGCCGCCCACGGCGGCCCGCGTGCGCGCCCTGCACCGCTGGATGCGCGGATTGGTGGCGTGGGCACGGCGCACCGATACCTTCGCACCGGTGCTCTTCGAGAAGGAATTGTGGCGGCGTTGGGACTGGCTGTTCTTCAAGCTGGCCGAACAAAGCACACGGGCCGCAGCGGCCCATGTGTTCCTGGGGCGCGATCGGCGGATGGCCCGGTGGCGCCACCTGTTGTCCAGCGCATTGCGCCGGAACAAGCCCTCCCGTCCCGCACCCCGATGATCCGATGCATCACAAGGCCGATCGGCATCCGCAACACAGGCACGCATGGGCATCGCCCATGACAGTTGAACGGTCGTAGCGGCATGGAGATCTCGGTGATCATCCCCGTGTACAATGCGGAGCGCTTCGTGGCCGAGGCGGTGCGTTCGGCGTTGGCGCAGCCCGAGGTGCGGGAGGTGTTGCTGGTGGAGGACGGTTCGCCGGACGGATCGCTGGCCGTGTGCGAGGAGCTGGCCCGGGCGGATGAGCGCGTGCGGCTGCTGCGCCACCCCGGCGGTGTGAACCGCGGCGCATCGGCCTCGCGCAACCTGGGCATCCGCAGCGCCCGCATGCCGTATGTGGCCTTCCTCGATGCCGACGACATCTATTGCCCGGGCCGGTTCCAGGTGGATCGCGCGGTGTTCGCCGCCCACGCCGATGCCGACGGCGTGTACGGCGCGGTGGGCGTGCGCTACGACGATCCCGAGGAGGAGGCCCGCTTCAAGGCGCAGTTCCTGCACGAGCTCACCACCATCCGGTACGACCTGGCCCCCGAACAACTTTTCCCGGCCCTGGTGGGCACCGCCGGCCTGCTGAACGTGGGCCACATCAGCCTTGACGCCATCACCTTCCGCAAGGACGGCCTGATGCGCCTGGACCGGCTGATCCGCGAGGACCTGGTGATGTCCGAGGACACGGAGTTCATCATGCGGTGCGCCTATCACCTGCGCCTGTACCCGGCCAGCACGCGCGAGCCCGTGACGCTGCGACGGGTGCACCCGGGCAACCGCGTGACGCGCGACGCCCATCGCCTGCGTTCGCTCGAGCGCTTCCGCACGGCCATGTGGGAGTGGGTGAGCGCGCAGGTGCCCGACCGGGCCGTCCAGCGTCAGGTCTTCCTCGAGTTGGTGCACGCGCGGGCCCTCACCGCCACCACGCTCCGCGAGAAGGCCTGGGTGTTGAAGGCCGTGCTGAGGAACCCGCGCATCCTGCGGCGCCAGCATTCGGCCCAGGCATTGGTGGCCATGGTGTTCGGGCGGGGCCGCATCGGTCGCGGGGTCCGCAAGGTCGTGGATGCGATCTTCGCCTGGCTTTGGGCCCGTCGCGGACAGCGGTCGCCCATGCGTGAGCAGATATGAGCACCACACCGGACCACGTGGCGGGCAGCGGCCCGGGGCGCGTGCCGCGCGTGAGCGTGGTGATGACCCTGTACAACAAGGGCGCCTTCGTGGAGGAGGCGGTCCGCAGTGTGCTGGCGCAGACCTTCACCGACTTCGAGTTGCTGGTGGTGGATGATGCGAGCACCGACGATGGCCCCGCACGCGTGGCCGCCATCGATGATCCGCGGGTACGCCTGCTGCGCGCCGAGCGCAACGGCGGCAGGGCGGCGGCCGCCAACCGCGGGTACGCCGCC
>JGI12383J13903_1000490_pt1 | contig 28404 bp, 18 predicted proteins | sample Passage237B_FD_13903 | JGI IMG/M metagenome (IMG submission 13903)
AAGAATATCAAATCCCTTCTTCTTATGTAACCTGCCCATGGAAACAACAATGTGCGATGCATTTATGTCTTTGCCTGTATAATGCTTCACAAAGGCTTCTTTTGACAGACAGTCAGGACTGGAAAATTCCAGTATATCGATTCCATTGGGTATGATAGCCACATTTGCATTGGGGAAATGGGATAAAATTTCCTCCTTTTCCTGTTGTGCAGTTGCATGCCAGCACACCTTGTCCGCAAAAGGTTTGATAAACAAATTCAGCCATTGCTTTTTAAAGGAATTACCCTGATTCATGATCCATGAGCCCAAGACTCCTCTGGGAGATAACACCACAGGTTTTCCTGCTTTCACTGCATGGTAAAGTGCAACTGGAGTGGGAGTATTAAAAATGGATTGGATATGTACTACATCCGCAGTAGCAATATCTTTCCTTAAGTTAAAAAGCAGCGGTAGTGACAGCTTATCAACGATGGTCTCATTATAGTATTTTACCCAAAAGCGTTCGCCTACTTCTATAAACTTACCCGTCTCCACATCAAGCCTGGAATACATATTGGAATTAGTAGTAGATACGTATACCTGATTCCCAGACAATGCCAGTTCCTTGCAGGTATTATAGGATGAAAAAATAGGTCCACCGTATATTACTGCTGGGTAGAAAGAGGGGATTATTACACTAATCTGCATTTATCAATTCTTCTTTGAATTCCCTCTTTAAAACCAATTTCTCAACTTTACCTGAAAACTTTTCAAACCCAAATGCAGATATACATTTTTCTTTTAAGTAAGCAGGATTCAACAAATGGCTGTCAGCTTTCTTTAATAACATATTCCTTAGTGCTTCACAGATTTGCTCACCATTTTCAGGATCAACCAATAGACCTAACTCCCCATTCAACAAAGCATCAACACTTCCATCTTTGTTCCCTCCAATGACAGGCTTACCACAGGCTAGGGCTTCTAAAAATACAATACCAAATCCTTCATTGGAACTTGGCATAATGAAAAGATCGCACAGGTGATATAGGCTTGAAAGTTCTTCATCTGATACATAACCAGTCAAAATTACCTTTTCCTCTACACCGCATTCCTTAATAATTTGATGCAAACGCTCTTTTTCTTCAATATCATATTTTCCTGCAATCAGATACTTGATATTCGATATCTGTTCAGATAAACCTTTTAATGATTGTATTACTTTATCATACCCCTTGTACTGTTCTTCCTTCGATAATCGACAAACTGTGAGCAACACTTTATCATCTCTTTTCAACCCATACTTTTCTCTTAAGAGTTCTATAAAGTGGGTATTGGGAATAAAATTAAAACCTGGTTCTAACGTATTTGGAAGAAGTGCAATTTTCTTTTCATCTATTCTCTGTACCTCAACAATTTTATTTTTGGTAAAGGAACTCACCGTTATAATCAAATCTAGGTTTCTCAGGCATATTTTTTTAAGAAAACTTAACGGTTTCCATATTTCAATTCCATGGGTTATCAAAATAAGCTTTTTATTTGTAAATAATCCATAGATAAGAGCCAATGGGAAGATAAGATTGACATGGCCAAATACTATGGTATCAGATGTTAAACCTTGCCTAACCGCTTTTAATAAAAAAACAAACTTATTCCCCTCTGCTGTTTGTTGATTTACACACCTAAAATCCTTATTCAAATCTTTCTTTAAATCCGAAAGGCTTAATGCATTTACAACTATACCTTTCTCCGTATTTTCATCTAATGCCTTCAAAAAATTAAGGTTGAACTTTTGAATCCCTCCGACATAAGAGAATGCATTCAGATAAAGAAACAGAACCTTCATACTCTATTTTAATTGTATTTTTAGCAAGATATTCCCCAATGATCAGTTAAATAAAGGCTCCACAATCTTGTCCAATGTAAATCGCCTTTAAGAAATTGTTGAGCCAATGCTTTTTTGGAAGGACTTTTAGACTCCAAAAATTCTGAAATCATCCCGCTATCTTTAAACCACAGTTGGAATGGAAAAGTAAAGCCTTGCTTAGGACGATTCCATATCCCTTCGGGTAATACATCTTTGTATGCTTCTATCAGCAAACTCTTAGGCCTGCCATTAAATTTAACCGACGGATCGATACTCAATGCTAATTCAATAAACTCTTTATCTAAAAAGGGCACTCTCACTTCAATTGAATGCCACATGCTCATAAAATCAGAATCTTTTAACAACTGATTTTGCATATAGACATTTGTTTCCATCCAACTTGCCATATTTTGGGGATTGTTATTGAGACTACTCATAGCATTACCAAAATAACAGCTTTCAAGTGTTTCCAATACTTCCTTTAAAGATATGTCCAATATAGACGCTACAGTTTGTGGCAGATGCATACCCCTTAAAGTTAAATAAAGCCCCAAATCATCTTCGATTTTAAGGAAATTTAACTTTTTAAATTTGTCCTTTGGAGCAATTCCGGAATATTGAACGAGGTCAAAAAATACAGCAGGAATCTTTTTAAGCCATTGTAAATTCTGAATTCGGTTAAATGATGGGTACCCTCCCAAAAGCTCATCAGCTCCTAATCCTGACAAGACCGCCTTAAGCCCCTCTTCCTTTGCACATTGAGATATAAAATAAGTATTTACAGCATCAATACTTGGCTGATCCAAAGCCTTAAGAATATCCGGAAGTGATTTAATAAATGAATTTTTATCTACTTTATAAAACTGATGCTTGTTGTTCAGTTTTCCCAACACCATTTGCTGGTATTTTTTTTCTGAATAGCCAGGCTCGTCAAATATCACAGAAAGAGATCTTAAATTTTCTCTTAATTCACCACCTGCCGCCAATGCTATTATACTGGAGTCTATCCCTCCGCTCAAAAATATTCCCAAAGGAGCATCTGATATCAAATGCCTTCGTATTGCTGTATCTAATGTTTCTCTTATTTTAAATACGGCCTCTGCTTTATCTTTTATCGTGTGCGTAAATTGATAGGAGTAATATTGTTCAAATGTACCCTGTCTTTTATCAAGATCGTATTTATAAAAATGTCCCTTGGGAAGCATAAATACATCATTTAGACTGGTATATGGTTCAGGGATAAAACCAAATGTCAGAAACAGAATCTTCCATTTTTCATTTTCCTGAAATAGCCCTGTTTTCATAAATCCCCGGATCTCAGAGCTAAAAAAAAGATTATTTTCTTTAAGGCTATAATAAAGCGGTTTAATTCCCGATGGATCTCTTACAAGAAAAAATAAGTTCTTAGTTAAATCAACCAAAGCAAATGCAAACATTCCATTAAACAGAGCAAATGATTTTTCACCCCATTCTTTATATGCATTTAAGATTACTTCTGTATCACCAGAGGAAACAAACGTATACCCTTTTCCTTCGAGCTGACTTTTTATTTCTTGAAAATTATAAATTTCTCCATTAAAACAAATCACAACATCTTTTTCTCTGGTAAACATAGGCTGATGTCCTGATGGGCTCAGATCCAACAAGGATAACCTCCTGTGCCCCAAAGCAAGTTGCAACTTTTCATTTATATAAATTCCTGAATCATCAGGACCTCCATGGGACATGGAATCTCTCATAGAGGTCGCAGTCTCGGAAACATCCAAAACTCCAGAATGATTTATTAATAGGCCATTTATTCGACACATAATTACAAGTTATGAAGATAAATTTGGCAGCTAATACCTAAATATTAAATGCCAATTGATTTTATTGAATTATCTAATCTTATTAAGTAAGGAAAAACTTTTGAAATTAATCCAATAGATTAAGAATGAATTTCAAAAGCTGCAATTACTTAACTCATTTTATATTATTGCATTATTCCCTCATTCATCTTTTTCTCTCATAGCTGCCAATATCAAACCTCCGGAAAAAACAGCAAAACCTAAAGCTGTAGGTTGCCCCCATGTACCCATTAATACCAATATACCTCCAAAACTAAATAAAAGCCATGGCAAATAATTACCCTGGCCAATTACCTTCCATGCTTTTGTAAACATTGACGAAACCAATACTATTCTTATTGTAATAAATAGAAACCCTAGTAGGGGCCCCATCTCTCCAATCAATCTTCCCCATTCGCCTTCTGATATCAAAAAAGCTCTTCTTCCTGTCAATAGTGAAGCTCCTACGTTAGTTCCAATACCTAAACCTGCACCCCAAAAATCATCACTGAGCTCATTCGTTAATACGGCAATAGATCCTGCAAGGAAACGATCTATTATTGAATTTTCTAATCCCCCTTCCTCTTCGGAAGCACTTGTAAATCGCTCTGTAAAGGCCATTATCGCTGTTTGAAAAAAATCCAACATGCTTAGAAAATAAAAAAGTATTATACCAGACAAAAAAGAACCTAAAATTCTGAAAAGGGTCTTAGTTTTTTTTGCGGTTGTAAAAATTGCAAAAAGCCCTGTTAAAACAAACTGGAAGAATACGGTTCTACTTATACTCAGCGGAATAGCCGCGACTAAGGAAATAGTAGCTAACAAAAGCAACCCTCTGGAAATCTTCCTACTATCTTCCAGCCAAAAATAGAATACAAAAACGCTGACAAGGCCATAAAACATTGACAGTCCATTTGTAAAAGAAAAAGTCCCGGGAACTCTAAAATAACCTCCTCCTCCTGAAAAACCAGAACCTTCTGCCTCTTCACCAATTCCTTTATTGACCCAGGCTGTTTGTGGACTGAAAAATTGGATTGCTACTAAAACGGTCATACCGATATGTAGCCACATTAAAACAGTTCCAATCTGTTCCACATCTCGCTTTTCAAAGATTTCTGGCACCAGAAATATCAGGGGGAAATGCAAAAAGAATATTCGAAAGCCAAACAATGCTACAAATACATCTCCATGTCCAAAAAATAATGTGGTATAGAAAGAAATAATAATAAGAACCCAGGCTACAATTATATATCCATTTAACTTAAATACTCCTTTCTGATAAGCCTTAAACAGAAGCCATATCACCAAAGGGTCACGAATTATAAGCAGTGGTGCTGAAAGACCAGGTAATACCCACTTTCGCAAGGCTCCCTCAAATATTAAAAGAAGAAAATACAGCCATATGCCTCGTTTTAAAATTAACGAGGGGCCAGATTCCTGTTTATGAATTTCTTCGGGTAATACTGTTGAAGCTTTAACCCCAAACATGTTTTTTCTCCTTTTTTTACTACTAATTCTCTATGTAATACTTATCCCAAAGTATTCTTCCGGAAATATTAGTTGTCACCAATTATTAATTTTTCAGCCAAATCCTTTCCATATACACTCCATGGGCGATTTTTAGCCGTCTCCATAGCACTTTTCCCTACTTGAGAGATCTGCCTGGGATTAAGTAACAACTCCTCTAATACTTCTATAATCGCATCTGTTGAACCTGCCTCGATGATCCACCCGTTGTTTCCATGCTCAATCAAATCCGGTCCCGCAGTACGATCTGTAGTAATAACAGGGGTACCTTGGGACATAGCCTCAGTAATGACCAGGCCAAAACCCTCAAAAAGAGACGGAAATACTAATACGTCCTGTACCTGCATCAGTTTTAAGATACCCTCATGAGATAAACTAGGTATCCATTGATGTTTATTCAAAGCTGCATTCAAAGGTAGGCAATCTTCTACCGGTTTATGTCCAACCACTGTTAATTCAACCGCATTTCCTAATCGATCGGCTGCCGCAAATAAGTATGCAAGGCCCTTTCGTTGAGACAACCCACCAACAAACAAAACCTTAAGGGGTTTATGACTATTGTATTTTTTAGTTTCTCCGACAGGCGGAAAGCCATATGGGATAATCTCAATTTGAGCAAGATTGCCCGGATACTCCTGTAGCGTTTTGGCTGTAAAAGTACTCGCAACAAAAATTTTGTCTGCAAGTCGTAGTTCTTCATCTTTTTTCGACAATTTATCCGATGAGTCTTTAAAACCTGTAAGTGTTCCAGACCATTCCGGCCACCTTTCCAACTCAGACTCCATTAATTTTCTCGCTGCTCTCCAATACCCAATCGGAAGATCATAAAAACAGCTAACGCCTAATTGTTTGGCCATTTTAAAAGAAAATAGCGCCCCATCTTCATACGCATAAATTGCGTTAAAATGCTTATTTTTTCTCTCTAGCCTTTTTGCTACATTCTTATCGAGTTGATGATAAACAGAGTCAATACAAAACTTTCCCTTTTCATGTTCTATTAAGGAACCTATACCCACTTTAGCAGAAATCAACCTGCCGATCTCCCAAAATGGTGAAGAATACGTCAGATCCTTTAAACTAGCATCAAAGGTTCTCCTGCTGATTTCAGAAAACGGCCCTTTTAATGCCGATAGTTTAAATAAAAAATCTTTCGGAAATATTGCAATTGTTGTATGAAACTCTTTCAATAAACCAGCCTCTTTCATCCCCATAGCAGCTGCACGTACATTGGCATTTCCAGTCGGGTGAGAAAGTATAATTTTATTCATCTTATAATATCATTTATTTATTCACTATGCATTGAAAGCTCCCAAAACCGTATGAATACTTTATAAATTTTCGCTAATTAAAGTATATTTTGCCTACTCAGTTGATCATCTGTCGATTTAAAATATACTGAATATTTAGAAAATAAATACTTAAATAAAATCGCATACAAATACCGATTCCTTTCCAAAAAAACACCAATACCCATTGAAATAATTGATGAAAAAAGAATTGATAAGACAAAATTTAAACTGGTAGGCTGAAAATACCATGATTTGAACAAAACCAGACATGGATAATGCAATAAATAAACTGCAAATGTCAGATCGGCTACCATTCGTATTTTCTTTACAGTTTTTTCAGAAATTGACTTTAAATTTCTATTAGGGAAAAATAAGAATATAAGCGATACAATTAACCCTAATAACCAATCGGTGAGAAATTGACTTGCCATAAAGAACGGATAGTAACCAATTCCTGTAGGCAGTGGTGGTAGAAATCTAAAAACTACAATTAAAATAGTAATTAGACATACCGTTATCCACCATGATTCTTTAATGTTTTTTTTAAATTTAAACGCATAAAATCCCATTAACCATACTGGAAAGAGAGCTAAAATCTTAGGTCCGATTATTAACGAAATAATAGTAATTGTTAAATAACGATATCTTCTTAAAAATAGCACTACTCCAAATAATATATAATACCAGCATTCGAAACTTAATGACCAAAGCGGGCTATTAACAGGAGGAGCCAAACTACTAAACCACAGTTCGTTACAAAAAAACAGACTTAAAAAATATCTTAGGATTGAATAACCACGATTAAATTCACCATGTAAAGGTTTGTCATAGAAGTATAAATAACTTTCAATCAATCCACTAATAATTAAAGCCGGAAATAAGACAGAAAAAATTCTACTGAATCTGGCTTCCGCATAAGAATAAGCTCCTCTATTATTTATTGTGACAGAAAAAGCGATCACAAAACCGGATAGCACAAAAAAAACAACCACTGCTAAATGGCTAATATCTCCCGGCATGTTACTCTTATGGTGCAATCCGGGAAACCACATATCTCTTGCATGAATTAATAAAACAACCAGAGCCGCTCCAAAACGAGAAAAATCTAAAAAGACACCTAACGTGTTTGAAATGCCTTTATGTTCAACGGGCGTACCACGATTATTAGCTACATTATTCATTCCTATTCCGCATTAACGATACACCGATTATCTTAATTGTTCATAAAATAATGCCGCATGCCTATCTACATTATGTCCTATATACCAACTATTTGCATTGAGTGCAATTTCCTGAAAATCTAGTTTATCTGTCGGATTAGGTGCCCAATAATGCACCTGTGCCTTTAAGCCATCTACCTTCTTATCTGTAAACTGTGAATTGATAGGTACTACTCCATGTGCTGCATATGCAGCAAATATACCTGAACGCCCTAAATAATAAGGATCATAATTAAGAATCCCTGCTAAACTCTCAGATAGTATCTGACTAATTTCCACCGACTCTAAAATCCCTTTTGAAATTACAGGTACACCACAAATATTCTCCGGACAATTTTCAACAGAAGGCCCTATATCTACGATTTCTTCAATTCCCAGTTTTTCAATCGCAATCTTTATAAATTTTTCTGAGAATTGATACACCTTACTTCTATATCCTTTTCCCCCAAACACTACCAACCTTTTTTTTCTTTTTCCCAATTCGGAAAGAACTTTTATTTCTCCAATATTGGAAAAAACAGGGATTACAGGTATTTCTATGCTCTTAGGAGATAAATTATTTAACTCAAGTGCGTATTGTTCCTTATTAGTAACAACCTTGTCTGTAATCACCAAAAGATCCCTGGCTATTAGTTTTTGCAGATAAGAAACCCAAAAAAGTGTTCCGAAGGGGTTATGAGATATAACGTAGGTTTCATGAAACATTACCACAAATTTATTAGAATCTCCTTTTTTCCACTTTTTAAGGTTACTGACTATCCAAAATGGAAGACCTTTGTTTTGATATCCATAACCAACATAATGCAAAAGTACCGTCCTTGCATTTTGTTTCTTTAGCAGCTCAAACAGGGTGCACTTGTTTCTATTCTCAAGTCTGGAAACTTTAAATCCCTGCAAAGACTCTCCTCCTTCCCATAAAGGATCGCACACTATAAAATGAGTATCCAACTGATATAGTTCCTTTAATCTTAATGCAAGAGTCAATGCATAATCTCCAAGTCCATCTACTGATGGGTATAGCCGCGGTACAATCTGAAAAATCATATTTACTTTAACAAACATCTCGCGAGTCTGGAGGCATTTTCGTAACCGTGTAACTCTTCTTGTGCGAGATTAAAGTTTTCCTCATTCACATTTTGAGTCAAAAGAAGTTCTATTTTTTGTTTTAGTGCCTCAGGTCTTAATTCATCAGAACATATGCCAATTCCGTATTTAGTAATGGCATTAAAAAGTGTTGAAGCCTTGGGTGTATGAGCAAATATCGGACGTCGGGAAAGAATATATGTGCTTAGTTTAGTAGGCTGACTGGTCTCCCGAAAAACTTTGGATCGGTCATCAAATGGATACATAGCATAAACAAAATCGCATTCATTCAGGCGAACAACTGCTTCCTTTTCTTCTAAATGCGGGATATCCACTATAAAATTAAATCTGGATGTTAATTCAAATGCATATTTCCTGGACATTCCTATTAACACAAAACTCAGTTCCTTATTATAAGCTTTTGCATAAATTTCAACAGCTTCACAAAATGCTATTAATTCAGAAAGGTTGTATATGTTTCCTATATGACCTACTGTCAATTTTTTTTCATCACTTGTTGCCTTGGTAAACACAATTTCATCCAGAACACGATGTACGACAACACTATCAACACCACATTTTTTTTGATAATATTTCCTCATCGAATCGCTGACAACGTCTATGCTACTACTATTCTTGAGGAGTTTATTAAAATGATATTGGGCTAAACCGGTAAAAAAAGGATAGCGTTTGGATCTGTAGAAAAAACCATATGGAGTATCATCATGTACTGTTGTATGAATAGGCAATTCCGTTCTTTTTCGTAATTCATTAGCGATCAATATCCCCTCATTGTGAGCTACCACCCAATAAACATCTGCCTCAAAAGCTAAGATTCTATCAACAATTGTATTTATCTTACCATTTGATATCCCTGTCCACTGCAAAGCGGTTCTACATAAATCACTTACCAGACTTCCACCCAATAAACCATCCCCTATTCTTATACTCCCATCATCCAAATCCATATCCAAATCACTTAAATATAGCCATTTAACGTCTAAACCATCAAGCTTTGGAAGTAGGCTTCTTAAAATTACAGCTCCACCTCCAATATTAGGAGGAAATGGAGTAAATAGTACTACCCTTTTTTTCACGATTATTTAACTAAAATTTGCCCTGTTTATTCTTCCAGGCTTCAACTATCTGGCTAATAGTATCCTCCAAAGATACAGTAATATCCCAATTAGGATAATGTTGACGCATTTTATCCAGATTGGAAATATAACATATATGATCTCCGATTCTGTTCTCATTTACATAAGAATACACCTGAGCATTACCTGTGTATTTTTCAACTATTTTAAATGCTTCTAATATTGAACATGAGTTGTTACGCCCCCCTCCAATATTATATACTTCACCAACTCTTGGGGCATTGATAAACTCCTCGGCAAAACGGGCAACATCGTGCGAATGGATATTGTCACGTACCTGCTTGCCTTTATAACCAAATATTTTATATTCCCTGCCTTCCAAATTACATTTCACCAGGTAGCTTAAAAAACCATGCAATTCTACTCCTGAATGGTTTGGACCAGTCAAACATCCACCTCTAAGGCAGCAGGTATACATATTAAAGTAACGTCCATATTCCTGTACCATAATATCTGCGGCCACTTTGGAAGCTCCAAATAATGAATGTTTGGACTGATCGATAGGGAAGTTTTCCGTGATACCGTCAGTATACTCATCATCATCGTAATCCCATCGCGTATCAAGTTCTTTTAGCTTTATTGTGTTAGGTTTATCTCCATAAACCTTATTGGTTGACATATGAACAAATGGAGATTGAGGACAGGCTTGTCTTACGGCCTCCAACAAATTAAGGGTACCAACTGCATTGGTATCAAAATCATCAAATGGTATTGCAGCAGCACGATCATGCGATGGTTGAGCTGCTGTGTGTACAATTGCGTCAGGTTTTATGGTTTGAAGCAATTGGAGAATTCCTGCTCTATCTCTTATATCAATTTCATGATGTATAAAATTTGGAATACTAGCAATCAATCTGTTTTGATTCCAGCGAGTATCGCCTTGTGGGCCAAAAAAAACAGCCCGCTGATTATTATCAATACCATGAATTTCCCAGCCCAAGCCAGCAAAATGTATGCAAACTTCTGAACCGATTAAACCTGATGACCCCGTTACTAATAATTTTTTCATAAAATTTAATATTACTCCAAATTTACTACAGAAAACATAAACTATTCAATTCCATTATGAAGCAAGTTGCCCTGTTTTCTTTTCGCTTTCCTGTTTGATAAATAATTTTGATTTTAAGGCTAATCCTACTTTTATTTCTATGAATTTATAAGACAGATAAGAAATCGGAATAAGAATAACTAAAGATCCTAACACTAGAAGAATTTGCATTCTATCGTCGTAATCTGATGGAAAAAACTTTTTAGCCAAAATACTTGCAAAAATCAATATAAACTGGTGACATAAATAAATTGAATATGAAGTCTGGCCCAGAAAATATAATGTTTTAGACGCTAAAAAAGAAGCTAGTTGTTTATAGTCAAGATAAAGAGTAGAAATTAAAATTACTGAGCTAATCACTAATAGGACATAAGCTTCTGCAGATTTTTCAAAATAGGATATGACGAAAATACTAATTACAGCAACATATTTCATATTTCTTACCAACGAGTAATTAATCACTTTATAATCTTTAATTAGCAGAAATAGATTTATACCCATAACATAAGAAATAAAACATCTAATAATCGAATTTATTCCTTTTACGACTGCTAAATTTCCTGTTGGAGTCACTTTAGAAAATATTTTGTAAAAATCGATATAATAATTTGTCATTATAGGTAATATATAAATACCAATAAGACATACAAGTATTAATACTATTTTTATTAGGCGACTTTCTACTTTTTGGAGAATAAAGAACAAAAATGGAAACAATATATACAAAATCCATTCAGCACAGAGTGACCAACAAACTATTGATACAACTGCATCTTTAAACAAATTTTGTATCAACAATAAATTAACCAGTATTTTACCATAGTCTAAATTAAGTTTTACAAAGTCAAAACTTAAAAACATGAATAACCAAAAAATATATGCCGGATAAATTCTAACAAACCTCTTTTTTATGAATAACTTATAAGATTGTATAGATATTTTATTTTTATATTCTTCTGAATAAGCCAAGCACATTACAAAGGCACTTAATAAAAAAAACATATCTACCGCTACAAAGCCATTGGCCAACAACTTACTTATATAAAGAGAGTTATCAACTTTAAGAGTTTCAAAATAATGCATTGAAACAACCCACAATGCCGCAACTCCTCGTATTCCGGTTAATGATTTAATTTCTTTATCCATATTTTTTTTCCTCTTGCGGAAAGTTTAAGGGAACTTTTGAAAATAGTATTTGAACGTGAAATACCAATCCGGCTAAAGATAAATTTCTCAACTATAGAACATTTTATTTGTTCACCTCTAATTTCATTGAGAAATGTAAGATACAAATTGCCAGCTAATTGGAAACGACTTCTGATTTCAGGAAACTTCGAGATAGAATTTTAAAATGATGCCGTGGTTAAACATAATGTCTTAATTTTTTTTCAAATTCACGACTAACTAATAATTTAGATTTTAGGGCAGATCCAATTTTTAATTCAATAAATCTATACGAAAGGTAAGAAACAGGAATTAGAAGGATCAAAGATAGGATTACTGGACATAGTTGCAACGATTTATCATATTCTAATGGAAAAAGCTTTCTTACCACATGACTTAAAAAGGTAAGTATAAACATATGACTTAGGTATATTGAATACGATATTTGGCCTAAAAAATAGATAAATTTGGAAGATAAGATGAAGCCTACTTTTTCTTTTTCAAGATAAAGAATGGAGATTAAAATTATTGAACATATTAAGATTAAAACATACGTTTCTGCCGATTTTCCCCAAAAAGAACTAACAAAAATGCCAAGGATTGCTATATATTTTAACACTCTTGTCAAAAAATAGCTAATAGGATTATAATCTTTAATTAAAAGAAACAAATTAATGCCTATTACATAAGAGAAAAAACATCTAGCAATTGAATTTAGACCTATAATAACTGATATATCTTCCTTTTGATACATAATAATTACCCCCTTGTCCAAATCAATAATATAATTACCTATTGAAGGCAATATATAGATAGCAGCCAAACAAAATAAAATTAGAAAAACTCTAACATAACTGTGTTTGTTTTTTTGTAGAAAAAAATAAAGAAAAGGAAAGATCATATACAAAATCCATTCGGCGCACAATGACCAAAAAATAAATGATATTTCTACCTTATTAAATAAGTTTTGAATTAACAATAGATTAGTTAATAATTTAGCATAATCAAATTGGAATCTTAAGAATTCAAAAATTAGTAAAGACAAAAACATCCAAAAAAAGTATGCGGGGTAAATTCTAGCAAATCTTTTTTTTAAAAACACTCTATAAGATGGAATACTTATTCTTTTTATAAACTCATCCGAATAAGCCAAACACATTACAAAGGCACTCAATAAAAAAAATATATCCACTGCAACAAAACCATTTGTAATGAGCTTAATTATAAAAGACTCCTTATCGTGAGAAATGGCATGACGATAATGAAGAATAACTACCCACATAGCTGCAATACCACGTATTCCGGTTAACGATTTTATTTCCGTATTCATATTATCTTATTTTTTCCGTATTCATATTATCTTATTTTTTCCAGATCCGATTGATCACTTTAGATATCTTAAGTAATGTTGTTTTTTTACTCAATTCTGCTCGCGTATACACTTCTATTGGACCAAAACAAAAATGTAAATAGCTCTCATCAATAACAGTGGGTTTATTTCCCGAAAATGCATTTTTAATATAATTAATTTTCCATGGTTTTACTCCTGTTACAGCATGAACCATAATACCTGCAGGATAGTCAAAAGCCATAGCTTCTTTTCCTATAATTGAATAACGCAAATCCTGACTAAGAGTCATAGCTGCATTTAAGACGTCTTGATCCCCTTTATAAGCATAAATACCTTGGCCTTTATCAAAAAAATGAATGGGGTATCCCAATACTTTATACTTTTCATTCACTTCAATCCAACGATTGATAAGTTCAAAATTTTCAAAATTAACTCCTATAAATCCACTGTTAATATACCAGTTTAATGATTTATCTATTCCTTTGTCAAATTCTGAAAAATCGGTACGCCATTGGTTTCGCCAGGGATGATTCCAATAAAGTAAAGTGTAATTAGAGTCTTGACATAAAGCAACGCCAGACTTTATCCATTTTTCATAAAAAGACCATTTCGCCAATACTACAATATCAGGGTCAAAATAAAACCATCCCTGTGCTTCAGGAAATTCTTGGGCCAATCGCTTAAGATAATACGGTTTATAGTAACCCAAATGCATATCTACATTCAATTCATCAAATCGCAAATCAATTTTTTCTGAAAGTTGATATATATTATCATTTCCTTTGAAGGAAGACAATTGATTAATCCAAAATGGCAAGTTCCCCTTGTAACCGATGGATATTAGACCTTCAAAATCTGCTTTGTACAGTGAATTAATCAGAGCAGCAACACCATACTCATAATGGTTTTCAAACAATGTTGTCACAACATTTTTGTATTTCATAATCTATAGATCTTTAACTCATGCAGATTTCGTCCCTATTTTTAACTAAGAATTAAATTTAACTATTCAAAAGTTTATTCTTAAAATCTAGATAGTAACTATGTGCAATATTCCCAACTTTATCCATCGAATATTCCTTAGCAATTGTATTAACCTTTAAGGATAAATCTTTTCTTAAAGCTTTATCCTCCACTATTTTGACTATTTCTTTTAACATCCTTTTTTTATCCCCCACCGCAATTTGCAGCTCTTTGGGGACGAAATCACATGGCCCAGGTATACAATAGGTTAATGTAGGAATACCAGCAGCCATCATTTCCAAAGCACCATAGCCAAAACTTTCCAAATAGGAAGGGAATATACCGATATGGCAATCCTCTAATAATCCTGGCAATTCATTTGTCTTATAGTCAGGAATTACTTCTATTCTTTTTTGTAATTTCTTAGGAAAAAAGGAGTACACTTCTTCAGCTGTCCGAAACAATCCTTTTGTTCCCAACAGTTTTAAAGAGCAATCCGAGTATTTCTCAGTTAACTTTTTAAATAACCAGATTATATCAGTCATTCCTTTTCTATAATCAAAAGTTCCAACGAAAACAAATTTTATACTATCTTGATCTGCTCTATTAAAATACGCATTACTAAAATCTTGCATTCTTTCATTTGATATACCATTAGGAATAATTACAATCTTATCTCCAGACATTCCCTTTTTTATTAGTAATTCTTTATCTAAAGAATTTTGCACCTGAATTAAGTCACATTGTTGTAATGTCTTATAATTAACTACCTTTTGGATATTAGATCTTCGTTTGAAAAAAGGTCTAACATAGTTTTTTATTACCTCAATTAATGGAATAGGTACTTTAATTGATTTAAAATGATCAACAAGCAATGCTGGCCTACCTACAAATAAAGTTTTTCTATTAAATAAGTTTCGATCATATGGTAAAGCATCAAAATCATAGAGTACTACGTCAAATTTATCTGCATTTAATAATAAAAAGTTTTTTAAAGCATCGCCATAAACTTCCACATTAATTTCGGTTGGAGATAATCCAAGCTCTCTACTTCCTAATATACTCACCTCCCAACCTAATTCGGTTAAAGCCTTAGCTAATTCAAATCTATTTTTAGTTGCTCCCAATTCTTCCTTGGGAGTTCCCTTGGAAAACATTCCTATCTTCATTATATTTAATTTTCAATATCTATTTTATCTCATTAATGAGATTGGAATTAATCATTTAACAATCATTATGGAGGAAATTGAGGTAACTAATACAAAAACCTTCAACATTTTCAAAAATACATTTTACCACCCTTCCCTCTTTTATTCTAAGGATTAGTTTTAAAGAACTAATTTTCTTAATTGAAATGTTATCCATTCACAAATGGCACTCCTAATTATAGTCTATAGTTTATATTTTTTTAACATGACAAAAACTACATTTCTACTTTTGGGTATTTACCAATTCCAATTTAACAACCTATTGTTTAAAAGCTTTACCTTTACCTCCTTTGTTGTCGCAGATATATTTTCAATTACATCATATTCTTCTTTCCTCCAAGCTTCACCACTCTTTTTAAAAAGAAGAAGGGTTACCAATATACTTTCCTTACTAACAGCAGACAGCAGGTTGATCACCATACTTCTTTCCGACTCTGGATGAATTCCCTTGCCGTGAACTGTAATATTTTCCTTCCAACCTAAGACAGGCACAGCTAATAATTGAAACTCCCCATTATCCAAACTTTTCCCTATTCCATAATTTGTGTGTACTATCGATTCTTGAATAGGGCCCAATCTTTCCGGTAAGGCATAATGTCCTAGACGTATATCTTTTTCAACAAAATTAGTAGTGACTCGATCTATTCTCAAAACTCCATTGAACAATGGAATATCTATCAAATCAACTATTGTATCAGAATATTTTTCCAATTTTACCTGGCGTCTGAATATTCCTTCCTTATATGATATATATTCATACTGGCGCAAAGGCTCCCATTCCTTATCCGCTTCCTTGATCAGATAATTCATAGCAACACAACCATCTTCCGTATCTGCCTGCCAGGGGAAACCACTATGATAAGACAAACGATTATAATTTTCGTTACGCATATAAATCGTAGAATTCGCTATGTTTCTGGGCGTGCAGGTTCTAATTTCCGTTTCTCCTATTTCAGGATAATGGGTCACCAAAATTTTTGTTTGATTAGAAAAATATGAGTAGCATTTATTCTTTTCATACTTTTCCCAAGGTCCATTATTTTCTTCGTGACTCCAAAACAGGTTATTTTGAGGAAGATTTAAACCCAGGTAAGCTTTTCCCAACCAAAAACTGCTTGCTCGACATGAATATCCCTGAATAGCAGGCTCAAATGAACCGTAAAAGCCGAGAGAAGGGATACTGTGTTTTAAGAAGGCTTTATTCTCCAAAAACTGAAGTATGGCTCCCGAACTAATCCTTCTATACCATCCATGGTTCTTATCCTCTGAATCTATCCATGAAGAAAACAACAAAGGTGCTATTGCTCCAAAACGATAAGTAATACTTCGTCCCCACATCAACATTTTTCCGTCACGGGAGAATAAGTATGGGAAAAAAGAGAACATCTCTTTAAAATTCCTCTTCAAACAATGAGCTATCTCCGGATAGTGTTTTTCGCCATAATATAGACACCATATCACTGCATATAATTGATATCCCCACATGCTATAATAATCATAAGAGTCATCCAAATACCAACCGTCACCTGAATAATCATCTAGTATCTTATGTAACAGTATCTCTAATTGATTTTCATCAACCTTATACCCTTCAGATTTTAGGAAAGTCAATATAAATACACAAAAATACTTCCAGTTATTGTCAACACATGGACCTTCTCCATAAGATAACATCTTAGATGCCAACTTATCTTTTGTATCCTTAGTTAAAGGGTCCCAAAGAATCTTTTTACTTAAGAGGAATGAAATCGCAAGGCCTCCAAATTCAACCAACGGCTGCGAAGGGAAATCGACATTTCTGTCTGGTATATAATTAGAAGTTGAAGGACTGACTAAATTGATCAGCTGATTCCGGTAATATTCAGCAATGCAAATTCCATTTATTTTTAAATCCGGTTTTTCATTCAAGAGGGGCCCAGCAATAAAGAGAGTTCTACATAGACCTTCCAAGTATGCCACTTGCTTTGTTCCCCTAAGTAGTCTAGGATATGACTTTCCTTTTTCTTTAGGGAAAAACAGGGGGGCCTCAATACTTTTCACATATTTAAATATCCCATTTAACAAGTATTCTGCCGACTCTAGCCACCCGTCTCTATTCAATCCTGTTAATGGATTTAAACTTTCTTTCTTCTTATATTTAAAAGTATTGTTTTCTGTAATTCTATTATATGGTTTTAATTGATATCTTAGATTACATATAGGAAGAGTGAAATATTCAAAAATCTGATATTTATCCATAAAATCTACTGATAACCTTTTGATATGATTTCCAGCGCCTTACCCTTTCCTAAAAAAAATTTCAAAATTCTATATTTCTTTCTGTTTGGATATATAATACAAAATCCATATTTATCTTTCAATGGTTGTAAAAGCATTAATTCATCTTTTATATTGATATACTGAGTAAATACGAAACTTCCAATATATTGACCACAAATTTGAACTGTACTTTTATCAAATTTATAATTCAATATTAATTCAGCGATAAAAATTAACGTTTTAAAATGGGAAAGGACTGAGCTTTTATTTTTACTTGAACTTACTCCTTTAAATGTTTGTCTCCAAAGTGCATATCCATCTTTAACAATCAAAGCCTTATCTGCATAGTTGGCAACACGAGCAAAATAATATCCATCCTGATTTCTCAGTATATTTTGATCCCACCCCCCTGTTTTTTCAATTAATGAACGGCTCATTAAATAACAATGAGGGCAATTAAAGCCTTTGCCTGCCCATATCCCAATCACCAACTCTATTCCAGGCATATAATCAATATCAATGGTCCTTAACAAGTCTTCTTCCCTTCCATTGTTAAAATATTTTTTGACTGGTGAAAAAATCAATGTATGTTTAGAACCCTCCTTCAAATATTTCTCAACCTGTTTTTCAATCAAATTTTCAGAGCAAAGATCATCTGCATCCATAAATTTAATCAATTCCCCTTGCGATTGCCGAAATGCATAATTGCGGGCAGCATTTCCCCCCTTTTCAGGGTTTGAGTATAACTTGATTCTATCATCTTTAAAACTTTTTACTATTTTGACTGAATTATCTGAAGAATGATCATCAACAATAATAATCTCAACATTTCGGTATGATTGTCTCAACAAATTACTTAATGTTTCCTGTATAAAGTCTTCAGCATTGTACAAAGGAATGCAAACAGAAACAAGGGGACTTAAAACAGACATATAACAGAAAAAGATTACTCAGCAAATTTTTTCAAATGAAATATAAATACAAGATAATATGATATGCAAATAAACAGCTTTACCGATAAACTATACAATATTACATTCATCAAAGTATCAAGTGGAAGGAAATATGCAAACAGAATCACGGGGCAAACATTCATAAAAATACTTAAGGCGGGTTGAATTACCCATCCTCTACGGATAGAAAAAGCTAACAAAGTCCCCACCATTATTCCTAAACCTCCATTAAGCAAATTTAACATTAATTCTTTTTCAAGATTATGATACTTTTCACCTAATAAATTTAACAATAGATCTGAAAACCAGCACCCTACTGCCAGGACAATAAAGGACAAAGCCAATTGAAATCCGAGTATTTTATGCGCTGTCTCAATCAATTTTTTACGATTATTTTCCAGACGCGCATACCTTGGAATAATTACCATAGCAAATACAGAAGAAATCACGGTGAAAATAACAGAAAATCGCTCTATTGCCCCCCACTCAGCTATACTATTTGACTTACCCATATATGCTAAAATAAACAGTGTTATCTGGCCCGAGAAGGCAAAGTACAGACACCCTGGAAACGTACGCTTAACAATTTTTTGTATTTCCTTTTTAACCTCCGGATCCTCTTCATTGGTGATCGTTGCATGCTTGTCAACGATTTTGCGTAGTCTCAAATTACCGATAATTTGAGGGACTCCATTAGCGAGAAGGACTATCCATGTGAATGGAAAAAAAAATATAAATATGCCACTTAAAAGTAGACGAAGAATAATTACCAATAATTGGTTAACTTGAAGTGATCTAATATCCTGGTGAAGTTTAGGTATAACTGCATATAAGCTATCTGTCAGTTGCGACTTAAAGGCTGGGATAAAAGTTATTATAATCAAGGTAATAGTTTCCCATGAAACTTGCTGCTCCATTAGCAGGTGAATAGTAATGGGGATTCCTATTAAAAGAGCAAGTAACGCAAACTTATTACGAAAAATAATTGCGGTTGACATAACCTTGCCTAATTTAATTTTATCAGTCCAGATCTTTCCACCCAAGGCATACGTGCTTGTTGAAATGCCACTATCGGATAAAACACTTAACATTGAAAGCATATTATTTGCAATAGTATATATGGCATATTCTTGTACGGTCAGCTTCCTTACTATATAAAAGCCAATAAGCATTCCCATAAATTGAATAAAGGATTGCACAAAGAAAGCCTCTCCCAATAGTTTAGAAAAAGTCTGAATCCTTTCTTTGCTAAACGTATATTCAGACATAATGTACCTTATACATTACAATCAATATCATTATATAGCTAGTTCGATAGATCTTACAAAAACCTTAGTGCAATCCAATTCATTGATAGAATGTTTAAATTGCAACAATTCTAATGCAACAATTCTCACCTTATTGTATTAGGTTATTCAACTTTCTATTACCAAAATGAGACCAAATCCCATTAATATTCTGAATCAAAACAATATTAAACTGGCAATTTCAACTTTTCCCTGAGCTGTCCTAATAAAGAATGTGACTTTACCTGTTCATCATATTCATAGCCATAACTATAACTATAACCATAACCATAACCGTACTTACTATCTTTGTAATACAGATCATTAATAATAATACTCACATTTTTAATTTTACCCTCTTCCACAAATGTGTTAATTTTATCAAGTAGCTTTATCTCAGTATACTTATGACGAACTATATATAAGTTTATGTCAGAGTATTTCATTAGAACAAATCCATCTGCCACTAATCCAATTGGAGGGGTGTCAATAATGACATAATCAAACTGTAATTTTAGTTCGTCCAATAAGGCGTCTAATCTGTTTGAAAGGATTAATTCGCCTGGATTAGGAGGTATAGGACCTGCAGATATAATATTAAGGTTTTCCACCTCTGTTTTGAATAAAATCTGGTCTAATTTATGTTTACCAGCCAGATATGTACTGAGCCCTTTTGCATTATCCAACCCAAAATCTTCAAATATTTTCGGTTTTCGCAAATCTGCACCAATTAAAATTGTTTTCTTGCCTGACATCGCAATAATAGAGGCAAGGTTTATAGAGGTAAAAGTTTTTCCCTCACCACTTATACTGGAAGTAATGCATATGACCTTTTTTTCCTTATCAGGAGCCAAATATTGGAGATTGATCCGAATCGACCTAAAAGATTCCGCAATTCCAGATTTAGGACTTTTAAATACAGCCAGATTTGAGAGATTATCACTATGTCCAACAATTCCAATAACTGGAATATCAGTATGCTCTTCAATATTCTTCTTAGATTGAATCTTATTATTAAAATAAGTTCTAAGAAATATAATTGCAATTGGTATAGACAGTCCTATAATCAGAGCGTTAGAGTATATCATGTTGGTTTTAGGACCAACTTGGTATGCATTAAAGTTTCTCGCATATTCAACAACTCTATTATCCGGAATGTTAGAAGCCTTAGCTATTCCTGCTTCTGCCTTTTTTTCCAAAAGGTAATTATATAAATGATCATTAAGCCTGAAACGTCTTTGAATATCAACCAATTCTCTCTCATTCTTCGGTAAATCCCGAACCTCTTTCTCCAATTTTGCAATCCTCTTATTTATATCATCAAGTGAAATTCTGGAGCCGTTAATGATATTCTTTACATTTTCAAGCAAAGCTTCTTTTGAGTTTTTAATTTTGATTTCAAGAGTATTTAGAAAAGGGTTATTCCCTGTCGTATTTCTTCCCAAGGAAGATTTCTCCCGGTTTAGCTCTACAAGATTTAATGTGAGATTATTTAACAAAGGATCATCTATTCCCATAATAGACGGAGCCACAACATTGCTTAAATCTCTATTATTAGAAACATAATCGAGTATATAATGATAATACTTATCCTTTAACAACAACACTGCTTTTTGAGCTTCCAACTCGTCCAGTTTGGCAAAGACAGATGTAGCTGCGGAAGAAATATCCATCACTTTATTATTACGCCTGAAACTTTCCAATTCTGTTTCTGCATTGTTTAATGAAGAAGCTATTGAAGCTAACTGACTATCAATAAAATTAATGGTGTTACTTGCAATGCGATTTTTCTCTTCCAAGCCAGATTGAATGTATACTTCCGCAAGTTTGTTTAAATAATCACATTCACGCTGAATATTGTTTCCTACTGATGACAACTCAAGTATACTTGATTCTTTTCCTCCAGAATTAGTTACTTGCAATTTATTCCTATATAGAATCCCCAAGTTTGCCAAATTATGTAGCTTAAAATAATAATGATTTCCAACCGGGATATTCTCATCTAACTTTACAATTGTAAAAGATAGATTCGGTAACCTTACTGGTTCTCCAAAAGAAAACGTTTGCTGTATCTCCTCAGATTTCCCAATCGTCAACTTAAAATCATTAGAAGTTATGAAATTTATAGCAATAGGGACATTATAAGCCTGCTTCTTAAAAGTTGTATCTACAATAACCTTAAAAGGTGTCGAGTTATAAATCTCCATATCTCTGACCTGTCCTTTATGGAAATAGGAAACATTAAACTCCAGTTGCTGAAGAGTTTTATAGGCCATTTCATAAGATTTTAATATTGCGATTTCATTAGCCTTCTTTTTATCCTGACGGAATAAATCTATTTCCTGAAATCCGGAAATCTTTTCATTAGGCTTTATTAGAATGGTGGTAAATACATTATAATATGGTTCAGTGTAATACCTTATATACAAATAAGCATAGCCCAGTGATAAGAAAAGACTCAAAGCAAATAAAGGCCAGTACTGAAAAGCCCTACTTAAAAGTGCCTTAATATCAATTAATTCATCTTCCCTCTTTTTCACTTTAATTTGTTTTTATAAAATTTATAATAAGAATGATTGCAGATATACTAGCAAATATTGTTGTGGCCAATGTCAAATTATTCCTGTCAATTTTTGCTTTCATCGGAGCTACATAAATTACATCGTTCGGTTTAAGATAAAAGTAGGGCGACTCAAGAAGTTTTCTGTCTGTCAGGTCCAGCTGAATGATTTCCATTCCTCCATCCTTAGGCCTCATTAATTTGATATTTTTTCTACTCCCATATTCAGTAAGATCACTTGCCATTCCCAAAGCTTCCAACAAGGTAAAACGCTCATTGTACATATAATGTATACCGGGCGATCGAACTTCGCCCAACACAGTCACTCTATAACTCATCAGCTTTACAACGACGGTAGCATCCGAAACTTGCTCCCTTACTATTTTTTCAATATTTTCCTGTATCTCAGTCAAAGTCATGTCTTTTACCTTTATTCTTCCAATCACAGGCATATTAATATAACCTGAGTCATTTACAAGATATCCATTTAAGTACATATTCCCAGGATTTATTGCCTGTGATGGATTTTGTTGAATATTATAAAACACAGAAACCCTTGGATCTGGACTTACAATACTAATATGCAAAATATCACGTGGTTGAATTTTATAAGTAAAGGTTTCCTGCCCTATATATATGGAATCATTTTGTTTTCCCTGAAAATAAACCACTTTCTTTTGCGGGACGCAGGAAAAAATGAATATAGTGAAAATTATTATATAAATCGATCTTAGATTAAATTTCATATTTTTTGTACAATTCTATACTTTTTCTTATTTTTTTTTGATAAAGTGCTCAATGACGATTTTTGTAGGACTAAGTTCTTTAAATCAGGAACCTTCTTCCAATTTTATGACAATAGCTGCAAATATATAGGAAAAAATCATATATACCCTAAACTTAATTTTGTTATAATTCTTCACCAAACTTTTAATTTTAACAATAAGACGTTTTTGATCAACGCACTCTACAACCAAAACGACAAAATAATCTATAAATCAACACATTGAATACGTAATTTAATTATTTTTGATAATTATTATTTTAATGCTCACTACTCATAAAAAATGTGGTTTAAACAATAAATTAAAAATAAACAAGTTCTCAACTACGACTAAATAAGCTTTTAAAACGAAGAGAATAAAGCGATCTATTCTCCTCATTAAATTTAAAAACATTAAGCTCTATGTATTTATAAACTACAAATACAAAATTTTCCAAAAAAACATCTTTCGTAGATCTTGAAAAAAGACAAAAATCAGCATTTAATTCTTCTCAGAATTCTTTATCGAATCTTACATTAATAGTCATTATCCCGGTAAAATAATTTACCCAAATTATCGATAATATAATGATTTTAGTCTAAAATCTAAAAAGATAAGAAAACTATTTGTAAATTTCATTAAAAAAGAATACCCCAAAATAAATTATCTTTCAATACATTTAGTAAGTTTACAGCAGGAGACATACCCAACCATTCATAATCCTATACTAATCAACTCTTTATGACCTAAACCTAACCATAGTTATGAAAAAAATTTTTACACTATTAGTGTTTACATTCTTGCTTTATTCCAACTCTGGATGGGCAACGATTTATTATTCCTATAGATTTGGGGGAGGTGGTTCCGCTGCAACAACCTTAACCAACTGGATGGATGAAATAGGGAACTTCCCTTCTTCTTTTGGCAATCCTGGAGATGAATTTCACATCTCTCCTGGAGAAACGATGAGTGCCTCATCCGCATGGAATGTTGCAGGGAAATTAGTAATTGAAGAAGGGGCAACTTTTAATGCTGGTAGATTTAACCATACTCTTTTGGTTGATATGTTGGCCAACGCAAGGTATATGGTAGTGGTAAACGATGAAAACTTCGATAACCCTTATTCTAACCTGACACTGGGGGCCACAGACCACTCAAGTATTTTTCGTATTTCAATGACTGCTTTCCCGGACTTTAATTTACGCCCCTTATCCTATCCGACTCTTCAAATTACCGGTGATGGCTTTATCGCTATTACATCCCCATTAACCATACAGGGAGACTTACAATTAGACGGAGGGGAAGTTATTTTAGCCAACACATTAACTATTAATCAAAACTTAAATATTAATTCAGGCTCCTTTTCAATTGCTGCCGCTAACACGCTGAATGTATTCGGAGATGTCACTATTGCTGGAGGTACATTTAATGGGAAACCAAGCTTAGGGGGGACTTCTACCTCAAACATAAAAGGTAATCTGAATATCACAAGTGGAATCTTTAATGCTGCCGGATCATCTTCTGCAGGATCCGCTGCTATCTATAACATTGATCAGGATTTATTTATAAGTGGAGGAGTGTTCAATGGAGTAACAGCCTCTGCAAATGCAAATTCCTTTTTTAATATTTCAGGCAATTTTAAGTTCATCAGTGGAACTTACAATCCAAAGCCCAATGGTACCGGAAACGGATTAACGACCATTTCATTAATTGGTACAGGAGACATCAGCAGCGTTTCAATGGCTAATAATAGCAACCAAATTGTAAAGATTGAAGGGGCCTATGGATTACAAAGCAATTTTACCGTTGGAAATGAACTAAACCTGGTATCAGGTAATTTAAGTCTAAACGGACATACACTCACATTAAACAATGCCTTAACGATTGCCTCTGGAACGCTTACTGGGGATAACAGTGCAGGTATTACCTTTGGCGCAGCCTCTGTTGGTGCCAGCCTTCCTTCTGTAACACTAGGAACCTTAACGATCAACAGATCCGGTCAGACCATTGAACTGGCAGGAAACGTTACAATCGCCAACAACCTGGGTTTATCCGCAGGAACCTTGTCTATCGGAGCCAACACCCTTACACTCAGCGGAGGTATAACTGGTAGTGGTACGCTAACCGGAGGTACTTCTTCTAATCTTATCGCCAATGGTTTTTCTCCAACAAGTCTTTCATTACCTGCATTGACAGTAAATGATTTTACAATCAACAGAAGCAGCGGGGTAAGTCTCAATGGACCTCTTACCATTAACGGAACATTGTATTTAACGACAGGACAGATCGAAAACTCTGTAAATAATATTATTCTTGCAAACAACGCGACAATTTCCAGAAACGAAGGTACGCTGGCTGCAGCACCTGTATTCGGGGATCTGATCAATATTGCCTATACAGGTATCAACCAGGTAAACACTGGTCACGAAATACCTACAGATCCGTCGACCTTAAACAACTTAACAGTTTCCAAAACCGGAGGGTTAGGCTTAGTCCTTAATACCGACCTTACTGTTAACGGCAACCTGACCATTGCTCCGTCTTCAAAATTGAATGGAGGTGCTCAATGGTTAACCGTAAAAGGCAACTGGATTAATAATGGAACCTTCACACCAGCTACAGGTACCGTGGAATTTGCCGGCTCAACAGTATTAAGTGGTTCTGTAATCAATACTACCTTCCACCATCTTTCTTTAGCTCCAGGAGCATCTCTGACAGTGCCGGCCTCTTCTACAACAACCCTTACCGGGGATTTCACAGTGGCACCTTCATCAACGTTCCATCATAACAATAGCACCATAGTCTATGGTGGTACCGGGACTCAAAACATTGCTGGGATAAACTACTACAACCTGACAAGCACCAATACAGGAGCTAGAATTTTAAATGACACGATCGGAATCGAAAATAATTTTACCCCTGGGGCCAATACATATATTGCAACCGGAAGCACAATTAACTATAATGGGAGCAACCAAACCATCAGTTTGTTCTCTTATTATAACAACCTGATTTTATCCAACAGTGGTATCAAAACTCCGGCCGGGACGATTTTAAGTGTGAATGATCTAACCATTTCCGGGAGTGCAGTGCTCGCAGGAAATGGTAAAACGATCAATGTTGCAGGCAACTGGTCTACTTACAGCCCTTCAGCATTCGCTGAAACAAACAGTACGGTTGTATTCAATGGAAATTTCCCTCAGTCTGTATCTACCTCTGGCGAAGAGCTGTTTTACGATCTTACTATAAACAGTAATTCTACTGTTACATTAAACTCATTGGTAACTGTTACCAGACAACTTGCTCTTACCAAAGGAACGCTGATATCGGGAGGAAACCTGACGGTTGATTTGAATACCGGAAATATTGCTTACTTTACCGGAGATGCAGGAAGTGTAAGTGGAACTCTTAAGATTAAGAAAGAAATCGGTTCTTCCAAAACCCATTATCTGGCATCTCCCCTGAACGGAACAACTGCAAATGACTTTGCAGACAATACCCAGGTAATTAACCCGTCTACGAACCTGACAAGATTATATGAATATGTAGACGGAGACTGGTCTCCGATTGACGATTTAAATACACCTTTGTCTCCGCTAAAAGCCTATTCTTTGTACTTTACTGCCCCTACTACGCTGGATTTCACAGGTACATATAATCATGGAAGCACTCCTTCGGTGGTAAACTACCCAAACACGTCTTCTGACTTCCAGATGATTGGCAACCCATTTCCTTCGACTATTGACTGGACCAGTCCAGGATGGTCAAAAACCAATATCAATGACGCGATCTATTATTGGGATGCTGCCAATACCAGATATGCAACCTATGTAAATGGATTAGGTAGCAACGGAGGAACACCATACATTCCTGCACTGCAGGGATTCTTCGTTACTACTACGGGTACAGGAGGTTCAGCAAGTATATCCATGAACAACAGTGTCAGAACGACTTCTCAGACTCCTTCCTTATGGAGGACTTCAGCAACTACACAGCCAGTTCTTAAGTTAACAGCTCAAAATGGCTCAAACTCTGATGAGACAGTTGTAAGATTTTCAGAAGATGCCTCCGATCTGTTTGATGGTTCTCTGGATGCGCTAAAATTAAAGAACGCTGGCAACAACCCTAACTTATTCACGTTGACTAAAGGTAAGAGCTATGCAATCAACAGCTTGCCGCTTAATTACATAGATTCTACGATACCATTAAAACTGGAAGTACCCGTCACAGGTACGTATGTGATTTCTGCCAATCAGTTTACAGGATTTGATACCACTGACATAATTCTTGAAGACCGATTATTAAATATTTCCTATGATTTGAAATCTTCCGACGGTTATTCCGTTACATTAGCAAAAGGAGATACTGCATCAAGGCTATTTATTAAATTCAGAAGAGCAGATGTTGTAACTTCCCTGCCAGACCACACAGAGGGAAAAGTAACAGTAACCTCAACAGGTAAAACTGTGAATGTTTATTTTGCCAATATTGCAGAGAAAGAAGCTTCTGTTATTTTCCTGAATCTGATTGGTCAGGAAGTAGGCAGAGCGGAAAATGTACCTGTTGCACAGGGAATCTACTCGAAAGACCTGAATGTATCTCCAGGAATCTACCTGGTCAAGGTTAAAGCTGGGAACACCGTATACACAGAAAAAATTTACATTAACCATTAATCAGAAGATAAACACTTATCTTTAAGCACAAATGAAAAAAAAATTAAAACTTCTGTCACTTTTTACGTTGTTGACAATAGGGGTGGTCTTCATCGCTGAAGGCCAGCCGTGCCCTCCCGGAGGCTGCGACGACGAGGACCCTTCTGAAGAAACGTCTATTCCGTTTGATGGAGGCGCCAGTCTTTTACTTGCGGCCGGTTTAGGAATTGGAGGGAAAAAACTTTATGAGA
>JGI12383J13903_1000492_pt1 | contig 28238 bp, 24 predicted proteins | sample Passage237B_FD_13903 | JGI IMG/M metagenome (IMG submission 13903)
CCTTGTGCGGTTGGTGCTTCATGGCCTCAAATTGACCGCATGCACCCGGCCTTGTCAAGATCGCACAGCAGGAAGTTGCTCACAGGTTATTAGAGGTGCCCATNANAAGGTTTGTTAGTCTCACCCTGGACCATAAAAATGTTACGCCATGGTGCAAGAGCCGCTCCGCATCGCTGTTGTCGACGATCATCCCTCGTTCTGCGAAGGCATTCGCAGTTGGTTGGCCGAATGGCCCCACGGTGAGGTGGTGCTTACGGCCGGGAATGGATTGGAGTACGAGGAGGCCTGCAAGGCCGCAGGCCCCATCCACATCGCCTTGGTCGATCTGCGCATGCCCAAGCGCGATGGGTACGAGACCATGTTATGGATGCGGCAACACCAACCCGAGACCCGGCCCGTGGCCGTGACCGGCGATCCGGCCTCGGATGTGATCCGCCGCTGCCTGCGCCTGGGCGCGCGTGGCATCATTACCAAGGCGGTGCGGCAGCGCGAATTGCAGCTCACCCTGGAGCATGTGCAGCACATGGGTTTCTGCCACAACGAGATCGTGCATCGCGAACTGGTGGAGGGCGGCCAGCGCCGCGCCCAGAACGAACATGTGATGAACAGCCTTACGCGCAAGGAGCGGGAGTTCCTGAAGCACATCGCCGATCTGGATAACCCCACTTACAAGGAGGTGGCAGCGCGGATGAATCTCAGCCTGAACACCATCCATTCACACCGGGCCAGGCTGTTCGAGAAGTTCGGCGTGAACAATCGCCAAGGACTGTACCGGGCTGCGGTGGATTGGAAGCTGGCTTCCTGAAGGCACTTTCGGGAAAAGGGGCGTCGGCTGCCGGTAGGTATCACGGCCCACAGGTCTGCGCGTTGCAGTCATGAGGCCACTGCGGAGCCCCCTCGATCGGATACGGATCGTCCGCCCACGCCGCCCGACCCGCTATATTCGCGCCCTTATTCCGGGAGCACGGCCACCGCCCCCGGACCGAACGCCAGGATGATCCTGAACCCCTTCCGCTCGCCCCGCCGCTCCATCGGCACCCTTTCGCTGGGGGCCATCCTGCTGTGGCTGATCGGGTTGGGTGGCGCATCGACCACCCTTACTTCGTGCAGCGAGTTCAACCGCGCGCTGAAGAGCGACAGCCTGGAGTACAAGCTGGCGGTGGCCGAGAAGTACTACGCGGCCCAGAACTGGGACCGGGCCATTCCGCTGCTGGAGGAGCTGATCGTGCTGACCCGAGCCACGGTGCGGAGCGAACGCGTGAACTACCTGCATGCCAAGTCGTACATGGGCATGAAGGACTACATCATGGCGGGTTATTACCTCGGCAACTTCACCCGCACCTTCCCCACGAGCAAGTACGCCGAGGAATGCGCCTTCCTTAGCGCGATCTGCTACTACAAGAACTCACCGAACTATGAGCTGGACCAGACCGACACCCGTACTGCGATCGACCAGTTCCAGTTGTTCATGGTGCGCTACCCCAACACCACGTTGAGGGACAGCTGCAACGCCTACATCGACGAGCTGCGCATGAAGCTGGAGGTGAAGGCCTACCACGGTGCGGCGCAGTACTACCGCATGCGGAACTACCAGGCCGCCGGGGTGGCCTTCCGCAACTTCGTGAAGGAGTGGCCCAACTCCCGCTTCCGCGAGGACGCCATGCTGCTGATCCTGAAGGCCGACCACCACCTGGCCATGAACAGCGTGGAAAGCAGGAAGGGGGAGCGGTTGAAGGAGGCGATCAGGTCATATCATAACTTTGTCGACGCTTTTCCGGAGAGCGTGACCCTGCCCGATGCCCAGAAACTGCATCGTGAGCTGGTCGCCGAACTGGAGCGCGCGCACACATCGAAGTAAGCATGAGCAACAAACCGACCACCGCCGCCAAGACCACGGTGACCCGCGACCTGTCCCTGCTGGACAAGGAGACCGGCAACATTTACGAGACCGTGGCCATCCTGGGCAAGCGGGCCAATCAGATCAGCACCAAGATCAAGGAGGAGCTGAACGCGAAACTGGAGGAGTTCGCCGTGACCAACGACAACCTCGAGGAGGTGTACGAGAACCGCGAACAGATCGAGCTCAGCAAGCACTACGAGCGCATGCCGAAGCCTGCCGCCCTGGCGATCCAGGAGCTGCTGGAAGGCAAGATCTACTTCCGCCGTCCGGAGGATGGCGCTGACGAGGTGCCTCGCAGCTGATCGATATCGATGGAAGGATCCCCGGCCACGGTGGAACGCTTCCTGAACAGGCGGGTGCTGCTCGGTGTGTCGGGCAGCATCGCTGCTTACAAGGCCGGCCCTCTCGTGCGCGAACTGGTGAAGGCCGGTGCCCAGGTGCAGGTGGTGATGACCCCTGCCGCCCACGACTTCGTTACGCCGCTCACACTGGCCACCCTGAGCGGCAGGCCGGTGCTTACCGATCTGGTGTCAGCCGGTGGCACATGGAACGACCATGTGCACCTGGCCCAATGGGCCGATGTGCTGGTGATCGCCCCGTTGAGCGCGAACACCTTGGCCAAGCTGGCCCACGGGCTGTGCGACAATCTGCTGATCGCCACTTACCTCAGTGCCACCTGTCCGGTGTACGTGGCCCCGGCCATGGACCTGGAGATGTACCGCGATGGCAGCACCCAGGCCAACCTGGATATCCTGAAGGCCCGTGGTGTTCGGCAGATCGGTCCCGAGAGCGGTGAGCTGGCCAGCGGCCTGAAAGGGGAGGGCCGCATGTCGGAGCCAGAGGCCATCGTGGCGCGGCTGCATGCCGACCTCGTGGGGAACAGCCGGTTGAACGGCAAGCGACTGCTCATCAGTGCAGGGGGCACCCAGGAGGCCATCGATCCAGTGCGCTACATCGGCAACCGCTCGTCGGGCAAGATGGGTTTCGCCATCGCCGAGGAGGCTGCACAGCGCGGTGCACGGGTGGAATTGGTGGCGGGGCCCACCGCGCTGAGCATCACCGTGCCCGGCGTGCGCCGCACCGATGTGGTGAGCGCCGCGGAAATGGCCGAGGCCTGCAAACGCGAAGCGGTCCACTGCGATGCGGTGATCATGAGCGCGGCCGTGGCCGATTACCGTCCGGCGAAGCCCGCTGCGGGCAAGATCAAGAAGCAGGACGCCGCCCTCGAGATCGCGCTGGAGCCCACCGAGGACATCCTGGCCTGGATCGGCAGGCACAAGCGCGCAGGCCAGCGGCTGGTGGGCTTCGCGCTGGAGACCGACAACGAACTGGCCCATGCCGAAGGCAAGCTCGCCCGCAAGAACCTGGACCTGCTCGTGCTCAATTCGCTGCGCGATACCGGCGCCGGTTTCGGCCACGACACCAACAAGGTGACCCTGCTGGCACCGGGCACGGACCCCGTGGCATTGCCGTTGATGACCAAGGCCGAAGTGGCCCGTGCTATCTTGGACCGCTTGGAGGAATTGTTCTGACCCCGCCCATGTCCCGCATCCGTTCACGTGTCCTTTCCCTGCTTGCCGGTGCCGCCCTGTGCACCAGCGCCCAGGCCCAGGAGTTCAACTGCCAGGTGAGCGTGATCGCACCGCAGATCGCCACGGCCCAGCCCCGCGTGTTCCAGTCGCTGGAGATGGCCATCAAGGATTTCTTCCAGAACCGGCGCTTCACCAACCTGAATTACGCCCCCTCGGAGCGGATCGAGATCAACCTGCTGCTCACGATCAACAACCAGCCGGCGCCCGATCGTTTCGAGGGCACCCTGCAGGTGATCTACGCGCGACCGGTCTACGGCACCGACTACAACACCCCGGTGCTCGATCTGGTGGACAACCAGGTGCAGTTCAACTTCCTGGAGAACACCCAGATCGAGTTCGCGCCGGAGCGCTACCTGAACAACCTTTCCTCGTTGCTGGGCTTCTACGCCTACTTCATCCTCGGGCTGGATGCCGACACGTTCTCCCCCTTGGGTGGCACCGACTTCTACAACCAGGCCCAGCAGGTGGTGAACAATGCGCAGAACGCTTCCGAGCCCGGATGGAAAGCCTTCGAGGACCAGCGCAACCGCTACTGGCTGCTCGACAACCAGCTGCAGGCCGTCTTCCGTCCCTTCCGCGAACTGCTCTACAACTATCACCGGTTGGGCATGGACACCATGACCGAGGACGTGGCCGCGGCACGCCGCACCATCGCCACCCAGATCGAGAAGCTGAAGCCCGTGCACCAGGTGAAGCCCGCCAGTTACAACCTGCAGGTGTTCTTCAACGCCAAGTACAACGAACTGGTGGAGCTGTTCAAGAAGGCCGAACCCGCCGAGAAGTCGAAGGTGTTCAACACCCTGCAGATCATCGACCCCGGCCACATCAGCCAGTACCAGAACATCATGCGCGGCAGCTGAGAGGGAGAGGTGGATGGTGAATGGCGGCGACCGATCCAATCCCTCGGGCACGTCATGATGTGCCCGACCTGACCGCTTCCGGCTGGTCGCTGATCCACGATCACACGTACAGGCGCGTCATGACGCCCTCCCATCGCTGACAAAAGGGCAACTCACAGCCCAGAACCGCCCCCCGAACACAACAGAGGCATCCACCCCCATACCTTCGGCGGCCATGTTGCAACGGCTGTACATCCGCAACTACCTGCTGATCGACGAGGCCGAATTGGCCTTGGGCAAGGGCCTGACCATCATCACGGGTGAAACGGGCAGCGGCAAGAGCATCCTGCTCGGTGCCCTGGCGCTGGCCATGGGCGAACGGGCCGAGGCCGGTGCGCTGCGCGATCCCTCGCAACGCTGCGTGATCGAGATCGAGGTGGATGTGGCGCGGCTCGACCTGCGGCCCTGGTTCGAGGCCAACGCCGTTCCCTTCGAACCCACGGCGATCCTGCGGCGCCAGCTGGACCCCGGCGGCCGCTCGCGCGCCTTCGTGAACGATACCCCCGTGCGCGTGGAGCAACTGCGTGAGCTCGGTGCACGCTTGGTGCACGTGCACAGCCAGCACCATACCCTGCTGCTCAACGATCATCGCTTCAGGCTGGGCCTGCTGGACCACCTCGCCGGTCAGCGCGACCGTGCCGCCGCCTATACCGCCCGCTACCTCCAGTGGTCGGCGCTTCGGGCAGAGGTGGATCGGCTACGCGAGGAAGAGGTCCGCTCGCGCTCCGAGCAGGACTTCATCAACTTTCAGTTGAACGAATTGCAGGCTGCCGACCTGCGGGCTGATGAGCAGGAACGCCTGGAGCAGGACCTGGCACGCACCGAGCATGCGGGCGAGTTGCTGCGTGCTTTGGAGACGACGGCTGAAGGCTTGGCGGGCGAACGGGGCGTGGGCACATTGATCGGGTCCATCCGGCAGGAATTGGCGCGTGCGGCACGTTTCGATCCCGCCGTGGCCGAGCTGCTGCAGCGCCTTGAAAGCGCCGCCATCGAGCTGAAGGACATCGCCGACGAGGCCGAAGCCATGGCCGCGCGCGTGGACATGGACCCCGCCGCTGCCGAGCGCGTTCGCGAACGCCTTGACACGATCCTGCGGCTGCAGCAGAAGCACCGCGTGCGTTCCAACGTCGAACTATTGGCGCTGCAGGACGAACTCAGTCAGCGTGCAGCGGCCATCGGCTCGCTGGACCAGCGTATGGGCACCCTGCAGAAAGAGGAGGAAGAGGCCCGTACCGAGGTGCTGCGTCTCGCCCAGGAGCTTTCGGCCGGACGCATGAAGGCCATCGCACCGCTGGGCGAGCGCATTGAAGGGATGCTGGGCGAACTGGGCATGCCCAAGGCCGTGTTCCGCGTCGAACACCGCACATTGGAGGCCCCGGGCCCCCATGGCATCGACGCGGTGCGGCTGCTGTTCAGCGCCAACGCCGATCGTGCGCCCGCGCCTCTGGACAAAGTGGCCTCCGGCGGTGAGCTGGGGCGTGTCATGCTCGCGCTGATCGCCATCGCGGCCGATTCGCAGGACCTGCCCACGGTGATCTTCGACGAGATCGACACCGGCGTGAGCGGCGAAGTGGCCGATCGCGTAGGCAGTGCCATGGCGCGCATGGGAGAGGAGCGCCAGGTGTTGGCCATCACCCACCTGCCGCAGATCGCGGGCAAGGCGGCCCATCACCTGCTGGTCACCAAGACCGATGCCCAGGAGGCCGTGCGCACGCACATCTCGCCGCTCACCATGGAGCAGCGCGTGGAGGCGATCGCACGCATGCTCAGCGGGCGCAAGCTCACCAAGGCCGCGCTGGACAACGCGCGTGCCCTGCTGCGCGGCGCCTGATCGCCTTCCGGGCAACTTCTATCTTCGCTGCGGCCCCGGCCACACGTCGGGACCCTCAAGAACCAACACCATGGCCAACGGACTGTTGAAGGGAAAGCGCGGCATCATCACCGGTGCCCTGAACGAGCAAAGCATCGCTTGGAAAGTGGCGCAATTGGCGTACGACGAAGGTGCCTCCATCGTGTTGACGAACGCGCCCGTGGCCATGCGCATGGGCGAGATCAACAAGCTGGCCGAGGCCATCAAGGCGCCCATTTTCCCGGCTGATGCCACCAAGGACGAGGACCTGGAGAAGCTGTTCCAGGACAGCCTGGCCCATTTCGGTGGTCCGGTGGACTTCGTCCTGCACAGCATCGGCATGAGCCCCAATGTGCGCAAGGGCCGTGGGTACGACGATCTGAACTATGAGTGGTACAAGCAGACGCTCGACATCAGCGCCATCAGCTTCCACCGCATGCTGCAGGCGGCGAAGAAGACCGATGCCCTGGCCGAATGGGGCAGCGTGGTGGCCCTGAGCTACATCGCCGCACAGCGCGTGTTCCCCGGCTACGGTGATATGGCCGATGCGAAGGCCCTGCTGGAGAGCATCGCCCGTTCGTGGGGCTACCACCTGGGCATGGAGAAGAAGGTGCGCGTGAACACGGTGAGCCAGAGCCCGACGATGACCACGGCGGGCAGCGGCATCAAGGGCTTCGGCGGCTTCTTCGGTTTCGCGCAGGAGATGAGCCCGCTGGGCAACGCGCCGGCCGAGGACTGCGCCCGCTATTGCATCACCCTGTTCAGCGACCTTACCCGCTACGTCACCATGCAGAACCTCTTCCACGATGGCGGCTTCAGCAGCAGCGGGGTCACGCCCCAAGTGATGGCCCACTTCGACAAGGGATAGCGCTCTTGGCTTGGGGGGGAGGTCATCGGGAGTTTTGTCGCGGAGGTCTTCGCGCAGATCATCTTCGAGGGCTCTTCAAGCGCGTGCTCTTTCCGTTGCTCCGGCTCCCTTGGGCCGTCCTGTGCTGGGCCATTGGGCGTGGGCGCACCTTCCAGGGGGTATGGAAGAACGGCGGCCCGTATGCACAGAGCTGATCGTTGTGGTCCGAAGCGGTTCCTGAGTTCCGGTTATTTTCGCCGTAAGCTCTCCCCATGATCCTACGCAGTTTCGCTCTGATCTGTACGACCTGCCTTGTTGTTCATGGTGCTTGGGCCCAGGACGGCAAGGCTTTCTTCAAGGAAGCGGAAAAGCTCCGTGCGGCGGGACAGCTCGATGGTGCATTGGAGCAGTACGGGCTCGCCATCGACGTGTCGCCCGACTATGTGAAGGCCTACCAGGGCCGTGCCGCCGTGTACCTGGCGCTGGGCCGGAACAAGGAACGGGCCGATGACCTGAAGAAGGTGGTGGAGTTGCAGCCGAAGGACCCGCAAGCCCTGCAGGCAGCGGCCGAGGCGGAGTTGGACAATGGGGATGCCGCCGCAGCGGTGGGCTATTGCGACCGTGCCCTCGCCATCAACCCGAAGGCCATGGCCGCATTGCAGACCAAGGTGCGGGCCTGCCTTGCCCTGGGCCGCGTGGACGATGCCGTATCGGCCGCCGATGCCGCCCTGGCCTTGAAAGCCACCACCGACACCTATTACCTGCACGGCCTCACCCGCATGGCCGTTGGTGATCATGCCAAGGCCGCCGCCGACTTCGACCAGGTGCTGGCATGGAACCACTTGTTCGAGCCTGCCTACGTGGCCTTGGGCGAAGCTCAGCTGCACCTGTCCGATTCGTACCGTGGCACGGCCATGCAGATGCGTGCCTTGGAGAAGGGGATCACCACCACCACGCTGGGTCTTCAGCTCAACCCGCAGAGCACCGAGCTGCTGCTGGTGCGCAGCAAGCTGTACGCACGGCAGAAGGAGTACGGCAAGGCCATCGACGATGTGAGCAAGTGCGTGGCCCTGGGTCGGGAGGATACCGTGGTGTACTATCAGCGCGCCCTGTACTACCACGGCTTCGGCCAGCACCAGAACGCGGTGAACGACCTGAACAAGGTGCTGCTCACCGACCCGCGCAACGTGCGTTTCCTGCTGCTGCGTGCCGAATGCCGTGAGGCCAACCTGGACCTGAACGGCGCGATCAAGGACCTGAAGCTCGCCGAGAAGATCATGAGCGAGACCGAGGGATGGACCGCCGCGCACAAGGAGGCCATCGCCGCCTCGCGGGACAGGGTGCAGAAGCAGGCCTTTGAACTGGACCGTGAAAGCGATCCACCGACCATCACCGTGATCGAACCTTTCCGCAAGGGCGATGTGGCCCAGGTGAGCAGCGCCCTTACCCAGGTGAAGGTGTCGGGCTACGTGCGCGACAAGAGCCTGCTGCGCGAGATCCGCGTGCAGGGCGTTCAGGCCGACTACGACAAGGAGGAGAAAGACCCCGAGTTCCGGGTGGTGGTGCCGCTGAAGGCCGATCAAGAGCAGATCGTGGTGGAGGCCATCGATGTGTACGACAACATCGCCACCACCACCCTTACCGTGCAGCGCACCGAGGGAACACCGCCGGTGATCGCGCTGCAACGCCCTGTGGTGGGCCCCGACCGCGTGATCACCGTGGATGCGGGTCGCGAGGACCTGTTCATCGAGGGGCGCGCCAGTGATGCCAGCGGCATCCGTTCGATCACGGTGGACGGGCTCATGGCCAGCTTCATCCCCGATACCACCGCCACCGAGTTCAGCATCAAGGTGCCGATCAAGGATCGGGAGCGCTTCACCATCCGTGCCGAGGACCGCTTCGGCAATGCCACCGAGTACATCGGCACGATCGCGCGGCGCACCGCACCAGCGGTGGCATCGAGCATCGTCACGCCCACGGACAAGCCCGCTTCCACCACCGGGATCACCTGGGTGGTGTTCATCGAGAACACCGACTACCGCAACTTCCCCGCCCTGCAGGGGCCGACCAACGATGTGTCGAAGATGCAGCGGTCCTTCGCCAACTATTCCATCCAGCGCACGATCACCAAGCGCAACCTCACCAAACAGCAGCTCGAGCGCTTCTTCAACATCGAGCTGCGCGACATGGTGCGCAACGCTGGCGTGAACACCGTGCTGGTGTGGTACGCGGGCCACGGTCGCAACGTGGGCGGCAAGACCTACTGGATCCCCGTGGACGCCAGGAAGGACGACATCTACAGCTACTACAATTACAGTTCGCTGAAGAGCCTGATGGAGAACTACAGCGAGAGCGTGAAGAGCACCTTGGTGGTGAGCGACGCCGTGGGCTCGGACCCGAGCTTCTATGAGCTGACCCGGTAGGGTGTCGGCGATGGCGGTGGTGCGCACCATGATGCGGCGCCCTGTTCCCCACCACTTATCTTGCCACCTCTCCCATGCTCCGTTCGCTCTCCCTTGCCGGTATCATGCTGGTGGCGTTGCCCACGATCGGCCAGCGCTACTTCTTCGAGAACATCTCCGTCCAACAAGGCCTGCCCGCCAGTAAGGTGTACACCGCCTTGCAGGATGGCGGTGGCACCATCTGGTTGGGTACCGAGGCTGGGCTGGCCAGCTACGATGGCATCACCATCACCTCCCATGGCACGGACCGTGGCACGGCGCCCAACGGCGCGCGCAGCCTGTTCCTTGATCGCGACTCGGTGCTGTGGGTGGGGCACCTCGGTGGCGGCCTCTCGGTGAGCGATGGCACGGGCTTCCGGGCGGTGACCATCGAGGGAATGACGCTCACATCGGACATCACCGGCATCACGCAGGACGCGGAGGGGGCCTTGTGGCTCACCACCTTCGGGCAGGGCGTGTTCCGGATCAAGGCCCCCCATGCGGAAGGAGCGTTGCAGGCCGATCGCTACGGCACCGCCCAAGGCGTGAGCGAGCGTGTGGCCGGCATCACCCGCCTTCGCGACAACTCGCTGATCCTGCTCGAAGACCGCGGGGCCTTGCAGCGTTGGCTCGCCAAGGAGGGGCGCTTCGCACCGTTCACCCCGGACGGGTTGCCGGTGATGCATCGGGTCACCTCGCTCTACGAGGATGCGAAGGGGGGGCTTTGGGTGGGCACTTTCACCGGTGGGGCGGTGCGTCTGGAGCAGGGGGGGGGCGGCCGTGCCACCACGTACGACCTGCAAACGGGCATGCCCAGCAACTTCGTGTTCAGCTTCGGGGAGGATGCCCTCGGTCGCGTGTGGATCGGCACCTGGGACAAGGGGGCCGTGCGTGTGGAGGAAGGCGGTATCAGGCGGTTCGACCTTGGCAACGGCCTGCACAGTAGTGCGGTGCGCGCGATCATGCGCGACCGCGAGGGCAACCTGCTGATCTGCACCAACGACAACGGGGTGGACCTGTTCAAGGGCGAACGCTTCGTGAACTTCGGCCCGGAGGAGGGATTGATCGACCCGCACGTGTGGGCCGTGATGGAGGACCGGAGCGGTCGCATCTGGTTCGGTACCGATGGTGGCATCAGTATCCTCGACCCTTCCAACCACAGCACCGCCCGGGTGAAGAACCTCACCATGCAGCAGGGCGCGCTCACCACCAACCGTGTGCGTTCCCTGCAGGAGGACAGGAGCGGGCACATCTGGATCGGCACCGATGATGGCGGGCTTTTCCAGTTCGATCCGGCCAGTTTCCGTTTCCGCTACGACATCGAGATCGCCGGGAGCATCCCCGAGAACAAGGTCACCGCACTGGTCACCGACGCACGTGGCGATATCTGGGTGGGCACGATCAACGGGTTGGTGCGCTACCGGCCCGGCAACCTGCCGCGTGTGTACACCATCGACGACGGCCTGCCCGCGAACAACATCACCGCGCTGGCGATCGATCCATCGGGCGTGCTATGGGTGGGCTGCTTGAACAAAGGTGTGGCGCGCATCGTGGGCGAAAAGGCTCTGCCCGTGGCGTTGGACCGCGTGTTCACCCCAACGGCCTTCACCTGGGATGACGCGGGGCGCACCTGGATCGGTTCCGAAGGATCGGGGATCCGTGTGCTGGGCCGCACCGATACCCTGTTGATCGGCACGGCCGAAGGGCTTTTGAGCAATGCCATCCGCTCGCTGATCACCGACAAGCAGGGCAACGTGTGGATTGGTACCAACCGCGGCCTCAACGTCATGTGGAAAGGCAGGGAGCGCCCCGGCTCGTTCACCGAGCGTTCCGGTTTCGCAGGCATCGAAGCCCGTCCGCATGCGGTCACCATCACCCGCAAGGGCACCATCTGGTTCGGCACCTCGAACGGCGCCACTCGCGTGGACCCCGGCGCCGAGACCGCGCCCGTCGGCAAGCCCCCGGTGGCGATCCGACGTTTTTCGGTGAACCTGGAGGACCGGGCCATGCAGCAGGGCCTCGAACTCGGTCATACCGAGCGCGACATCCGCATCAGCTACGGCTGTGTGAGCCTGGCCGACCCCAACGCCGTGTTCTACCAGTACATGATGCTGGGCCTGGAGGATGATTGGCAACCGGTGACCCAGGGCACCGATGTGCACTACCCCGCCCTGCCACCGGGCAACTATGTGTTCCGCGTGCGGGCCATGGACCGCTCCAACATCTGGAGCGATCCCGTGCAGCTGGAGTTCACCATCCTGCCACCGTGGTACCGGCGCTGGTGGGCCTACACGCTCTTCACCCTGGTGATCGTCGGCGGGGTGTTCAGCTACATCAAGGTGCGCGAACGTCAGTTGCGCCTGCGCAACCTGGTGCTGGAGCGCAAGGTGCAGGAGCGTACCGCCGAGGTCCGTGCGCAGAACCGCGAGATCGAAGGGCAGAAGGTGAAGATCGAGGAGTTGCTCCTGAACATCCTTCCCCGCGAGATCAGCGAGGAGCTGAAGGTGAACGGCAAGGCCACGGCCCGCCACCACGACGATGTCACCGTGATGTTCACCGACATGAAGGGCTTCACCAAGGTGGCCGAGAAAATGACGCCGCAGCAGTTGGTCTCCGAGCTGGACGAGTGCTTCATCCGCTTCGACGCCATCGTGGACCGCTATGGGATCGAGAAGATCAAGACCATCGGCGACAGCTATATGTGCGCCTGTGGCGTGCCCACCGGCGATCCCCACCATGCTGTGAAGGCCGTGATGGCAGCGATCGACATCCGCGAGGAGATGAACGCGTGGAAGCGCGAGCGGGAGGCCCGTGGCATGGAGCCATGGGTGCTGCGGATCGGCCTGCACTCCGGGCCCGTGGTGGCCGGCGTGGTGGGCAAGCGCAAGTTCGCCTACGACATCTGGGGCGATACGGTGAACACCGCGAGTCGGCTGGAAAGCAGCGGCGTTCCGGGCGAGGTGAACATCAGCGGTTCCACCTATGCGCTGGTGAGCGAGTGGTTCGAGTGCGAGCACCGCGGTCGCGTGCAGGCCAAGAACAAGGGCGAGATCGACATGTACTTCGTGCGCCGGATCAAGCCCGAGTTCAGCGCCGATCCCGCCGGTACCGTGCCCAACGAGCGGTTCAGGAAGCAGGTGGGGCTGCCAGAGCAGGTGGTGGCTTGAGCGGGCGGTGACCGCCCCTACGCGGAGCCCATCAGTGCGCGCAGCTCGGCCACCATCATGGCCGTGGCCCCCCAGACCACATGGCCCTGCACATCGAAGTAGGGCACCTTCAGCCGGGCGCGCATCACCTGCACGTATTGCTCACCGTACTTCAGCTCGGCTTCGAGCAACAGCTGCAGCGGGGTGTGGATCAGTTCGGCCACCTCGCGTGGGTCGGGACGCAGATCGCCCAAGGCCGGTACGAAGCCCACGAACGGGGTGACCAGCGAATGGCTGGGGGGAATGAAGACGGGCGACAGCGTGCCCAACACTTCCACCGGTGCCATCGATCCGGTCTCCTCGCTGAACTCGCGCAACGCCGTGGCCTCCAGTGAGGCATCGCCCGGTTCGCGCCTTCCGCCGGGGAAGCTCACCTGGCCGCTGTGCACCCCATCGTACGCGGGGCGCAGCATCAGCAGGGTGTGGTAGCTGCCCAGCTCGGGGTACACCGCGATGAGCACGGCGCTCTCGCGTGGTGGCGGGTCCATGGCCAGCACCTGGTCCATATCGGGGCGCTTGTAGCCCGACACTTCCACGAAGGCATCGTGGCCCGGCAGAGGGCCGCGCAGTGCGGTGCGCAGGCGGACAAGCTCGTCCATGCTCAATCGCCCAAGGCCTTCAGCAATGCCGCCGCCTGGGCTTTGTAGGTGTGCGGACGTCCTTGCGCGATGCGTCGTGCGCCGTTGCGTGCGCGATCCTCCTGCCCGCTGCACAGCCAGCAAAGCACGGTGTACCAGTCCGCCTCGTCGATGAATTGGGCCAGGTTGCCCTGCTCCAGCCGGTCGATCTCCAGTTCGGCATCGTAGGGGCGGCCCGTGGCGAGATAGCAGCAGGCCAGGTAGAGGTGTACGCTCTTGTCGGTGTTCGGCCGTTTGGTGAACTCCTCCAACAGCGGAATGGCGCCCGCATAGTCCTGCTTCGCGTACAGCGCCATGCCATCCACGTAAAGCTCGTTGTGGGGCGTGCGGACCCGGTTCGACACGAGGTCAGGGTAGGGTTTGAAGTGGGCATCGCAGGTGGCCTTCGGGCCCGTGCCGCAACTGGTGAACAGCAGCAGTGCCAGGCAGGCCACGCTCGTCAGGGTTCGCATGTCACAAAGGTATCGGCCCGCATCCGTTCGGTCCGTATCGCGGCTGGTCCCGGCCCGCAGCCAGCGCCGCCCTAAATTCGTGCCCTTCAACGGAGAAGCAGGATGTTCGAGAACCTCAACGACAAGCTGGAGCGCGCCTTCAAGGTGCTCAAGGGGCAGGGCCAGATCACCGAGATCAACGTGGCCGAAACGGTGAAGGAGATCCGTCGCGCGCTGCTCGATGCCGACGTGAACTTCAAGACCGCCAAGGAGTTCACCGACCGCGTGAAGGCCAAGGCCCTGGGCCAGAACGTGCTCACCAGCGTGAGCCCCGGACAACTGCTCATCAAGATCACGCACGACGAGCTCGCCGAGCTCATGGGCGGTCAGGCTGCGGGCATCAACATGAGCGGCAACCCCACGGTGGTGCTCATGAGCGGTCTGCAAGGCTCCGGTAAGACCACCTTCAGCGGCAAGCTGGCCAACCTGCTGCGGAAGAAGGGCCGCAAGGTGCTGTTGGTGGCCGCCGACGTGTATCGCCCGGCCGCCATCGACCAGCTGGAGACCCTTGGCAAGCAGCTGGACATCACCGTGTACAGCGAGCGCGAGAACAAGGACCCTGTCAAGATCGCGCAGAACGCCATCGCCCATGCCCGGCAGCAGGGCTACACCGCCGTGATCATCGACACCGCCGGCCGTCTGGCGATCGATGAGGCCATGATGGACGAGATCACGCGGATCAAGGAGGCCGTGAAGCCGCAGGAGACCCTGTTCGTGGTGGACGCCATGACCGGCCAGGACGCGGTGAACACCGCCAAGGCCTTCAACGACCGGCTGAACATCGACGGCGTGGTGCTCACCAAGCTCGATGGCGATGCCCGCGGTGGGGCGGCCTTGTCCATCCGCAGTGTGGTGAACAAGCCCATCAAGTTCATCGGCACGGGTGAGAAGATGGACGCCATCGACGAGTTCCACCCCGACCGCATGGCCGGCCGCATCCTTGGCATGGGCGATGTGGTGAGCCTGGTGGAACGCGCCCAGCAGCAGTTCGACGAGAAGCAGGCCCGCGAGCTGAACCGCAAGATCCAGAAGGACCAGTTCGGCTTCGACGACTTCCTGGAGCAGATCGGCCAGATCAAGAAGATGGGGAACATGAAGGACCTCATGGGCATGATCCCCGGTGTGGGCAAGGCGTTGAAGAACATCGATATCCCCGACGACGCCTTCAAGGGCATCGAGGCCATCATCCGGAGCATGACGCCCGAAGAGCGCAAGAACCCGGCGATCATCAATGGCAGCCGCCGTCAGCGCATCGCTCGCGGCAGCGGCACCTCCGTCGAGGCCGTGAACAAGCTGATGAAGCAGTTCGAGGAGATGCGCAAGATGATGAAGCTGATGGGCGACCGCAGCAAGATGCAGAACATGATGCGCCAGCTCCAGCAGATGCAGGGGATGCGGCGGTGATGATCGACTACTCCACCACCACCCGCGGCCCATCGCCTGCCGCCACCAACTCCCCGCTCACCACGGGTTCGATGCCGTCGGCCCGGAGGGCGTCCTCCACGGCGCTGCGGCTTTCCGCCGCACAAGCGATCAGCAGCCCACCGCTCGTCTGGGGATCGCTCAGCAGCAGCATGCGTTCCATGGTCGAGGCGCCCGCTACTTCCGTGGCATAGCTCTTCCAATTGCGGAAGCAGCCGTCGGGGTATTGGCCTTGGGCCAGGTAGTGCAGCGCCTCGGGGATCTTCGGAACGGCGTCGTAGCGTAGATGGGCGTGTAGACCACTGCCGCGACACACTTCCAGCAAGTGGCCCAGTAGACCGAAACCGGTCACATCCGTGAGCGCGTGCACGGCAGGCAGCGCGCCCAGTGCCATGCCCACCCGGTTCGGGCGCACCATCAGGTCGCGAGCGATGTACGCATGCGCGGGGTCCAGCTTGTCGCGCTTCATGGCCGTGCTGAGGATGCCCACGCCCAATGGTTTGGTGAGGTAGAGCAGGTCGCCGACCCGGGCGGTGTCGTTGCGCTTGAGGTGTTCCTTCCGCACCTCGCCCGTGACGGCCAGGCCGAAGAAGGGCTCGGGCGCGTCGATGCTGTGCCCGCCGGCGAGTGGGATGCCCGCGTCGGCACAGGCCCGGCGGCCGCCCTCCACCACTTGCTGCGCGAGCTCCGCGCCCAGCTTCTCGATGGGCCAGCCCAGGACCGCCACGGCCATCAGGGGGCGGCCGCCCATGGCGTAGATGTCGCTGATGGCGTTGGTGCCCGCGATGCGCCCGAAGTCGAACGCATCGTCGACGATGGGGGAGAAGAAGTCGGTGGTGCTGATCAGGCAGCGGCCATCGCCCAGGTCGTACACTGCGGCATCGTCGCGTGTGCCGTAGCCCACGAGCAGGCGCGGGTCGGGTGGCAGGGGCGAGGCGCTGTGCAGGATCTTCTCCAGTTCGGCCGGGGCGATCTTGCAACCACAGCCCGCGCCGTGGCTTAGGGTGGTGAGGCGTACGGGTTCAGTCATCGATGTGCAGGAGGGTCTCGTGAAGGGAGCGATCCGCCTGGGTCTTGATCCGGTGGACCTGGGCAGGGTCGCGGTCGGCCATGTCGTGGCGGTAGGCCCGGTCGTAGTAAGTGAGGGCGATGGTGGCCACGGTCACCAGGTCTCCGGCATCCAGGGCCTCCAGTGCGGCTTTGGCGTGCTGGGGACCGAGGCGTTTGCGGATCCGCACGATGGCCTCGGCCAGTTGCTCCTTGGGCGCGTTGCCGTACTCGGCCACCAGGCGTTGCACACGCTCTTCAACAGGGATGTCCACGAAGTACAGCGGAGCACGCCGGATGCTCTGGTAGAAGGCATCGGGCAGGTGGGACCGGCCGATGGTGCGGCTCTCATCCTCCACCCAGATGGGCGCACCGGTGCCCAGCTGGTGCAGCGCGTGCCAAAGCAGGTTCTCGAAATGCTCGGTGGTGGGCTGGGGCGCCTGGCCGATCGCTCCGAACGACGAGCCCTTGTGGTGCGCCAGACCTTCCAGGTCGATCACGCGGGCACCTGCCCGTCGCATGGTGTTCAGCAGTTCGGTCTTGCCGCTGCCGGTGTACCCGCCCAGAACGCGCAGCGGCACGGGGCGTTCCAGCTCGGCCAGCACGTGACCTCGGAAAGCCTTGTAGCCGCCCTTCAGTGCATGCACCTGGTCAAAGCCCGCTTTGTCCAGCAGCCACGCCACGCTGCCGCTGCGTTCGCCACCGCGCCAGCAATGCACCCGGATGCGCCCGTCCGGGGCCAGCGCCCGGGCCTGCTCCACGATGGCGGCCAGCTTCGGGCCCACGATGCGCAGCCCTTCCAGCACCGCTTTGTCGCGGCCCTGCTGTTTGTAGAGCGTACCCACCACGGCGCGTTCCGCGTCGGTGAAGAGCGGCACGTTCACCGCGCCGGGGATGTGGCCGCGGGCGAACTCACCGGGCGAGCGCACGTCGATCACCGGGACGGTTCCGGTGAGCCATTCGTCCACTCTGAGCGTTCGGACCATGGGAGTGCGGCACCAAGGTCGGGATCATGGGCCTTCGAGCGAGTGGAAAGGCGGTGGGCCAATGCAAAAGGCCCCCGGTGATCACCGGGGGCCTTCCTGATGTGCCCAGGACTGGACTCGAACCAGCACAGCCTTTCGGCCACTACCCCCTCAAAGTAGCGTGTCTACCAATTTCACCACCTGGGCAGGACCTTCCGCCTTGTGGGCGGAGTGGTAAGGGGCCGCAAATATAGAGGTCGCTTCCATTCCCGGACCGCTTCTTCGCTCCTCATTCGAATGGCCACCTCCGGGGATAGGGCTTGGCCCTGCTTGCAGCGACCATGGAAGAATGAAAAAGCCCTTCTGTGAAGAAGGGCTTCCGTGATCCCGCTGGGGCTCGAACCCAGGACCCCAACATTAAAAGTGTTGTGCTCTACCAACTGAGCTACAGGATCTTCCTCCACGCTGGGAGCGTGGGTACGCTCCGTCAACGGGAGCGCAAAGGTAAAGATCCGTGATCAACTGCAAAGCATGTTGTTCACGAGGACTTCTTCTCGATGATCGGATGGCGCTCGAACGGCTTGTTGCGGTCGAAGAGATAGCGGTAGGTGGCCAGGGTCCGGTAGTTCACCGCATCAAGGTTCTCGCACACCCGCAGCATGCGCGGGTTGAAGTCGCCGATCCAGGTCAGGATCGTGTCCTTGTACAGCCTCTTCTCCACGATGTGCTTCTCGGCGTACACGATCAAGGCGCCTTCGAGCCCCTTGCCCTGCCACTCCTTCGCCACGCCGAACACGATCCCGGTCATGGTCTTCACCGTGCCGCGCCACTTGTGCCAGACGAATTTCAGCTTGCCCCACCAGTTCAGGTCGCCGTTAACGTACCGGAATATCTCGTTCAGCTCGGGCAGGCTGATGTACATGGCCACCGGCACATCGTCGTAGCGCACGAAGATCAACAGGCGGGGGTCCATCACCGGCTTCATGGCCGCCACGATCTTCTTGGCCGTGGCCAATTCCATGGGCTTGTGGTTCTCGTGGTCCACCCAGGCGGCGTTGTACACGGTGCAGAAGTCCTCGGCCAGCTGGTCCACGCTGCGGCCACGTCCGTCGTGCATGCGGAAGCGCGGGTCACGCATCAGCTGCCCGTACTTGCGGTGGAAGATCGGCTGCGCCGGGACCTCGACCGAGCGCTTGAAGAACAACTGGTTGAACCACACCTTGAAGCCGTGCCGCTCGAACAGTTCCACGTAGTACGGCGGGTTGTAGTTGGTGCCGTAGATGGGCGGATCGGTGAAGTTCTTGATCAACAGGCCCCAGAACATGTTGCGGTCGCCGAAGTTGATCGGGCCGTCCATGGCCTCCATGCCCTGCTCCTTCAGCCAATCGCGTGCGGTGTCGAAGAGCAGGTCGGCGGCCGCTTGGTCGTTGATGCACTCGAAGAAGCCCACGCCGCCCGTGGGCTGGCTTTCGGTCCAGGCCGTCTTCGGGTTGATGAAGGCCGCGATGCGTCCGATGGGTTTGTCGTCCGAATAAAGCACCCAGCGCATGGCGCTTCCGCTGCGTCCGCCTTCGCCCACGGGGCCGAAGAGCTTGTTGCGCGCCGGGTCGAACACCTTTTCGATGTCCTGCTTCAGATGCGGGATCCAGTTCTTGTCATCCTTGTAGATGGACCATGGCAGGCGCATCCAATCATGCAGGACGCGCGCGCTGGTCGCCGTGGTGATCGTCATGCCCATGTCACAAAGGTCCGGATCTTGTCCGGCTGTTTGGATGTTATGCGGGGAGTTGCCACTTTCACTGCATGCGCATCTTCCTGATCGGCTTCATGTGCGCGGGCAAATCACGCGTGGGGCGTGAGCTCGCCACCCGGCTGCGCATGCCCTTCATCGACCTGGACCGTGTGATCGAGGAGCGGGTAGGTCCGCTGGTGCCGTTCTTCCACAAGGAAGGAGAGGCGGCTTTCCGCAGGATCGAGTCCGAGGTGCTGGGTCAGGTGCTGCAAGGTCCGCGGGCGGTGGTGGCCACCGGCGGCGGCACCCCGTGCGTGGTCGACAACATGGAACGCATGCGCGCGGCAGGCATGACCGTTTGGCTCGATGTGCCCGAGCCCGAACTGATGCGCCGGATAGAGCGTGCTGGTGGCGACCGGCCCTTGCTGCTCGGACTGAAGGGCGAGGCGCTGCTGGACCGTGTAAGGGAGCTGCTGGCCGAGCGCGAGCCCGTTTACGTGCAGGCCGACTACATCGTGCCCGCAGGCGATGCGCCCGAGCTGGTGGTCCAACGGATCGAGGCTGTGCTGGGGCCGCTTCAGATGATGTAGACCACGTCCTTCCGGCCCAGTTCCACGCTGATGTGCTCCTGCATGGTGGTGCTCAAGGTGAGGCCCACGATGTCGGCGCGAATCGGGTAGGTGCGGTGGCGGCGGTCCACCAGTACCACGGTGGTCAGCTTTTTCAGCGGGGCCTGCACCAAGTGGGCGGCGGCATGCATCAGGGTGCGCCCGCTCATGAGCACATCGTCCACCAGGACCACCACTTTTTCACGCAGGCTCTCAAGCGGCGCGGAGAGCGTCACCGGCAGGGCCAGGGGGGTGTCCTTGTCCAGGGTGAGCTGGAGCAGCTCCACCTTCAGCGACGAGATCGCCTGGAGCCGGTGGGCCAGGCGCTTGGCCACCGTGTACCCGCGGGGCGCTATGCCCACGAGCACGATACCCGCTTCTTCGTGGTTCTCCTCGTGCAGTTGGTGTGCGATGCGTTCCAGCTTCCGTTGGACGCGATCGTGGTCCAGTACGACAGTGCGTGTGCTCATGGCCGGTGGCGCAAGGTATGATCTACCGGCCGCGCACCGGTGCTGCCGGGCGGCGCGCCAGCTGGCTGGTGGGCAACTGGCTACCGGTGTACTTCACCACCCGGTCGAACAGGTCGAGCAATTCGCCCGTTATCTCGCGGAACCGGATGCAAGTACGGCCGCAGTTGTACTTCTTCAGTTCGTTCTTGAACGGTGTCAGCAGGTCGTATGGGGCGATGTACAGCACCATGAAGTGCTTCTGGTTCGCCAGGGCGCACAGCTGCAGGCCGTCCAGATGATAGGTGGGCATGTTGTTCACCAACTCCTCCCTGGCCTGGGGCCAGATCGCGAGGATGAGTTCGCGCACGATGAGGAGCGCGTTACGCCGGTCATCGGGCAGGTCATTGAGATAGGTCGTAACGTTCATGGCGAGCGAAGGGATCATGAATATCGGTGCCAATGGCCCACCTTCGTCACCCGGCCGCGATCTTTTTCGCCTCCAACCACAACTCCCGGCCGGCCCGGGGTGCGATGGAGTTGTGGCAGCGGGCCAGGGTCACGCCGGGGAACAGTGGGCTGAACAGGGCCCGGTATTCCGCTTCCGAGCCGCCGAACGGCGGACCTTGCAGGTTGGGAACGGAGTCGAAGAGCACGCCCGCGAGCTTGCCGCCCGGGCACAGGAGCGCATGCATTTGCCGCACGTAGGCCGGGCGCAGGGCGGGGTCGAGCGCGCAGAAGAAGGTCTGCTCGATGATGCGGTCGTACCGGTCTTCGTGGCTGAAGAAGTCCCCGGTGATCAGGTGCTCCTTCGGGAAGTCGGGACAACGCGCCAGCAGATCTTGGAAAGGCGCGTCGGCAAGGTCGAGCACGAACACGTTGGTGAAGCCTAGGCGGTGCGCATACTCCGCTTCCCAGGCCCGACCTGCACCGGGGAACAGGATCCGCAGGTGCTTGTCGGTCAGTTGGTCGATGTAGGCCCTGAGCGGCGCGGTGGGGGCGCCGACATCCCAGCCGGTCTCACCGCGCTCGTACAGGGAACCCCAGAAGTCCTTGTCCAGTTGCATGGTGCGAAGGTGCGGCCATCCGGCCGAACACTGCTTCCGCATCCGGCTCCGATCCTCCTGGAACACCACGCTGGAACGAACAGCGGGTGTTGCTCTGGATATAGGTGCCGTTCGATGATCGCCGGGTGCCCCAGCTACTGCCGTCGGGCGAAGCGGCCGTGCAGCGGACCGCCCCGGCCTCGTTCATGCTGGGATCCACATAGTCCCTGCACAACGCCCGCCAGTTCCACTCCCGAGTTGTGGGGATGGTTCACCGCTTCACCAGTCTCACCACGTTCTCCACGTGGTACGTATGCGGGAACATGTCCACCGGCTGCACGTGGTCGATGATGTACCGGTGGTTCAGGATGGCCAGGTCGCGGGCCTGCGTGGCGGGGTTGCAGCTCACGTACACGATCCGTTTGGGGGCCAGCTCAAGCAGGTGGCGCACCACGGGCTCGTCCATGCCCGCGCGGGGCGGATCGGTCACCACCACGTCGGGCCTGCCGTTGCGTTGCACGAAGGCGGCATCCATCACTGTCTTCATGTCGCCACTGTTGAAGCTCACGTTGCTGATGCCGTTCAACTCGGCGTTCACGCGGGCATCGGCCACGCTCTCGGGCACCAGTTCAACACCCACCACATGCTTCGCCTTTGCAGCGAGGTACAGCGTGATGCTGCCCGCGCCGCAGTACAGGTCGTACACGTTCTCCTCGCCGGTAAGGTCGGCCAGGTCGCGCGTCAGGCGGTACATCGCGATGGTCTGCTCCGGGTTGGTCTGGAAGAAGGTCTTCGGGCCGATGCGGAACTTCAATGGCCTGCCACCGGGACCATCGGGCAGCTCCTCGATCAGGTGGTCGCGCCCATGGAACACATGGATGTCCAGGTCGTAGATGGTGTCGTTCTTCTTCGGGTTCACCGTCCACAGCACGCTGGTCAGCTCCGGGAAGCGATCGACCAGTGCGGAGAGCAGGCGTTCGCGGGCCTCCACGTCCTCATGCCCCACGGACAGGAGCACCATGCACTCGCCGGTGGTGGTCGTGCGGATCAACAGGGTGCGCAGGAAGCCGACATGCTCGCGCTGGTCGTAGAACGAGAGGCCGTGCGTGCGGGCGTGTTCGCGGAAGAAGTTGCGGATGCTGTTGCTCGGCTCGGGCTGCAGGTGGCAGGTGTGGATGTCCAGCACCCGGTCGAACCGGCGCGGGATGTGGAAGCCCAGCGCGTTGCGGTCGGGGGTATCGCCCAGGGTGCCGATCTCGTCGCGCGTGAACCAGCGGCTGTTGCTGAAGGTGAACTCCAGCTTGTTGCGATAATGCGTGCTGGAGGGCGAAGTGAGGATCGGGCTTACCGTCGGCAATTCCAGCCCGCCGAGGCGCTGCAGATTGTCCACCACCTGCTGCTGCTTGTACTGCGTTTGCTTCACGTAGTCCAGGTGCTGCCACTTGCACCCGCCGCAGGTGCCGAAGTGCTGGCAGAAGGGCCGCACGCGGTCGGGCGAAGGCGATACGATCCGCGTGGCGATGGCCTCGATGAAGTTGCTTTTCTTCTTCACCACCTGCACATCGGCCACATCGCCGGGCACGGCGCCGGTCACGAACACCACCATGCCTTCGTGCCGCGCGACGGCCTTGCCCTCGGCCCCGGCACTGGTGATGGCGAGGTCGGGAATGATGAGCGGCTCGGGGCGTTGCGAACGACGGGGCATGGGCAAAGGCCGGCGAAGTTACCCGTAGTTTTGCGGCCTTACCCGGGTAACATGCAAGTCACTTCCGCCAGCCACAGCAAGACCCAACGTGCCATCGCCCTCGAGGACAAGTTCGGCGCCCACAACTACCACCCCCTGCCGGTGGTGCTGGAGCGCGGCCAAGGCGTGTTCGTGTGGGACGTGGAGGGCAAGCGCTACTACGATTTCCTCAGTGCCTACAGCGCGGTGAACCAGGGGCATTGCCACCCGCGCCTGGTGAAGGCCATGCAGGAGCAGGCCGCCGAGATCACTCTCACCTCCCGGGCCTTCTACAACAGCCGCCTGGGCAGTTATGCCGAGTACGTGTGCACCACCTTCGGCTACGAGAAGATGCTGCCCATGAACACCGGTGCCGAGGCGGTGGAGACCGCGATCAAAATGGCGCGGCGCTGGGGCTATCAGAAGAAAGGTATCGCCAAGGACCGTGCGAAGGTGATCGTGTGCGCTGGCAACTTCCACGGACGCACCATCACCATCATCAGCGCCAGCACCGATCCCGACAGCAACACCGACTTCGGCCCCTACACCCCGGGTTTCATGGTGATCCCCTACAACGACATCCCCGCGCTGGAGAAGGCCTTGGAGGATCCCGACGTGTGCGCCTTCCTGGTCGAGCCCATCCAGGGCGAGGCCGGCGTGTTCGTGCCCGATGCCGACTACATCGGCCGGGCGATCCGCGCCTGCCGAGCGAAGAACGTGCTCTTCATGGCCGACGAGGTCCAGACCGGCATCGCGCGCACGGGCCGCATGCTCTGCACCGAGCACAGCGGCGAACGCCCCGATGTGGTGATCCTCGGCAAAGCCGTGAGCGGTGGCATGTACCCCGTGAGCCTTGTACTCGCCGACGATGCGGTGATGGACGTCTTCAGCCCCGGCAGCCACGGCAGCACCTTCGGCGGCAACCCCATGGGCGCACGGTTGGCCGTGGAAGCGCTGGAGATCGTGAAGGACGAGAAGCTCACTGAGAACGCCGAACACCTCGGTCAACTCTTCCGCGCCGAGATGCAGAAGCTGGTGGAGGAGTTTTCGTACGTGAAGCTCGTACGTGGCAAGGGTCTGCTCAACGCCATGGTGATCGAGCCGCGCACCGCGGCCGACGGGTCGCCCAAGACCGCCTGGGAGCTCTGCCTGTTGCTGCGCGACAATGGCCTGCTGGCCAAGCCCACGCACGGCGACATCATCCGTTTCGCACCGCCTTTGGTGATCACCGAGGAGCAGTTGCTGGAGTGTTGCCGGATCATTGCCTTGAGCGTGCGGCAGTTCGCGTAGGACGAAGGAGGGCGCTGTCCTGAGCGGCAGGGCAGGGGCTCAGTGCTTGGAGCGATCGATCTCCTTCACCAACTTGCCTTTCTCGTAGTGCAGTTCGCGGTACACCTGGCCGTCGGGGGCGTAGTCGTAATGCACCCCGTGCTCCAGGCCGTTCTCCCACACTTCGAGGTATTTGCGCGTGCCGTTCTCGTAGTAGTACTTCCACACCCCGTGCTCCACGCCGTTCTCGAAACGGCCAACGTACTCCAGCTGTCCGTTGGGGTAGTACACCTTCTCCATCACCTTCACGGCCTCCTCGCCCTTGCCCTTCATGTAGATCACCACCTCGGGTTTGCCGTTGGGGTGCAGGGCGGCCACCTGCTTGTGCACCGAGCAGGCGCTCAGCAGCAGTGCGAGGGCGATCGGGAGAGCGGTACGGAACTGCATGGTCGGCGAAAATTAGGGGACGCGGCGGGATCGTGTCCAGCCGTCGTTCAGAACCACGCTATCAACTTCAGGTTGAAGCGCCTTGGGGTCAGGTAGTCGGGTATGGAGTATTGCCGACCCACCACGTCGCTCACCCAGGTATGGTCGATGGTATTGTTGATGTCGAGCAGGTTGAACACCTCGAAACTGAGCCACAGATCGTTGATGTGGCGCAGGAAGCCGGTCTTTTCCTGTCCCTTGGCACCGAGCAGTTGTTTGCTGAAGCCGATATCCACGCGCCGGTACAGGTCGGTGCGGAGGGTGTCGGCGTAGCGGTTGTCGTTGGGCGGGCCGAAGGGCAGGCGCGTGCCGAACACCATGCTCACATGCACCTTGAAGGTGGGCCAGCGGGGCATCTCGTCCTGGAAGAACATGGCGAAGTTCACGCGCTGGTCGGTGGGGCGGGGGATGTAGCCCGGCTCCACCCGCACGCTGTCCACGGCCACCTGGTCGTAGGTGTAGCCCGGCTGGATCAGCTGGCCCGCCGCGTTGTAGCGCATGTAGTAGAAGTCGTCGGTCAGGTCCTCGGCGGTGCGCATCACGCTCATGCCCACCCAGCTCTCGATCCCTGGGATGAACTCGCCGTTCAGCTTCGTGTCCAGACCATAGGCGAAGCCGCGTGCGTTGTTGGTGCCCAAGTAGCGTATGCGGACGTTGCTCACCTCGTAGGGGATCAGGTCGTCCATGTGCTTGTAATAGGCCTCGGCCGTGAACTTGAAGGGGCGCTCCCAGATGGTGAAGCGGCGGTCCATACCGAGCAGGAGGTGAATGCTGCGCTGGGCGCGGATGTCGGGGTTCAGTGTGCCGTCGAGGCGGCGCACCTCGCGGTAGAAGGGCGGTTGGTAGTACACCCCGGTGGCGACCCAGAAGCTGTAGTCCAGGTCGGTGGTGTCACCGTTCTCCTGCGCCCTCTTCCAGCCCGGGTGGTAGGTCAGGCGCAGGCGTGGGCTGGCCACGGTCTGGCCGTTGTAGGTCCAGTGCTGGGCGCGTGCCCCTGCGATCAGCGTCCACCAGCGATCGTTGCCGCGGTCCCAGCGCCAGGCGTTCTGCACGTAGGCGGATGCCCGCACGCTCTCCATCTGCAGGCGGCTCTTGAGCACGTATGACAGCTCCAGCGACTCGCCGCTGTTCAGCGGGATGCTGTAATCGGCGCTGTCCACCATGGTCCACTCGCTCAACTTGTCGTTGATCGTTTCGCTGCGCGCATCGAGACCCCACTGCAGCTCGCCACCCTTGTGCTTGAGGAAGCCCCGGTGCGCAGCGGTGAACACCGTGGCATCAAGGTCGTTGCGGGCATGTTCCAGGAAGGTGCCCACGCCCAGGTCACGCACCACCTCTCCGAACTGGTCGCTGCTTTGGTCGCGCTCCAGCTCGCCCAGGCGGTATTGGCCCAGGATGTCGAACCGTTCGCTCTCGAAGGTGCGGAAGGCGCTGGTGGTGAATTTCAGGCGAAGGTTCTTGTTGGGCTTCACGTTCAGGTCCAACGCCCCGAACCACGTGTCGAACAGGGTCTTCTCCTGGCCTTCGAAGTAGACCGTGAAGCGCAACGGCTGGTTGAAGGGCCCGAACTCGGTCTCGCGGTCCTGGGGCACCACGTTGTACTTGTTCGATGAGTACAGGCCCAGGAAGCCGACCTCCACCTTGTCGCTCAGGTCGTAGGTCCAGTATGATTGCAGGTCGGTGTACCCGGTGCGGTATTCGCCGCGGGTGTCGAGCCCGGCGAGCACCATTTGGTTGGTGCGGTACCGGAAGCCGGTGGTCTGTCGCAGCCGGTTCCGCAGCATGCTGTTCTCGATCTGCACCGAACCGCCCAGCAAACTGGCCATGGCCGTGCCCCTGAACTCCTTGGGCCGCTTGTACTGGATGTCGAGCACGCTGCTCATCTTGTCGCCGTAGCGGGCCTCGAAGCCCCCGGCGCTGAACTGGATCCGCTCGATCATGTCGGGATTGGGGAAGCTCAGGCCCTCCTGCTGGCCCGCGCGCACCAGGAAGGGGCGGTACACCTCGATGTCGTTCACGTACACCAGGTTCTCGTCGAAGTTCCCGCCGCGCACGCTGTAGCCGCTGCTCAGTTCGTTGCGGGCCATCACGCCGAGCTGGCCGCTCAGCAGGGCCTCCACACCGCCCTGCACCATGGGGGCGAAGCCTACGGTGCGCGGGTCCAGCGTTTCCAGACCGGTGCCGCCATCGCGCCGCCTGCCTTGCACCGCCAGGGTATCCAGTACGAAGAAACGCAGGCTGATGTCGATCGTTCGCGTTTCCCCGGCGCCCACCTGCACGGTGCGTTCCTGGTCGATCAGGCCGGTAAAGCTCCAGCGCACCAGCTTCCGGGCCCCGGCCGGGAGTTCCAGGCGGTAGCGGCCCTGTTCATCGGCGCGTACCGTGCGACCCTCGTCCACCACGGTGATCACGGCGGGGATCGCGTCGCCCACCTCGTTGCGCACCATCCCCTGCAGGATCCCGGTCTGTGCGGTGAGCAGGAAGGGCCACAACAGCAGGACGAGGACGGGGATCGAACGCATGCAGGGGTGCTGAAAAGGCGCCGCGGACCAAGCGGTCCTTTGCGGGGCGGGCCAAGATAACGTGCCCGATCGGAGCGCAGTATGTGGCACCGTGGAGGTCGGTCCTGATGGGAACGTGAGATGGATCGACGAATAATCCGTCCTGTTGGTTACCATAATCCCGTCGCTATATTTGTTGCTGGAAAATCGGTCGGCCTATTGACGGGATGATCGTCGGGGTCGGGCGAGGAAGACGTACACGACCATCACAAACCCATACAGTCATGGCAAACCCTGTGTTCGGATCCAACATCAAGCTTCTGCGGCAACGGCGGGGCCGCTCCCAGGAAGAAGTGGCCCTCAGCCTGGACGTGAAGCGATCGAGCTACAGCGGGTACGAGAACGGCAGCGCCGAACCGTCGTTCGACCTGCTGGTGCGCATGAGCGAATACTTCAAGATCAGCATCGACAAGCTGTTGCGCGAGGACCTCACGGCCCTGAGCGAAAGCCAGCTCGGGATCCTGGAGCGTGGTGGCGACATCGACCTCAGCGGCCGTCGGTTGCGCGTGCTGGCCACCACGGTGAACAGCGAGGACCGTGAGAACGTGGAGCTGGTATCGGAGAAGGCGAAGGCCGGTTATGCGCTGGGTTATGCCGATCCGGAGTACATCAGCATCCTGCCCACGTTCCAGATGCCCTTTTTGAGCCGCGACCGGAAGTACCGCACCTTCCAGATCAGTGGCGACAGCATGCCCCCGGTGGGCGACGGCTCGTGGGTGACCGGCGAGTACGTGCAGAACTGGCAGACCCTTCGCGATGGGCAGCCCTATATCGTGGTGACGAAGGAGGACGGCATCGTGTTCAAAGTGGTCTACAGCAAATTGAAGGAGAACGGGAACCTGCTGCTGTGCAGCACCAACCCGCTCTACGCGCCCTACGAGGTGCCCATCATCAATGTGCTGGAGATATGGAAATTCGTCCATTTCATCAGTGCCGAACTTCCCGAACCGAACCTGAGCCGGGATGAGCTGGCCCGCAGTGTGGTGGAGTTGCGCAAGGAGGTGAGCCAGTTGCGTTTGGCAATGGAACAACAAGGAAGACTGGCTTTGTGACCGGGCATCGGATACAAG
>JGI12383J13903_1000498_pt1 | contig 27959 bp, 19 predicted proteins | sample Passage237B_FD_13903 | JGI IMG/M metagenome (IMG submission 13903)
GAGGCATGACACTCAAAGCAACGGCCCCGCCGACGTCGGCGGCGGCGCGTCCGCTGCGATCGCGAGCGGTCCGGAGCAGGAGTTGCGGCTCCAGCTAGCCGCATTGGAAGCTGTCTTGAACACGCATAGAGATGCAGCGGAGTTGGCCGAGAAAGTCGAACGCTTGGTCAACGATGAACGGAGTCGGATCGGGATATCGGGTCAGGAATTCTCTTACGGCGGCTCCCTCGGAAAGATAGTTCATTTGGAGATCTGTGACCGCGAAAACCAAAATCGGGCATGGTTCGTCAGCGGCGAAGATGTAACAGTTCGCATCGAAGTGGAGACCTATGAAGTCCTTCAGGACCCGATCTTTGCTTTGACCATCAAGAACACGGCTGGCGTTGATGTCTACGGCACCAACACCCTCTTCAGCCGGCAGCCTTCTCAGCCGATGAGGATCGGCGAACGGCGCGAAGTGACGTTCTCTTTTCCAATGAACCTTATGCCAGGAAATTACTTCCTGTCGTTCGGCTTCACCCAGTTTGTAGGAGAAGAGCTGCTGGTAATTCACCGACGTTACGATGCACTGAAAATCGAGGTGCTACCTGCCGATCGATCGTTCGGTATTGCCAACCTCCATGCCAAAATAGCCGAAAGAACATTGGGTTTCTTGGTCTTAAAATGATCGCGTTCCATCATGGCGGAAATCTTGTCCAAGTGCCTTGGGGCGGAACTTGGGTCGACTTGGAAAAGCGCAACCGGATGTGTTATCGCGACACTCCGGAATCGACGCTCCGCCAACTCATAAGACAGATCGACTCAGGCGAGCCTTGGCGCGAGGTGATTCGCAGGCAATATGAGTGCTCATATCCGTGGCTACATCGCATCGTAACCGATCCGTGCCGCGATCTGTTTTTCCGGATGCACCCGCCCAAGCGAGGTTCGATCGTGTTGGATATTGGTGCAGGATGGGGGCAGATTAGCATTCCGCTTGCTCAAGAGCATCATGTCGTTGCGCTCGAGCCGACACCTGAGCGACTCGCGTTCATCCAATCCGTGGCAAATCAAGAACGGGTGACATCGCGCATGATTTTCTTGGAGTCGGATTTTCTCGAGACGAAGTTCCACTCCGAGTTCGATCTCGTCTCTTGTATTGGAGTGTTGGAGTGGGTGCCGAAGTTTGCATCCGGTGATCCCCGAGCAGTGCAACAGCAGTTCCTTTCAGCCATCCGCGAGGCTCTCACGCCTGATGGCACACTGGTCGTAGGCATTGAGAACCGCATAGGATTAAAATACCTGCTCGGCAGTGCCGACGACCACATCGGCTCGCCCAACATCGCTGTTTTAGACGCAGAGCTGGCGCAACGCCGCTTTCGAGCGCTGACCGGCTCCGAACTGCGCAGCTTCACCTACTCCCTGGCCGAATATCAGCAGCTCTTTACCGATGCGGGTTTCGGAGCCGCGGAAGTCTTCGTAGCTTTTCCGGATTATAAAGTCCCGGCCTTGATTCACCCCGCAAACGAAGATCTGGAGTCAAAGCTAGCCGGAGTGTTTGAAGTTCCTCATGAGCACGACGGCTCGAACGGCACTGCCGTCTCCGCCGAGTTTCAGGAATGCTTAACTTCGCATTACCGCACCTTTGCCCGGAATGGAGTCAGCCGGTTTTTCGCTCCTAGCTACTATTTTCGGGTGCGGAAACGTTGATTTTTTCGTGCAGATTTGACGTTGGACGGGGACCCAGTCAGGGAATCCCGTTCCAATTTGTCATGCCCAGGCCTCACCCGATAAGTTCCATTCCGGACGCCGGCTCCTCTTCTCCGCGCTTTGGCGCACCCGCGGGCATCCTCGGCAGTCACCGGCGAACGCTCGGCTTGGATTCCATCCTTCACCAGTTGAAGCAAGCCAACTTGGTGAGTGGACTGTCGGCAGTCCAATTAATCTCGCTCCCGCGTAATCCGTTACGAGCGGACTTCCACACCCGTGCGGACTTTCGAGTCGAACGCAACGGGCGTCCGCTTTTCCACCTTTCGATCGGTCGAAACCTCAAAAATCTGCGTTCGCGAGCGGTCGCGCTGAATAAAGCCTGTCCTCGGATTACAACAAAACCTTTATTCTGGCACCGGCTTGACGACTGGGACTACTTCGGCTCGGAGTTCGTGGCCGGCGACAGCATCCAATCACTTTTAACCAGTGGTCGCATACAACCCGGTCGTGTTGAGGCAGCGCTTGAGAGCTTGATGGCCGGCCTGAACGAGACCGCTCGGTCGTCGAGCACCAAAGCCCTTATCGATGAATTGCGCACCCTGTTCGAAGAAGTCCAGAGCTTACCCATCTTTGGTGACACGGATCGGGTCTTCCTCGAAGGGGTCGTTTTCCCGTTCGTGCAAAATGGTATTTCGACGGTCGCCCCGCGAACGCGTTGGACGAATGGAGATCTGACCGCGGGTAACATCCTCATCACCGAGACTGGCGAACCGAAATTAATCGATGCGGAATTCGCCCGCCGCACCCACTTCTTTGCCACCGATGCTTGGAGATGGCAGCGGTTCTCCCAACTTCCGCCGGAGCTCACGACGCCGAGGGTCTTCCTCAACGAATATCAGTCAGAGCCTTGGTTCCAAGCGTTGTGCCTTCTGCAACAGCTCGTCTTCCTCTACGAGATTCATCCTCCATCGATCGCACGGGAAGAAGCTCAAGCAGGCGTGAGCGAGCTCGCAGCGCTGACGTCGCAAGCTCACGCTCGCTTCCGCGGCGAATCCCTTCTTCCCAGTGTCTTATCCGCATCCGAGCAGGTCCAACCGCCTCTGACGACGCCGAGGCCTTTCGCTCAACTGTTTTGGGCGCCGGACGGAAACTTCTCCGAACTCCGATCAGGATCAGTGGAGTTGAATCCCGGCTCGGAATGTTCCCTAAAATTCGAATTAAACATTGCTCCTGGTCCGATGCGACTGCGGTTCGATCCCTGCAACAATGCAGGCGTGATCGAGATCTCATCCATCCGCGTCCGTCGTTCCGCACGACCCGAGGTCATTTATTCGGCAAACGAGTCCGCGGGATGGATCGATCTTTCGTTCAGCGATGATCTTTTCCGGCTACCCAGCGGGACGAATCTCACCCTGCTCTCGCTGGGAGACGATCCCTCCGTCTTCCTGCCCGAGTTTATCGTTGATGCGCAAACCGGGTTCGTAGTGGTCGAGATTTGGATGAATTTTCATCCCGGCCTGCGCCGACTGCGGAACTACCTTCCCGATATGCTGTTGGCTCCGCTGGCCCCCCCCCTGCCAATCGAAGAAGGTTCCGATACGGTTCCAGTATCGTCGGATCCGATGCCGTCGCACATGGAACGGCCCGCACAAGAGGGCAACGCGGCTCAGCCAGTTCACAGCCACTCGGTTGACACCCGTGAGCCAGCGGGGGAGTTCGAAGCAGCAAACCGGACCGACGACGACACCAACGAAACTGCGGCCCGCGCTCAGGAGGAACTCGCCGCCTTGAAGGAACGTCTTTTTCAAGCGGAGCAGGAAATTTCGTCAAACGAGCAAGCTCTCGCACTAGCGCGGGAACAGATCTGGAGGCAGGACGAGCTGATTCGCTCGCTTGAATCGGACCTTTCCAATCGTGCGGGCACTCCCGAGAGCACAGATGGCCCCTCCAGCAGCGCTGTTGACATTCCTACGATTGGAATGACAGAGGAAACTAGGCTGTTCTTGGAACAAGAGAGAGACGCCGCCCTCCTGAGGGAATCCGAAATCCGACAACAATTGGGTGAAGCCAGGGAAAATCTCGCCCGTCTCACCGCCCGCTGTGAACAGCTCGAGGCAGAGATCACCGCCTCGAATGGACGCGCCCAGTCGTTGTCCGAGCAAAACCGAGCGGACGCGGAATTGATCGCGTCGCTAGAGGCAGAGCTGGCAGAGAAAAAGTCTCTGGAAAATGTCGTCGCCGAACTGAAAAACCAAACTGACAAAGACGCGGAAATGATTGCCGATTTACGGAAGAAAACCGAGGCCTTGGACACCTTGAGCGCTTCATTGGAGAAGCTCCAAACAGCCCACGAAGCCGTGCTGCTGGAGCTGTCAGAAGCTCGCGACAAACTTGAGCTTGCCCAGCGGCAAGGAATGGAAGCGACGAATTCCAGCGCACAAATACTTCGGGAGAAAGCGACCTATATCGAAACGCTCGAAAATGCTCACAACGCCATTCGCGCCGAACTCGACCAGCTTCGTCAACAACAGGCACAGGACGCCCAAATCATCGCCAACCTCCGTGCCGAGCTCCAGCGAAAGGAAAATGTAGCGATTCCGCTGGCAGCCGCTCGTGCGGCGTTGGCGCAGGCCACCAAAAAAAACAACGATTTGGCCGGGGATCTGCAGCTCAAAGAGCAGACTCTTCAGGAGGCTCTGGTGCGCGAAAACGCCGCTAGAGCCGAGTGCGATGCAACGCATAGTCACGTCGCCCACCTCAACCATACCATACACCTCCTTCATGGCGACCTGCGCAGCGCCCACGGAGAAATGGAGAAATTACATCGGCATATTGCCCACCTGAATCATGAACTGGGTCGTGAGCGTGCAACTATCCAGGAGATCCAGGAGCAAGCCTCCCGGGAAACGGAGCGCATACGAGCGACTGCCGGCGAACAGGTGAGCGTGTTGGAAGCGCGTCTGCGGGCTTTGGAGGAGGAATCTCAACGTTTGTCCGAACGCCAGGCTCGGATGACTCGGTCCTTCAGCTGGCGCATAACGGCCCCTCTTCGGTTCTTGCGCCGCCAGCTGATCGACTAGCCCGATCCCCCTTACCAGCTCCTCAACATCACAGCTTCCAAACGATCCGATATGGCGCAAAATTCCCGAGCCGCTACCAACTCCGATTCCGAACCATCCTCCGACGGACGACGGGCCCAGCTATGCACCCTCTCGATCGTGATGCCTACCTTCAATCGAGCGCAATTACTCGAGGAGGTAATACGTAGAACACATACCGCCGCCAAAGGTTTCGAGGTCGAATGGATTGTAATCGACGATGGAAGCACCGATCAAACCCCTGAAGTTCTGGCCAGGCTGCAACGAGAAATACCCGAACTAACCTTCCGCTCCGTTTCGAATGGAGGCCCCGGCCAGGCAAGAAATCTCGGTGCATCGCTCGCCAGACACGAGGTCGTCTTATTCATGGGTGACGACATTCTCCCGTGCGACGATGACTTTCTCCGCGTTCATGCCGAGATGCATGCCGAGTTTCCGACCAAGAAACTCGCGGTTCTCGGCAAGGCGGTCTGGCCCGATAATCACCGCCTCGATGTAGGGCACGTCATGCGACACATCCAGGGGCATGGTGGTGAGCAATTTGGCTACGCGGACTTCCCTGCCTACGAATTGCTCGACTATCGTTTTTTCTACACCTGTAACATCTCGGTCAAACGCGACATTGTGTCGGATTGGTTGCAGGAAGGTTTTTCAAGTGCGTTTCCGGCTGCCAGCTGGGAGGATGTAGAGTTTGCTTACCGCGTTTTCAAGAAGCTCGGCGGCATGGAAATCCTCTATGCCCCTTCCTCCTGCGGATATCATCTTCACCGCTACGACGTGGCTTCCTTCATACGCCGCCAAGAAACGGCCGGTGCGATGGCCCACGTGTTCAGTGCCATGCATCCCGAGATGGGCCCGATGGTCCGCGCAGCGGATATCTACGAAGCGATGCGTGCACCCCTCGCGGGAGACAGCGCGGCGGCGACTGCAGATTACATTGCGGCCTTGGAAGGCTTGAAAGCCTGGGCCCGTATCATCGAGCGGGAACATCGACTCGGCAACGAAGCATGGCATGACGATCTCCTCTTCGCCGTGTTTGAAGCGGCCTACCTTCAAGGCTACGTAAGTTCGGCCGCCACCGCCTGCACCAACTTCGCCAAGGCCTACAGCCGGATTCTGCATAACGTAAAGTGGCGGCTGGGCCGTATCATCGATTCAGAACTGCGTTGCGACGCTGCGTTTCGCACTCGCCTTTTCCCGGTGACTTGAACCGCATCGCATGTTTTCCGTCGTAATTCCGATCTATAATCACGCGAAGTATCTGCTTCGCGCGGTGAACTCCTGCTTGGCCTCGCGGCTCGTCACCGAAATTCTCCTCGTCGACGACGGGTCTCGCGACGATTCGGCCGCAATCGCGGCACGACTTGCTGCAGCTCACCGGGACCGGATTCGCAATCTCTCGGAGCCCACCCCACGAAACCTGGGTGCGCATCACCGCCTCAACCAGCTTTGCCGGGAAGCCCGCGCCCCGTGGATCGCAGTGCTAAACTCGGACGATTACTTCGTGCCGTATCGCTTCGACTTGGTCCAGCAGATCGCACGGCTCGAAAAAGCCGATCTCGTCTCCGGAGCATTGCTGATCATCGACGAGGATGACCAAGTCATAGGAACGAAACGCGGTATATTTGAGCCCGAATACGCCGTGCCTCTCCCAACAGGCTTCGATGGCCCCCTAAAATCCGCGCAGCTACGATACCTGCTGTGCAGCCAAAACTTCATCGCTACGACGAGCAACATGGTGTTTCGCCGCACGCTGTTCGATGCCATCGGTGGCTTTGCCGACCTGCGTTATGTGCACGACTGGGACTTTGCGCTCAGGGCCTGCATGATGGGCAGATGCGTCTGGACTCCCAATTTTCTCACGGCTTACAGGGTGCACAGAAATAATACCATCCGAGAGCAATCTCCCCACATGGACGGGGAGATCTCCCGTATGTTTTACGACTTTCTCGCCGACTATCCGGAAATCGATCGCAGCCCGGAGTATCCCCCCGCGCTGTTATCGAATCAACATATCGCGCCTTACATTCCCCCGGCTCCGGCACGGGTTGGCGCTGAAGGAGTCCGAAGCATTCATGAAACCTACCACCTGCCACCCACCCTTTCGTCTAGAGCCCTTTGTAATGCGCTCCTAGGCCTTTATTGGTTCTCATACGACTTCGTCGTGCTCTCCTCCGATCTGCAGGAACTGCCGATCGTGCATTGCACTTCGATGACCGAGGCGCTCGTCCATCGGCGCGAAATCACCGCACTCCGAACATACCCACCTTCCGATCCGATCCGAGGGCGGTTCATGCGTGTGCCTGTTCCGTCCAGCACTTGTTCGAGCCAAATTGATCTTTCCGCCGAGGAGGCATGGTCGGGCGTGAGAGCAGAATCGGACGACCTCGTTTTTCATAATTGCCCCTCCTCCAGTCAAAAACACTTACCAGCCCTTAGGGCGCTGGAGGACCTGCTCGTCCGAAAAGACAATCGGCCGACGTGCCTTGTGCTGCCCATCTTCATGGCCGTCGGGGGCGCCGAGCGGAACACCATCGAAATCATTCGTGAGCTTCAACCGCGATTCCGCTTTGTCGTGGTCACAACTGAACGGCTAGCCAAACATCAAGGCAGCCTTCACTACCAACTCGACGAGATGGAAGTGCTGACGTTCGATCTCGCCGAAGTGGCCAATAGAGAACATCACATGGACCTGCTGACGGTGATTGCACAAACTCTCTCGCCCGATCTGGTCTGGATCTGCAATGGCTCGCCTTGGCTATTGGCGCATAGTCTTGCGATCCGTCGCCTTTTCACAGGTATCCCCATTGTGGATCAGCAGGTTTACGACACCGAAGTTGGCTGGATCGAACATTATCACGACAAGGGCATTCAATCCTTCGACCACTTCATCGCGATCAATGCACGAATTCGGGATGTTTTTCTAAAACGTCTGAAAATTCCTGTCCATCGTGTCACTCTGATCTACCATGCGGTCAACGAACGAAAATTGTTATCCAGCCGGGTCGATCCTTCGCAAATCGCCGTCCACCGTCTCCGCCTCGGCCTGAAGGACCATCGATCTCGAACGTTTGTGTTCGTGGGGCGCCTCACGAAACAGAAGCGACCGCTGGTATTCTTGGATCTCGCCCGGCTTGCACAAAGCACGGGAACCGGCGATCGCTTCGTATTGGTCGGAAACGGTGAGCTCGGTGACAAGTGCGCGACTTATATCGAAAAGCACAACCTCACGAATGTCACCCGCATCCCCTACACGGACGAAGTAGGCACTTTGCTGGCCGTGGCGGATGGCCTGATCGTAACTTCGCAATATGAAGGACTGCCCATCGTGATGCTGGAGGCACTTTCGGTTGGCACACCGGTGCTCGCAACCGACGTCGGAGATATCAAGCTTGTTCTGGATCAATATCAATCCGGAACCACGTTCCCGGTCTCGGAGGATTTGACTATATCTCGAAACGCTTTTGCGGAATGGGCTGGCGGCCTCGCGCGATATAAGGAACGCGCAATGTCCCAGCGCGATATCGTTCTCTCACGCTTCGCCTCGCGCTCCATCGGTGCTGCCTACGGGGATTGTTTCGATAGGGCTCGATTGAATCGGCAACGGGGCGGTTTGGCGCTGCCTATAGCGTAACCAATCCCAAGTGATGAATGGCATCAGCGGCGGCCTTGCGATCACTGCACCCTCCGGCAAGGAATCTTTTGCAGGGCTGAGGCTGACTCCGATCTCATTCCGATAAAACGCGCCGGGCGCAGCCGCGATCTCTAATGAGTCTGCCTAGATATCAGGTCGAATCGGCAAGATGGATTGAAGATGCAACGCACTCTATCCGAGTCGAGGGGTGGCGAGTCGAACCCGATTTCGCTGAACTTACGGAGATTTCAGCCTGGCAACGTGGCACACGCGTAGCGGCAGCGCCCGTCCATGAACGAAATGATGTTTTCACGTTTTTCGATCGCATTCCAGGATCCCAGCGATCCGGATTTCACCTGGTTCTTCCGCTGATCGATCCGGATGAGCCTGTCGAACTCAGAGCGCACACTCGCGATAAAACCTCTCCCTTTTTTAATTTCTTACCTCGCGACCTGCCTGGTCGCAACCCCATGGTCCGAAACTATCCTTCCTGGCGGCAGCAGCTCAACGCTTCGGATAGGGATCATCATATATGGTTGAGTCACCGCACAGCGGAAATCGACACCGCAATCACGTTTTCCTTCATCGTTCCTGTCTACGATCCGCCACTCGCCTTTCTGTGCGACTGCCTCGATTCGATGCGACGACAAACCTATCCCCACTGGGAAGCCCGTATTATAGATGATGGATCCACCAATCCCCAGGTTCGCGATACTCTCGCCAGAGCAAGCCGAGAAGACAAGCGGATCCATGTCGAATATTTGCCCTCGAATCAGAATATCTCCCGCGCCTCGAACGCCGCGTTGGCCTCCGCCGAGGGGAAGTTCGTAGTATTCCTCGATCACGACGATAAGGTGCATCCCCATGCGCTGGCCGAACTGGCTGTCCGCTTGGCGGACGAGCCCGATCTGGACATTCTCTACAGCGACGAGGAGAAGATTGGGCAGGACAATCAACCTGTGCTGCCCTTTCTTAAGCCCGGGCCTTCGCTGATATTCGCCAAGGGAGTGATGTATATAGGCCACTTGCTATGCGTTCGCACTGCGCTTGCGCGAGCCGTGGATGGCTTCGATCCAGAATTCGACGGTATTCAAGACTATGAGTTCTTCCTGAGACTTGCAGAACGCACGACGCGGATCGCTCACGTAGACCGTATTCTATACCAATGGCGCATGTCGCCCAAAAGCAGCGCGCTTTCTGGCAATATCAAGGGCGATATGGACTCTTTGCAGGCACGCGCTGTGCAAAGGCATTTGGATCGTATCGGCTTTCCAGCCAGGGCCCGGGCGCTAGGTGGCCATCGTGTCAGGCTCGAGCCCCACACTTCACCTGGACTGACCGATCTCGCCATCGTCGCACCATCATCGGAATTTATACCCAAGATCGCCTCCGGCACTCCTCGTATCGTGATCGCTCCATTTCAGCGCGCTGAATGGCAATCAGCCATCCTCAATGTGAGCGAGAAGTTCGTGGTTCTATTGCGAAGCCCCGTCCAAGCGGTTCACGATCGATGGCTCGACACCCTCCGGATGCATCTGAGTTCGCCTCATTGCGGCCTCGTGGGACCACTTCTTCTTTCTGGTGTAGACTGCGTTCACGCCTCGGGGCTGATTGCATGTGGCAAGGGGAATTGGACCGCCGCCATGCGTGGATTTCCCGCCAGTGGAGATGGCTACAATGGCTCTTTGGCCTGTGATCGCGAAGTGAGTGGACTGCCTTCCGACTGCGTCGCTTTTCGGAAAGAACTTGGACGTGCCGCACTGGCCACCGGTATCGACCCCACGGGGGACGACTTTGGAACACGCCTGGCGGAGTATGTGCGCTCTTACGGGCTGTCGGTCGTCGTGAGTGCCGGCGCTCCGCTACGACTCGTCCACCCACTTCTTGAGCCTCGAAGACAACCTTTGGAGGTCGGTGATTGCCGCGGACACGACCCCTGCTATCCTGCTTATATGGACCCGCTATTCGGGGACTATCGGCTGGGCGCTCCGATACACCCGAATACTCCGCCGATCAGATTTTATATAGACCGGCCGACTTCATGGAAGTTGCCCGGCCAGTGCTTGATCATCAAAGGCTGGGCCTTCGCAGCGCAACGGACCCACCTCGCCGGCCTACGCGCTTGCGTGGGCGGTTTGAATTTTCCCGCGGCGTTGCACCTGCCCCGACCGGACGTCCTCGCTTCCCGTGCAGATGCTCCCGATGAGCGCGTCGGCTTTGAGATCCGCGGTATTCTACCATCGGGGGCGTCCGAACTAATTTTCGAAGCCCAGCTATCGACCACAAAGTGTATCCGGCTACTGCGTGTCGACGTCCAAGTCGCCCGCTCCTACCGACCTCGGTGGTTGGGAGGGGGAGATTGGACCGAGCTGATGTTTCTGCAGATGCCACTGCACATGGTTCATCCACCACACAGTCTGAAGACTGAACGTTTTCCCAGGGTGCATTTGAACTCAAAAACCCCTCGGGTCGCCATTGTTACTCCATCATATCGGCAAGGAGAGTTCATAGAGCAAACCCTCCGCAGTGTTCTCGATCAGTCGATCAAGTGCGTTTATGTGGTGCAGGACGCCTGCTCGGATGACCGCACCATCCACGTTGCCCAACAGTTCGTCGATCGCCTGCGATTTGTTGCCGAGCAAGACAAAGGGCAAGCTGATGCGATCCAGCGGGGGTTTCACAAGACGGCCGGTCAACCTCACGACCTCATGGCCTGGCTCAATTCCGACGATTTCTACCTTCCCGGCACGCTTGCCTATGTAGCCGATTACTTCGCCGCTCATCCCGACGTCGACGTGATTTACGGCCATCGCATCGTCGTTGACGAACAGTCCCGCGAAATCGGCCGCTGGTTCCTTCCTCCGCATGACGACGAGGTTCTTCGCCTCAACGACTTCGTCCCTCAGGAAACCCTGTTCTGGCGCCGTCGTATCTGGGACAAGGTCGGGGGCATCGACCCGTCCTTCAAATTCGCGATGGATTGGGACCTGCTCCTTCGCTTTCAAGCCGCCGGCGCGAAGATCGTCCGCGTGCCCTATTTCCTCGCCTGCTTCCGCGTGCACGCAGCCCAAAAAACCTCCGCGCAAATGGAGTCCGTCGGACAGGCCGAAATCGACTTCTTGCGGCGGCGAACCTTCGGACGAACACTGCGTCCTGATGAAATAGAGAACAATCCCTGTCTGATTCGATACCTGCGCAAAAGCGCCTGGATCGAATTTCTCTGGCGTCGTTTTCGAATTCGCCATCCCTAGCAAGTCGCCACGCGTATACTATCCGCCGCAAGCATGCCCCCTCCCCCCCACACATTGGCGTCGCTCCCCTGCGTCCTCGTCATGCCCGCCTACAACGAAGAAGGCTGCATCGTCCCCGTCGTCTCTGCCTGGCGCGACGAACTCGCTCGCCTCTTCGGCGCCGACTTCCGCCTGGTCGTCGTCAACGACGGCTCCCGCGACAACACCGGCAAACTCCTCGACCAGCTCGCCGCCACGGAGTCGCGCCTGATCGTCATTCACCAGAAAAACTCCGGCCACGGCGGCGCCCTCCTCCGCGCTTATCACGAAGCCGTCGCGCTCTCGCCCGATTTCGTCTTCCACGTCGATTCCGACGATCAGTTCAAACCCGCCGACTTCAGCCGCCTCTGGTTCCGCCGTCACGAATCGCCCTGTATTCTCGGCTATCGCTCGGTCCGACACGACGCCCTTCATCGCCTCGTCATCACCCGTATTCTCCGCGTCGTCCTGCTCGCGCTCTACGGCCGCTACCTTAAAGACTCCAACGTCCCCTTCCGTCTCCTCCGCACTGATTTCCTCGCCGAGGCGCTCGCGATCATTCCGCCCGAAACCTTCGCGCCGAACATCTTCCTCGCCGTCCTCGGCGCCCGCATCGACGCCGATCTCATGCACCTGCCCGTCTCCCACGAAGATCGCAAGACCGGCACGGTTTCCATCGTTCGCTGGAAGCTCATCCGCGTCTGCTTCCGTTGCGTCGGCGAACTCTGGCGCTTTCAACAAATTCTCAACGACCACGCGTCCCGCGTGAAATCCGCCATCCTCGCCCCCGCCGTCTGATCCGATGTCGTCGCACCGTTTCGTCATCCTCGGCGCCGGCCCCACCGGCCTCGGCGCCGCCTACCGTCTCAAGGAACTCGGCGTATCCGATTTCCTGATTCTCGAGCAGTCCGACCACCCGGGCGGTCTCGCCGCGAGTTTCACCGACGAAAAGGGCTTTACCTGGGACATCGGCGGACACGTCCAATTTTCCCACTACCGTTACTTCGACGAGCTCATGCAGCGCGCCCTCGGCGCCGAGGGCTGGCTCACCCATCAGCGCGAATCGTGGGCCTGGATGGAGGGCCGCTTCGTTCCGTATCCCGTCCAGAACAACATCCGTTACCTCACCAAGGAAACAATGTGGCGCTGCCTCGAGGGTATCATCACCGCCAATACCGCGCCCGCCACCCGTCCCGCCAATTTCCGCGAGTGGATCCTCTCCCGCTTCGGGCCCGGCCTCGCCGAGGTGTTCATGCTCCCCTACAATTTCAAGGTCTGGGCCTACCCGCCGGAGCAGATGGCCCATCACTGGGTCGGCGAACGCGTCGCCGTCACCGATCTCCGCCGCGTCACCAAGAACATCCTCTTCGATCTCGATGATCTCTCCTGGGGGCCGAACAACACCTTCCAATTCCCCAAGCACGGCGGCACCGGCGCCATCTGGCGCAGCGTCGCCGACCTCATCGGGCGCGACCGTTTCCGCTTCAATTCCACCGTATCCGAAATCGACGCACAGCAACGCGTCGTTCGCTGCGCCGACGGTTCCGAATTCCGCTACGACACGCTCATCAACACGCTCCCGCTCGATGTCGCGACGCGCATGCTCGGCTCCGCCCACGCGCCGCTCGCCGACGCCGCCGCGCGCCTGAAATACTCCTCGTCCAACATCATCGGCCTCGGCCTCCGCGGCCAGCCGCCCGAGTCGCTGCGAACGAAATGCTGGATGTATTTCCCCGAGTCCGACTGCCCGTTCTATCGCACGACGTTGTTTTCCAACTACAGCCCCAACAACGTCCCCGATATCCGCACGCATTGGTCGCTCATGACCGAAACCAGCGAGTCGCCCGCCAAGCCGGTCGATCACTCGCGCCTGCTCGAGGACACGATCCAAGGTTGCCTCAACACAAAGCTCATCCGCGACCGCGGCGAAATCGTCTCCACCTGGACCTATCGCGCGCACCACGGCTATCCGACGCCTTCGCTCGAACGCGACGACATCCTCCGCACCGTCCTGCCCGCGCTCGAAAAACTCCGCATCTTCAGCCGCGGGCGTTTCGGCGCCTGGAAATACGAGGTCAGCAACCAGGACCACAGCCTCATGCAGGGCGTCGAACTCGCCAACTACCTCGTCCACGGTATCCCCGAAACCACCGTCCACTTCCCCGAGACGGCCAACGCAAACTGGGGCCGCCGCTAAAATCGCATCGCGCACCCGCCTTCCGACCACAACATCCCCCGCATGTCGTCGGAATCCACGACCTCCGCAGTCCCGCCGCCCCCGTCGGACAATGAGGCGCTCATCCGCCTCCTGCGCGAAGAGTTGGTCAAAACCCAGCTCATCGTCCTCGATCTCAACGATCGCGTGCTCGAGAAGGAAACCGACAAGGCCGACGCCATCGCGATCCTCGCCCGCGTCGAACTCGTCCTTGAGCAAAAGATCGACTACATCACCGAGCTCGACCGCGCCCTTAACGCCCGGATCGCCGATCTCCGCGCCCGCCTCGCCACCGCCGAGAACGAATCCAAGGCCCGCGACGCCATCATTCAGGATCTCGTCGCGAAACTCGACGCCGCCAACCGCGAGGTCTCCCGCATGCACGGCGTCGCCGGCGACTACGCGCGCGACCTGAATCTCACCCGCGAAACCCTCGCCCGCGAATCCGCCGACCTGGCCCGCACCCGCGGCGAACTCGCCGAGCGCACCGCCACGCTCGCCCAGACTTCCGACGAACTCGCCCGAACGCGCGCCCACCTCGCCGACACCGAACGCACCCTCGCCGATCGCGAAGCCTCGCTCGCCCACGAGCGCCGTCGTCTCGACAAAATCTTCGCCTCCGCCCTCTGGCGCCTGGGTCGTCCGTGGCGCGCGCTCTTCGGTCCGAAAATCTGACCATGTCCACGCCCGGCGAAATCCGGCACGGCCTCGAAACGCCGCACCCTTTCCAACCCGCCGAAGGCTACTTCCGCCTCGAAGGTTGGGCGCTCATCCTCGCCGCCACGCAGCCCACGCGCGTCCGTCTCCGCATCGGCGAAAAGCTCTTCGATCCTGAAGCCACCTTCGATCGTCCCGACGTCGCCGCCACCTTCCCCAACGATCCCCACGCCCTCCGCAGCGGCTTCCGTTTTCTCTGCCACCTTCCCTTCGGTCTTCACCTCGGTTCGCTCGAAGCTTCCGTCGACGGCACGACTTGGTCCCACGTTCGGACGCTCGCGATTCCCGTCGCTTCGCACCCGCTGCTCGGCGCCTTCGAGAATCCTCCGCCCGACACCCACATCACCGAGCCGACCCGCGTCGCCGGTTGGGCCTTCCACCCCGAGTTCGCGCTCTCCGATCTCGCCCTCCGCTTTGGCAACACCGAGGTCGCCTGCGACCGCGATCTCCCGCGCGCCGACGTCGCACAACTTTTCCCGCAACATCCCGCCGCCGCCACCGCCGGTTTCATCACATCTGAAAACCTCCCGCGCGGCGCCGGCAAACTCCGCCTTCGCGCCGAAACCACCTGCGGACGCAATTACTTCCTCGAATCTTCGCTGAGCGGCGACATCCGCCACGGCAACGCCCCCCGCAACTCCCCGTTCGCGAGCGTCCGCACGCCGCTCACCGTGCCCCCCGCCGCCGCCGCCCGCTCCGATCGCACCGTCTCGCCCCGCCCGCTTCCGCCGCCCGGCCCGCGCAACATCCTCTTCGCGCTCTACGGCGACTTCACCTGCAACAGCGCGCTTCACGTCGCCGCGCTCGCCAACGAACTCATCGCCCGCGGCTACGACTGCGTCGTCGCCGGTCCCTCGCACAAGGAAACCGTCACCTCGCTGCCGCGCGCCCGCTTCATGGCGCTCGAATTCGACGAATGGGAAAACCTGCCCGACTACTTCGTCGATCACGCCGGCCCCGCGCTCGTCCACGCCTGGACCCCCCGCGAAAACGTCCGCCGTTTCACCGAACGCATCTGCGCCGCGTATCAGATTCCCCACTTCATTCATCTCGAGGATCACGAGCCCACGATCACCGAGACGCATCTCCGCCTCTCCACCTCCGAACTTCTCCAGCTTCCGCCCGCCGAACTCGACGCCCGCGTTCCCGAACATCTTTCCCACCCGCGTCACTCCGCCGACTTCCTTCGCCGCTCCGCCGGCATCACGACCATCGTCGAGAAACTCGCCGAACTCGTCCCGCCCGGCGTTCCTCGCCTCACCTTCTGGCCCGCCGCCGATCCCACGCTTTTCGGCCCACGCGATCCCGATCCCGCCCTTCGCGCCTCGCTCGGCATCGCGCCGGAAGACACCGTTCTTTTTTATCACGGCAACGTCCACGCTGCCAACGCCGAGGAGGTCGGCAGCCTTTATCACGCTGTTGCGCTTCTGAACAGCCGCGGCCGACGCACCTTCCTGCTGCGAGCTGGTCGCGACGACGCCGGCCTGATGGACGACGCCAATCGCGCCATCGGCTCCCACTTGCTGAACCTCGGCTACGTCGCTCCGCGCTTTCTTCCCGATCTCATGCGTCTCGCCGACTGCTTCGTTCAGCCCGGCCTGCCCGGCGCATTCAACGACTACCGTTTCCCGTCGAAGCTCCCCGAGTTTTTCGCCATCGGTCGCCCCGTGATTCTCCCGCACACGAATCTCGGCGAGGTCGTGAAACATCGCGAAGACGCCTACGTTCTCCCGCAAGCCGACGCCTCCGCGATCGCCGACGCCGTGCTCGAACTCCGCCGCGATCCCGATCTCGCCCGCCGCCTCGCCACCGGCGCGCTCGCCTTCGCCGCGCGCGAATTCTCCTGGTCCCGCAGCGCGGAGCACTTGCTCGATTTCTATCTCGCTCACGCCGCTGCGCTGCAGCGCAGCGGCTTGTTCACGGCGAGCAGGTGATTCGTTCCCGTTCCTTGCTGCCGGCAACCGCCTACACCACGTCCGGCAAGACGAACGGTTCCCGATACTCGCGCCGCAACATCGTGTTCGCCCAATAACCGACATCGTAGTTCGTTCGCGACACCAGCCGCTCCCCTCCCGGCACCACCTCCAACAAGGGTCCCGTCACCAGCCGGGTTTCCTTTGTTGCGACTCCGTTGGCCTCCAGATGCTCCAGCATGCGCGAGAGCGAATCGCGGGCCGGCTCATACGCCTCCACCGCGCGCACCGCCGCCTCCGCAGTTTGCTCCGTCCCGAGCCGATAGGAAATGTTTCCCAGATGGCACAACGCCGACGAAAGATGCCCTCCTTCGATCGGTGCCGTCAGTTCCGACTCTTTCCGACTGCGGACCGCCGCGATGAAATTCGCGTAGTGTCCACCGCCGCCCGCGCTCGTGAACTGCTTCACGCGATTACCCGCGTGATCGTAAATGAACCCGCCGTTCGCGCCGCCCGCGAAGTATCCGCCTTCGCATTGCACGCTCATTCCGATGCGCACTCCGCGATACGCATCCATCGCTTTTTCTCCGCTGCGGCGGGGCAGGCCGCGCACTTCGAAGATCAGCGGCGCCGCCTCGTAGCCAAACACCGAGATCATCGTGTTCGGCGTCTCCGCATCGTCGTCGTAACCGAAGCGTCCGCCGATACTCGTCACCGTCGGCGGCAGGCCTTCTTCGCCCAGCGCCCAGCGGCACATATCCATTTCGTGGATGCCTTGGTTGGCGATGTCACCCCCGCCGTAATTCCAAAACCAGTGCCAGTCGTAGTGAACGCTGCCCCACTCCGCCGAATTCCGCCGCGGCGGCTCCAGCTTCGCAGGACCCGTCCAAAGATCGTAGTCGATATGCGCCGGCACCGGCTGCGGACCCGAGGTCTTGCCGATACTCGGACGCGGTTTGTAACAAACGCCCCGCGCCCACTGGATCTTTCCCAGGTTTCCTTCACGAATGAACGCGAATGCCTGCTGCAACGCCTCGTCCGAACGCGACTGCGTTCCCGTCTGCACGATCCGCTTATACGTCCGCGCCGCTTCCACGATCTTCCGACCTTCCCACACGTTGTGGGAAACCGGTTTCTCCACATAGACATCCTTCCCCGCCTGGCATGCCCACACCGCCATCAACGCGTGCCAGTGATTCGGCGTCGCGATCGAAACCGCATCGATGTCCTGCTGCTCGAGCAACTTTCGATAGTCGGCAAACGCCGCCACTTTCTCTCCGCGATCGGCGAACTCCTGCACGTATTTTCCCAGCACTCGGCTGTCCACGTCGCACAACGCCACCACCCGCACGCCCGGCAGTTCGCGAAACTTCTTGATATGATTATCGCCTTTGCCGTTCAGCCCCACCACCGCCACGCGGATGTCACCGTTGGGCCTGCCACTCCGCGCGATCGCCGGCGCACCGGCCGACTTCTGCACGCCGCCCGAAGTCGAGCACGCCGACGTCAGCAGCACGCCGCCGCCAGCGATGAGAGAGTTCTTCAGGAATTCTTTGCGCGTCCAGGTTTTCATCGGGATTTCGAATCGGAGGGGATGGGGTTGAAAAATCGATCGGACAACCAGCCGACACCGCAGGCCGCCCGGTGACCGATTGTAGCGCCGCAACGCGGAAATCACTCCAGCGTTCTGGCCCTGAGGTTTCGAAACTCCACCTTCATCTGGAGGTTTTGGTGAACCTGCAACCCGATGGGCGCAGGAGCCGCATAACTCGCGTCGATGAACCGCCCCACTTGCTCGCCGTTGAGCCAGACCGTGAAAGTGTCGCCCTTCGCCTCGAGTCGAAATTCGTTCCACTTCCCGTCGCCGCGCATTTTCCCGGCGATGTTCGCGCGTCCGGAAACCGGATACGGCTCCTGGCCGCCCACGTAGAACGATCCCGATAAATCGATTTTCCGGCTGATCGAAATCCCCAACTGCATCTGCAACTCGGGGCGGCGCAAAAAAACCCCGCTGTCCGCGCCTTCGCTCCACCGCGCTTCGAACTCCAGCACGAAGTCCCCGTAGCTTTTCTCCGTTCGCAACACGCTCTCCTTTCGCGCCTCGTCGCTCTGCCCCACGATCACGCCATCGACCACACTCCAGTGCAGGTTCGGCTCCGGCACCACCCAGCCGCTGAAGTCGCGACCATTGAAAATCGGGGGCAGGTCGCCTGCGTTTTGCGCCGTCAGCGACGGAGTCAGGCCGGCCAGCAACAGGATCGAGAACACGACGGTTTTCATGGAAAGAGAATCAACCTCGCGCATCGAGGCAGGCTTGCTTCACCGCGAGAATATTCTCCGTCGGCGTGCCGAACGCAATGACACCCGTCCCCATGATAAAGCCCGCCTCGTCCCGGCCGCGCGCTACTTCCCGCACCGCCGCATCGTAAATCTGCTGGGGCGTTCCGGTTTCCAAAAAGCGCGGGGAGATGTTGCGGCGCAGCGCACGTTTCGCGGCCCCGGCAACGGCCAGCCATTCGTCAAAATCTCCCGTGAAATCGCACAGCAGGTTGTTCGCGCCCGTCTGCACCAACATCTCCGCAATCGGCGTCGTGTTGCCGCCGATGATCAAGGGCACGTCACGCACGCCTTGCGATGCCGCCCACGCAACGAACTCCGCTGTGACCGGCTGCACGAATTCTTCATACATCGCTGGCGACAGCAGCTCCGGCGACGCCTGCGAATCGAACACGATCAACTCCACGCCCGCATCGATGTAAGCTCGGGCAAACTCGCGAATAACCCGCTCCGCATACGCCAGGCAGCTCCGCACCCATTCCGGCTGTTCCAGGCACGCGATGAACAGCGCCTCCGCTCCGACTAGCGAAATTGCGAGCGAGAACGGCCCCGACAGCGCTCCACGAATCCAATAATCGTCGCCCAACACCCGCCGCACGTCCCGCGCCGCCGCGAGATTCACCGGCATGCGCCCGTCCTTGAGCGGATTGGGCACCGGCGCGTTCGCGAGATCGTCGCCGACGTGAATCAAGTGATGGTCCGGTTTGATTCCCGGAATGCTCGTGTCGTCGCCCTCGTAAAACGTCACCGTGCAGCCCGCGGCCTCCGCTTCCAGGTTGTAAACATCCACGCCCACCACGAGCGCGTCCGGCTTGATAACTTCGAACTCCGCCAAAAGCGCCTTCGTCAACAACCCCGCATCGCGCGAGATCCCCGACGGCGTTGATCCGATGAATGCCGCCTTGTGCTCGTAAATCGCCGGCATGAACGGCGGCACGGATCGCGGCGCCGCACAGCGCAAAACCGCTTCGATTTCGGCGCGAGTGGACGGGGTGTGCGAGGCAGCGGGCGTATGAGTCATGGGGTTTGGAGCCAGTCGCCCACGGTAGCATTTCAGGCCGTTTTCGTCTTGGCGCATCAGGCTTGCTCGGATTTGCAGATCGGGCAGCTTGCGTAGCTTCCATGAAAGTCTCGCGCCCGCTCGCCGTGAAACTCCCCGACTACGGTGTGCTGTTCGCCGCCAGCGCCCATGCCATCGAGTTCCACATGGCAGAACGGGCAGATTCGTTCCACAAACTCCTTTACGTCTTGGAGGGCGAAACGATCTATCGGGAGAGCGGCACGCCCGAGGCACTGCGCGCGGAGGCCGGCACGATGATCGTTGTGCCGCGCCGCGTCCGACACGCGCTCGCGGACACACGTCCCACCACCCTGCTTCTGCTCTGCCTCACGCAACAGTTTCTGGAGTCCGATCCCGATCTGCCCGACGTCTGGCGTGAACTCACAAGCGCCTCACGACGACACCTCGCGCTCAGCCGACCCGGCCGCCAACGCATCGAACACGCCTGGCAGCGCGCGATGCTCGAAACGGCCCACGCGCGCATCGGCGGCGGCGTCACCGCCCGCGCCCTCGCGGCCCAGATCCTCGTGCAACTCGCGCGCCTCCCCGCCGCCGGTCCCGCCGACGACGCCACGCGCCGCGTGATCGCCGTCACCCGCGAAATCGAGGAGACTTTTTTCGATCAATGGGACCTCGACCGCGCCGCCGCGCGAGCCGGCCTCTCGCGCCGCCGCTTCACCGAGCTCTTTCGCACCGCAAACCGCCGCACGTTTTGGGAGCACCTGAACACCCTCCGCCTCGATCACGCCGCCCGCCTGCTCCGCGCCGGCGAACACACGATCAACGGCGTGATATTCTCCTGCGGCTTCAACGACGTCACTCACTTCTACCGCCTCTTCCGCGCCCGCTACGGCGCTCCGCCCCGAACTTGGGCCAGCACCTCTCGCTCCACGCTCTAACCCTCCCGTTCACTCCACCGCCTGCTCCAACTCGACTTCGCGCAAAAAAGCCGCCCGGATCTCTCCGGGCGGCTCGCAAAGCACAGGTGGCGCGCTCGCGCGCCACGGTTTGAACGCTTATTCCTTCTTCGACGCCTCGTCGAGGATGTCGCCGAGGTTCATCATGTCGGTGCCGGCGCTGCTGCGGTTGAGCGCTTCGTAGGCGGAGGTTTCCGCCGCGAGCTGCTCGTCCGAGTAGTTGGCCGCCTTGATCGACAGGCCGAGACGGCGCTCTTCGCGATCGATCTTGATCACGCGCGCGCTGACTTCCTGGCCGGGCTTCAAGACGTCCTTCACCTTGTCGATGCGCTCCTCGCTGATCTGCGAGATGTGCACGAGACCGTCGATGCCGTCCTTCAGCTCCACGAAGGCGCCGAACGAGGTGATCTTGGTGACGGTGCCCTTCACGACGTCGCCGATGCGGAAGAACGAATCGATATCCGACCACGGATCCGTCTGGAGCTGCTTCATGCCGAGGCTGATGCGCTGCTGGCTCGGATCGACGTCGAGCACGATCGCGTCGACTTCGTCGCCCTTCTTCAGGACTTCCGACGGGTGGTTCACCTTGCGGGTCCAGCTCATGTCGGAAACGTGCACCATGCCGTCGATGCCTTCTTCGAGTTCGATGAACGCACCGTAGGTCGTCATGTTGCGGACCTTGCCGCGCACGCGAGCGCCGATCGGGTAGTTGTGGCGAACCATGTCCCACGGATTCGGCTCGAGCTGGCGAAGGCCGAGCGAGATCTTCTGCTCTTCCTTCTGGATGCCGAGGACCACCGCATCGAGCTCCTGACCGACCTTGAGCAGCTCGGAGGGCTTGGTGATGCGCTTCGTCCAGGACATCTCGGTGATGTGCACGAGACCTTCGACGCCGGGCTCGATTTCAACGAACGCGCCGTAGGGCACGAGGTTGACGACCTTGCCGTGGACCTTCGCGCCGACCGGGAACTTGCGGTCGATTTCGTCCCACGGATTCTTCGTCGTCTGCTTCAGGCCGAGCGAAACGCGTTCTTTCTCGCGGTTCACTTCGATGATCATGACCTGAACTTCCTCGCCCTGCTTGAGCATTTCGCTCGGGTGCGAGATGCGGCCCCACGACATGTCGGTGATGTGGAGGAGGCCGTCCATGCCATCGAGATCGATGAACGCACCGAAGTCGGTGATGTTCTTGACCACGCCCTTGCGGATCTGGCCGGGCTGGATCGACTCGAGGAGCGCGCGACGCTTGTTGGTGCGCTGTTCTTCGATGAGCTCGCGGCGGGACAGAACGATGTTCTTCCGCTCGAGATTGATTTTGAGGACCTTGAAATCATAGGTCTGGCCGACGTATTGGTCGAGGTTCTTGGGCGGCTGCACATCGATGTGCGAAGCCGGCATGAACGCATCGACGCCGATCGAGACGATAAGACCGCCCTTCACCTTGGCCTTCACGCGGCCGGCGGCGACGGAGCCCTCGGGGAACTTCGTGAGAATGTTGTCCCAGTTCTTCTTCTGCTCGGCCAAATCGTAGGACAGAACGGGCGCGCCGTCCTTGCCTTCGAGTTTCTGCACGAGGACCTCGATCGTGGAGCCGATCTGCAGCTCGCCGATGTCGATGAACTCGTTGGCGGGAATGAGGCCTTCGGATTTGCCGCCAATATCGACGACGACTTCGTTCTGGCGAATTTCGGTGATGACGCCCGGAACGATCGAACCTTCCTTCAACTTGTCGAAGGAGGACTGCTCCAGCAGCTCTTGCATTACTGAACTCATATAACGGAGACCCGCGAAACGCCGTCTGCTCCAAAACGTCGATCCACCGGCCGGTGGCCCGCCGCTAAGCGGCAAGCCGTAGGTTGACTGTTAACTGACGTGTAGCGATCGACGGGAGCACGCGGCGACGTCGACCGAACCGATAGCAAGTGCCGCGAAGGGCCGACATTCTCGAACCCCCTCCCACCCCGCAAGCCCCAATTTGGGCCCAATTCAGGGCACCACCACGTCCTCGCCCGTCTTCCCCAACTCCGCCTCCAACGCCGCGAAATACGAAATATACAACCCATGTTCCCGCACGGCGATGTCGGTCGCCCCGCGGAAGCCTTCGCTCTCCTCCTGCTCCCGCACAACGACAGCCACTTGCGTCACACCCGGCGTGAACGAGTCGATCTTCACTTCCAACGAGTTCTGCCGCGCAATTCCAAACGCCTCGCCCGAACGCAACCCGCTGTGCGCCCGAACGATCCCTTGCGCCGCCCCCGCCCGTGAAATCGTGAAATCGATCCGCTTCATCGCCCGCCGCGCGGCCTCGAAGACTTCTTTCTGCTCCGCCTGATATTCGCGGATCTTCGGCTGCGGCGCCTCGAACCGCTCCCGCAACCGCGGCGGCAAATCCGCCGATTCACAGCCAGCCATTCCCAGGCCCAACACGATCAAAGCCAGAGCAAAAAACGTCCGCATGATAGCCAAATCACGCGGGCTGTTGCTGCGAAAGGCAATGCAACGTTCCGAGGCCCCAGATGATGTGATAGCAATCGATCGGAATCACCTCGCGCCCCGGGAAACACGCCCCCAGCACCTCGTTCGCCTCCGCATCTCGTTTCGGCTGACGGAAGTTCGGCACCAGCACCGCGCCGTTGATCACGAGAAAATTCGCATAACTCGCCGGCACCATCTGCCCCTTAAACCCAAACGGCTTCGGCATCGGCAGCGTCGCGATCTCGAACTTCTTCCCCTTCGGCGTGCGGAAGCTCTTCAACCGCTCCATCACTTCCTCGAGGATCTTGTGATTCGGATCGCGCTTGTTCTTCTCCACGCACGTCACGAACGCATCCTCGCGGTAAAACCGCGTGATGTCGTCGATGTGGCCGTCTGTATCATCGCCAATGATACCTTCGCCCACCCACAACACTGTCTGCACGCCGAGATAATCCTTCAGATTCCGCTCGATCTGCTCACGCGAGAGATGCGGATTCCGGTTCTTGTTCAACAAGCACTGCTCGCTCGTCAGGAGCAGTCCCGCGCCGTTCACGTCGATCGATCCGCCTTCGAGAACCATGTCGTTCACGAAGCGCCGCATCTTCAGCTTCTTCGCGATGCTCGGCGGGATCTCGTTGTCCAAATCATACGGCGGATACTTGTCGCCCCACGCGTTGTAAGCCCAATCCGTGATCGCGACTTCGCCGGTCTGGTCGTTCTTCACGAAGATCGGCCCGTGATCGCGACACCACGCGTCGTTGGTCGGATGATCGTAGAACGTCACCCGCGACATCTCCGCGCCGGCCTTCTCGCAAAACCGCTTTGCGCGCGCCTGCAGTTTCTCAGCGCAGTTTATCCGCACGTCCTGAAACCGGCTGATCGCCGCGACAAACGTCGCATACGCCACCGGCACCGGCCGAAACTGCCCCGGCCACGATTGGCGATTATGCGGCCACGAAAGCCACACCGCCTCCTGCGGCTCCCACTCCGCCGGCATGCGAAAACCCAACGCCGCGGGCGTTTTCTTTTTCGAATCTGATTTTTTAACCACGGATGAACACGGATGGTCACAGATTGAACCGGAGGACCGCCATCCGTGTCCATCCGCGTTCATCTGTGGTTGATTGACTCAATCGATAAACCGCTTCGTCAGGTTCTCGTAAGCGTCGATCCGGCGATCGCGCAGGAACGGCCAGTGTGTGCGTGTCACGTCGACCTTCCCCAACTCGACCGGCACGATCATCACTTCTTCCTTATCGACGCTCGCCTTCGCGAGGATCTGCCCGCTCGTGCCCGCAACGAAGCTCTGGCCCCAAAATTCAATCCCGGGCCCGCCGACCTTCTCCAACACTTCCGTGCCGATGCGGTTCACCGCCGCGACGTAGCAACCATTCGCGACCGCATGGCTGCGCTGGATCGTCTCCCACGCACCGTGCTGATTCTCGCCGTATTCTTCCTTCTCGCCCGGATGCCAGCCGATCGCCGTCGGATAAAACAAGATTTCAGCACCTTGCATCGCCGTGAGCCGTGCGCCTTCCGGATACCATTGGTCCCAGCAAACGAGCACGCCGATCTTGCCGAACTTCGTGTCCCACGCGCGAAAGCCCGTGTCGCCCGGCGTGAAGTAGAACTTCTCATAGTAGAGCGGATCGTCCGGAATGTGCATCTTTCGATACACGCCCAACAACTTCCCGTCCGCGTCGATAATCACCGCGGTGTTGTGATACAGTCCGCTCGCGCGTTTCTCGAACAGCGACCCGACGATCACCACGCCGTATTTCTTGGCGATCTTCTGCAACGCCACCGTGCTCGGCCCGTTCGGAATCGGCTCGGCCAGTTTGAAGTAGTCGTGGTCCTCGCTCTGACAAAAATACTGCGAGCGAAACAGCTCCTGCGTGCAGATGATGTTCGCCCCCTGCTTCGCCGCTTTTTCCGCGAGCTCGAGCGTCTTCTTCAGGTTCTCCGCCGGATTGGGCGAACAAGCGTGCTGCAACAGCCCGAGCGTCACCGTCGTCCCACGCGTGGACGGATGGCTGTAGCCCGCTCCGCCCGGAAGTTTCGTGCGCCGATTTTTCATCCCTCAATAAACAACCTTGTTCAGCGGATATTCAACTATCCCTTCCGCTCCGAGCTCCTTCAATTGCGGGATGATTTCCCGCACCACGCTCTCGTCGATGATCGTCTCGAGCGCCACCCAGTCGGCGTTGCTCAATTGCGAGATCGTCGGATTCCGCAACGACGGCAGCGCCTGCACCAGCTTCTCCAACGACGCCCGCGGCAGATTCATCTTCAATCCCACCTTGCTCTCCGCCTCGAGCGCACCGCGCAACAACAGCGCGATCGTCTCGATCTTCTTCCGCTTCTCCGGATTCGCCCAGCTCGCCTTGTTCGCGATGAGCTTCGTGTTCGTCTCCAGCAGCGTATCCACAATCCGGAGCTTGTTCGCGCGGAGGGAACTTCCCGTCTCCGTGATGTCGACAATCGCGTCGACCAGATCCGGCACTTTCACCTCCGTCGCTCCCCACGAAAACTCCACGTTCGCCTTGATCCCTTTCTTCTCGAAATAGCGGCGAACCGTTCCCACCAACTCCGTCGCCACGCGCTTCCCGTCGAGTTGCTCGGGCTTCGTGATGTCCGACGCCTCCGGCACGCACAACACCCAGCGCGACTTCAACGTCGACGCCCGGCTATAGATCAGGTCGCACACCTCGACGACGTCCGACTCGTTTTCCTGAATCCAGTCGTAGCCCGTCAGCCCGCAGTCGAAAAACCCGTGCTCCACGTAACGGCTCACCTCCTGCGCGCGCACGAAACGTCCGTCGAGTTCGACGTCGTCGATCGACGGTTTGTAGGAGCGCGAACTGGTCGTGATCTTCCAGCCGGCTTTCGCGAACAGGTTTTTCGTGGACTCCTCGAGACTGCCTTTCGGCAACCCGAGCATCAGAAGCGGTTTTCGAGCGGACACGCGCGTCACGCTCACACGGCCCAACTCGCCTTCAAGAAAATTCTCCTTCTCGGCAAATCCCTGATCCCGTCTCGGTCATTCGCTTTTGACAAATAGCATTGTAAAATTCACATACCCGCAACGCATCGCTCCCCCATTCCAATGCGCGCTGAACCGAAACCGTTGGTCGTTGTTGTCGAAGACGAAGTCGAACTCGCCAACCTTATCGCCGAGCATCTCGAACGCGCCGGCATGCAGACTCAGATCTGCAACCGCACCGCGCACGCGCTGCGTTTCCTCAAACACAACTTCGCCAACCTCCTCCTCCTCGACATCGGCCTGCCCGACGGCAGCGGCTTCACCCTTCTCGAAGAGCTGAAAGCCTCCGACATCAGCGTGCCCGTCATTTTCCTGACCGGCGAAATCACCGAAACGACCAAGATCCGCGGGCTCGAGTCCGGCGGCGACGACTACATCACCAAACCGTTCAGCTACGCCGAACTCGTCGCGCGTATCCGCGCAGTATTACGCCGCGCCGAGTCGAAATCCGACCTGAACCTCACGAAAAACGTCCGCGTCGGCGACCAGCCGTTCGACTTCTGCGGCGCGAAAGTCACCCCCGACCGCCTCGAAATCGCCTTCCCCGACGGCACCGTCCAGAAAATCGGCCGCAAGGAGCTCGGCATCCTCGCTTACCTCAACGCCAATCAGGGCACCGTCATCACCCGCAAGGCCCTGATCCATTCCGTCTGGGGCATCCACGCCGATGTTCGCAGCCGCTCGCTCGACCAATACGTCGTGAAGGTTCGCGAACTCTTCAAGGAGCACGGTCTCGACCTCTCCGCCTTCCGCACCGTTCACGGTATCGGCTACATCTTCGACCCCGCCGGCGTCTCCAAGGAAGGCCGCGAGTAACATCGCCTCATCGAGGCGCGGTGCCCCCAACCGCGCTTTCCGCCCTAAAACAACTCCCCCTGCATCGCCTTCGCCGGCGGCTGCGCCGGAGTTGAAGTCGTCGCGGACGCGCCCGTATCCGGTTTTCCAGCACCCGCGCTTCCGCCGTAACGCTTCCGCGCCTCGATTCCTGTCGACTTCATCTCGAATTCATCGAGCAACCGAAACAGCTCCTCCGGCTGCGGCGTCCGCCACTCCGGCTTCACCGGCGGCAGATTCAGATTGAGCGTCGTCAGCTTCAGATTCGTCCGCAGCCGATCCGCGCTCGCCGCCACCGCTGCGCGAAACCGCTCCGGCTTCAATTCCGCGGCTTTCTCCAGCACGCATTCCACGCTCCCGCCGCATTCCGCCAGCCACTTCGACGCCGTCTTCGGTCCCACGCCGTCCAAACCGGGGATGTTGTCCGAGGTGTCCCCGACCAGCGCCAGATAATGCGCGATCTGCTCCGGCGGCACGCCAAACTTCTCCCGCACGCCCGCCGCATCCAGCAAACGCCAGCCAAGCTTCGGGTTCGCCGACGGCGGCGGGAGCATGATCTTGATCTTCTCGTCGACGATCTGCGCGAAGTCCTTGTCGCTCGAAACGATCAGCACGTCGTGCCCCTGCCTCGCCAGACTCACCGCCTCCGACGCCAGCAAATCGTCGCTCTCCACCCCATCCTCCTCGATTCCCGCCAGCCCCATCGCGCGTGTCAGCGCCTTGATCGGCTCGATCTGCTGCCGCAACGGATCCGGCATCGG